>Ga0209345_10002567_pt1 | contig 19884 bp, 16 predicted proteins | sample Cruoilmetagenom7_FD_187294 | JGI IMG/M metagenome (GOLD analysis project Ga0209345, IMG submission 187294) | Oil polluted marine microbial communities from Coal Oil Point, Santa Barbara, California, USA - Sample 7 (SPAdes) (version 2) | ecosystem: Environmental > Aquatic > Marine > Oil seeps ... | reverse complement strand
TGCTGCCATGGATTTCGCGGTAGAGGAGATCAAAAACAAGGTGAATAGCACATGCTACTCTGGCTGACAGGGGTTTTATCAGAATATTTTTCGGCACTGACAGTGTTTCAGTACCTGACCCTGCGCGGGATCCTGGGGATACTGACAGCGTTGCTGATCTCACTGTTTATCGGCCCGCTCATGATCCGCAAACTGAGCCAGTATCAGATTGGTCAGGCGATTCGGGATGATGGCCCGCAGACACACCTTAGCAAGGCTGGTACCCCCACCATGGGCGGCGCGCTGATTTTGGTGGCCATTGGGATCAGTACACTGCTGTGGGCAGATCTGTCGAACCGCTATGTATGGGTTACCTTGCTGGTCACCATGTTGTTTGGTGCAGTTGGCTGGGTTGACGACTACCGCAAAGTTGTCGAACGTAACCCCCGTGGCCTGCCTGCGCGCTGGAAGTATTTCTGGCAGTCGCTTATTGGTGCTGTTGCAGCCATCGTGCTTTATTTCAGTTCTGTATTGCCCCAGGAAACATCGCTGTATCTGCCGTTTGTCAAGAATGTGTCTCTGACTCTCGGTCCGGTGCTCTTTATTCTGCTGACGTATTTCGTGATCGTTGGCAGCAGTAACGCAGTGAATCTGACGGACGGCCTGGATGGACTGGCTATCATGCCCACGGTGATGGTGGCCGGTGCTCTTGGTATCTTCGCCTACGTATCCGGCAACGTTCAGTTCGCAAACTATCTGTTGATTCCATACTTGCCGGGAACCGGCGAACTCATTGTGTTTTGTGGTGCCCTGGTGGGCGCCGGACTCGGTTTTCTCTGGTTTAACACCTACCCGGCTCAGGTCTTTATGGGCGATGTAGGCGCGCTTGCCCTCGGTGCAGCTTTGGGTGTTGTTGCCGTCATCGTGCGCCAGGAAATAATTCTTTTCATCATGGGTGGTGTATTCGTGATGGAAACAGTGTCTGTGATTTTGCAGGTGGCCTCGTTCCGGCTGACAGGTCGCAGGATTTTCCGGATGGCTCCACTGCATCACCATTTTGAACTCAAGGGTTGGCCAGAGCCGCGTGTAATTGTGCGTTTCTGGGTGATCACAGTGGTTCTTGTCCTGATTGGCCTTGCCAGTCTCAAGATACGTTAGGAAAGCGGATCGATTATGAGTGTCATCACGTCAGACCGTCGCACATTGGTAGTAGGGCTCGGTAAAACCGGGCTCTCCTGCGTGCGTTATCTGTCTGCAAAGGGCCGGGAGATTGCTGTGGCTGATAGCCGCGAAGCACCCCCTGGGCTGGATGAACTGCGTGCCGGGTGGCCGGATATTCCTGTTTACCTGGGACGGTTCGATAAAGAGCTGTTTACCGGCTTCAACGAACTGATCGTAAGCCCGGGTATCAGTATCGCTGATCCTGCCATTGCCTTTGCTGCAGAACAGGGAGTGCGTATCCGGGGTGATATTGATTTGTTTGCCGAGGCTGCCGATGCCCCTGTACTTGCCATAACCGGCTCCAATGGCAAAACCACCGTCACTACGTTAGTGGGTGAGATGGCTAAGGCAGCTGGTCGCCGGGTTGAAGTTGGCGGAAATATCGGAACTCCCTCGCTGGATCTTCTGGGTCGCGGGGCCGATCTGTATGTGCTTGAACTTTCCAGCTTTCAGCTGGAAACCACAGCGGAGCTGAATGCTCTGGCGGCGACAATACTGAACGTCAGTGATGACCATCTCGACCGCTATCCGGACAAGATGGCGTATTTTCAGGCCAAGCAAAGAATATTTCGTGGTTGCAAGAACGCAGTCGTTAATCTGGACGATGCCCTGAGCACACCTATGGCGCGAGATAACCTGCGGTTTATCTGCTTTGGCTTCCATCGCGTTAATCCGGAAACCTTCAGCACTCGTGAAGATGATCAGGGCCTCTGGGTGACGTGCGGGTTCGATAGCATTCTGAATTCCAGCGAAATCCAGCTGATGGGCCAGCATAATCTAAGCAATGTGATGGCGGCTCTGGCTCTGGGCTATGCGGCCGGACTTCCTATGGACGTCATGCTTGATGTTGCCCGGCATTTCAGTGGATTGCCTCACAGGTGTGAGTTTGTTCGCCGGCTTTCGGGTGTTGATTATATTAATGATTCGAAGGGCACAAATGTCGGAGCTACCGTCGCAGCCATAAAAAGCCTGGTTCCGGAAGGAGATGGGAAACTGGTTTTGATTACAGGGGGTGAGGGCAAAGGCGCTGAATTTGACGATCTGGCCGGGCCGGTCAGAACCTGTTGCCGGGCCGTTGTATTGATCGGGTGTGATGCAGATCGTATTGCTGCGGTTCTGGACTCCAGCCTTCCTGTTTATCGCGCCCAAACTCTGGCGGAGGCCGTGGAAAAAGCCTCGGAGCATGCTCAGGATGGCGACCGTGTTCTGTTTTCACCCGCCTGTGCAAGCTTTGATATGTTCCGGGATTATATTGATCGTGGTGATCAGTTTAAGGCTTTGGTCCAGTCTCTTGGGGAGGCCCTGTGATGGAAGCAGGACTGTCAGTTTCCGTCCCACGAACACAGTGGTTTGGTGAAATTCAGCCGCTATCAATCCTGATTCTGAGTTCGGTGGCTCTGTTGATCGTGGGGGTTGTGATGATTTCTTCAGCATCCATGGATATGGCGCTGGAAACGGTGGGCAACAGCTATCACTACGTGATTCGGCAGCTAATGTTTGCTGTCATGGGCTGCATGCTGGCGCTGGTGGCCGTGAATGTGCCTGTGGCCTGGTGGGAACGCAGTGGCTGGTTGCTGCTGGGTATAGGTTTGCTGGTTCTGGTTCTGGTTCTCACGCCTTTGGGCCGCACAGTCAACGGTTCAACGCGCTGGATACCGTTTGGTCTGTTCAACGTTCAGGTCTCAGAGGTGGCAAAGTTATGCCTGATCGCCTATCTGGCGGGATACGTGGTCCGTCGACGCGATGAGCTGCTGAATACCTGGCCGGGATTTCTCAAGCCACTTGGGGTTCTGGGTGTGGCATCTGCATTGTTGGTTATTCAGCCCGACTTCGGGGCAACCGTTGTTTTGGTTACAGCAGCTGCAGGAATGATTTTTCTGAGCGGCGTGCGTCTCAGCCGGTTTGTCCCGCTGATCGCCACTCTGGTGGTCCTCGGCGTCGTTTTGATACTGACTCAGCCCTATCGTCTGAAGCGTGTGGTGAGTTATCTCGACCCCTGGAAAGATCAGTTTGATACGGGTTACCAGTTAACCCAGTCGCTGATTGCATTCGGACGTGGTGAGTGGAGCGGTGTCGGCCTGGGTAACTCGATACAAAAGCTGTTCTTTTTGCCGGAAGCCCACACAGACTTCATCTTCGCAATAATTGCCGAAGAATTTGGCTTATTAGGCTCATTGCTTGTGCTTGGGTTGTTTACGGTCCTCGTTGTAACCGGTTTTGTGATTGCCCGTCGTGCCGAGAAGGCTGCGATGCCATTTGGAGCCTGCTTTGCTTACGGCATTACTCTGCTGATTGGCCTTCAGGCGGGGATCAATATGGCGGTGAGCACAGGATTATTGCCCACCAAGGGGCTGACATTGCCTTTAGTAAGTTATGGCGGTTCCAGCCTGATGATCAGCTGTGTCTGTATCGGGATTCTGGCCAGGGTGGAGATGGAAAGGCTGGACAAGGAAAAGCAGACCACGGAGAAGGTTGGTCCCCGTAAGCGGGGAGGGGCGCGTTATGAGTGAGCCGCGCAGATTTCTGATGATGGCCGGAGGTACCGGAGGCCATGTATTTCCTGCACTGGCCACTGCCCGGGCATTGGAAGCCCGGGGGCATGAAGTGCACTGGCTGGGCGCTATCGGTGGCATGGAAGAGCGGTTGATTACCGGCACAGGTATTCCTCTGTCATTAATCCACATCTCCGGGCTCAGGGGAAAAGGCAAGCTGGCGCTGGTTATGGCGCCGTTTCGCCTGATGCGCGCATTGGGTGAAGCTTTCACGATCATGCGTCGTATACGCCCTGATTGCGTAGTAGGTATGGGCGGGTTTGTGACTGGCCCCGGAGGCGTAGCCGCATATCTCACGCGAACGCCGCTGGTTATTCACGAACAGAACGCGATCGCCGGAATGACCAACCGCATTCTTGTACGGTTTGCAAAAACAGTACTGGAGGCGTTTCCAGGCAGTTTTGGCGCTGATGTGATTACACGTTGTACGGGTAACCCGGTACGGGAAGATCTGACGAACTTGCCCGCCCCGGAGCAGAGACTGGCGGGGCGTTTGACGGATCAGGACGAACAAGGCAGTCCCCTGCGCATTCTGGTGATTGGTGGCAGTCTCGGTGCGCAGGTATTCAATCAGCAGGTACCGGAAGCATTGGCAATGCTGCCCGAAATGAAGAGACCACTGGTACGTCATCAGTGTGGAGAAAAGCATCTTGACGCTGCGCGTGCTGCTTATGAACAGCATGGAGTTGAGGCCGAGGTTCAACCGTTCATAAAGGATATGGCGGAAGCTTATAGCTGGGCTGACATTGTGCTGTGCCGGGCGGGTGCCCTGACGGTATCTGAGCTTTGTGCCGCAGGCATAGGTGCTGTGCTGGTGCCATTCCCCCATGCGGTGGATGACCACCAGACGAAAAACGGTCAGCAAATGGTGAATGCCCGGGCGGCGGTACTTATACCTCAGTCGCGGCTCACGCCTGCTGTGCTGGCTGAAACATTGGGCGATCTCGCCGGAGATCGCGCCCGGGTCATGGATATGGCAATGGCCGCACGTACACTGGCTCGCCCCGATGCAACGGAGAGAGTCGTGAATTACTGTCTGGAGGCCGCTAATGGCTGATATAACCAATCCGCCGCTCGTTTTTCAGGTGCCGGAAATGCGCCGGATTCACCACATCCATTTTGTGGGCATCGGTGGAGCCGGCATGAGCGGCATTGCGGAAGTGCTGAAAAACCAGGGATATGACATCTCGGGTTCAGACCTGAAAGAAGGTGTTGTTACAGGCCGGCTCAAGGCCATGGGTATTGAGGTTCAGATCGGTCACCGGGAAGAAAACAGCGCCAGGGCTGATGTGGTTGTTGTGTCGTCGGCTGTAGGCTCCGATAACCCTGAAGTGGTTTCGGCACGTAGCCGGCGGGTCCCGATTGTGCCCCGTGCAGAGATGCTGGCGGAAATCATGCGTTACCGTCATGGCATTGCTGTCGCCGGAACCCACGGGAAGACTACCACCACCAGCCTGATTGCCTCCGTATTTGGTGAGGCGGGGCTTGATCCTACCTTTGTCATCGGAGGCAAGCTGAACAGCGCGGGTACCAATGCCAAACTAGGCGGTTCCCGTTATCTGGTGGCAGAAGCTGATGAGAGTGATGCCTCTTTTCTGCATCTGACTCCGGTTATTTCTGTGGTCACGAACATCGAAGCTGACCACATGGATACATACGATGGCGACGTGGAAAAGCTAAAGCGGACCTTTGTGGATTTTCTCCACAATCTGCCCTTCTACGGCGTTGCTGTGATGTGTGCGGATGATGATTATGTTCAGGAAATAATTCCGAGAATATCCCGCGCGATCATAACTTATGGCATCAGTAATCCGGATGCAGATTACCGTGCAGAGAGCATCGTAACAGACGGCCTGAAAACCCATTTTCTGGTAAAACGGCCCGGCGGGCGCAGCGATCTGACAGTAGAGCTGAAAATGCCCGGACGCCATAACGTGCTGAATGCGCTTGCGGTGATTGCAGTCGCAACCGACGAGGGTGTTGCGGACGAAGCTATCTGCCGGGGACTGGCGGCTTTTGCAGGGGTTGGCCGTCGTTTTCAGGTCAACGGTGATTATAAAACCTCCAGGGGGGGCACGGTGACCCTGGTGGATGATTATGGGCACCATCCAACCGAAGTTGAAGCTGTGATTCGCGCGGCCCACGACGCCTGGCCAGGGCGCAGGCTGGTGATGTTGTATCAGCCGCACCGGTTTACACGGACCCGTGACCTGTACGAAGACTTTGTAAGGGTTCTGTCTGAAGTTGATGGCCTGTTGCTGATGGATGTCTACTCCGCTGGTGAGCCGGCCATTCCTGGTGCGGATGGTCGTGCGTTGTGCCGAAGCATTCGGCAGCGCGGCAAAGTGGAGCCGGTATTCGTAGAGGACAACCGGAAAATCGAGAGCTTGCTGGATAGTGTGCTTCAGGACGGTGACCTCCTTATTACACAGGGTGCAGGCGACATTGGTGGCGTGGCGATTCGGTTAGCAGAAGCAGGAGTACTTGCAGGTGAGTGATATACAGCATCCCGGAATACCAGCGTATCAGGCCGAGCCGGAAGTGGTTCGGGCGTTGGGACGTGTGGCTGTGTTTATGGGTGGAAACTCTGCAGAGCGGGATGTCTCTCTGAAGAGTGGTAAGGCTGTCCTTGCAGCCCTGGTTTCTGCGGGGGTGGATGCTTTCGCACTGGATGTTCAGGGCTGCCTGCTGAAAACAGTGGAAAATCCAGAGTTCGACAGGGTTTTCATCGCTCTGCACGGACGCGGAGGGGAAGACGGAACGCTGCAGGCAATACTGGGGCAGGCAGGTATCCCCTACACAGGTAGTGAAGTGATGGCCTCGGCTTTGGCAATGGACAAGTTGCGGACCAAATATGTATTTGCAGGCTGCGGCCTGCCAACGCCGAAATTCAGGACCATGTCAGCTGCAGATGAGGCTGAGCGGATTGTTCAGGAATTGCGTGCACCATTGAGCGTGAAGCCGTCTCACGAAGGCTCCAGTATCGGGATTCGCAAAGTGAATACTGCCGCTGAACTGGCGCAAGCCTATGACGCTGCCGCTGCACTGGACAACCTGGTGTTTGTTGAGGAGTGGATCGAAGGCCCGGAGTTTACGGTGAGCCTGCTGCAGGACCGCGCGCTCCCGGCCATTGGTCTGAGCACAGATCATGTGTTTTATGACTATGACGCGAAGTATCTGGCGGATGACACCCGCTACAGAATCCCCTGCGGTCTGTCGCCAGAGGATGAGGTCAGGTTGCAGAATCTCGCACTGGAGGCTTTCCGGGTCGTGGGCTGCCGCACATGGGGGCGGGTAGACATCATGCAGGACAAGGATGGTGAATTCTGGCTGCTGGAAGTCAATACGGTGCCGGGTATGACTGATCATAGCCTGGTGCCTATGTCTGCGAGAGCAGCAGGAATCAGCTTTGAGGAGCTGGTTGTAAGGATTCTTCGCGACACACTGGAGGATACTAATGCTTGAAACACTGCTGATCCGGAGCCGGGCGATTCCGTCCGACCCTCCCCGACGCCGGGGAGCAACCTCCCTGGGCCCGGAGAAGGACCGGTTTGGTGTGTTGAAAGCTGTGCTGGCAGCGGTGCCCTGGCTGCAGGCAGGTATAGGTATTGTGGTATTGCTGCTGGCAGGGCTGGTGCCCTGGGGTACGGGTAAGGTTCTGGGCGCCATGGATCAGCAGTTCCTGGCCATCGATGTGAATGGCGAATTTACAGGTCGATCTCGGGTTGCCATTGAGCGTCAGGCGGGGAACTGGATCGGCAAGAGCTATTTCTCGACAGACCTTTCAGAAATCAAGGCTGACCTCGAGAAGCGCCCATGGATTGAAACCGTAGCGGTGCGCCGGGTTTGGCCAGACCGCCTGGAAATCAACATCAGGGAAAAAAAGCCTTTGGCTTACTGGACTGACGGTCGTCTGGTTAGTCGCACCGGCGAGTTGTTCAAGCCGCCCAATCCAGAAGTGGCAGGTCGCCTGCCGCAGCTTGCCGGGCCCGATGAGCGGGTGCGTGATGTGATCAGCATGGCCCGGAGCATGAGTGACAATCTGGTGAGCCACGGTCTGGGATTTTCCGGTCTGTCGCTGGAGCGACGAGGGGCCTGGACTCTTCGCCTCTCAAATGGAATTGAAGTGGTACTTGGCCGGGATCAGGTTGCGAAGCGCTTTGAACGTTTTATCACAGTGTATGAAAACCGGCTGGTATCACGGTCGGACGAAGTCAGCCGGGTAGATGCCCGCTACACAAACGGTGTCGCGGTTCAATGGAAGCCAGCCCAGGCTGCTTCCGGCCCGAAAACATAGAAACAGTAAATTCAGACCTACGGTTTGGTGGAACACATGTCATCGGTTGAAACGGAAAACATGATTGTCGGCCTCGATATCGGAACCTCGAAAGTGGTTGCGATCGTCGGCAAGCGCAAGATGGACGGAACCATTGAGGTTGTGGGTATTGGCTCGCATCCGTCCCGGGGACTGAAGCGGGGCGTCGTGGTCAATATCGAAACCACGGTTCTGGCGATCCAGCGTGCGGTTGAAGAAGCCGAGCTGATGGCAGGTTGTCGCATTCACTCGGTGTATGCGGGGATTGCTGGCAGCCACATCAAAAGCCTCAACTCCCACGGGATTGTCGCTATCCGGGACAGGGAAGTAACCCAGGCGGATATTGACCGGGTCATCGATGCAGCCCAGGCCGTTGCCATCCCGGCAGATCAGAAAATCCTGCACATTCTTCCGCAGGAATTTGTCATCGATAGCCAGGAAGGTATCAAAGAGCCCATGGGTATGTCCGGTGTACGCCTTGAAGCGAAGGTGCATCTGGTGACCTGTGCTGTCAATGCAGCGCAGAACATTGAGAAATGTATCCGTCGCTGTGGTCTTGAGGCCGACGACATCATTCTGGAACAGCTGGCCTCCAGCCACGCGATTCTCACCGAGGATGAAAAGGAACTCGGTGTCTGCGTAGTGGATATGGGAGGTGGTACCACTGATATCGCTGTATTTACCGGTGGTGCCATTCGTCATACCGCAGTGATTCCAATTGCTGGCGACCAGGTTACGAATGACATCGCTATGGCACTTCGCACGCCCACACAGAATGCTGAAGAGATCAAAATAAAATACGCCTGTGCCCTGACACAGCTGGCGGGTGCTGATGAAACCATTAAAGTGCCCAGCGTTGGCGATCGCGCACCCCGCGATCTTTCGCGCCAGGCGCTGGCAGAGGTTGTTGAGCCGCGTTACGAGGAGTTGTTTACCCTCGTGCAATCCGAACTGCGTCGTTCCGGATTCGAAGATCTGGTTCCGGCGGGCATTGTGATTACGGGTGGCTCTTCCACCATGGAGGGAGTGGTAGAGCTGGCTGAAGAAATCTTCCATATGCCGGTACGTCTGGCGTGTCCGCACGCCGTGTCCGGTATGACAGAAGTTGTTAATAACCCCATCTACGCCACTGGCGTCGGGTTATTGATTCATGGTTTCCGGCAGATGGATCTTGGCCGGGTACCGGTGCTCAAGGGTGAAGATGCGCCCTCGCTGTTTGAGCGCATGAAAGCCTGGTTTACCGGTCATTTCTGACGGTTCCGGGCAGGCAGTAAACGAAGGTATCTCGAAAATACAATTTTGAATTAACAGCCTGGAACAAGGCTGAAAACAGCACGAAGGAGAAGGGGAATGTTTGAGCTTGTCGATAATGTCCAACAAAACGCAGTCATTAAAGTAGTTGGTGTGGGCGGCGGCGGCGGTAACGCCGTGCGTCACATGCTTAACAGTGATATTGAAGGTGTTGAGTTTATCTGTGCCAACACAGATGCTCAGGCACTGACTGATATGGACGCGCGCCAGATCATTCAGCTGGGCGGCAACATCACCAAAGGACTGGGTGCAGGCGCTAATCCTGAGGTAGGGCGCCAGTCAGCTCTGGAAGATCGCGACCGTATTGCTGAAGCTATAAAAGGCGCCGATATGGTGTTCATCACTGCTGGTATGGGGGGCGGTACGGGTACGGGTGCAGCACCCGTAGTTGCCGAAGTTGCCCGGGAACTGGGCATACTGACTGTTGCAGTGGTGACCAAGCCTTTCAATTTTGAAGGTGGCAAGCGGATGAGTATTGCGGAATCGGGGCTCAAGGAGCTGGAGGAGAGTGTTGACTCTCTGATTACGATTCCAAACGAAAAGCTGCTCGCTGTACTGGGTAAGAAAACCAGTCTGCTGGATGCCTTCGCTGCTGCCAACGATGTTCTGCTTGGGGCAGTTCAGGGTATTGCTGATCTGATTACCCGTAACGGTATGATCAACGTCGACTTTGCTGATGTGAAGACGGTCATGTCTGAAATGGGTATGGCAATGATGGGTACAGCTCGCGCCACAGGCGAGAATCGTGCGCGAGAAGCTGCAGAAGCGGCCATCCGCAGTCCTCTGCTGGAAGATGTAAACCTGCAGGGCGCCAAAGGGATTCTGGTCAACATTACTGCTGGCATGGATCTGAACCTGGGCGAATTCTCCGAAGTTGGCGATATTGTGCGTGAGTTCGCATCTGATTCTGCCACGGTTGTCGTTGGTACTGTCATCGATCCGGAAATGACCGACGAACTGAAGGTGACTGTTGTTGCTACAGGGCTTGGTGGTGATCGGGAAAAGCCGACTAAAGTCGTCGATAACACCCGTACACTGGATGGCACAACGGATTACAATCAGCTGGATCGTCCGGCAATCCTGCGCCGTCGTGCGGTATCTCACGGCAACGTGGCGGTTGATCAGAGTAAGGAAAGTGAAGAGCAGGGAGTCGACTATCTCGATATTCCCGCATTCCTTCGCAGGCAGGCTGACTGATAATATATTGCAAATACAATCCGGTGCGGGTAGGTGTCTTTAAACCTGGATTACGGGGCCGGATACTGAAGTACTCACAACCAATGGCTGTTATTGCATAAATTCAGGCAATGTAAGGTTGGGCAAATAGTAATCAGTCGTGTTTTTTGATACTCTGCGCCCAGATTTTTGCTTTGAATATCGCCATTTTTTACGGAATAACGAACCGATGATCAGACAACGGACACTAAAAAACACGATCCGTGCTACCGGGATCGGGCTGCATTCAGGGGAAAAGGTTTACCTTACCCTCAAGCCAGCTCCGGTAGATTCGGGAATCATTTTCCGGCGTACAGATCTTGATCCTGCAGTTGAGATCCTTGCTTGCGCTGAAAATGTGGGTGAGACCATGCTGTCCACGACGCTGGTAAAAGACGGTGTCCGTGTGGCAACAGTTGAGCATCTGCTGTCGGCTATGGCTGGTCTCGGTATCGATAACTGCTATGTTGAACTGAGCGCTCCGGAAGTGCCGATTATGGACGGCTCTGCCGGCCCGTTCGTCTTCCTGCTCCAGTCTGCAGGTATTGCCGAGCAGGATGCTGCCAAGCGGTTTATTCGCATCAAGCGTGAAGTAACGCTTGAAGAAGGCGATAAAAAGGCTACGTTCCTGCCGTTCGAAGGCTTCAAAGTGAGCTTTGGTATCGACTTTGATCACCCTGTGTTCAAAGGGCGTGCTCAGACGGCGACTGTTGATTTTTCAAGCACATCTTTTGTGAAAGAAGTGAGTCGTGCACGGACCTTCGGGTTTATGCGTGATATTGAAAAGCTGCGGGCGATGAATCTGGCATTGGGTGGCAGTGTAGACAACGCTATTGTGGTAGACGACTACAAGATTCTTAACGAAGACGGTCTTCGTTATGAGGACGAGTTCGTCAAACACAAAGTACTGGATGCGATCGGGGATCTGTACCTTCTGGGCAACAGCCTGATTGGCGAGTTCCGTGGCATCAAGTCCGGGCACGATCTGAATAATAAGCTGCTGCGCAAGCTCAAGGCGGAAGAGGACGCATGGGAGGTGGTTACGTTCGTTAACGAAGAAACCGCACCTATCTCCTACATGAAGCCTGTGCTGGCGGTTCCTGCTTAAGGCTGGATGCCTTAATCGCGGACGTGGCTTGCGAGTTTTTCGAGAACCTCGCGTAGTTTTTTATCCTTCGTGTGCCCGGCTTCCTCTTTGAGGAGCCGGGCATTTTCTTTGCTCAAAGGTATTTTTTTTGCCGGCGGTTTTTCGTTAAACCGTGGCGGGGCCACTTTCACCTTTAGTTTCCATACAAATCGGAACAGCTCGTTCTCACGCAGTTTTTCCATGATTTCATGCTGGCGGAAGCGAATCTGGCTGGCTTTCCCTGCACTATCCGCCGAGATCGTCAATTCCCCGTCAAGGCAACAGATAAACCGGGTACCCGTAACCAGCGCTGGCGGTAAAGATGCCATTACCTGCTCTTCCGCCTGACGGTGAGCGTGGGCCTTTGCCACAAGTTCGCGCAAAACAGGGGTGCCGCGCAGGTTGTCAAAGGTTATTTTTTGTTCACTTTTCCGTTTCATGACACGTTTTCTTCTCGACGGCTGTGATAACGATTGGTTACACTTCTGTACGTTTTTCGCGTGGAGCCAGCCCTGCTCTTGTTTTACCTTGTTATGAAAGAGTATGTCTACTGGGCGCTGCGATTTGTCAGTACGTAGTTGTTGCTATGGATGGCAGACCCACTCTGAACACTTCAGGCTGCAATACTACAGGACGCAGTTGCAGCTCATCGATGAAACCAGAAGACAATATGAATATCATTCTAGTTGGCAAGAGCCACGGAGCTTCTCGTGTGCTCGCTCTGAACGGCACAGTTGCTTTTTTACTGGCAGCTTTTGTAGTTGCACTGCTTATTGCCACAGCCTGGGTTGGGTACAACGTCGCCCTGAACCAGACGGAAGTCAGGGAACCTTCTGATTCTGAGCTTGTAGCTGAGTGGCAACGCAGGCTTGGCGAACAGAAAGAAGAGCTGGCTGGACTACAGCAAAATGTACAGTTCCAGGTAGATGCACTGACACTGCGGCTCGGTGAAATTCAGGGCAGGTTGTTGCGTCTTGATGCGCTGGGGCAGCGTTTCGTGGAATCCGGGCTGGTTGCGAGTGACGAATTCGATTTCAATCAGCCAGCCGCTGTTGGTGGTCCAGAGGACGCCCTTTCTGCTGATTCCTTTTCGACACCCGACCTGACCCGGATGATCGATGAGCTTGAGCGCAAAATGCAGGATCGTGAGCAGCAACTCCGGCTTCTGGATCAGGTTTCCTCGCGCCAGAAGCTGGAAGATGAACTCTATCTCGAAGGCCGTCCTATCACCTGGGGCTGGTTATCTTCACGTTATGGTTACCGTTCTGACCCGTTTACCGGGAAGCGTACATGGCATGCGGGCGTCGATCTTGCGGGCAAGGAAGGCAGCGACATTATTTCTGTAGCCGGTGGGGTTGTATCATACGCGGGTGAACGCCATGGTTATGGTAATCTGGTAGAGGTTGACCATGGTGATGGCCTGGTAACCCGCTACGCTCATTGCAAAACGATCAAGGTGAGCGTTGGGGATGTAATCCAGAAAGGGCAAGTGCTGGCTTTAATGGGGAGCACCGGTCGCTCTACAGGACCTCACGTCCATTTTGAAGTTATTCGTAATGGAAAAAGTGAGAATCCGGAAACCTATATCAAGAGAGCCAGTCGTTAGAATTTCGGGCTTCGCCTGACGTTCACCTTGTTCCCGCCTGCCCATCACGTTTGTCAGCCCGCGGTATTTCATATTGGATAGCCGCATTACGTCTGGCTATGTGAGCCCTGCCTTTTGTACTGTTACAAAATAAGGTTAGAATGCCGGCTTCCTCCGATTAATTAAAGAAGTAGTGGTCTATGTTCTCAAAGTTTGCAACCAAGATGTTCGGCAGTAAAAATGCCCGAGAAATCAAGAGAATGCGTAAGATCGCCATGCGCGTTAACGAGCTTGAAGAGCAGTTTGGCAATCTGACGGACTCCGAGTTGCAGGGCAAGACGGCAGAGTTTCGCCGTCGACTCGATGAAGGCGAGAGTCTTGATGCGCTGCTTCCCGAGGCTTTTGCGACAGTTCGCGAAGCAGGGCGCCGCGTTATGGGCATGCGCCACTACGATGTACAGTTGATTGGTGGTATTACCCTGCACGAGGGTCGGATTGCGGAGATGAAGACTGGTGAGGGTAAGACGCTGGTCGCTACCGCTGCTGTTTATCTCAATGCCTTGCCAGGAAAAGGCGTTCACGTAGTAACCGTGAATGATTATCTGGCGAGCCGTGATGCCGAGTGGATGGGTAAATTATACCGCTTCCTTGGCATGCAGGTAGGTGTAGTGGTTGCAGGCCAGGCTCCGGAAGAGAAGCGTGCGGCTTATCAGGCGGATATCACCTACGGTACCAACAACGAATTCGGCTTCGATTACCTGCGGGATAATATGGCCTTTAGCACCGCTGACAAGGTGCAGCGTGGTCTAAACTACGCGATCGTTGACGAAGTTGACTCCATTCTTATCGACGAAGCGCGGACGCCTCTGATCATTTCCGGTGCCGCAGAGGACAGCTCAAAGGCATACCTGGCTATTAATGAGCTGATTCCAAATCTGGTGAAAGGTGAGGAGAATGAAGAGGGTGAGCCCTCTGGTGACTTCACCATTGATGAAAAGTCCCGTCAGGTTGAGCTGACGGAGGCTGGCCATGAGCGGGTTGAAGAACTGCTGCTTGGCCGTCAGTTGCTGGAAGAGGGCGAAAGCCTGTATTCCGCTGCCAACCTCAGCTTGCTGCACCACGTACATTCAGCGTTGCGTGCGCACCACCTTTTCCAGAAAGATGTGGACTATATCGTTCAGGGTGGACAGGTTGTCATTGTTGATGAGCACACAGGCCGTACCATGCCGGGGCGGCGCTGGAGTGAAGGTCTGCACCAGGCGATTGAGGCCAAAGAAGGGCTCAAAATTCAGGCCGAGAGCCAGACCCTGGCCTCAACTACTTTCCAGAACTATTTCCGGTTATACGACAAGCTTGCCGGCATGACTGGTACTGCTGATACCGAAGCTTTTGAGTTCCGTCAGATTTATGCACTTGACGTGGTGGTGATTCCGCCGAACAAGGCAATTCAGCGCATCGATTACAACGACCTCGTTTACCTGACTCAGGAAGAGAAGTTCCACGCCATCATTGATGAAATCAAGGATGTGACAGGTGAGGGTCGCCCCATTCTGGTGGGCACGGCCTCTATTGAAGCCTCGGAGCTGCTTTCGATGCTGCTGAAAAAGGCGCGTATCGAACACAAGATACTCAACGCCAAGCAGCACGAATCAGAAGCTCAGATTATTGCCCAGGCGGGTCGTCCCGGAGCCGTTACTATTGCCACCAATATGGCTGGCCGGGGTACGGATATCGTGCTGGGCGGTAACTGGGAGCATGAAGTTGCCCTTCTGGATAATCCTTCAGAGGAAGAGGTCGCTCGCATCAAGGCTGAATGGACGGAGCGCCATAATCAGGTGCTGGAGGCCGGAGGCCTGCATATTGTTGGTACAGAGCGTCACGAATCCCGCCGGATAGATAATCAGTTGCGCGGCCGTGCCGGGCGGCAAGGTGATCCGGGTTCTTCCCGCTTTTTCCTGTCGCTGGAAGACAACCTGATGCGTATCTTCGCGCCGGATCGGGTCAAGAGCCTGATGCAGGCGATGGGTATGAAGAAGGGTGAAGCCATTGAGCACCGGATGGTCACCAACGCTATTGAAAAATCCCAGCGCAAGGTTGAAGGGCGCAACTTCGATATGCGTAAAACGCTGCTTGAATACGATGATGTAGCGAATGACCAGCGTACGGTTATCTATGAGCAGCGTAATGAAGTGATGTCATCTGATGATGTCTCGGAGATGGTTGATACCATTCGTGAGGACGTTGTTGATGTGCTGATCAGCGAGCATATTCCACCTCAAAGCATGCCTGAACAGTGGGATGTGGCTGGCCTTGAAGCCCAGTTGCAGTCGGAAATGGGTGTCGACCTGCCAATCCAGGCCTGGCTGGAAGAAGACAAGAAGCTCTTCGAAGACAACCTGCGCCAGAAAATCCTGGACGAAATTGTTGCTGCTTACCGTGCCAAGGAAGAAGTGGCTGGTGCAGAATCCATGCGCAAATTTGAGAAGCAGGTGTTTCTGCAGGTTCTGGATACCTTGTGGAAAGAACACCTTTCCAACATGGATCACCTGCGGCGCGGTATTCACCTGCGCGGTTACGCTCAGAAAAACCCCAAGCAGGAGTACAAGAGAGAAGCGTTTAACCTGTTTGAGAGCATGCTTGAAAACATGAAGCGTGATGTAACTCGTGTGCTTTGCCACGTTCGGGTTCAGAGCCGTGAGGAAATGGAAGAGGTTGAGCGCCGTCGCAAGGAAGAGCTGGAGCTGGAGCTGGCTAAAGCACGCTTGCGCCACGATGAGACCAGTGCGGCAGCACATGGTGACGCTGAGCGAGGGGGCAGTGCAGGTGATTCCCCGCAGACGACGCCTGACACCTTCGTGCGACAGGAGCGCAAGGTGGGACGTAACGAGCCCTGCCCATGCGGATCTGGCAAAAAGTACAAACAGTGTTGTGGAAAGGTGAACTGACCGGTCATCACTGGAAAAACTAAAGTACGGAGCCCGCAATCGACCAGTTGACTGGAAGACTGCGGGTTTTTCGTTTTCAGGCATATTCAATTCAGAAGAAGCTTCAGAAGGAGTGGCAAAGATGGCGGTTGGACCAGGAACCTTACCCGAATTCTTTCCGGTAGCAGGTGTCAGGCTGGGTATTGCCAGCGCCGGTATCAAAACGCCCGGGCGCAAAGACATAGTGGTGTTTGAGCTGGCACCGGGAAGTCGCGTATCAGGGCTGTTTACCACTAATCAGTTCTGCGCTGCTCCAGTGACCCTTAGTCGCAGACACATGGCGGAGAAAGCGCCGCGTTATTTTTTGATCAATACGGGTAATGCCAATGCTGGCACGGGCGAGCGCGGCATGAGAGATGCGCTGGCGTGTTGTGAGGCGTTGGGGCAGCGTGCAGGTGTCAGTGCTGCCGAGGTGCTGCCGTTTTCGACCGGTGTAATAGGTGAGCCCTTACCGGTCGGGAAGATTCTGGATGCGCTGCCCGATGCTTTGGCCAGTACGGCAGATAACCGATGGGCTGAAGCGGCCTCCGGAATAATGACGACCGATACACGTCCTAAGGGCGAGTCGGTCCAGGTTGATCTGGATGGCCATACTGTCACCATTTCCGGTATCAGTAAGGGTGCCGGCATGATCCGCCCTAATATGGCGACTATGCTGGGCTTTATTGCCACCGACGCCCATATTGCACAAGACGCATTGCAGGCGCTGGCATTGGAGCTGGGGGAGCAGTCATTCAACCGCATCACTATTGATGGGGACACATCCACTAACGACGCCTGTATGCTGATAGCCAGCGGCCAGTACGGTGGTCCGGAGATTACTCTGGATAGCCCACTACTGCCGAAGCTACGGGATGCGCTGAAGAAGGTCTACCTGAACCTTGCCCATGCCATCGTGCGTGATGGAGAAGGCGCAACCAAATTTGTCACTATTCGCGTTAGCGGCGCTGCCACCCGGAAAGAGGCGCTGGACGTCGCCTATACCGTAGCCCATTCACCACTGGTGAAAACGGCACTGTTTGCTTCAGATCCCAACTGGGGGCGGATCCTGGCGGCTGTTGGACGGGCCGGGGTTGACGGCCTGGACGTTAATGCGCTGGAAATCTATCTCGGGGACGTGTGTCTTGTAAGGGGTGGAGGCCGTGCGGAGGATTACTCTGAAGAGCGGGGGCAGGCAGTTATGGATCAGGAAGAAATCACTATCGCGATCGACCTCAAGCGGGGTGATATCAGCGAGACGGTCTGGACTTGTGACTTCTCCCACGATTATGTCTCCATAAATGCTGACTACCGTAGTTAAATATGTCGGGTACAGACTCAGTCGTCCGTGAAATTCACGTAGCAGTCGGCGTCATCGCCCGGGCAGGACGTGTATTGATCGCTCGCCGGCCAGACCATGTCCATCAGGGTGGCCTGCTGGAGTTTCCTGGAGGTAAGGTCGAGGCGGGCGAAACGGTTCAGGCTGCACTTGTCCGGGAAATTTTTGAGGAGACCGGATTAAAGATACCGCCGGGCACACTCCAGCCTGTGATTGGTATCCGTCATGATTACGGCGATAAGCGTGTTTTTCTTGATGTCTGGAGGACAGATCAGGCTGAGGGTGAGGCTTTTGGCCGTGAGGGGCAGCCTGTGAACTGGGTGCGCCCTGAAGACCTGAAAGATCGCGACTTTCCAGTGGCTAACCGGCCGATTATCCGTGCATTGAGACTGCCTTCCCTGCTTGCTGTAACCGGAGATATTGATGCCGGTGATACTGGAGTCCGGCAGCTTCGCAGGGCGCTGGGCGAGCCGCTGAAGGGCGCGAGCCCCCGGCTGGTATTATTACGTGCTCCCTGTATGGCGGTGGAAGATTATTGCCTCCTTGCCGGAGCAGCTTCAGACGTTTGTGAGGCTGCTGGTGCCGGCCTCATTCTGCATGGGGCGCCAGCGGTGTTTGATGACAGCCCGGGTGCGGCGGGGCTGCATCTGCCCTGGCGCGAAGCGGAAAAGCTTGATATCAGGCCCGTTCGAGATGGCGTATGGCTTGGAGTTTCCTGTCATGATGCCGTTCAGATAGACCATGCTGTTGCTATCGGCGCCGATTATGTGACCCTGGGGCCGGTAAAACCTACGGCAACTCACCCTGGTGCACCGGCCATGGGCTGGGCCCGGTTTCGTGAACTGGTTTCCCGTGCGACGATCCCGGTTTTTGGTCTGGGCGGTCTTGATCTGTCGGATCTCGATCAGGCAAGGCAGGCAGGGGGGCAGGGCATTGCCGGAATCCGCTATTGGTGGCCACAAAACTGAGGAGGTCCCGGCCCTGGTGAAGTCTATCTCTGATATGCTCGCCGACTGAGTTTTCCTTTATATCGCTGGTTATACGGCGATTTATTCAAATCTGTATCCCGGGAGACGTCGTGAGTAAATTGACCCATCTTGATGACAAAGGTGAAGCCCGTATGGTGGACGTTACGGATAAAGCCGTAACGGAACGTGAAGCCCGCGCCGAAGCAACGATCCACATGGCGGGTGAAACATTGAGAATGATCACCGAAGGGGAGCATCCAAAAGGGGATGTACTGGCTGTCGCACGTATTGCCGGGATTATGGCAGCCAAGAGAACACACGATCTGATTCCGCTGTGTCATGCTCTGAATCTCACCTCGGTTAAGGTTGAGCTCACCCCTGGCGTAGATGGTGCGTCCGTTCACATACTCACCCGCTGTAAGCTGTCAGGCCGGACTGGTGTTGAGATGGAAGCGCTGACAGCTGCCAGCGTGGCAGCGTTGACCCTCTATGACATGTGTAAGGCAGTGGATAAAGGAATGGAAATCGGATCAGTACGCCTGCTTGAGAAAAAAGGCGGGCGTAGCGGACACTGGACTGCCGACAGGCGTTGATTTCAGATCCGCGTGCTGGCCTTGCTCGCAAGTTCCGCAGGTTTCAACGCTTTGACCGTATTCAGTGCCATTGTTATTGCGACAGGTACACGGGAATTACGCCTTGTGGTCGCCTCATGGTAGAATGCGCGCCCCGATTTACTGAACCACGAGGAAAGACTGTGGCTGTTCGTTACATCCAGACCTGCCGGTTGCCGACCCCATTTGGGGTTTTCGATATGCACGGTTTTGAAGAGCTGGACACGGGAAAGGAACACATCGCTCTGACTTTGGGTCCTCTGGACGCCGACGGCCCCATGCTGGCCCGCACGCATTCGGAATGCCTTACTGGCGATGCTCTCTACAGTATGCGCTGTGACTGTGGTTACCAGCTTGAAGAGGCTTTGCGCAGCATTGCCCGGGAGGGCCGCGGTATTCTTATGTATCTGCGCCAGGAAGGCCGGGGTATTGGCCTCCTTAACAAGATTCGTGCTTACCACCTTCAGGATCAGGGTGCGGACACCGTGGAGGCAAATGAGCGCCTTGGATTTGCGGCAGACCTGCGCGACTACAGTATGTGCAAGGATATGCTGGAGCACCTGGGCATTAAAAGCCTGCGCCTGATGACCAACAACCCTCGCAAGGTGAAGGCGCTGACCTCTTATGGTATTGAAATTACGGAGCGCGTTCCTCTGCAAGTGGGTCGCAACCCTCATAATGAGCATTACCTGAATACCA
>Ga0209345_10002566_pt1 | contig 19888 bp, 20 predicted proteins | sample Cruoilmetagenom7_FD_187294 | JGI IMG/M metagenome (GOLD analysis project Ga0209345, IMG submission 187294) | Oil polluted marine microbial communities from Coal Oil Point, Santa Barbara, California, USA - Sample 7 (SPAdes) (version 2) | ecosystem: Environmental > Aquatic > Marine > Oil seeps ... | reverse complement strand
CCCGATCAGCGTGTCATCCCCCGGAAGCCCGGTGTCGATCACGCTGCCCGGCAGACCGAAATACACATCCGTCACGTTAATGCCGTCCGAGGTTCCGGCCTCATCGGAATACCGAATGACAAGCTGTGACACGGGCCCCGCGATTTCAACCAACAAACCATGCGTCGGATTATCGTCTGAACCGGACCCGGCACCAAGCGCCTCTTCCGGGCTCAGGACGGTGACAGCTGACCCCGCCGTGAATGTCACCGGGATGAGATTGTCATTGGCATCGAAGGCAAAGATCTGGACATGCTCAGTGCCATCCAGATCGTTGATCTTGAACGACACATTCTCCACCTCTGACGAGAACTGAAGTTTTAGATCGGTTTTTCCCGCCGCAGTGAGGTCCGCCGAGAGCGAACTGTTGGCATCCGCTGGTGCGCCACCCGTCACGACGCCCGAAACGTCCTGCGTGTTCGCCCCAAAGGTCGTATCATTTGTCACCGAGGTCTTGAGCACCGAGAACGTGACATCGACAGAGCCGGTATTCTGCGTGAACCCTGTGATCGGATCGCCCGCATCAATCGGATCCGCATCGTTGGGATCGGGGGCTTCGCTCCACTGAAACACCTCCCGCCCGCCCGCTGCCGGATCGGGCGTGTCGCCAACGAGCAGATCATTTCCCGCGCCGCCCTCGACAGAATCGCTGCCAGACCCGGCAAAAACCGTGTCGTCCCCGGCACCTGCGAGAATCGTATCATCCCCACCCAGCCCGTCGACCACATCATCGTTGGAACCATCCGGTGCATCGTTCGCGTCAATACGATCCCCCTCGGGATCCGCTGTATAAGCAATATCAATGCGGTTTTCGGTGTTATCACCGTCAATTCTGTTAATTGCCATGTTCCATCTCCCGTGCTTCAAAAGCACATGCTTGCGACCCTGTTCAAAAACGCCTGCGCCATTCCTGACGATGCAAGACAGGAGCGGCCGGCACAGAACCAAAGGGGAAGCAATACCAACATGGCACTACACTTAGGGGCAAGACACCCAAAACTTCCAAATATCACGTTCAGGCAGACCCGTAGTAAGCGCAAGCGCATTACGGATAAACGCGATGGTTTTGTGCGGCCGCCCCCGCGACCTACAGACATAACCCCCCAGTTGGGCTGACTAGACATTATCCTTTCGAATAGGCTGGCCCAAGGGAAATCTGGCGCAAAAGTGCCAAAATTGCGTCACGCTGGTTAACGCCAGCCTTGTTTTTGCCGCACAATGCTCACCCCATGGTAATGCACTGTTTCCCAAACCGATTGGGGTGATCTCTAAAAATATGAGAAAACTGGAACAACCTCCGTCGCCCCCACCACACACCACACGCATAGCGTGTAATTGTTTCAAATTCTGCGACAAGCGAGGCCCCCTTTCGACCCCCCTCCGCACCTGTGGCAAAATCATGGCACCGCGACGAAAGCCGCAACAATAGGGCTTCGAACTGACGTCTGTTGCGACTCTGGAAACTCAACGCTCCAAAGATATCGCCGAATCTCTTAATCACTGTGGATATGTCCAACAGGTAAAGCACCGCGTCCTCGGTGCTCACACTCTAGAATGTTAGGAATGGTGCCCCCACACGGACTCGAACCGCGGACCTACTGATTACAAATCAGTTGCTCTACCAGCTGAGCTATAGGGGCTTGCGCGCCTGATTAGACAAGCTGTCTCGGCACTGCAAGCGAAATTCTCACTCAATTGCCCCGCTTTACGGGGTTATGACCTGAACGCCCTGTATGCGCTGGACTGTGAACATGTCCTCGTCATAGAGCTCGGTCAACGTGCCCACCACAGCATCGGTCCAGCCGGGCACGTCTAGCTCTTCCTCGATGGCGGCCTCATCGGCAAACTTATCCAGAAACGCGGCAACGACCCGGCGTTTCTGCACTTCGGTCATGCCCGGATGGGCCGCCACATAGCCGCGAAACCGCTCGAGCCCTGCCGGCGTCATGATTTCTTCCAGCAGGCTGAACTCGCCTTCAAATTGCACCGTGGGGTCAATTCCAGCCAATTCACGCACGACCTGGCTCCAGATCAGCGGCGTATCCTCATTGCACCAGACGGTGACGGGAATATCCGGATGATGGGTGCGAATCCGGGTGACAAGCTCCGACCACCTCAGCTGCGCCACCTCATAGCCACGCAACAAGGCCTCGATCGTATCGAATTCTGTCTGCCTGAGCAGCGGTGGCAAGAAGGTCGCCGGATTGACCACTCCAAGAAACAACTCGATCTGATCGTCGGGAAAGAGTTGCCGAAAGAGATTGAGCCGATGCTCAGCCGCACCGTAAAAAGTCCCGCCGCCTACCGCCATCTTGGGCGTGCCGAAGAATCCCGGATTGGACAGGACAAGACGATCCACCGCCCCCTCATTGCTGATGGCATCAACCAGAATGTCGCGTGCATCCGGTGCCAGCCCGGAATCCTGCGCCTGATGCAGAATATCCCGCACCAAACGGCGATAGCGTTGCGGATCAGGCACATTGGTGCCGTGCTCAGCCAGCATCTCTCGATTGGCGGACAGGCAATTGATCAACCTGTCGTCATCGGTGTGATGGGCTCCTGCGTGAATGACGACCTGCATCCGTTTTCCGGTTTTTTGCTTCATAGGCCCCTACTATACGGTCTTTGCGCCCGAGTGAAACAGCAATTGCCATGCCATCTGGACAACTGAACTGATCGGTTTATTATCATTCCAAAGGCTGCAAAAAGGGCTGCGCGTGCAACTCACCGTCAACGGCACCAACCATTCTCTGGATGATCTCGAACCCGACATGCCGCTCCTCTGGGCGCTGCGCGATGTTCTGGGGATCACCGGGCCGAAATATGGCTGCGGTATCGGCCAATGTGGCGCCTGCACTGTGCATATCGACGGGGTGGCCACTCGCTCTTGTCAGGTGGTGGTGGGCGATGTCTGGGGGCCTGTGACCACGATCGAAGGGCTGGGCACGCCCGATGCGCCGCATCCAGTTCAGGCCGCATGGATCGCGCATCAGGTCGCGCAATGTGGCTATTGCCAGTCCGGCCAGATCATGCAGGCCGCAAGCCTCCTCAGTGAGACCCCCGATCCCACCGACACCGAGATTGACGACGCCCTGTCCGGCAATCTCTGCCGCTGTGGCACCTATCCCCGCATCCGCGAGGCCGTGAAAACCGCGGCGCGCGGCCTCAAGGGGGCGTGACCCATGGGCCGCGCCAAAACCATCGCCCGCCGCACATTCCTGATAGGCTCCGCCGCCATCGCGGGCGGTGTGGCCTTTGGTGTCTGGCGTTACAAGACGCCCTACGCCAACCCGCTCTTGACCGACCTGCCCGAGGGGGCAGCGGCGCTGACCCCCTATGTGCGCATCACGGCTGACGCGATCACCCTCATCACCCCCCGCGCCGACAAAGGCCAAGGGGCCGTATCCCTTCAGGCAGCCCTCATTGCCGAGGAACTCGATGTGGATCTTGACCAGATCAAAACCGATCCCGGCCCCCCCAGCCCCGCCTATTACAACACCGCCCTGTCGGGCGATGCCGTCCCCTTCCGCGCCACAGATGACAGTTGGCTTGCCGAAACCGTGCGCAGCCTTGCCGATGCGCCAATGAAATTTCTCGGCATGCAGATCACCGGCGGCTCCACCACTGTCCCCGATGGCTTTGACAAACTCCGCCATGCCGGGGCCGTCGCGCGCGAAACGCTCAAGGCCACCGCCGCCCGGTTGCATAACATCTCTGTCACAGACCTGCGCACCGAACGCGGCGCGGTGATCCTGCCCGACGGCACCAGCCTCAGCTATCAGAGCCTCGCCGCCGAGGCCGCGAAAACCGAGCCTGTCACCGATGTAACCCTGCGCGCCCCCTCCGATTGGCGACTCATCGGCCAACCGATGCAGCGCATCGACATCGTCGCCAAATCCACCGGCACGCAAACCTATGGCATCGACATGACGCTCCCCGACATGGCCCATGCCGCGCTTCGCCTCAACCCGGCGATGGGCGGCACGCGCCTCAGCCATGATCCCGCCCCCGCCCTCACCATGCGCGGCGTGATCAAGGTGGTGGCCTTGCCCGAGGGCGTCGCCGTCATCGCCGACACCACATGGCGCGCGATGCAGGCGGTCGCCGCGATCCCGGTCGAATGGGGGCCCGCCCCCATCCCACCCGAGATGGACGCCCATTGGCAAACCCTCGCAGACAGCTTCACCCCCGACCGGCAAGACAGCCAGTTCCGCGACACGGGCGATATCGAAACCGCCCTCTCGAAGGGAACCGATCTGACCGTCGAATACCGCGCGCCCTACCTCGCCCACGCGCCGCTCGAGCCGCTCAACGCCACCGTTCTCTACACGCCCGAGCGGGTCGATATCTGGACCGGCACCCAAGTGCCGCGCTTTGTACAAAATAACGTGGCAAAGCTTACAAACCTTACACCTGATGCGATCCACATCCACGCCCTGATGATCGGCGGCAGCTTTGGCCACCGGCTCGAAGACGAGGTGACGCGCCACGCCACCCGCATCGCGATGGAATTGCCCGGCAGGCCGGTGAAACTGACCTATTCCCGTGAAGAGGACATGTCCCACGACTTTCCCCGCCAGATCGCCATGGCGCGCGGGCGGGGCCGGGTCGCAAACGGGCAGGTCACGGCCTATGATCTGGGCATCGCCATGCCCTCGATCCTCGCCTCACAGATGGGCCGCCAAGGCATCCCCACCCCCGGTCCAGACCTGCAAATCGTGGCCGGTGCATGGGATCAACCCTTTGATATTCCTCACTACCGCGTCACCGGCTACCGCGCGCCCGAATTGGCACCGATCTCGTCCTGGCGCTCGGTGGGGGCATCCTCCAACGGGTTTTTCCACGACTGTTTGCTTGACGAACTGATCCACGCCGCCGGGGCCGATCCGCTGACCGAGCGCCTGCGCCTTTGCACTCACGCCCCCTCGCGGCAGGTGCTGGAGGCGGTCGGCGAGATGTCGAACTGGGGCAGCGCCCTTGCCCCCGGTCAGGGTCGCGGCGTCGCGTTCTGCCTCTCCTTCGGCGTTCCCTGCGCGCAAGTGGTCGAGGTCACGAACACCGAAAACGGCCTCCGCATTGACCGCGTCTTCGTCGCCGCCGACGTGGGCCGCATCCTTGATCCGATCAACTTTGAAGGGCTGGTCAAGGGCGGCGTGCTCTTTGGTCTGGGACATGCGATGCACGCCAAGATCACCTATGCGGGCGGCGCGGCGGAACAGGACAATTTCGATACATTTCAATCACTTCGCCTCTATCAATGCCCGGAAATCACCGTCCGCGGTCTGGAAAACGGCACCAAGATCAAGGGCATCGGCGAGCCGCCCGTGCCCCCCGCCGCCCCGGCGCTGGCCAATGCGATCTTCGCAGCCACAGGTCAACGTCTGCGCGAAATGCCCTTTGACAAATTCGTCACATTCCTCTGATCCCCCCCTTGCCCCCGCCCGCGCCCGATGCTTGAACTGGCGCCATGCCGATCCACGCGACCACCCTTCTCCTGCTCATACTCTCTGCTCTCTCGGGCTTTGCAGGCCAGGCCATCGGCCTGCCCCTGCCCTTCCTCCTGGGTCCGCTGACGATCTCGGCGCTCATCGCCACCGTCCTGCCGGAACGCTTGCCCAAAGGCTACCGCTTTCCCCAGAAACTGCGCCTCATGTTCATCGCCATCATTGGCCTCTTGATCGGTGCCCAAGTCACCCCCGCCCTCTTCACCGAGGCGCATCACTACGCGCTAACCTTTGGCGCAGTCACGCTTTTTGTCGGTCTGGCGCATGCTATGGGCTATACGATCTTTCGCCATCTTGGCGGCTATGATCCCACCACCGCCTTTTACGCAAGCACCCCCGGCGGGCTCTATGAGAGCATCGAACTGGGCGAGGCGGCAGGCGCCGACGTAACCCGCCTGATGATGCAGCAATTCCTGCGCATCATCGTGGTGGTGACGGCCCTGCCCCTTGGCCTCTCGCTCTGGCTGGGGGCCCCGGTGGGCAGTTCTGCCGGCATGACCATGGCCCGCCCCGATGTGCCCTGGTCAGACCTGCCGCTGATCGTGCTGGCGGGGCTTGGGGGCTTGGGTCTCGGTCATCTGCTGCGCCTGCCTGCAGGGCAAATGACCGGGCCGATGGCCCTTGCGGCGGCCCTGTCGCTCAGTGGCTGGCTCAGCTTTGACATCCCGCAATGGCTTGTGAACATGGCACAAATCGTGCTTGGCACTGCACTTGGCATGCGCTTTACCGGGCTTAGCCGCAGCCTCTTGCTGCGCGGTGCTGCGCTCGCCTTGGCGGCGGTGGGCGCGATGCTGACCCTCGGCGTCGGGCTGGCCCTCGCCCTGCATGAGATGACGGGCGAGGCGGTGGATGTGCTCCTCATCACCCTTGCCCCCGGCGGCGTCACCGAAATGGCGCTGGTGGCGCTCAGCCTTCAGGCGAATCCCGCCTTTGTGACGATCCACCACATCTACCGCATCGTGCTCACCGTGCTGACGCTCGGGGTGATCACCCGCTTACGACCGCGCCAAGAGTGAACGGAGCCGAGTATTTGGACCAAGAAAAAGCCCAAGACAGTCTTTGACAGCAGGGATCACACCCAGTATTTGAACACATGTTCATTTAAATCAAGCGAGGGCAAAATGCGCATTGACGAAACAGCCGCGATCATCACCGGCGGTGCTTCTGGTCTGGGCGAGGCGACAGCCCGCCATTTCCGCGCCATGGGTGCCGCGGTGACGCTGCTTGACCGCGATGCGGAGCGAGGAGAGGCCATCGCCGCGGAAATCGGTGCGCAGTTCGTAACGACCGATGTCACCGATGAGGCCTCAGTGTCAGCCGCCATCGCAACAGCCAAATCCGCCATGGGCCGGATCACAGCGGCGATCAATTGCGCAGGCATCGCCACCGGTGCCAAGGTGCTGGGCCGCGACGGCCCGCACCCGCTCGACCTCTTTCGGCGCACGCTCGACATCAACCTTGTGGGGTCTTTCAACGTGGCGCGCCTGGCAGCGGCGGAAATGGCGCAGAACGTCCCCGATACAGATGGCGCACGCGGCGTGATCATCAACACCGCCTCCATCGCCGCCTTTGACGGGCAAAAGGGTCAGGCCGCCTATGCCGCCTCCAAGGGGGGGATCGTCGGCCTCTCGCTGCCCATGGCCCGGGATCTGGCGCGCGACGGTATCCGCGTCATGGCCATTGCGCCCGGCACCTTTGCCACGCCGATGCTGCGCGGCCTGCCGCAAGAGGTTCAGGACAGTCTCGCCGCAGAAGTGACATTTCCCAAACGTCTGGGCGATCCGGTGGAATATGCCCGGCTCGCGACCTTCATCATCGAATGCGGCTATCTCAATGGCGAAGTGATCCGCCTCGATGGGGCGCTGCGGATGCAGTGAGGCGCAGCTATGCGCCCTCAGTCTCGATCCGGACCTCACGGCCACAATGCTTGCAGTGGATCGCATCCGGGTCATGCCGCAACAGGCCGCAGCCTTCGCATTTGTAGCGCACTTTGGAGGGCATGAAGATGGCCCGCGCAAGTCCGAGGAACAGACCAACCCCCACCACCATGATCCCAACCGCCAAGAGCCGCCCGATGCCCGTGGTCATGATGATATCGCCAAACCCCGTCGTGGTCAGCGTCGTCACTGTGAAGTAGAGCGCATCGACATAGGTCTCCAGCCCCGGCTCCTTGCCCCCACGCAACAGAAAGACCAACGCCGTCATGGTAAAGATGAACACCAAAAGGTTCACAGCCGCGACAATCGCATCTTCATGCAGGCGGAATACCCGTACATCGCGGCGCAGATCCCGCAGCAGATGGTAAGAATGCACGAGTCGCAGCGCGCGCAAGAGCCGCAGCGCTGCCCAGCCCTGCCCCAGAAACGGCGCCACAATGAGCGACGCCAGAACAACGATATCAACGAGCACATAGATCTGCCGAAGGTGGCGCAAGCGGTTCTCGGCAATCCACAGCCGACAGGAAAAATCGCCAAGGATGATGCATGCAATGACGACATCCGCGACGATCAGCGCCGGATTGAGGGTCAAGGTGGCCGTTGCCAGAAAGAACAGAATACTCAACGCGTCAAACGCCAAGAGCGCATAGCGAAATCGGGTCGCGCGCGTGCTGCGCCCTTCATAAAGTCGCCTGATACGATCCTTGATCTTGTCGTCCGTCGCGGTCATGACAACCACCTTAGCGGCGACAGGTGTCCGACTACAGCAGAAATCAGCCTTCTGCCCGCTCGGCCAACGCCAACCACTCCTCCTCGGCCTCAGCCAGGGCCGCTTGCCGCGCCGCCAAGGCCTCCGTGGCCTTTTTGAATTTGACGGGTTCGCGCGTAAAAAGCGCCGGATCGGCCAAAAGATCTTCGAGCTTGCCAATCTCGGCACCAAGCCGTGCGATCATCGCCGGCAGTTCCTCAAACCGGTGCTTTTCAGTAAAACTGAGGCGCGTCGCGGCGGGTTTTTCCTGCTTCAACTCCGGCTTTTTACTATCTGTTTTTTCGGCTTTTTTCGCCGAATCCTCTGTGACATCCGCCAAGCGCTGCGCCCGGTAATCCGACCAGCCCCCGGCATAGGTGGTGGCATGACCATCCCCCTCCATGGCGATTGTCTTGGTCGCCACCCGATCCAGAAAATCGCGATCATGGCTGACCAGCAGAACCGTGCCGTCGTAATCGTCAAGCAGCTCCTGCAAGAGATCGAGCGTCTCGATATCCAGATCATTGGTCGGTTCGTCCAAGACCAGCAGGTTACTTTCGCGCGCCATCAATTTGGCCAGTAAAAGCCGGGCCTTCTCTCCCCCCGACAAAGACTTGACCGGGGCGCGCACCTGCCGCTCGTCAAACAGGAAATCCTTGAGATAACCCACCACATGCCGGGGTTGACCGCGTACCAGCACCTGATCCGCCTGCCCCGATACCCGCATATCGGCATCGCCCGTCAGGCTTTCCCAGAGGCTCATTTCCGGGTCTAATTGTGCCCGCGCCTGATCGAACACCGCAGACATCAGATTGGTGCCTTGGCTGACGGTTCCGGTATCAGGTTCAATTTCTTTGAGCAGCATTTTGAGCAGCGTCGTCTTGCCCACGCCATTGGGGCCAACAAAGGCCACCCGATCACCGCGCAGGATTTTGATGCTGAACTTGTCCAAGATGAGCTTGTCACCATAAGCCTTTGAAATATCTAAGGCCTCAATGACTTTCCGCCCCGAGGACGGCCCCGCCTCAAGCGCCATTGCTGCCGTGCCCTGACGCCTGATCTGACTGCTGCGCTCCGCACGCAATTCGGCAAGGGCACGCACCCGCCCCTGATTGCGCTTGCGTCGCGCGCTGATCCCTTCAACGGCCCAACGCCCCTCAGACTTGATCTTGCGATCCAGCTTGTGCCGCTGCTGATCCTCATCTTCCCAGATCTTGTCACGCCAGACTTCAAAGTGCTCGAAGCCCTTTTCCTGTCGTCGCGTCATTCCTCTGTCAATCCAGAGAGTTGCGCGCGTCAGTTCACGTAGAAAAGCGCGGTCGTGACTGATGAGGACAAAGCCTTTACGGGTCTCGCGCAACTCGGTTTCCAACCAGGCAATCGCCTCAATATCGAGATGGTTTGTCGGCTCATCGAGCAGCATCAGATCGGGGGCCTCAGCCATCAGCTTGGCCAGCGCCGCGCGCCGCCGTTCACCGCCAGAAGCAGTGCTGACCGGGCGTGCCGGATCGAATTTCAGCCCCTCGCCCGCCATCTCAACCCTGTATGTCTCGGCTGGGTCCAATTCACTTGCGGCATAGTCCCCCAGCGTGGTGAACCCGACCATGTCAGGCTCCTGCTCCATATAGCCCACACTGATGCCCGGCGTGACAACCCGCACACCGCGATCCGGCTCGACCAGACCGGCCATCACCTTCATCAACGTGGATTTCCCCGATCCGTTGCGCCCCACAAGCGCCACCCGGTCGCCGGGTTGCACCACAAGCGAGAGATCGTAAAACACAGGCTCACCCCCGAAGGTGAGCGAAATGTCGGTGAGTTGTAAAAGAGGTGCGCGTGCCATGGGCGCGGGCTATCCTGCCGCCCCGGCAGCGTCAAGGGACCTCAGCCTGCCAGCGCTCGGAGCAGTCGTTTGCGCGTGGCCGGAATGGCGCCAATCTCGACGCCGGTGAACACATGCAGCGTATTGAGATGCCGGTCAATGACCGCATGGTCGCTCACCCACCCTCCCATCATCAAATAGGTGCGCAACAGAGGCGGCATATGCCGCATCGCCAATTTCACATCCGGTTTGTGCCGCCGCAGGCGCTGCGCAAAGCGAAATACGCTCGGGGCCTTGACCTGTGGCCACCAGCGTCGCGGTGCCAGATGCCGCTCCCGCAGCATAGCAAAGGCATCGAGATAGGTGTCCGTTTCGGTTCCCTGAAACGACGAACAGCCAAACAGCATCTCAATGCCGTTGGCATCGACAAACCGCGTCATCGCCGCCCAGGCCACTCTCAGAATATCGGGATCGTTCAGGCCGGGCGCGATGCAGAACCGGCCCATCTCGGCCATCTTGCCCTCAAATCCGGCCAGCGCGGACAATTCGTAGAACTGCGCAGAATAGCTCTGCGCGACCTCAGACCCGCCGGTCAGCATCAGCATCCGGAAGCAACAGACCAAAGCACCACTCGCAGCGTCCTCGATCAGAACATGGGTGCAGATATCGTCAAACGCATCGTGATCCAGCCCCTCGGCCTCGCCCAGAAAGGCCCGCGCCCGCAACCGCTGTGCGGCGTGGCGATCCTCGGGCGTGGTGCCGATCCGTGCCTGATACCGCTGATTGCCAAGCCCTGCCATGCCGCGACCCCGTCTGCGCTGAGCGACCCTAGTCCCGGTCGCTCTAGCACGCAAGCTGTGACAGCGGCATGACCTCTTTTTACTCGAACGCAGAGGCGGGGTTGAGATTGCCGATATTGCTCAGGATCTGGCGCAGGAAGCCATTCTTGATCACAGACGAATCCGTCACACGCCGCGCCAGCGGCACCACTTGACCGGCCTCAAGCCCGAACTCTTCGATATTGGCGATCGTGTCATCGTCATTGAACGAAATTGCCAGAACCCGACGCTCCACGACCTTTGGGCGGAACATGCCATATTCACGCACCCGGCTGCGCACGTAATAATAATCACCATCCGCCAGCACGCCTGACAAAGATGGCGGCCCAACGACATCATCCACGGTGGCACGGATATCCACCCCCACCACGAGGTTTTGCAGGTCTTCTTCGGGCGGCACATAGCCGTGATTGCGGTAGGTGGCTGAACAGCCGGTTGCGACAATAAGACAGCAAAGCGCCAAGGCGCTAACCACTCGGTTTCGGATCGCTGTCATTTCTGCCCTCTTGTCTTGGCCGCCTGTGGCTTTTATCCCGCTTACAGCAAGGTGATGCAATGTTTCAAGAATGGAAGCGAGGGGAAAGATGTCACAACACCCGCAAAAGACCCAGGTTATTCGCGTGGCTGACCTTTCGACCCGCCGGCCCGTGACGTTTGATCTGGTGCCTGACACGGCGCAGACAGAAGCCATCTCCGCGGAACTCGATCTGCTCGGTCTGCGCAAATTGCGCCTTCGCGGTACGCTGAGCGCCGAGGGGCGCAAGGATTGGTTGTTGCAGGCCGACCTGGGCGCCACCGTGATCCAGCCCTGCGTGGTCACGCTCGAGCCCGTGCAGACACGCATTGATGAGAAAGTCACCCGACGCTTTTCGCCAGAGGCCGATCTCGACCCGGTCGAACCCGGCGCAGAGATCGAGATGCCCGAGGATGACACGTTTGAGCCCCTGGGTGCCGAAATCGACCTCTCTCGCGTGATGATCGAGGCCTTGGCGCTGGCGCTGCCCGCCTATCCGCGCCGCGATGGTGCCGAACTCGGCAGCCTCGCAATCGCCGAGGAGGGTGTTGCCCCCCTGCAGGACGAAGAGACCAAGCCCTTTGCCGCCCTCGCCAGCTTGCGAGACAAGCTGCAAGAGGGCAATGACGACTGATCGCCTCGCGCTGACCCCAAGAATCGCTTGCCCCGGCATTAAATCTCTGTATTTTCCCGCTCTCACCGGAATTTGGGGTTGAACCGGCGGCTCGTAACATACTATGAGCCGCGAACACCCGTGAAACAGGGCCATATCGGCCCACAGGAATTGAGGTTGCGACATGGCCGTCCAACAGAACAAAGTATCGAAATCGCGCCGCAACAATCGCCGCGCCCATGACGCGCTGGTTGCAGGCAATCCGAACGAATGCACCAACTGCGGCGAACTGAAGCGCCCGCATCATGTGTGCTCCGCGTGCGGACACTATGCCGACCGCGAGGTCGTGGCGCTGGTGGAAGAGATCGACCTGGAAGACGACGCGGCCTGAAGCCGCGATAGGCGATTTGCTGCATGACCGCTCGCACGGACCAATCCAAGGCGGGTGCAGGACGCACCATCATCTCGATTGACGCCATGGGCGGGGATCAGGGGCCGGCGACCATTGTCGCCGGCATTGCCGATTCCGCGTCCAAGAACCCCAATATCGGGTTTATCGTACATGGCCCCCGCGAAGAGTTGGAGCGCCTGATCTCGAAACGTCGTGGCCTCTCCGAGCGATGCGAAATCCGGCACGCGCCCGAAGTTGTCAAGATGGAAGACAAGCCGTCGCATGTGGTGCGTCACGGGCGTGAGACCTCGATGTGGTCCGCGCTCGAATCGGTTCGCATGGGCGAGGCGACAGTCTGTGTCTCCTGCGGCAATACCGGCGCGCTGATGCTCATGTCGGTGCTGCGACTGCGCAAGCTGCCGGGCATCTTCCGCCCCGCCATCGCGGTCATGTGGCCCTCCAAGAATCCGCAAAAGCACAATATCATGCTGGACGGCGGCGCAGACATTCGCGCCGATGCCAAGGATCTGATGCAATACGCCCTTATGGGGGCTTCTTATGCGCGCAACGGCTTCGGCCTTGCGCGCCCCCGGATCGGCCTGCTCAATGTCGGCACCGAAGAGCACAAGGGCCGCGCCGAGCTGAAAGAGGCCTATGACCTCATCGCCGCCAACGCCCGGATTGCGGATTTCGATTTCGTCGGCTTTGTCGAAGGGCGCGACCTGCCCGGCACCAAATGTGATGTGATCGTCACCGACGGATTCACCGGCAACGTGGCCCTCAAAACCGGCGAAGGCATCGCCAAACTGATTTCCGACCTGCTGCGCGAGGCCTTTGCCTATTCGCTGCTGTCGCGCCTGGCCTCGGTGCTGGCCTATACCTCGCTCGCCCGCCTGAAAAAGCGGATTGACCCGCGCCGCGCCAATGGCGGCGTGTTCCTCGGACTCAACGGCACCGTGGTCAAATCGCATGGCGCGGCCGATTCCATGGGCGTATCCTCCGCAATCAAACTGGCGTTCGAGTTGGCACAATCGGGCTTTTCCGACAAGCTGGCGGCGCGGGTTGCCTCTGCGGCCCTGCTGGATCAGGATGCCCCCTCAGATCTCCAAACAGAGCCCCAACCAGAGGCTGAAACTGAATGACACTGCGCTCCGTCGTCCAAGGTATCGGGCATTATCTACCAGACCGCATCGTTCCCAACTCGGAATTCGAAAAGACTCTGGAGACCTCGGACGAGTGGATTCGCACCCGCTCCGGCATCGAACGCCGTCATTTTGCCGCCGATGGCCAACCCACATCGGATCTCGCTGTGCGCGCCGCGCGCGCAGCCCTCACGAATGCGGGTCTTGTCGCCGATGACATTGATGGGATCGTTGTCGCGACATCGACACCAGACCTGACATTCCCCTCTGTGGCCACGATGGTGCAAAAAGAGCTTGGCATGACGCGTGGCTTCGGCTTTGACATTCAGGCCGTTTGCGCGGGCTTCATCTATGCGCTCACCACCGCCAACGCGCTCATCCTCTCAGGTCAGGCGCAGCGCGTGCTGGTGATCGGCGCAGAGACCTTCAGCCGCATCATGGATTGGACGGACCGCTCGACCTGCGTGCTTTTTGGCGATGGTGCAGGCGCATTGGTGCTGGCGGCAGAAGAGGGCACCGGCACCTCCGCCGATCGCGGAATCCTGTCCTCCGACCTCAATTCCGATGGTCGCTATCGCGATATGCTCTATGTCGATGGCGGTGTTTCAACCACCGGCGAGGCGGGCAAACTGCGCATGCAGGGCAACCCCCTCTTCCGTCAGGCGGTCGAGAAACTCGCGTCGACCGCCGAGGCCGCACTCGAAAAAATCGGACTGACCGGTGCCGATGTCGATTGGATCGTCCCGCATCAGGCCAACATCCGCATCATTCAGGGCACGGCCAAGAAACTGGGCCTGCCTATGGACCGCGTCATCGTCACCGTGCAGGACCACGGCAACACCTCTGCCGCCTCGATCCCCTTGGCGCTCTCGGTCGGGGTGGCCTCCGGCAAGATCAAACAGGGCGATTTGCTGCTTGCCGAGGCAATTGGCGGGGGTCTGGCCTGGGGGGCCGTGGCCCTACGCTGGTGAATCTCACCAAAATGAGCGAAAAGGCGCAGGTTAACCGCTGCCTGTAAGTGGTTGAGATTGACTCGGAAATCTCTTCGCCGCAATGTAATGAAAAAAATCGCGGGGATGTGATGACCGACAAGACATTAACACGGATGGATTTGAGCGAGGCCGTTTTCCGCGAGGTTGGGCTGTCGCGCAATGACGCGGCGCAATTGGTCGAGAGCGTTCTGGACCATATGTCCGACGCCCTTGTGCGCGGAGAACAGGTCAAGATCTCATCTTTCGGCACCTTCTCGGTGCGTGACAAGACGGCCCGCGTCGGCCGCAATCCGAAAACTGGCGAAGAAGTGCCGATCAACCCACGCCGGGTGCTGACCTTTCGCCCCTCTCACCTGATGAAAGACCGCGTCGCCGACGGCACCAAGAGCTGAGGATATCGCCGCCCATGGGCAAAGCCGCCGACGCCTTTAGAACCATCAGCGAAGTCGCGGATTGGCTTGAGGTTCCGGCGCATGTGCTGCGGTTCTGGGAAAGCAAGTTCACCCAGATCAAGCCGGTCAAGCGCGCCGGTGGACGACGCTATTACCGCCCCGCAGACATGACCCTGATTGGTGGCATCAAAGCGCTCCTGCATGATCAGGGCATGACCATCAAGGGCGCGCAAAAATATCTCCGCGAGCACGGTATTCAACACGTATGCGGGATGTCGCCGCCCTTGGACGACGAGTCCACGGGCCAGATCAGCGGCATTGCACTCGATGTCGAAACAGCGCCCGCTCGCCCCGCCGACGTGCTGACCTTCGCCCATCCCGGGCACTCAGAGCCTGAACCGGACTCCGGGACTGCGGACGCGATTGATGATCTTACGGACACGGCCAAAGACGAGAGCGATATCTCCCAGACGGCAGACCACGCGCGGGCCGCCTCGACTGAACACTCTGCCACCCGTGACCCGGAGCCAGAGGCTGTCACGGCAGGGGACGAACACCTATCAGAACCCGAACCAGAACCCGCAGTCGAGCCGGATGACCTCCCACTCTCCACTCCCGCCCCGGTCCAGACGCCGGAGACCATAGGCCCTGTGGCGGCCGAAACCACCCCCCCGCCAGAGCCCTTCGCTGAGCCCGATCTCCCCGCAGATCCGAGCGACACCCTCGCCGCAGCCCCCGGTCTTCTGACCGCGCTCAGCACCCTGCCCCGGCCCGTGTCCCCGGAATTGGCCCGCCGCTTTGCCCCGCTCGTCGCAGCACTCCGGGCGCAGGCCGCCTCTCACGCCAAAGACCGGTAAATCCCTGCGCGATTTCGGGATTTCCCTCTTGCCCCTGCGGACAAAATCGCTATGAACAGCCCATCGTCGGGCTATAGCGCAGCCTGGTAGCGCGTCCGTCTGGGGGACGGAAGGTCGCAGGTTCAAGTCCTGCTAGCCCGACCAAATTTACCGACGATTCCGCCCGCCTCGGCCCCTCGGGCACCCTGACCAGAATGCGGGGCGCAAAAAGAGGGGGCAAAGATGACCGGGGTTCTTTCCAGCCAACAAATCCGCGCCATGATCGAGACGGGCACCCTGTCCGGCACACCCGCGATCCTGCCCGAACAGATTCAGCCTGCCAGCCTTGACCTGCGTCTCGGTCAGATGGCCTACCGTGTGCGGGCATCCTTTCTCACCGGGACCGAGCGCACCGTCGCCGACAGGCTGGCCGAGTTTGAAATGCACCGCATCGACCTCAACGCCGGGGCGGTGTTGGAAAAAGGCTGCGTTTACGTGGTCCCTTTGATGGAATCGCTCGCCCTTCCCCTGGGCGTGCAGGCCGTTGCCAATGCCAAATCCTCGACCGGGCGGCTCGATCTCTTGACCCGCCTCATCACCGACAGCGGGGTCGAATTTGACCGTGTGGCCCCCGGCTATGCCGGTCCCCTCTATGCCGAGATTTGCCCGCGCTCCTTTTCCGTGCTGGTGCGCCCCGGCATGCGTCTCAACCAGATCCGCTTTCGCGCAGGTCAGGCCGTGCTCTCGGATGACGCCCTGCGCACGCTCCACGCCCAAACGCCGCTGGTGGATGGTGCCGCCATGATCGACGAGGGGCTTGGCTTTTCCGTCGATCTGCGCCCTGCCACCGGCACGCTGGTCGGCTACCGCGCCAAGCCGCATACGGGCGTGATCGACCTTGACCGGATCGGCCATTACGATCCCGCCGCCTATTGGGAAGAGGTGCATTCCGACAACGGCCAGATCATCCTCGATCCCGGTGCCTTTTACATTTTGGTGAGCCGCGAGGCGGTGCATATCCCCCCCGAATGCGCCGCCGAAATGGCCCCCTATGTGGCCATGGTGGGCGAATTCCGGGTGCATTACGCAGGCTTCTTCGATCCCGGCTTTGGCCATGCTGCCGCAGGCGGCACCGGCTCTCGCGGCGTGCTCGAAGTGCGCTGCCACGAGGCGCCCTTCGTGTTGGAACATGGCCAGATTGTCGGACGCTTGGTCTATGAACACATGGACCGCGTGCCCGATCAGCTCTACGGCGCGGGCATAGCATCAAACTATCAAGGTCAGGGCCTGAAACTCTCCAAGCATTTCAAGGCTTAAAAGCGCCCCATCTTGCGGCCGATCTTCATCACCTGCCGCCCGCGCTGTGTTGTCTTGCGCGCCGCCGCATCATCGCCGCCGCTCATCTTCTTGCTCACCGCCGTCATGCCGCCGCGCATCACCCGTTGCAGGATCATGCGAACCACCATGTTGATCATCTGATTGGCGTTCATAGCACCGCTCCCCTTGCTGCCTCTTGCACCGACATAACCCTGAAACTTGCCAATTTCAGGGCAGACCAGGCGTGTTGTGCTTTTTCTTGGCCGAAATACTCCCGCCGGAGGCGCCGACCATCCAGCCCCTTCAATCTTCGAACAACTCGTTCTGCCCCGGCGCGCCCTCGTCCTCGTCACCGTCCTCGCTGCCCATCGTCGGCATCGTTCCCGGCGGCGGGCGATTGTCCAAGAGGCCAGCAGCGCGCAATTCCTTGAGCCCCGGCAGATCGCGCGCGCTCTCCAGCCCGAAGTGATCCAGAAACTCCTGCGTGACGACAAATGTCACCGGGCGTCCCGGCGTCATCTTGCGCCGCCCGAACCGGACCCACTCCATTTCCAGCAGTTGATCCACCGTCCCCCGGCTGACGGCCACACCGCGAATTTCCTCGATCTCGGCGCGCGTCACGGGTTGGTGATAGGCGATGATCGCCAAGGTCTCGATCGCGGCCCGGCTCAGCTTGCGAGTCTCAATGGTCTCGCGGCTCATCAGATACCCCAGATCGGGCGCTGTGCGGATGGCCCAGGCATCACCTACCTTGACCACACGCACACCGCGCCCCTCATACCGCTTGCGCAGATGAACGAGCGCTTCTGCGGGGTCGCTGCCATGCGGCATCCGTTCGGCCATGTCACGCGTCGTAAGCGGCTCGGCGCTCGCAAAGAGCATCGCTTCAATCATCCGTTCCTGCTCAGCAAGGGGAGGTGCCTTGAACAGACTTTGTTCTTTTTCTTCCGATACTTCTGACATGCTCTTAATCCCTGCGCCTTAGCTCGATGGGCGCGAAAACCTCCGCTTGCCGTAGTTCCGCCCGTCCCTCTTTGACCAATTCCAATGCCGCGGCAAAGGTCGAGGCCGTAGCCGAACGGCGACGTCCGGGATCGGCGGTAAATCCCTCCGGCAAATAGCTCACGATATCCGTCCAGGTGCCGGCAAAGCCAATCAGCCCCCGCATCCGCTCCAACGCCTGCTCCATCGTGAACAGCGCGTCACGATCCATCACAAAGGGGCGGAATTCGTCGCGCGTCCTGATCCTTGCATAGCCCTGCATGAGATCAAGCAGCGTCGCCGTATAGGTCACACGCCGCAGCCGCGCCACATCCTCGGGAATACCGCGCGCAAAGAAATCGCGCCCGAGCCGGTCGCGCCCCATGAGGCGCGCCGCGCAATCGCGCATCGCCTGCAACCGCTCCAATTGAAACGCCAGATGCGCCGCCAAGTCCTCGCCCGACGGCCCGTCCTCTGTCGGGTCAGGCGGCAATAACAACCGCGATTTGAGAAAGGCGAGCCAGGCCGCCATCACCAGATAATCCGCCGCCAGTTCCAACCGCAGCGCCTTGGCTTGCTCGACAAAGGCCAGATATTGCCGCGCCAGTTCCAGCACCGAAATCTTGCGCAAATCCACTTTCTGCGTCCGACTCAGCGTCAGGAGCAGGTCCAGCGGCCCCTCAAACCCATCCACATCGACAATCAGCGCCTCGGCGGCCAGCCGCTCGGCCACATTGACCGGCCTCTCGTCCCTGTCGAAATCGTCCTCAACCATGCGAACACCCGCCCATCAGCGCATCAAGCTGTGCCGAGAGGGCGGAAATGTCAATCTCTTGGGGGGTCTTGCGCCATGTCAGCGCCCGCTCCGCGCGGATCTGCGCGGCATTGGTCATCTCACCCGCCGCCTCGGCCACCGCCGTCCGTTCCGGCAGCGTGCCGTTGCAATGCAGGATCACATCGCAGCCCGCCTTGAGTGCTGCACGCGACAGCTCCGGCAGCGTCCCCCTCAGCGCCTTCATCGAAATGTCATCGGTCATGATCAGCCCGTCAAAGCCGATCTCATCCCGGATCACCCGCATCATCGGCGCGGACAGCGTCGCAGGTGCGTCATCAATCGCGGTATAGACCAGATGCGCGGTCATCCCGAGCGGCAGGTCATTCAAGGCCTGAAACGGTGCAAAATCCGTGGCTTGCAGGTCACTCTTCACGGCTGTCACCACCGGCAGATCATGGTGACTATCCGCTTCGGCGCGGCCATGTCCGGGGATATGCTTCACCACGGGCAATACGCCCCCGTCCAGTAGACCATCCGCCACCGCACGCCCGAGCGTCGCTACCGTATGGGCCTCAAACCCGTAGCAACGATTGCGCAGAAAGGGATGCGTCGCAGGCCCCGCCACATCCACCAACGGCGCGCAATTGCTGTCAATGCCAAGCGCGTGCAACTCCGCGGCAATCAGGCGATAGCGCAGATACATCGCCTCCGCCGCGCCCGCGCCTGCCGCTTCGGCCTGATCCAACGGCGCGGGCCACTCCCGCCAGAGCGGCGCGCGCAGCCGCTGCACACGGCCGCCTTCCTGATCAATGGTGATCATCGCCTCATGACCAGCCGCCTCGCGCATCTCAGAGCACAGCGCGCCCACCTGATCCGGGCTGTCGATATTGCGGGCAAAGAGGATGAATCCAAACGGGCGCGTATCGCGAAACAGCGCCTTTTCCTCTCCCGTCAGCCGCAGACCCTCCGCATCTAGGATCGTCGCCCCAAACCGCGTCACCGCGTGACCACCGGGATACATTCGGCGCGTTCCGCGACCAGATCGG
>Ga0209345_10002565_pt1 | contig 19897 bp, 18 predicted proteins | sample Cruoilmetagenom7_FD_187294 | JGI IMG/M metagenome (GOLD analysis project Ga0209345, IMG submission 187294) | Oil polluted marine microbial communities from Coal Oil Point, Santa Barbara, California, USA - Sample 7 (SPAdes) (version 2) | ecosystem: Environmental > Aquatic > Marine > Oil seeps ... | reverse complement strand
GTTTTCAGGGGTTTCCGGCGTATCGGTCAAAGTCTGTCCCAGCTTGGCTGATGTGTTCTATATATTGCGTTTTAGTATAACGCGAAGCCCATATAAGGTGCAATCCCATTGCGCCCAAAGCTTTAGCACATCATCGCGGCCCCTCTCAACCTACTGATTTATATTGAAACTTAACTCGGCCATATCACCGGCTTCTGGCGCGGCAAACCGCGATAGATCAGGAACGCGAAATGTCCCTGACGCCACGTTAAATGCCCAGCGGCAAAAACCATGACTAAGGTGGCTGAAAACCGAGGAGGAAAACCCATGCAATGCCTGTTGACCGATCACAAAACCATCACCAAGACCCGTCTTGATACCGTGCCGCAAGCGCCGCTCACATCCGGTCAGGCGCGCCTCAAGCTCGACAGTTTTGCACTGACGTCGAACAATGTGACCTATGCTGCGTCGGGCTTTGCAATCGGGTATTGGCATTTCTTCCCGACAGGGATCGAAGGGCAGGGACTGGTGCCGGTTTGGGGGACGGCAGAGGTGGTCGAAAGTGACAGCGCCGATCTGCCCGTTGGTACGCGACTTTACGGTTTTTATCCGCTTGCAGAAGAGCTTGTGATGCTGCCGCAACCGGATGGTCACGGCGGTTTTATTGATGCGGCGGCACACCGCGCAGAGCTGCCCGCAGTTTATAACCGCTATACGCCTGTGCGTAGCGGCGATCCGGCTGATGATCACATGCGCGCGCTTTTGCAGCCATTGCTGGCAACGTCTTATCTTCTGTTCGATTGGCTGATGGACAACAATTGCTTTGGTGCAGAGCAAATCATCATTGGCAGCGCTTCCTCCAAAACCGGTCTGGGCTTATGCAAATACCTCGCCGAACCGACCGAGCGCAGCTACAAGATTATTGGACTGACGTCCGAGGGCAACCGGAGCTTCGTCGAAGGTCTTGGGGCATGTGATCAGGTCCTCACTTATGACCAGATTGCCCAGCTTTCCGCAGTGCCGAGTGTCTATGTCGATATGTCGGGGAATGCGCAGGTGAAGAGGCAGGTTCACAGCACCCTTGGTCCGCATCTCAAGCACTCATCTGCTGTCGGGATCAGCCACTGGGACCAGTTCCAACCTGAAAACAAGGTGGAAGGGGTTAAGCCGCAATTCTTCTTTGCCCCCGCGCAGATCGCAAAGCGGCGCGAAGAATGGGGTCCGGGAGTAATGGAAAAGCAAATCACAGCCGCCTGGAAACGCCTGGCCGCTGACGCGTCAAGCTGGCTGGATGTGCAAGTCCACCAAGGGATCGGCGCCGCGGCAGACGTTTACGGCGCGCTTGCCGAAGGCACGGCTGACCCACGGCACGGCCATATCATCACGCTATAGCAGGTCAACTCAGGCGGAGCAGCTTGCTCCGCCCAAAACGCAGAACTTGGCGCAGTGCGGGTGGTTCAATGAGACATCGCGTTCTGCCTCCTCCAACGTCTCGCCCAATTCGAATTCAGGGGCGTAGGGCAACAGCGTGCATGCAAGAACCGCAGGCTTCTCAGCGCCGCGTCGCTTTACCACCATGCGTGAAGAGGCGCACATGACCGCATCGGGGGATTTATCCAATATGCCCCAGCAGGCTGTGGTGATCTCAGGGACTTCGACATTTTCGTCCATTTCCGGAAAAAGAACCGTTACTGCAGGGTCTTGCGCATCTATATTAAAGCCGTGTTCAGCAAAAAAATCTGCGTACCCGGCCCGTGAATCCACATCACTGTCGCCAAAGACGGATCGTCCGGCAACGGCCATTCTAAAGCCGTTCTCGGAAAGCCATTTCATGCCGGTAAGGGTCTTGTCAAACGCCCCTTCACCACGTTCCGCATCATGCAGATCTGCGCGGTAATGATCGACCGATATCCGCAAGGTCAGCTTTGTCGGATAGGCGGCCTGTAGGCGCAGCAGACCTGCACGCATCGACTTGCGCATCATCGGCAGCATCGCATTTGTCAGGATCAGCACTTCATACCCACGCTCCAGCGCCGCCTCGGTCATCTCGATCATTTGGGGGTTCATGAAAGGCTCGCCTCCCGTGAAGGCGATCTCGCGCACATTCCACTTGCGGGTCTCTAACTGGTCAAGATAACTCCGGACTTCTTCAGCCGTGATATAGACCAGCGCATCGTTGGTCGGGCTGGACAGGATATAGCAATTGGCGCATTCGATATTACACAAGGTTCCGGTGTTGAACCAAAGGGTCTGCGGATCACTCAGGGCAACGGTCGCGCGTGCCTCACCCTTGGCAGTCAGCTGTGGGTCCGCAAATTTTCCATGATTGGCCAATACGTTGTCTTTCATGGGGGTATCCTTTTGCGCGTCTGTGTTGTTGTGAAGATGAGGTAAGGGAAACCCAAAGGCAAGAAAAGAGGCCCCACAGATATGCACGCTCTTGTGAAGAGAGGTGATTTGTGTATGTTTGCGCTAACATTTCAGCTCTCCAAGTGGATGGCAAATCCAAAACAACGACGTTGCCTTAGAATATTGGCAATATAGACTGACACGGGTTGCGCCCCGGTTGCGACAGACAAAAAGGACGGTCTCTCATGGTTTCACGCGTCATACCGGTTGATCTATTTGATCTGGTGATTTTCGGCGGCACAGGCGATCTGGCCCGTCGTAAAATTCTACCGGGCCTGTTCCGCCGCCTTTGTGCCGGTCAGATACCGCCAGAGGCCCGTATCATCGGCGCCGCCCGCAGCGAGATGGACACAGCGGGCTACCGCGACATGATCCGCGAGGCCATCGAGGAATTTGGCGGTGACCACGCCCTTGAACCAGAACTACTTGAGGCGTTCCTGACCCAGCTGGAATACGTCACGATCGATGCGCGTGGCGATGATGGTTGGAAAGAGCTTCAGGCGCTTATGGCAGGCACCGAACGGGTAGAGGCCTATTACTTTTCAGTTGCCCCCAGCCTGTTTGGCGACATTGCAGAACGGTTGCAAAAATGGGGCATGGCGGACGCTGATGCACGGATCGTGGTCGAAAAGCCCTTTGGCCGTGATCTTGAAACAGCGCGCGCTTTGAACCGCACGCTCGCCGCTTTCTTTAACGAAGATCAGATCTATCGCATTGATCACTACCTTGGCAAAGAAACCGTGCAAAACCTGATGGCGGTCCGGTTCGGCAATATGTTGTTCGAACCCTTGTGGAACAGTCAATACGTCGATCACATCCAGATCACCGTGGCCGAAACGGTTGGTGTTGGCGGGCGTGGCGAATATTATGACAAATCAGGTGCCATGCGCGACATGGTGCAGAACCATCTGATGCAGCTTTTGTGTCTGATCGCGATGGAACCGCCTGCGCGCTTTGATCCCGATGCGGTGCGCGATGAAAAGCTGAAAGTGATCCGCGCGTTGGATCCTGTACCGGCCTATCATATTGTGCGCGGTCAGTATCAGGCAGAACCCTGCAATGAGGCCGAAAACCCCGGCTACCGCACTGCGGTGGACAACCCACGCTCCCGGACTGAAAGCTTTATCGCGTTGCGGACCCAGATCAGCAACTGGCGGTGGGCAGGGACGCCCTTTTATTTGCGCACAGGCAAACGCATGGCCGCACGGTCGTCCGAGATCACAGTGGTCTTCAAAGACACGCCACACAGTATATTTGCCGAAGATGCAGGCCGCCACCGGAACGTGCTGTCCATCCGGCTGCAACCGAACGAGGGGATCACGCTGGGCGTCACCATCAAGGAGCCGGGACCGGGTGGTATGCGACTGATCGATGTTCCTTTGGACATGTCCTTTGCCGAAACCCTTGACCCTGATGATGTCGAACATGTCGATGCATACGAACGGCTTATCATGGATGTGATCCGCGGCAACCAGACCCTGTTCATGCGCGGTGACGAAGTAGAAGCCGCTTGGGCATGGACCGATCCGATTATTCAGGGCTGGGAGGCGCGTAATGATGTGCCAAAGCCCTATGATCACGGCAGCGCAGGCCCCACGGATGCACTTGAATTGATGCGCCGCGAAGGCCGCGAATGGCGAAAGTTTTCCGAATGAAACTGATAGAATACCCCACCCGCGACGGCATGATGGCGAAAGTTGCCGAAACACTGGCAGACGCCTTGCGCGCGGCTCTCGCTCAGCGCGACAAGGTCAGCCTTGCTGTGCCTGGCGGAACCACACCCGGACCTGTGTTTGACGCGCTCTGCGAAGCACCGCTTGATTGGTCCCGTGTTCACGTGCTGCTCTCGGACGAACGCTGGGTGCCGGAGACAGACGCGCAATCCAACGCGGCGCTTATTCGCGCCCGCTTGATGACAGGCCCTGCCGCCGCCGCCAGTTTCACACCGTATTTCACCGCTGACAGTGATATCGACACAGCTGCGCGCGACTTGTCCGGCCAGCTTTCGCCCTTGCTGCCACTGGATGTCCTTTTACTGGGGATGGGCGCCGATATGCACACAGCTTCCCTTTTTCCGGGTGCCGATGGCCTTGAAGCCGCGATGTCCGATGATGCGCAGATGTTCCTTCCCATAACAGTTCCGAACCAAGAAACGCGGCGCTTTACCCTGACCGCACCGGCCTTGCGCAATGCAAAGACGACGCATCTGTTGATCACCGGCGATGACAAACGTGCCGCACTTGATCGGGCCCGAATGCTGCCTGCCCATCAAGCCCCCGTTCAAACCGTGCTGGACAATGCCACTATCCATTGGAGCGCGATATGACGCACTGGCAAACTCTGAGCGGTCAACACGCCGCCGTCACCGAACGCAAGATCACCGATCTTTTCAAAGCGTCCGACCGGGCGCGCGATTTCACGGCTCAGGCCGGTGACATGTACTTTGACTACTCCAAAACCAACATCGATGCGGCAACCCGCGAAACACTGCTCGCGCTGGCTCGCGATGCACAAGTGGAAGCGCGCCGTGAAGAAATGTTCAGTGGCGTCCACATAAACGAGACAGAAGACCGCGCTGTGCTGCACACGGCGCTGCGCAATCTTGATGGTGGCGCGGTGATGGTCGACGGTGAAAACGTCATGCCCGCCATTCATGATACACTTGCTGCCATGCGCAGCTTTGCAACGGAAGTGCGCAGTGGCAGCTACACTGATGTGATCAACATCGGCATTGGCGGCTCTGATCTGGGGCCAGCCATGGCCGTGCGTGCCCTTGCGCCATACCACGACGGGCCGCGCTGCCACTTTGTGTCAAACGTAGACGGCGCAGACATTGCTGACACCCTGCGCGGGCTGAACGCAAAGACAACGCTGGTGATCGTCGCGTCAAAGACATTTACCACCATCGAAACCATGACAAATGCGCGCACAGCCCGCGCATGGATGACCGATCACGGCGGTGATCCACAAAAGCAGTTCGCAGCCCTGAGTACGGCGCAGGACAAGACGGCAGACTTCGGCATTGATCCGTCCCGCGTTTTCGGATTCGAGGATTGGGTCGGCGGTCGTTACTCTGTCTGGGGACCAATCGGGCTGTCACTGATGATAGCTATCGGGCCGAAAGCCTTTGACGCCTTTCTGCGCGGTGCGCAGGCGATGGATGTCCACTTCCGCGCTGCAGACTTGCAAGAGAACTTGCCAGTTCTGCTGGCGCTCGTCGGAATATGGCACAATCAGATCAGTGGACATGCCACCCGTGCGGTGTTGCCCTACGACGAACGTCTTGGCCTGCTGCCCAACTACCTGCAACAGCTTGAAATGGAATCAAACGGAAAAGGCGTATTGCGGAGCGGCGCAGATAGCCCGCGCCACACCGGTCCCGTTGTCTGGGGCGCTGCGGGCACCAACGGCCAACACGCTTTTTACCAGCTCATCCATCAAGGCACTCGTGTGATCCCTTGCGAATTCTTACTCGCAGCCGAAGGACACGAACCGGAGCTGGCCCACCACCACGAATTGCTCGTCGCAAACTGCTTGGCGCAGTCCAAAGCTCTTATGCAGGGCCGCTCACTGGAAGAAGCCACAAAAATCGCCGCGACTAAAGGTTTCACAGGTCCCGATCTTGACCGTCAGGCGCGCCACCGTGTTTTTCCCGGCAATCGCCCTTCTACCACCTTGCTTTATCCAAAGCTGGACCCTTTCACTCTGGGCCAGATCATCGCGCTCTATGAGCACCGCGTCTTTGTCGAAGGGATTATTCTCGATATTATCTCGTTCGACCAATGGGGTGTGGAATTGGGCAAAGAGCTGGCAACATCGCTACAGCCCGTCGTCGAAGGGACAAAAGACGCCTCAGAAGAAGATGGGTCAACAGCCGCGCTGATTGACTATATTCGGCGCCACGGTACCTGAGTCCATATTTCTTTTGGCTAAAAATATCCCGGGGGAATTGGCGCCCGCGCCAATGGGGGCTGGCCCCCAATACTCCGGCTGTAACGGGCTTCAGACCATGTCGGGCGCGCGCCCGACGCGGTTGGCCAGCTTTGCCACCGTCAGCCCCTGAACAATGATGGAGAAGACGACGATCACATAGGTGCAAGTCAGAATCAGCGGCTTCCATTCGCTTTCCGGCAGGGACAGCGCCAAAGCAACGGAAATGCCGCCCTTCAATCCGCCCCACGTCATGATCGGTACCACGCCTGCGTTGAAGCTTCGGAAGGGGCGCAGCAGCATTACGGGCACTGCCACCGCCACCAAACGGGCCACAAGTGCCAGCGCAATTGCGGCAGCGGCTGTGAAAAGAATATTATCAGCAAAAACGATCGCAAAAACCTCAAAGCCGATCAGCAGGAACAAGACCGCATTAAGAATTTCGTCAATCAATTCCCAAAATCCCGCGACGTAGGTGCGCGTCTGTTCGGACATTCCCTTCGCCGTTCCCACATCTCCGATCAATAGTCCTGCACAGACAGCCATAATCGGGGCCGAGACGTGTAGCCAAACGGCAAGTTCATATCCCCCGAACGCCAAGCCAAGCGTCAAGAGCACTTCAAGAGCATAATCATCAATCCGGCGCATCACGCGGAACGTCAGCCAACCAAGCACGAGCCCGAGCACAGCGCCGCCCACGGCTTCCTGAAAGAACAGCAGCGCGGCATTGGCCAGCGGGCTGCCAGCTGCGCCATGGGACTCACCATGCGGGAAGGCCAGTCCGACAAGCACCAGAAACACCACGTAGCCGACACCATCGTTAAACAGACTTTCGCCGGCAATCTTCGTCTCCAGCGCTTTGGGCAGCTCGGCTTCGCGCAATACTCCAAGTACCGCCACCGGATCAGTAGGAGAAATCAGCGCCCCGAACACCAGCGCCATCATCAAAGGCATGCCCGTCAACCAGGAAAAGCCGAAGCCAACAATCAAGGTAGACAGCGCAATTCCCAGAGTAGCCATCAGAAAGACGACCCGCCACTGCTGTCTCAGATCTCCTATTTTGACATGAAGCGCGCCCGCAAATAGCAGGAGTCCCAGCATGCCTTCCAGCAAGGCTTCGGAAAAATCGATCCCGGTGACAATGCCGCGGACTGTGTCAGCGATGTTCAGCTCGGGCATCACACGATCAATTCCAAGCAGCACAAAGGATGCCAGCAACGACACCACCAGAATACCGATCGCAGAGGGCAGGCGGAGATAGAGGTAGTTGATGGTTCCGAACGCGCCGGCAAGCACGATAAGAAGTGAGGTGATTTGCAAGAAGGTCATAGTCGTTACTCCGGCAGCATTTCCATCCTGCGTCGCATGTCAGGGGCTTGCGCGCAACGATTGATCCCTATTGTGCCCAACAAGGGCAACGCAAACGAGGCTTGAAGGTCGTAGCGGCCAACGCAAAAAAAAACGCCCCGATGGGGCGCTTCTTTTGTATTTACATGTGTTCAGGTCTTAGCCGCCCCATGTGCGTACTGTGCCGCAATCCATATGAACAAAGTTCGAGCCGGAATAACGACCAACGCCGCCACCACGACATACAGCGGCCGCTTTGGCCATTTGTCCAACACTCCGAGAGCTGAGACGCAGGTCGGCTGCCTGACCACGCATGTGCAGCGAATTCTTGGCAACACCTCTTGAACGCGAACGCAGCATGGCGTTGGTTTTCGGGCTGCGGTATCCGGACAACAGCATATAGGGCTCGTTCACATCCAAAAGGTTGTGGGCCGCTGCCATGATGTCAACGGTACGCAAATCCATTTTGATCGCGTCGTTGGTGCGCCAGTCGCGCATGAAATAATTCACTTCCTTGACAGCATCGGCGATGTAATCGCCTTCGATCCAGTAGATCATATCGATGCGTTCGCCCGTGCGGCCGGAATACATCTTGATCCGGCGGATATCGCCTGCGCCACGCAGAAAACCTGCTGCGTTCGCGAATGTCGGAGCTGCCGTAACTGCCGTTGCCGCGAATGCACCAAGAAGGCCGCGGCGGGTCATACCCGTTGAACTGTTAAGTGCCATAAGTGTCTGTCCCGTTTCTTGCCAAAGTGAGGCGTGCCTGAAGATTCTGCCAATTTGCCCGTGATGTTACACGCGCCTTATTATCATCTCCCCAGATGCCCTATCTCTATTACATAGTGGAAATTAGGAACCAAGAGGTGAATCGATTCCCCGGATGTAATGGGGAATTTTCGGCAATATTTTGCGCATTTTTTGGAACTCCGGCGCAAGTTGTGCGTTAGCTGTTGCTCTTTACGCACCATCCTTTCCGGTATTTATCAATCTATCCAAAATGTGAATGGACTTACCTTAGACCCCTCGGGCATGGTTTTTCCAATTTAAAATGAATGAGTAAGGGGACCTTACATGCTGCCGACGATGCGATTCCCGATTGCACCAAGACCCGTCCTTTTCGCATTGGCGCTCGGCGCAATTTTCCTGGCTCCCCAGCAGCAGGCACAAGCACAGGTCACAGCCTTCAAACAGGCGGTGGCAGAGACAGGCGCACGCGATGATGCCATTGCCGAATTCTATCGCGCACAGGATTTTGAGGGCGTCTGGACTGGTACCGATCAGGTGCATGCAGCGCGGCGTTCTGCCTTGCTGAACGCGCTGCGCCGCGCCGGTGATCATGGTTTGCCGGTGGCACGCTATGACGCAGACGCGCTTGAGCGCCAGATGCGCAATGCGCGGTCAGTTCGTGATCTGGGCATTATCGAAGTCGAGATGACACGGATGTTCCTGCAATATGCCCGCGATATCCAAAGTGGCGCGCTGGTTCCCCAGAACGTCGTAAGCGCGATCAAACGCGAGGTTGAGTACACGGATCGGGCTGAGCTGATCTCTGGGTTGCTGGCGGCACAGCCTGCGGCTTATCTGCGCGGCCTCGCGCCGCGCACCGTGGAATACGGTTCATTAATGAAGCAAAAGATGCTGTTGCAGGAAAAATCCCGTAACGGCGGATGGGGACCGACGGTGAACGTGTCATCGCTCAAGCCCGGCGATTCCGGTCCGGCAGTTCTGGCACTGCGCAACCGGCTTATGACCATGGGCTATCTGGGGCGCACAAACGCGCGCGCCTATGACACGGCAATGACCGCCGCGGTCCAAAGCTTTCAGAAAGCCCACGGGCTTGAGCAAGACGGCGTCGCCGGCGCAGGCACCATCAAAGAGCTGAACGAGAGTATCGACACGCGGCTCAAATCCGTGCTGGTTGCCATGGAGCGCGAGCGTTGGTTGCACCGCGAACGGGGCAAGCGGCATATCCTCGTCAATATTCCCGACTTCACCGCTAAAATCATCGACGACGGGCGCATTACCTTTGAAACCCGTTCCGTAGTTGGCGCCAACAAGGAAGACCGTCCCACACCCGAGTTTTCGGACGAGATGGACCACATGGTCATTAACCCAAGCTGGTATGTCCCGCGTTCAATTGTGGTAAACGAATATCTTCCGGCGTTACGAAACAACCCCAATGCTGTGCGCCACATCGAGATCACCGACCGACGTGGCCGGGTGATCAACCGGTCGTCGGCAAATTTCGCCAAATATAGCGCGCGGAACTTCCCGTATTCCATGCGCCAGCCTCCTAGCCGGTCAAACGCATTGGGTCTGGTGAAGTTCATGTTCCCGAACAAATACAACATCTATCTGCATGACACGCCTGCAAAATCCTTGTTCAGCCGCGAAGTGCGGGCCTACAGCCACGGCTGCATTCGTTTGAACGACCCGTTTGATTTCGGTTATGCGTTGCTGGCAAAACAGGAAGCCGACCCAAAAGGCTATTTCCAGTCCCAACTGCGCACAGGTCGCGAAGCCCGTGTTAACCTGAAAGAACCGGTACCGGTCCACATCATCTACCGCACGGCCTTCACTGATGCGCGCGGCAACCTGAATTTCCGCCGGGATATTTACGGGCGGGATGCGCGGATCTGGGATGCGCTGCAAAAGGCGGGGGTGGAACTCAACCTCGTTCAGGGTTAAATCTGCGCGCAACTCTAGCGGAGCGCATTATGACCCACACCATCAAAGATATTGCACTGGCGTTGGGGGCTGAAGCCCTCGGCGCCACTGACATTGTGATCACGCGTGCCGCCGAACCTGGCATGGCGGGGCCGGATGATCTGGCGCTTGCGATGAATCCCAAATTTGCGGAAACCCTGACCCAAGGCCGCGCCCGTGCCGCCATGGTTTGGCAAGGCGCGGATTGGGAAGCCTTGGGGCTTGAGGCCGTTATCATCGCGCCGCGCCCGCGCTTTGCGATGTCCGGCCTTACAAAGCTGCTTGATAACGGACAGGGCTTTGACGTTGGCATCCATCCAACCGCATTTGTCGATCCTGAGGCCGAGCTTGGCGACGGCGTAAGCGTTGGCCCTTTGGCCGTCATTTCCAAAGGTGCGAAGATCGGGGCTGGATCGGTAATCGGTCCACAGTGTTTTGTCGGTTGGAACGCCACGCTGGGCGAAGAAGCATATTTGCGCGAAGCGGTTAGCATCGGCGCACGCGTCACCATCGGTGACCGCTTCATCGCGCAACCGGGTGCGCGCATTGGCGGCGACGGCTTTTCTTTTGTGACCGCAGAACCCAGCAACGTTGAATCCGTCCGCAAAACTCTGGGCGATCAGGGTGAGGCAAAAGCGCAAGACTGGACGCGCATCAATTCGCTCGGATCGGTCACCATTGGAAACGATGTGGAGATCGGCATGGGGGCCACCATCGATTGCGGAACCATCCGGGATACGATCATTGGCGACGGAACCAAGCTCGATAACCAAGTGCATTTGGGCCATAATGTTGTGGTCGGGCGCAACTGCCTGATCTGCGGGCAGGTGGGTGTTGCAGGATCGGCTACAATCGGGGACAACGTGGTGCTGGCCGGACAATGTGGGGTAAGCGACAACATTTTTGTGGGCGACGGGGTGATTGCCGGCGGCGGGACCAAGTTGATGTCAAATGTTCCTGCGGGCCGAACCATGCTGGGCTATCCGGCCACCCAAATGGACAAACAGGTCGAAGGCTACAAGGCGCTACGCCGCTTGCCACGCCTGATGCGCGATGTGGCCGAATTGAAGAAATCTATTTTTAAAGACCCATCTGATACCTAAATCCGGCTCAGGGGCCGCGAAAAGGAACGAAAGCAATGAACGTCAAAGATCAGGTCATCACCATCATCGCCGAACAGGCCGTGCTGGAGCCCGAAGACGTCACGCTCGACAGCACTTTGGAGAGCCTTGGCATCGACAGTCTGGGGTTGGTTGAAAGCATTTTTGCGATTGAGGAAGCTTTCGACATCACGGTGCCGTTCAATGCCAACAATCCGTCCGAGTCTGATTTCGACATCAGCACTGTGGCCAGCATCATCGCAGGCATAGAACGCCTGCGCGCCGAGCAGTCTGCCGCATGAAGCGGGTCGTCATCACCGGCGCAGGTACCATTAACGCGCTGGGTCAATCCGTTGCCGAAACCTATGCAGCCATGCGTGAGGGTGTCTGCGGGATTGGCGCGCTGGAATTCCGGGACGTGGAACGCCTGCAAATCCGCATCGGCGGTCAGGTCAAAGGTTTTGAGGCGGAGGGCCGATATAACCGCCAGCAGATGTCGCTTTATGACCGCTTTACCCAATTTACCCTTGCCGCTGCCCGTGAGGCGATTGAGCAGTCGGGCCTGACCTTTACCGGAGAAACCGCCGCGCGTTCTGGCGTGGTTCTGGGCACGGCAGGTGGCGGTGTCAGCACGTGGGATGACAATTACCGCGCTGTCTATGAAGAAGGCAAAAACCGCGTACACCCCTTTGTGGTGCCAAAGCTGATGAACAATGCAGCGGCGTCGCATGTCAGCATGGAATGGAACCTCAAGGGGCCGTCGTTCACGGTTTCCACGGCCTGTGCCTCGTCCAATCACGCGATGGCGCAAGCGTTCATGATGATCCGCTCGGGCATGGCGCCTGCGATGGTTACTGGCGGCTCTGAATCAATGCTCTGCTTTGGTGGTGTAAAGGCATGGGAAGGCTTGCGCGTCATGTCCCGTGATGCCTGCCGTCCGTTTTCGGCCAACCGCAACGGGATGGTACAGGGCGAAGGGGCCGGTATCTTTGTTTTTGAAGAATACGAGCATGCGCGCGCGCGCGGTGCAGACATCCTGTGCGAAGTCGCGGGCTTTGCCATGTCTTCGGACGCGGCTGATATTGTCATGCCCTCGAAAAATGGCGCGGCACGGGCCATGGCGGGGGCGCTTGCGGATGCGGGCCTGAATCCCTCGGACGTAGGCTATATCAATGCCCACGGCACCGGCACAGCCGCCAACGACAAGACTGAATGCGCCGCCGTGGCTGATGTCTTTGGCCCCCATGCGGACCAGTTGATGATCAGCTCGACCAAATCCATGCACGGCCACCTTATCGGGGGTACCGGCGCTGTCGAGCTTTTGGCCTGTATTATGGCACTGCGGGACGGGGTCATTGCCCCGACCATCGGTTATGAAGAACCAGACCCGGAATGTGCGCTGGACGTTGTTCCGAATGAGGCCCGTGATGCAGACGTCAGCGTCGCGCTAAGCAATGCCTTCGCCTTCGGCGGCATGAATGCTGTTATCGCCCTTCGAAAGATCTAGAATGGTTCAGTCTATCGCCCATATCGCACTGGTTGTCCGGGATTACGACGAAGCCATTGCGTATTACTGTGATGTTCTGGATTTTGATCTATTGGCAGATGAATACCAGCCTGAACAAGACAAGCGGTGGGTGTTGGTGCGTCCGAAAGGCGGGGCAGGGACATCTTTGCTGCTGGCCCGTGCCGACGGTCCCGATCAAGAGCCATTTGTCGGAGCCCAGTCAGGTGGCCGGGTTTTTCTTTTTCTGGAAACAGATGATTTTGAACGCGACTACGCCGCATATTGCGCGAAGGGTGTCACGTTCACGCGGCCGCCGGTCACCCAACCCTATGGCCGCGTGGCTGTCTTTTCCGATCTTTACGGCAATCTCTGGGATTTGATCCAGTTTACCGCAAAATAAAAAAAGCCGCGCCCGAAGGCGCGGCTTTTCTTAAATCTGTCTTGTTCTTTTACTGGTCCAGAACGGAAACTTTATCATAAGACGCTGTGAAGCCTTCAAGTGACAAGGTCAGTTCCACTTTCTGATCAGGTGCCAACGCGGGAACAATGGTCATCTTCGCCTCATTGCCACGCTTGAACGCCGCGATGTCAGCAGCCGTCAGGCCCAGACGTACGTAGCAACCAACAGGATTACAAAACGCATAGGGGTAGCGGCGCGCTTTGTCGCCATCTACAGCCATTGTGAACTGCTGTGGCAGGGCGGTTTCGAGTGGGACGATAACAGTGGCGCCGGCGATTGCTTTGCCACCATCGGGCAGGCGGAACAGCGACACTTCAGCAACGGGAACACCTTCGCCATCGTCAAGCAGCTGGTACATCTGGCAAGGCTCTTCGCCTTCTTCAACCTTGATGCAGCGCATTTCCCACGCTCCGATTGTTTCGCGTGTGTAAGGTTTCCCGATCTCGGTTGCCCCGCTTGCATCCTCACCGAGGCTCAGCAGATCCTGAACGTCAGATGTGGCAGGCGCTGTTTCTGCTTCTGCGGCAGGTTCGGTTGTCTGGGCAAGAACAGCAGCCGGTGCGAATACAGCAAGAGCGGCGCAAAGCGTCATGGCTGTCGAAAACTTGGTCATTTGAAATCCGTCGGTTGTTTGCATTTCTTCCGCTTTATCACCCCAGATACCGGATGTCAGGGGGCATGCGCATAACATGATAGTTCATACAGCGATTTTCTGCTTGTGGGATGATCAACCGTCACAAAAACCCTGAGTTGCAGGCAAAAAAAAGAGGGCAAAGAATGCCCTCTCTTTCGATTTTTTGTAACTCCCTGTCGGACTGAGCCGACTTATTGGCTGTACGTTAGTCAAGCAGGCGCAATCGGTCAACCGGAAAAACCGCATAAGTTTGAGCAGCCATTTCAACCATTTGGTAAAAAAAAGCCGTACCCGAAGGCACGGCCAGTCTGACAGGGAGGAAGTGTCCGCGGTCAAAGGACATTAGAACCGCCGACAACTTCACTATGGCGCCCAAAAGTTAAGGTAGTATGTTCGTCCGGTGCGTTACCGGTGTCCTGTCTGGAACGCGGAAAGCAACAGGAGAATGATATAGTGAGCTCGGATCTTTTTATCGGCGGCGGCGGGCCGGACTATGGCACGCAACAGTTTTTATCGCTCAAATACGCAAACCGGCATGGTCTGGTGGCGGGTGCGACCGGGACAGGTAAAACGGTCACCTTGCAAATCATGGCAGAAGGCTTTGCCAACGCAGGCGTGCCCGTATTTCTGTCAGACGTCAAAGGCGACCTGAGCGGGTTGGCGATGGCCGGTGATCCGACGCATAAGCTGCATGGCCCCTTCACCGAACGCGCAGAAAAAATCGGATTCGACGACTTCAAATACGAAGCCTTCCCCGTCACCTTCTGGGACCTCTTCGGAGAGCAGGGGCATCCCGTCCGCACGACGGTATCCGAAATGGGGCCGCTGCTGTTGGGCCAACTCTTGGGCTTGAGCGAAGCGCAGGAAGGTATCCTCAACATTGCATTCCGTGTCGCAGACGAAGACGGCATGGCGCTACTTGATCTTAAGGATTTGCAGGCTTTGCTGGTCTGGATTGGTGAGAACGCCAAGGATCTTTCGCTACGCTATGGCAACGTGTCGACCTCATCTGTGGGGGCCATCCAGCGGCGTTTGCTGGTACTGGAAAACCAGGGCGGCACCAAGCTGTTTGGTGAACCTGCGCTGGCGTTATCTGATCTGATGCGCACAGATTCGGACGGCCGAGGCATGATCAACATTCTCGCGTCTGATCAACTGATGGGTGCCCCAAAGCTTTATGCGACCTTCCTGCTTTGGCTGCTTTCCGAGCTGTTCGAGGAATTGCCCGAGGTGGGCGACGCAGACAAACCCAAACTGGTCTTCTTTTTTGACGAAGCGCATCTTTTGTTTGATGACGCGCCCAAGGCTTTGGTCGACAAGGTGGAGCAGGTTGCCCGCTTGATCCGCTCAAAGGGCGTCGGGGTTTATTTCATCACGCAAAATCCAGCGGATGTGCCGGAAGATATCCTTGGTCAGCTTGGAAACCGTGTCCAGCACGCCCTGCGCGCCTTTACGGCCAAGGACCAGAAAGAACTGCGCATGGCGGCGCAAACCTACCGCGACAACCCGGCCTTCAGTACCGAAGAAGCCATTCGAGAGGTCGGCGTTGGCGAAGCTGTCACTTCCATGCTGCAACCAAAGGGCGTGCCGGGCATTGTGGAGCGGACCTTGATCCGCCCGCCTTCATCTCAGCTTGGCCCGATCACGGACGCGCAACGCAAAGCATTCATGGCATCCTCTGTCATGGCCGGTAAATACGACACGCCGATTGACCGCGACAGCGCCTTTGAGATGCTGCGCGAACGGGCTGCAACGGCTGCCGCTGAGGCAGAAGCCGCCGAAGCAGCCATTGCCAAAGCCGAAGAAGACGCGAAGGCGGCAAAAGAAGCCAAGGAAAACACGCCGTCACTGCGTGAGTTCAAGGCTGCGCGCCGCTACGCAAGTAAGGATGCCGAGCCACGCCGGACATCCAGCCGCAAATCCTCTTCTAACGAAGGCATTGGTGGCGCAATTGCCAATGTGGTGATCAAGGAGCTGAAAGGCACGACCGGCCGCCGCATTGTGCGTGGCATACTGGGCGGACTGTTCAGGGGGCGCTAGGCCCAAAAAGAACCGCGCGCTGTGCATGATGCAAAGCGCGCGGTCTATTTCAGAACAATCAAAGCCCGCCGGTTTCATCCGGCGGGCTTTTCATTTCACTTCTCGGGGATCAAGCCTCGCGGGCTGAACCGCAACACGACGATCATTATAACACCCATCGTCATCAGACGCATCTGCGCGGCACTGTCGATTAGATGCGCGCGCAGCCAGCTGTCCTCGGCCATGCCCGACGTGATGATATCCATCAGGAAAAGGCCAATAGGCTCAACCTGCACCCAAAGGAACCAGATCAGGAAACCACCAAGGATCGCACCCAGATTACTGCCAGAGCCACCCACAATTACCATGACCCAGATCAGGAAGGTAAAGCGCAGGGGCTGGTAGGTGCCCGGCGTCAACTGGCCATCCAGCGTGGTCATCATCGCGCCCGCAATGCCGCAAACGGCCGACCCCAGAATGAACACCTGCAAATGGCGCGCGGTCACGTCTTTGCCCATCGCCTCGGCGGCGACTTCGTTGTCGCGGATTGCGCGCAGCATACGTCCCCAAGGAGAGTTCAGCGCGCGCTGGCTCAGCCAGAAAATGATACCCAGAACCGCCGCAAACAGGGCCGCATACAATAGCTTCACAAAGATCGTAGAACCTTCGACCGGATCGAAACCAAGAGATGCGGCACGTTCCACAAAGGCTGCGGAGTTTTGCAGGTCGAGCTCATAAGGAACAGGGCGGGGCACGCCAACAACGTTCTTCACACCGCGCGTCAGCCAGTCTTCGTTCTTGAGCATCGCTATGATGATCTCGGCAATGCCCAGTGTTGCAATGGCAAGATAGTCGGAACGCAGTCCAAGGGCAGCTTTACCGATCAGCCAAGCTGCACCGGCAGCAAAAAGCCCGCCAACAGGCCAGGCGATCAACATGATCCATCCGTTGTCACGGTAGGTTTCTTCGGTGCCCGGGTTCAGACCACCAAGATACCCTGTTGCCGCTGGATTTACGGCTTCGATCAGGGCGACATTCGGGTCCAAAAACCCGCGGAACACAAAGAAACCAAAAATCAGGATGGCCGTGATGGCCAGGTTCCGGTTACGGCCCGCTGACATGCGCCGGTATGCAAAGACGGCTGCCACAATCGCGGCAGCGCCAAGCAACAGCGCGAGGATAACCCCCGGACCGCCGGCACTGAACGCGCCCGGTGTGGCGGGCATCCCGATCAGCACAGCCGCAAGACCGCCCAAGGCCACGAAGCCCATGACGCCCACATTAAACAGCCCCGCAAAGCCCCATTGAAGGTTCACCCCCAGCGCCATGATCGCCGAAATGATGCCCATGTTCAGGATGAACATCGCGTTGTTCCATCCCTGAAAGAAGCCAGAGATAAGGATGAGCGTGAAAACCAGTGCAAACAGCAACGTATTTTTGACGGTATCGGTCATGTTGTGGACTGCCCTTTGAAGAGGCCCGTAGGCTTGAACAGCAACACGATCAGCAAGATCACGAAGCTTACGGCGAATTTGTAGTCAGTGGACATCAGCTGCACGAGACCCGAAGGTTCAAGGCTTTCCGGCATCAGATAGACCAGCACCTTCTTCCATGCGTAGGTGATGGTAACTTCGGAGAATGCAATCACGAACCCTCCTGCAATCGCGCCCAGAGGGCTGCCGATGCCCCCCACAACCGCTGATGCAAAGATCGGCAATAGCAGCTGGAAGTAGGTGAATGGTTTGAACGATTTATCCAACCCGTACAGCGTGCCGGCAATCGTTGCGAGGGCTGCAACGATGATCCACGTCAGCATCACAACCCGCTCCGGGTTAATGCCGGACAGTAGCGCAAGGTCTTCGTTGTCCGAATAGGCCCGCATGGATTTGCCAGCGCGCGTTTTGTTCAGGAACCAGAACAGCAGCGCCACAACGATGATCGCTGTAACAACAGTGATAAGCTGCGTTGTGCGGATACCCAGACCTTCGTCCAGACCTGTCATCGTCTTGAAATCACGGGCGGAAATGATGAATCGCGGCCCGTCGGCAAAGCTCTGGTCATCAGGGCCAATGATAAAGCGCACAATACCGTTCATGATGAACATCACACCCATGGAGACGATCACGAGGATCACCGGCTTAGCCTTTTGTTCCCGGTAGAAGCGATACACCAGACGGTCCGTCAGCAGCACCAGCAGAACGCAGCCCAAGATGCCAACAGGCAGCGCCAACAGGGCAGTAGGGACAGGCCCAAGGCTTACGCCTTTGGCTTGCAGCCCCCATGTCACCAGAATGGTGATCATCGTACCAAAGGCCATCGTGTCGCCATGGGCGAAATTAGAAAATCGCAGAATGCCGTAAACCAGCGTCACCCCGAGCGCGCCAATGGCAAGCTGACTGCCATAAGCGATACCGGGAATGAGAACGTAGTTCGCGAGCGCGACGAGTGCGTTGAGAAAATCCATTATGCCGCGTCCTTACAAGTGCCGTAGTAGGTGATCATCATCGGGATGGTGGCGTCCATCACCACATAACGCGCGTCTCCGGCTGCATCGACAACCAGACGGCCAAACACGCGCCCGTCATTTTCAGCCCACATCGCCAAGGTGATATCTTGCCTGCCGCGCAAAACGACATTGCGCGTTACAGCGTCATCGCGCCAAGTTGCACTTGCGTCCATGCCGTCTTGAGGGGCGGTAAAGTCTTTGTAGTCAATCGTCGTATCGTAACTTGTGGATTCGCAGCTTTCTGTTTCGATACATTCCGTCACAAAGCTACACACCAGCTGTTGTGCCGCTCCGGCAGAACCGGCAGATGCACACAAAAGAGCGGAAAACAGACAATTTCTGAGTGTTGTCATCTTCACCCCCCCAAAAACGATTTGCGTACTTCGGGATCGGCAAGCAGTTCCTTTCCCGTGCCAGTGTACGCATTCGCACCTTGCACCAGAACATAGCCTTTGTCAGCGATTTCAAGCGCTTGGCGGGCGTTCTGTTCCACCATGAGGATCGGAATGCCAGTCCGCGCCACTTCGATAATGCGGTCGAATAGCTCATCCATCACAATCGGCGATACACCCGCAGTCGGTTCATCAAGCATCAGCACCTTGGGTTGGGTCATAAGCGCGCGGCCCACAGCGACCTGCTGGCGCTGACCGCCAGAAAGCTCTCCTGCTGCCTGATGACGCTTGTCCTTCAAGATGGGGAACAGATCATAGACCTGCGCCATCGTATCACGGAAATCATCGCGACGGATGAACGCGCCCATTTCGAGGTTCTCTTCCACCGTCATTGACGTGAAGATATTCGAGGTTTGAGGCACAAAGCCCATCCCCTTGGCCACGCGGGCCTGAGGGCTAAGGCCGGTGATGTCTTCTCCGTCCAGCTTGACCGAGCCCGAGCGTACATCAAGCATTCCGAAAACAGCCTTCATCGCAGTGGATTTACCGGCCCCGTTCGGCCCAACGATCACGGCGATCTCACCCTTGTCCACGGCGATGGTACAGCCATGCAAAATGTCCGGCCCCTTGCCGTAGCCACCCGTCATCGTATCACCGATCAGGAACGGCCCACCGGGGGAGACGTGGCTTTTGCCACTAGCCTTTGGCATGATCGATCCTTGGCCCTTGGCGTTGCCAACAGACAAATCCTTGTTCCCGCGATCTGAATAAGCGTCGCTCATATATTAATTTTCCTTGCTGGTCTTGCGGAGCATGGCGAGTATCTGCCGCCGTTGGGCGACGATGTCTTCAGCCTTGGCATCTGCATTTGCTTTAGACGATAGATAAAAGATCTGCCCATCGAC
>Ga0209345_10002564_pt1 | contig 19898 bp, 17 predicted proteins | sample Cruoilmetagenom7_FD_187294 | JGI IMG/M metagenome (GOLD analysis project Ga0209345, IMG submission 187294) | Oil polluted marine microbial communities from Coal Oil Point, Santa Barbara, California, USA - Sample 7 (SPAdes) (version 2) | ecosystem: Environmental > Aquatic > Marine > Oil seeps ... | reverse complement strand
AGAGGAAATTATACAACATTTGCTATTAATTCTATTTCTGATCCGGGAGGTGAAGGGCTATTAACCCCAGTAGTAAAAAATTATTCCTCGTTTATCGAGAGAAATATTTATGTGGACTTTACTTTAACGGATAACGAATTTAACAACGAATTAATTACCGGAGATGCAAATTCTTACGTTATTACTTATTATGAAATTTCAAATACTTCAAATCAAGGAGATATAACGCATACTTTAGATTTCGATGCCAACACAAATTCATTCAAGGGATTATTGACTACTTCGAATCTCACTACATCAAGAACTTATGCTATAACAATAATAGTTATAAAAACTAATTATGAAAATTCAGTTTTTAGTTTCAATTTAGAAATAAAGCCTAGATTTAACGTGAGAATCTCAGTATTTGATCAACCATCCTCTGTGGTCGCTGGAGGTACGCTTAGTGTAATACTTAAAGCTGAATTTTTTAACGGTACGGGGTGGGAGCCTTTAGTTGGAGTTAATATGATAATTACTCCTTATTTTAACAATGTATCTACAACTCCTACAGGTGCAGTTGTTACTAATAGTTCGGGATTAGCGGCTTTCGAAATTACTCTCGTAAGTGATACAACGAATCTTACTCTTATGGCATCGATACAAGCTGATTATTATCATTCGGATGGGTCGTTACAGATTTCAGATATTAGTGTTATTCCATTCACACCTGGGTTAACTTTTGAAGATTTGCTCCCGTATATCATAATAATTGGAGCTGTGGTTGCTGTTGCAGGCGGTTCGATTGCAGTATATCGGGGTGTTGTTGTTCCCAAAAAGAGAGAGAAACAACGAATATTGACTGAAGTGAAAACTATATTTGATGACGCAATTAATTTAGAACATATTTTAGTATTATATAAAGGAACTGGAACCTGTATTTTCTTTAAGTCATACGGTTCAGAACAAATAGATCCTGAATTAATAGGAGGATTTTTATCAGCAGTTTCTTCATTTGGAAAAGAAATGAAGACTCAAGAAGCATTAAATGAGATTTCTTACGGTGATAAAATGTTATTACTGGCTGATGGAGAATATATACGAGTCGCATTAGTTTTAGGAAAAGAAGCATCGTTAATTCTTCGTCGTCATTTAAAAGAATTCATAGATACTTTTGGAAAAATGTATAAAGAAGATTTACCAAATTGGAGAGGGCAACTTAATCCTTTTAGGAATGCGGGTCTTATTGTCGATGAAATTTTGAATACTTCAATCATTCTACCGCATCAGATATCATATGACTTTTCGGGTGTTAAGGATTTAAAGAGTCCTCACGCACGGGACGTATTAAATGTCGCGCATAGCTGTGTTAAAGAAACAAAGAGAGAATTCTTCTTTATTGCTACATTACTAAAGGAATCATCTGAAAAAACTAATAAAGATATAGCAGAAATTTTTATGGGAATTAAAGAATTGCGAGACAAGAAAATCTTAATCCCAATAGAAATCTCAGCAATCGAAGTTCAACCCGTTTCTGAGCAAGAAATAAATCTTATTAATCAAAAAGTTAATTCACTAACCTATTTATCTAATGAGGAAAAGCAAAATTTAGTGAATTTCTTAGCTCAATTAGGTCCAATAGAAAGAGAAGCTTATCTTTCTAGCCTGGCTAAACAACACGAAATCGTTTCTGCCCCAATTAAAACTACTATAGTTGATAACAAGAAATCTGCTATAAAAGGGGTTAAAGAGTTAATGAAACGAGCTAAAATTGCGAAAGGAAAGAAAAACTATCTAAAATCAATTGAATTGTATCAAAGTGCTGCTATTTTGGCTTCAAACTGGGAATTATCAAATGAATTCTTTCAAATAGAGGAGATTATTCGAAAAACTAAGATTGAAGATTTAAGCGTGAAAAAGAAGAATTTTGAAAAAGAAGCAGAGAATGCTGTTAAAAATAAAAATTACGCTGAAGCCAGCGCGAAGTATAAGTATGCGTCTAAAATTGCGTCAGAAATCTTCAAATTAGGTGCTAGCGATATGACAAAAGAAGTCAAGAGATTAACCAAAAAAGCAAATGAATATGAGAAATTAAAATAAACTTTATTTATATTATTCTTTTATTTTCTATTTTTTTATGTTAGTATTTAAAAAAAAGAGATTTTTTAAATGGTTTAATCGGAAATTCCATTTTCTGTTATTGAGAATACAGCTTCTCCTTCGGGTAGATGAGGCGCATCAATCATTTTCGCTACTCTCTGTTCGCCTTTACCTTTTCTTAAATATACTCTAATTGTTGATCCATGAGCAACTATATTCCCTCCTGCCGCTACCGTTGGGTTTCCATAAAAAACATCAGGTTTTGATTGAACTTGATTTGTTACAATGACACATAACTCGGGGAAGATATCTGTAAGACGTAATAAATCGTGTAAGTGGGTATTAATAGTTTGTTGTCGAGTTGCTAAAGTACCTCTTCCCACATATTCGCTTCGAAAATGTCCAATTAATGAATCAACTATTATTAGTTTGATGTTTTTCTCTTTGACAAGATTAGCAGCTTCTTTTATTAGGAGAATTTGATGATCAGAATTGTAAGCACGACCAAATATAATGTTTTTCAAAATTTTTTTGTGATCTAAATCAAGTCCTTCAGACATCTGTACTATTCTTTCAGGTCTAAACGTTCCTTCAGTGTCGATATACAACGCATTTCCATTGAGACCCCCATCTTCTGTGGGCAATTGAACGTTAACGCATAATTGATGGGCTATTTGGGTTTTTCCAGTTCTAAATTCACCAAAAAACTCAATGACGCATCCAGTTTCAATTCCACCTCCAAAAAGATCGTCGAGTTCTTGACTACCTGTCGTAATTCTCGAAATATTTTTTCTGTATTCCCATACATCTTCAGCAGACTTAAAGCCAATTTTCAACTGAGACATACTAGCTTTAATTAGTTTAGCGGTTGTTTTATCTCCGAGTCCAGATTCATTTTGAATTATCTTTGGGGGCGTATAAGCGATGGACTCAAGGCTACTAAATCCAGCTTTAATTAATTTTTTAAGCGTAGCTTCACCTACACCAGGAAGCTTTTTAACTGCCTCTACACAAAGATTTGCGTCATTGATTATAACTTCATTATTATCTGAATCTAAATCTGAATCAAATTCTTCTAATTTTTCCATCTCATTTAATTCGATAATATTTTTTTCCTCTTCCTCTAAATTCTCAAAAATCTCTTCTACTTCAGATTCAAGTTGTTCCGTTTGCAAAATTTCAGATTCTTCTTTGATTTCTTTTTTATCTGTTTCGAACTGGGCAAATTTTAAATGGTCCTTGTAAATTTTGCCTTTAGTATGGTTTCTTTTGCATTCTTTACAGAAATAAGGCTCTCCATTCCCGGATTGACCTCCATTGTTTATTTCGCTTGCTTTAGCCATTACAAATCACAATTTATTAAAATTTAGTGTATTTTTTATACTTCTTAATGATTATTTTATAAATATAACAAAAGCTATTTTAAAGAAAATAGACTTCGAATTTTTCAATTTTTAGATGTAGTAATCCATTAATAATTGACTAATACAAGCTTTTAATTTGTTTCGAGATTTTTTTCATTTCAACGAAGCAAGTATCCATTCGACCGTCAATATCTAAGCATACTACTAAAATCAAATCGCTCCCAGCCTCCATAACTACAAGATTACCTATATCACCTTGCAAAATGCATAGATCAAGTTTATCGGATTTTAGTTCTATCAATACACGTTCCATAACGAAGAGAATTGTTGCTATCATCGCATCTTTTTATAAATCAGAAATTTCTTCTTCTAAAATCGATTAAATAATTAAACCTTCTATTGATACGATCGCAGTAGATCCTATACCAACGATACACTCGTATAAATCTTCTAATAAAAAGAGATATTCATCTGAAATAGAAACTATAACGCATTAGTATGAATTTAAAAAGTTAATGATATAAAGTATTCCTTTTCTAATAATGATTTTTTAATAGGATTTATCACAAGTCATATTTAGAAAAAAATATATATCCTTAGTAGGTGAATTAAAAATGAGTTTAGGTTTAAATTTCGAATATTATCCAAAAATTAACGCCAATTTAATGGAAAAATTAATTTTAACCTCCAAATCCAATAAACACAACTGGGATCCTCCATTCTTTACTGATACTGAATCGTATATAGACATGGGAGCAATTCACCAAGCGTCTAAAGAATTTATGAGTGAGAAAATAAAGAACATTATAGTTTTAGGAACGGGGGGCTCAATTCAAACTTTACTCGCTTTACGACATTTATCTAAAAAGAATCTATATTCTATTACAAGTTCTAGGGTTATAGAATTAAAGCAGTGCCTTGATACAACAGATCCTGAAAATTCTGTTGTAATTCCGATCTCTAGAGGGGGCGAAACTTTGGATGTAAACTCTACTATAGGAATTTTCTTAAAAAACGATTACAAATTTCTAGGGCTCTCTTCAAAGGGAACGATGCGTCAAATATTAGGAAAAATAGGGTGTCCCATTCTGGAGGTTCCTGATATCTCCGGTCGTTTTGCGGGATCAATCTCTAATGTTGGAATTGTCCCAGCTTTTCTGTTAGGAGTTAATATCGAAGATTTTTTGAAAGGGTTAAGTGATGCTTATAAAAAATTTATGGGTTTTGACGATAACCTAGCATTCCGTTTTTCAGCATTTCTTTATAATTTGTACAAAAAAGGTTACAATACTGTGTTTTCTATGCCATATTCTCTTAATCTTGAAGAAAGTGTAGGATTATTCGTGCAAGAAACATCAGAAAGCACCGGGAAGAACGAAAAAGGACTAATTGGTGCTTATCAATCTGCTCCACTGTGTCAGCATTCAATTTTAGAATATCTATTAGGTGGAACTAAGGGCGCTGTAGTCCCGGTATTGTGGACTATAAAAAACGAATACCCAGATTTTGACTTAGATTCTTCAATAGAATTTGTAAATGGTCAAACTGCCCAAACCATAGTAAATTATCAAGCAGACGCTACATTTCAAGCCCTAATAGAACAAGGAGTTCCGTCAGCTAAAGTCTCAATTGAACGCTCTGACGAATATAACGTAGGCAATCTAATCGCTTTTATTCAATCGACAGTTTATTACTTATGTTTATTATTAGACGTAAACTGGTCAAACAATCCGAAAGTAGTTATAGGAAAAAAAATTTGTAACGAAGCTTTAAAAAATAGAATTCCCCCTGAAGAAAGAGAAAAAATCAGAAAAGAAATGGCCGAACATAAATTTCATCGAGATTTTTTTGGAATTAATTAATTTCTTGTTTTTTTCTACTTATGATTAATAAACTCATTATACAATATATTAACAGCTTTATCGCAATTTTTTCTATCTATTATTGCGGTAAAATTCAATTCAGAAGACCCTTGTGCAATTGCTTTAATATTTATTTTGTTATCTCCTAGCGAAGTAAAGACTCTTCCAGCTATCCCAGGCATGTGGAGAATTCCTGCGCCAATAACGGCAACTAATGAGATAATGTTATCGATTTTAATCTTAAACCATTTTTTACCAAAGAAATCTGAATTTCTTAATAAAAAACTAACTTTCATAGAATCTTCAAATTCTATGCCAAAAGTTATATTATTCTCTGAGGAACTCTGAGATATAAACACAACATTAATGTTATTTTCTCCCAAAAGAGAAAAGATTTTAGAAGCAGTTCCCGTTAATGGAACCATCGTATCGCTTTCAACGGTCACCATTGAGAGTTTATAAATGGATGTAATAGCTTTAATTACTTTGTCGTCTCTAACGATTTCCTTCGTTATCGTTGTGAATTCGTCAGAATCAGGGTCGTCGAAAAATTTGATTTCAGAGGGAATATTTCCTTTTTCGTTAACATCAAGGCATAATGGATGCAGTACTTTTGAACCAAAAAACGCAAGTTCTTTTGCCTCTTTGTAAGATATTCTCTTTAAGAGGGCTGTTTTTTCAGCTATTCTTGGGTCTGCGTTTAAAAAACCCTTAACATTTTTCCAGTAAATTACTTTTAAGTTATAGTTGTTCCTAAGACAGTATGCCAAGATTGCCGCTGTTAAATCGCTTCCTCCTCTTCCGAATGTAGTAATTTTTTTATCTTTCGTAGAGCCATAAAACCCAGTTACACAGATAATTCCAATTAATTCAGATTGGAGCAAGGGGATAATTCTATCAGTCACCTTTATCTCAGTTCCCTCTAATAACGGAAGTGCTCTCCCAAAGTTATCGTCTGTAAGGAGAATCTCATCAGAAGAGATATATTCTGCTTCAAAGTTTTTTGATTTTAAATACTGGTTTAAAATGAATGTGTTAAGTTTTTCTCCATAGGAAATAATTAAATCCTGAATTTCCATACTTGGTCGAATTAATTTAATTACCCTGCCTATCTGTTTTAATTCGCTAATTTCTTTTTTTAAAAATATTAAGGTCTTTTTAAATTCGCTTTCTTCGTTGATAAAAATTTGATTAATTACGTTTTTATGTATATTAAAAATATCTTCAATAATATAATCGCACTTAGGTTCTTCCTTACAAGATTTCTTATAAAAATCAATTAACTTATCAGTTATTCCTTTTAACGCAGATGCTACAACTATTATTTTAGAAGCTTTTCTATATTTTTTAACAATATATTGTATTTGACTAAAAGATTTTTCATCTTTTAAACAAGAACCTCCAAATTTCATTACAACTAGATTTTCCATTCTAACTAGAAAACACCAAATTTTTAAGTTAAATTAAGATATTAATGAATAGAAAAAATCGAAAACTTATAAATAAGTTGGAATTCCACAATAATATTTACTTTTGAGAAATTATGGGGATTATCGCATTATTTGGACAATTAACGAAACATTTTAAACAATTCTGACATAAATCCATATTTTTCTTATTAAAAGTAATCTGTTTTTTACCCGAATCTGGGTCAATAATCAAAACATATAAGTTTTGGAAACAAAAACCTTCCTCTAAGCATTTTTTACAAACAGTACATCTCTCGCTATCTATTTCAAAATCTATTAATTGCCCGTCTTCCATCGATATTACTTCAATTGCGTTGTGTTCGCACACATCGACGCATTTAAGGCATCCTTTACATTTATTATAATCCACATACCTTAAGGTATCTTTAAAAAAAATAGCTTTTGGATGGCAAGAATACATGCATTTTTGACATCGAACGCAAAATTGCGGGTTAGCACTTATAGGAAATAATTTTTCCATTTTTTATTTATTTTTTTTTTTAATTAAATCTAACTATACTTTTTAAAAAAGGAGAAAAACAAGCTAATCAACCTAAAAAGATTTAAAAAAATATTTCAAATAATTCGAATTCTATTTATTTCGGAGGGGCTAAAACGATCTCCATAGAGCTTACATTATTCGTACGACCTTCCTCGCCCGTAAGTTGCTCCGTGGAAATACGAATGTCTTTATATTCAACTCCCTTCAAGAAACGATTTTTTAAAATCTCGCAGATATCAACTGCATGAGAAATCGCCTTGCCGCGAGCTTTTACCGTACAATCCTCTCCTTTATTCAAAACCATCATCACAGCCATTACATAATTCATCGTAGGCCGACGCCCAACAAAAACTGCGTTTTCTTGACCTTCCCTTCTTTTTCCTTTGTCTGACATTTTTTATTTTCTCTAAATTGTTATTTATTTATTCTCTGTATATAAATTATTTCTATGTATTATGCTTTAAATTTCTTCAGAATTTATTTAAAAAAATGTAGGTTGCAAATAAAGTTGTAGAATAAAGTTGAAAAAGTTCCGATTTAAAGTTTTCTTAACAATTTAAAGGTTTAACTATTAAAACTGATTCGTCTAACAAATCTTTCTTAATTTCATTTTCCATATTATAACCTTCTAAATAAACAATTTTTTTAATTCCAGCATTAATAACTAATTTTAAACAAGTCATACATGGAAAAATCGTAGTATAAAGAGTTGTATCACCCTTAATTGAAGTACCATGTATAGCAGCTTGGATTATACAATTAGATTCGGCATGTACTCCCCGGCATAGTTCGGGTCTTTCACCGCTTTTTAGATTCTTTCGAACGCATGTTTCTGTAGTACAATGTTTAAATCCAGACGGAGCACCATTATATCCTGTAGACAATATATGAGAATCCTTTACTAACACCGCGCCAACTTTACGCTTTATGCAAGTACTTCTTTCTGAGACGACCTTTGCGATCTTCATGAAGTAATCGTCTTTAGAAATTCTATTTTTAATTTTTAGGTTCATTTTCTTGTTTTGATTTTTTAATTTATACTGTATGAAAGGTCAAATAATCACTTTGGATTTTTAGTGTTATTATTGATATTTTAATATTGATATTTTATTAAGAATTAGAAATAAGTTGGGTCTAATATGAATATAATTAATATTAAAGCCAAAAAGACGCAAATTATTGAAAAGATAAAAACGAGTAAATTATTATCAATTTTTATCTTGAGTTTAGTAAATCGTAAATTTAGATTTAAGTCAAAGAATTCTTTAGGTTTTAATATTCCAAAAAAGATAAATGGTTGAAAGTATCTTATATAAGGATTACTGAAAAATATAAAAGATGCCATAATGATTATTGAAATAAAGACGATTTCAAATGTATCTGCTTTTCTAAATCTAAATATTAAAAACATTAAGGTTATAACAGCTGCAGGGATAATTCTAATATATAGTGGTAAATAACCCTCACCCCTCTGATTCCAAAATGCATAGAATTCCAAATAACCTTCTAAATAAAAAACAGGTGATATAATAAAGATAAATATAATTATAGCTGTTGTTATAAGAAATATCTTTAATTCATCCCAGTCCTTATCATATACCATTTTTAGAAAAAGTAGACCTATAGCAGGTAGAGTATAAAGTTTTGCGCATACTGAAAGTGCTAAGAAGGAATAGAATAAATATCTGTGAATTTTTTTAGTTTTTGGAAAATAATACAATGCAATAAAGAAAAGTAAGAAAAAAAACGAGTCTGTTATGTGATAACCGCAATTAGATAAACTAAAAACATTATTTAAAAAGAGAAATGGATTAATAAAAAATAAACCATAAACATATAGCTTTTTAGGAATATCGAAGCTTTTTATGACATAATAAAATACAATCATGATTAGCATGTCAAAGAAAAATGCCCAGAATGCGAAAATTTCGAGGATCCCAAATGACAAGAATTTGAAGACAAATAGAAATATTTGTGAGAGAGGAGGATAAGTCTCAAAATTATAGTAATTAATTTCTACATCACCCCAACTCCTCCCAGGTTCTATAATTTGAATGACATAATAAAAAATTAACATTACAACCCTAATAAGTATTCCAACCAAAATAAAAATAAGAGCTTTATGAGACAGAATACGATTAATTAAGCTTAATTCTGACTGTTCTGAATTTTCTTGCATGATTATCTTGTAAAACAGTAATTATACTAAACTTCCTAGCACTAAATATGTTTATCTTAGGTAGGAAATTAAATAATTCTAAAATTTAATTAAATTATAAAATTTATTAATCTATATAAACCTTGAATTTCTGTTAAAATCGGAATTACTCTATTATGATTAAAATTTTCATTCCTGTGTACAACGAAGAGGAATTCATTGAATCAAACCTTCGTTTCATGATTCCCAAGTTTTCCAAATTATTAACAGATGATTATACTATTTATGTTGTAAATGATGGAAGCACTGATCGAACGGGTGATATATTAGATTCTATTAACATCGATAATGTTAAACACTTAAAATGCAATGGCCCTTCAGTAAGAGAAAACCTTGCTAAAATGTTTGTAAAACAGGGTAAAAAGGGGGATTTAATTTTTTTTATGGATGCTGATCTTTCAACAGATATGAGTTCGCTCCCCCAATTGATTATTGAAATGAAAAAAGGATTTGATATTGTAATAGGAAGTCGATATCAAAAAGGAGCAAAACTTAATAGGATTCCTTATAGGTTTATTATATCGAAAATTTTTAATATATTTTTAAATCTATATTTTAGCTCGCGCGTTAAAGACCACGAATGTGGTTTTAAATTATTTAGGTATGAAGTAATTCGTGATTTGGTAAAGGATATGGGATGCAATTTACAAAGAAGAGCATTTTGGGACTCTGAGATGTTAATTAGAGCCCAACAGAAGGGTTACCTGATAAAAGAGGTTCCTGTTAATTGGGTGGAAGGTCCTAAATCCTACATTTCAATTCAAAAAGAAAAATCTATGGTAAGTTATATACTACTACTGAAATTCAGATTATTTAAGGAAAGAAAGGCTAATAGAAAAAAACAAAAGTTACTTTCTATAAACTCCGACTAAGGAAAGACCAAATGGGAGTCGATAATCTTTCTTAATTAAATTATTTTCAATTCTTAAGAAACTTAAAAAGGTTTTCTCTAGCAGGGAGGGAAGGTTAAAATAATCCGTTTTTGGTTTTGCTCTTTTTTTTAAAATTCTTAAGATAGAAAGAGGGATAAATAAAATTGAATTCCAATAGCTTAGATATTCATTTTTGAAAATCCTCAATAATTCATATAATCGCTTTTTGCTATACCTTCGATAATGTAATAACGCTTTATCGTGAGCACTAAATAAAAAATTAAAGGCAGGAACCGTGAGTAAAAGGAGTCCGGATTTTTTTAATACTCTATGAGCCTCTAAAACCGCTTTTTTATCATTCTTTATATGTTCAAAAACATCAAACGAACACACGATATCAAAAAAATCATTTGGATAAGGTAAAACCGTCGCATCGCATACTTTTTTTTCAGAATATAAATTTGATGGGATTAAATCTAAAGCTTTTTTATTAACATCAATAATATAAATATTCCCAAATCGATTTATTATTTCAAGATCTGCACCAGTTCCAGCTCCAATATTTAAGATTCTTAGATTTTTACGCCCAATTTTATTCATTAGTATATTAATTAAATCTTTTTTACTCCTAAACCAAAATTGCTCTCCAGTTTGTCCGTCTATATAATCTATGTAATCCATCTTTACTTAACTAATTTTAATTTCTAAATTTTTATGGAAATCATATTAAATATCGATTGGCTCAATCTTTTTCAAGCTAAAGTTATAATGAAAAATAGAGTATCCTCCAAAAATTAAGAGATAAGCACTTCTGAATAAGTGATCAATAATAAATATTGACAAAATCTCAGGGAATGTAATTGTGAGAGGATAAAAGAAGTAAATAAACGCAGCACCTACATTTTCTGAAATTCCCCAACCCCCAGGAGTAATAGGAAAAGTTTTACTAAAAAATGTAAGTATGATGGCAAGTATCAATAAAAAGATGTTTATTTGATATCCTAGTATGTAAAAAAAGATAATAACTATAGAGGCATCTATTATCCAGGTTGGAAAACCCAGCAAGATTATGTAAATTAATTCTCGTTTATGATCTTTAAATTTTTTCATACCCTCTTTAAAATTTATCACAAATCGTTCCAAATAAAGAGCTAGTTTTGGTATTATTTTCTTTAAAATATTAATTATGAACTCTGTTTTATATAGAAGTAAAATAAAGACCACTAATATTCCAATAATAAATATCGCACCAATAGCTAAATAAAATTGAATATCTTGACCCAAAAATTGTCCAGAGGTCGCTCCACTGAAATTATTAATATAAAGATATATTAACGCAAAACAACTGATAATAAATAGTAGGATTAAATCTAATATTCTTTCAATCGCAATCGCTGCTACAGATTCGCTAAGATGGATATTTTCTTCATCTTTTATAATAAAAATTTTAGCTAAATCTCCTAACTTACCGGGAGTTAGATCGTTAATAACAAATGAAGCTCCAGTTGAGAAATATGAGGTTGAATATTTAACATTTAGATTAAGACCTTTAAAAATTAATTTTAATTTATATGCCCTTAATATAAACGCAATAGTGTATGTTATTACAAAAACTAATAACCCGAAAAAACCTACAGCGATTAAATTTTGAATAAATTGCAAAAAATCTATAAAAAACAGCATAAAAATTAATAATAAAATGGTACCTATTCCAATGATTAACCGTTTTCTTCTCTGAATCCAAACAACGAATTGACTATTTTTTTCTTCACTCATAAATTAAAATTCAAAATTTTCTTTTTATCTTAAATTTTTTCAATTTTTATAAAATGACAATAAAATAATAAGATATGTTAGGAGAACTATTTTAAAAAAGAGAATTTCCATTTTTTCAATAACATATTTATAGATAAATTTTTTGGAAAAGAAATCAAGATATTATGCATGGAAAAGGTTGAATTATTAGCACCTGCTAAAAACTTTAAAGCGATAAAAGCTGCCTCAAAATATGCTGATTCCATCTACTTTGGAATTGAAAAGTTTAATATGAGGATGCGTTCGGAGAATTTTGCTTTAAATGACTTAGATAAAATTGTTAATTTTTGTAATAATAATAATTTAAAATCATATTTAGCCACCAATATTTTAGTTTATGATAATGAGATAAAAATTCTGCGAAATATAATAAGAGAGAGTAAAAATGCAGGGATAGACGCTGTAATCGTACATGATATAGCAGCGGTTCAAGTAGCTAAAGAGATTGGTATCCCTTTTCATATATCTACCCAATGCAATGTTTCAAATTCACTTTCTGCTCAATTTTATGAAAAGTTAGGAGCAGAAAGGATCATCTTAGCACGGGAGTTATCTTTAGAAAAAATAAAAGAAATTAAGAGGAATTTGTCCAAAACTGAAATTGAAATTTTCATTCATGGAGCGATGTGCACTTCTGTAAGTGGAAGGTGTTATTTCTCACAAGATATTTGTGGTTCCGAAGAAAAATCTGCTAATCGAGGAAATTGTATACAACCCTGTAGGAGACGTTGGTGGGTACGTGAGGAATCTGGGACAGAATATATCTACGATGGAGTTAGATTCATGAATTCAAGAGACCTTTGTACCATTGCCCATATACCTAAATTCATTGAAGCTAAGGTGGACGCTTTTAAAATCGAAGGAAGAATGAGACACCCTCATTATGTCGACATAGTGGCGAAATCATACCGAGAAGCTATTGAGGCATATTATAACGGAACATTTACTAAAAAAAAGGCAGGAAAATGGGTGACTGAACTAAAAAAAGTTTATAATAGGGGATTCACAACAGGATTTTATTTTAAAAGAGCGACGGAAGAAGATCAGCAGCATAACTCACCTTCCAATCTGTCACATTTCAGATATATAAAAGTAGGGCAAGTTGAGAAAAATATACAGGAAACAGGATTGACACTTATTTCCTTGGATAATGGTTATTTAACTAAAAATGACGATTTAATTATCATGGATAAGAATACAGATACCTATATTCATCAAAAAGCAAAAATTATTAAATTCAAGAGAAGAGAAGTCAATAAAACTCCGCGAGGAACAAAGGAAAAACCTTTATTTGTTGAATTAAAAATTAATGGAGTGGCAATTGGAAACGGCGAAGATAAAATCTACATCTTTACTGATAAAACCTATGGAAGAGAGTATACTTTACCATAAATGAATATAGTTGAATCTAAAGAAAATATAATTCAATCTAAAAAGATTTGAAATTAAATTTAAATAAAAAAATTTATATTATGGAAGATTAGAATTAATGTTATTTTAAGGAGATAATTATGGTAAATAAAAAAATAGTTGAGTCCGTACCTAATTATAGCGAAGGTATAGATGGAGATAAAGTCGAACGAATTGTAGCAGAAATTAATAACACTCCCGAAACTAACATCGTAGACGTTCAATACGACTCTGATTACAACCGAGCCGTAATTACATTTGTTGGTACTCCAGAAGCCGTGCTGAAAGCAAATATTGCTGCGGCTAAAAAGGCGATAGAACTAATTGACATGAATAAACACAAAGGTCAGCACCCTCGAATAGGAGCAATTGATGTAGTTCCGTTTATACCCGCTCAAAATATTACAATTGAAGAATGCATAGAATTGTCAAAACAATTTGCTGAAGAAATGGCAAAAGAAGGCGTTCCAGTATATTTATACGAAGATTCGGCAAGCAATCTTGAAAGGAAAAATATTGATAACGTAAGAGTCGGAGAATATGAAGGATTAAAAGAAACCATTAAAACAGACCCTGAAAGGAAACCGGATTATGGCCCTTCAGAATTTCATCCAACGGCAGGTGCAATAATAACGGGAGCAAGATATCCCTTAATTAGTTTTAATATCAACCTTGGGACTAAAGACGTTAAAATTGCGAAAAAAGTAGCAAAAGCAATTCATTTACGGTCAGGAGGACTTGTAAACGTTAAAGCAATGGGGACCGATTTAAAAACGAGAGATTGCGTTCAAGTAGGGATTAGTAATATTAATTATAAAAAAACCCCTCTATATCGTCAGATGGAACTCGTACGAATTGAAGCCGCTCGATATGGTGTACCCATTGTTGGTACAGAATTAATTGGCGTTTTACCATTAGGTGCTGTGCTTAATTCTTTAGATTATTATTTACAAATTGAAAACCCTAAAAAACTTGAACCAAAACATCTGTTAGAGAATTATTTTGATTTCTAAATTTTAAGAACAAATTGATCAAAATCTACTACAACTTTACCATTTTTTATAACTTTTGAAACTAGATTTACTCCAAATTGGTAAGGAAGAAAATTATGATTCGGTACGTCGAAAATTATTAGGTCTGCTTTCTTACCTACTTCTATACTTCCAATTTGTTCTTGTTTTTGAAGTGCACAAGCGGCGTTAATCGTAGCAGCTGTTAGAGCTTCAGCTGGTGAAAGTTTCATGTGATAGCATGCTAAAGCAATTATGATTTGCATCGATTCTGTCCAACAATTTGGATTAAGGTCGGTAGCAAGGGCTATTGGAATATCATATTCGATGATTTTTCTTGCAGGAGCATATTCCTTCATCATTAAACAAAAGGGCGTCCCAGGTAACAGTGTAGCAATTGTTTGAGTCTTTTTCATTGCTCTCAAACCTCTATCGTTAGATTTTAGCATATGTCCCGTCTGCACAGCGTTTAACTCTGCTGCTAATAATGCCCCATTCGTATCAACAATCTCGTCGATATGAATTTGCGGTTTTAGACCGTATTTCACAGCCGCGTTTAATATTTTTTTAGTCTGAACAACTGAGAAAATCCCCTCTTCACAAAAAACGTCGCAAAATTCTGCTAATCCTTCTTGTGCTACTTTTGGAATCATTTCTGAAATTATTAATTCTACATAATCGTCTGTTTTACCCTCGTACTCCGGTGGTACTGCATGAGCGCCTAAAAACGTTGATATTACATCCATGGGATGCTCGAGATTTAACTCTTTTGCTGCTAATAACGACTTTATTTCGTTCTCGACATCGAGTCCATATCCAGATTTCGTTTCGATTGTAGTCGTTCCATATTCCATCATCCTATTAAGAATCTTTTTCCCATTTTGAATTAATATTTCTAACGAAGCCTTTCTCGTCGCTTTAACAGTTTTTAATATCCCTCCCCCAGACTCTAAAATCTCAAGGTAGGTCTTACCAGCAAGTTTCATTTCAAGTTCATTTTCTCTAAAACCATCGAAAATAATATGAGTATGTGGATCAACAAATCCAGGAGTTACTAAACGATTTGTAGCGTCAATTGTTATTGTTTTTTCGTTAGGAGAAAAGTTAGAAAATAATTCATTTGTCGTTCCTACGAAAACTATTGAATTACCAGATATTGCTACTGCGCCATCGTGAATGGGTGCCAATTCTGCCATGTTCTTGCCTTTTCTTGGAACCCCATATTTAGAATCCATGGTTACTAATTCGTTGATGTGAATTATAATCAAATCTATCGTGGTTGTTCGAACCTCGTTTTCAACATCTTTTCTTTTTATTCTTTTTGGCGATGGAGTAGATATCTCTGTCATTTTTCTTCGTTTGCAATTTTGATTAATTCTTCACTTTTTATAATTTCCAAAGCAATTTCAATGTATTCCGAAAGAACTACATCTTCGTTAATATGGGGGATCTTTTGACGAATATAGGCATGACATGCTTCTAAAGTTGCGCTAGTTTTTAACGGTCTTCTAAAATCAAACGCTTGAGCGGCACACAAGAGTTCTATTGCTAGTATTTTTTCAAGATTATAAATAATTCGAAGCGCTTTTCTAGCACTAATCGATCCCATACTAACATGATCTTCTTGTCCCATTGATGTTGGAATACTATCTGCACTTGCTGGGAAGCACATTGACTTGTTTTCGCTAGCTAATGCTGCTGAACAATATTGAGTAATCATAAAACCAGAATTTAAGCCAGATTCTTGAATTAAATATGGTGGAAGACCCCACTTTCCTTCTAAGAGAAGATATGTTCGTCGGTCTGAGATATTTCCCAGCTCAGAAGCGGCTAAACTAATATAATCCAGTGGTAAAGCAAGAGGTTGTCCATGAAAGTTTCCACCGCTGAAAGCATTATTTTTATCAAAAACTATAGGATTGTCCGTAACTGAATTTAATTCACATTCCAGCTTCTCGCTTAAATGTGAAAAAGCATCTCTGGAAGCTCCATGGACTTGGGGGATACATCGAATAGAATAAGGATCTTGAACTCGACCACAATCTGCATGTGATTCTACAAATTGAGAATTCTTCAAAAACTTCCTAATTCTTTTAGCAACTTTTTTTGCACCATCATGAGGTCGTAAAGCAATTAATCTCTCATTGAAAGGTTGAGGCGATCCTAAATACGCTTCAAGCGTCATTGCTCCGATAAGATCGGCTTGCTCTAAACAACTAAAAAACTTTTCAGCGACAATAACCCCATGAGCTGTAATGAATTGGGTTCCGTTGATTAAGGCCAAACCTTCTTTTGCATGAAGTTCAAGCGGTTTTAATCCGTTTTGGTTTAAAACTTCTATTGCTGGTTTATAATTTGTACCATCTTTTGATAGAAAACCTAAACCAATTAAGGGTAAAAATAAATGGGCTAACGGAGCAAGGTCTCCAGATGCTCCTACTGACCCTTGTTCTGGAACCAACGGAATTAAATCGTTGTTGATGTGCCAGAGAATTCGTTCAACCAAATTTAAAGAAATCCCAGAATATCCCATGCTTAACGCGTGAATTTTAAGAATCAACATTAATTTTGCAATTTCCTTATTAATAGGTGAACCAACGCCTACGCTATGGCTCTTAAGCAAATTTGATTGTAATTTACCAACTTCTTCTTTTGATATCTTTGTTGTACATAAAGACCCAAATCCCGTATTAATGCTGTATACTAAGGTTTCGCCGTTTGCAATAACCTGAACAACATTATAGTTTTTTTCTATTTTTATTTTGGTTTCTTCCGTTATAACACCGTTGATCTGACCTCTAACAATCTTCAGAGCCAAATTAACTGTCAAGTGATCTTGACCATATTTAAAATCATTTTCCATGTTAACCAAACCAAATAGGACTCTTACTTTATTTATGCTTTTTTAAATACACATTAATAACATCATTTAATAAATCATCTTTTACCAAAAAAGGCAAGGTGATGTGCCCTCTATCTTGATTCTTAAGATTCCAATTATAAGCTGTTGTTAAGGCGTTTTCATTTCTAGCCCAAGCTCTCCTAGCGACGCCACAGTTTACATCCCACTCAATTGCAGAGCGAATTATGGTATTTACTCGTTCTGAGCCGTCTAACACTAAACCAAAACCGCCGTTAATTGCTTTTCCAGTACCAACGCCCCCTCCATTCGATAGTACACACATAGTCATTCCTCTTGCTATATTACCTGCCCAAGAGTGATGAGCCATATCAGACATAATATTACTGCCATCTTTTATATTTGATGTCTCTCTAAAAGGACTATCTGTCCCAGAAACATCGTGATGGTCCCGTCCTAACATAATCGCTCCGATATCTCTGTTTTTAACCATTTCGTTAAATTTTAAAGCGATCTTTACTCGAGTTTCCATATCGGCATATAATATACGAGCTTGAGAACCAACTACTAAGTTGTTCTTTTCGGCATTCTTTATCCAATACCGGTTATCTCTATCTTGTGAGCTCCGATTTGGATCGATAGAAGAAATTGCAACTTGATCGGTTTTTATTAAATCTGAATGATCTAAGCTTAGGCACACCCATCGGAAAGGTCCATATCCATAATCAAAACATAATGGCCCCATTATATGTTCTACATAAGAGGGAAATATGAAACCATTTTTTGGATCACCATTAATTGCAATATCATGAGCTCCAGCGTCGTAAATTGCTTTTAGAAACGAATTCCCATAGTCCCAGAATATAGTACCTCTACTAACCATAATTTTGATGAGGTTATATTGTTCCCTTAAAGATTCGTCAACTAACCTTTCAAATTTCTCTCTATCAGATTTTAATAACGCCCTACCTTCCTCGAAACTTAAACCAACGGGGGTATATCCTCCTTCATAAGGTGCGTGACAAGAAGTTTGGTCTGATGCAAGCTCCACTTTAATATTGTTGTCTACTACATATTTCCAGATATCAATAATGTTACCATGATACGCAATTGAAATTGATTCTTTCTTTTTTCTATATTCTTCAACCCAACTAAAAATTTCTTCAAGATTGCTCGAAATTTTGCTAACCCATCCTTGCTCATAGCGAGTTTTAATTCGAGAATCGTCAACTTCAGCGATAACCCCTATACCACCAGCAATTTCAGTTGCTTTCCCCTGAGCTCCACTCATCCCTCCTAATCCAGAAGTTAAATAGAGAACTCCTTTAAGTCCTTCACTAGCAGGTATTTTTAAATAAAGCCTACCCGCATTTAGCAGTGTGATGTAAGTTCCATGAACAATCCCTTGAGGACCTATATACATCCATCCTCCCGCAGTCATTTGACCATAATTTGCCACACCTAAAGCTGAAACTCGTTTGAATTCTTCAGGTGTATCAAACATACCAACCATCAAACCATTCGTCATAATTACTCTCGGAGCTTCTCTTTTGCTGGGAAATAAGCCAAGAGGATGACCTGACATAACCACAAGTGTTTGTTCTTCATTCATTACTTCGAGGTATTTTTTAATTAATCGGTACTGCATCCAATTTTGGCAGACTTGCCCACTTTCGCCATACGTAACGAGTTCATATGGATAAAGGGCTATATTAAAATCTAAATTATTATCAATCATTAATTGTATCGCACGAGCTTCTAAAATACCCTTGTACTCATCAACAGGTTTAGCCTTAATTTCTCCTTCTGGACGATACCGATGACCGTAAATTCTTCCACTCGTGGTTAACTCATTTAAAAATTCTGGTGCTAAAATTTCGTGTAATTTTTTTGGTATATATCGCAAAGCATTTTTTAACGCAATTATAGTCTCATCACGATTCAAGTCGTAACCACGATTAGGCGCCCTTCGGATATCCTCTTTAAAGACGGGATCTGGAGGTAATTCGTCTGATAATTTAATTTTCATGGCTTTTGAAGGATCCATATTTTTAACTAACATCAACATGTATATATTTTTTAAAGTAAATGAATCATACCACAAAAAAAGTTTCAAATGGAATTCACAAAAGATAAAATGAAGGGAACTATTTTCCTACTAAAAAAAGACCTACAAATGACTTGAATAATTATGTTGAAGGGAACGAAGCGAGCAGATATCAAATCAGGCATACGAGTTTTAATCGTATTAAAGAAAGATCAGCGATCTGGTAAGTTAACCGAGGGTATAGTCAAAGATATACTTACAAATTCACCTAATCACCATCATGGGATTAAAGTGCGGTTGAGGAGCGGTGAAATTGGACGCGTAAAAAAAATAGTTAGCTTTTAGTATAATAATTGTAGAATAGAATGGATAACCTTCTATTATTTATAA
>Ga0209345_10002563_pt1 | contig 19909 bp, 22 predicted proteins | sample Cruoilmetagenom7_FD_187294 | JGI IMG/M metagenome (GOLD analysis project Ga0209345, IMG submission 187294) | Oil polluted marine microbial communities from Coal Oil Point, Santa Barbara, California, USA - Sample 7 (SPAdes) (version 2) | ecosystem: Environmental > Aquatic > Marine > Oil seeps ... | reverse complement strand
TGCTAAATTAGAACAAAGCTATTTAGGACAAATTGGTAAATTCTCTGAACCAATATTTGCACCACTTGGATTTGATTGGAAAATGAGTATAGCTCTGCAAACTGGATTAGCTGCAAAAGAAGTAGTTGTTTCAACATTGGGTGTTTTATATTCTTTAGGTGAAAACCAAGATGAAACATCAAGTTCATTGGCTGATGCAATTTCAAAAAATATCCCATTTGCTTCAGCTATCTCATTTATAGTTGTTATTATGATTTACTTGCCATGTCTAGCTGCTTCTATCGTTTTTACACGTGAAGCCGGAGGGATAAGATACTTTTTTTATCTTCTAGCATTTACATCAATAGCTGCATATGGACTAGCTTTTATAGTATATAACATTGTGAAATTATTTTACTAAAGTAGTTTAAAACTTACTTTAGATATACTCAAATCAAAGAAGTATATTATTAGGTGTGATAGATGGCAAAGTTATTAATTGTAGAAGAGAGTATGATTCTTTGTGGTATATTTAAGAGATTAATAGACCAAGATGGCACTTTTCGTTATGATATTGTTAGAACCTATGAAGAGGCTGTAGAATGCCTTGGCAGATATAGATATGAATTTTCAGTAGTAAGTAGAAGTCTCCCTGATGCTAAGCATGGTGAAATAATTGCTTTACTAAATAAGCATAATATAGCTCCTATTGTATATACTGATGTGATAGATGAAGAGTTTATGGAGAGTTTTGAGAGCGCTAATGTTATTCAATATGTTTTAAGACATAGATACGATAATGTAAAGTATGTAGTATCAAGATTAAAAGAGTTAAAAGCGAATAAAAAAAGAACAGTTTTAATTGTTCATCAGTCTGAAATTTATAGACGATATTTAAAGCAAAACCTGATTTTACATAACTTTAAAGTTATTATGGTTGATAGCGCTTATGAAGCCTTGCAACAACTTGAAGTTCACTCTGATATATGTCTAATGATTGTAAACAATGAACTAGCACAGGTTCAAGGTTTAGAAGAAGTTGATGGACTAGAACTTGTCCGTAGAGTTAGAAAAATGAAGAATGATGAGTTGAAAATCATAGCTTTAGCTGAAGATACAGATTTATATCTAACAAGCTTTTTCCTAAATGAGGGTGCTAATGATTATCTTTTATCACAACATTCTAGAGATGAGTTTTATATAAGAATTTATCAAAATATAAAAAAAGATAGTTAGTTAACTAGATATTAGCCACCATTAGATAAAATACAAAATGCAAAAAATATTAATGATTGAAGATGACTTAGAATTAGCCGAGATACTCACAGAGTATCTTGAGCAGTATGAGTTTGAGGTTATCACTGAAGATGACCCATTTAAAGCAGTAAGTATATTAAAATTAGAAAATTTCGATTTAGTTATTTTAGACTTAACACTTCCTGGTATGGATGGATTAGAAGTCTGTGAAGCTATTCGTGAGCGTCAAGATATACCTATAATTATCTCATCAGCTAGAAGTGATGTAACAGATAAAGTAAAAGCACTTGAACTGGGTGCAGATGACTATATGCCAAAGCCATATGACCCAAGAGAACTGGAAGCTAGAATACACTCTGTTTTAAGAAGGTATGAAGCACGTTCCCAAGTAAAAGAGGAATCAAAAAGTGACTTCAAATGTGATAATTCAACTATGCTTATCTCTTATAAAAGTAGAAATATTGATTTAACAAATGCTGAATTTGGAATTCTATCATACATGATTTCTAAACAAGGTTTAGTGGTTTCTCGTGAAGATTTGATTCACAATGTAAATGCAATAAATGAAGATTCATCTAACAAAAGTATAGATGTAATGGTTGGAAGAATTAGAAATAAACTTGGTGATAAATCACTTATAGAATCTGTAAGAGGCGTTGGCTACAAACTCTTAAAATAAAATGGAGACAAAATATTGCGTAAACACGCTGTTCTTTTAACTGTACTTTTTGCACTTGTTGTTACTTTAGTTACAGTTACTGCAGTTTTTTGGGAATTTTATAAACTAAATAATCAACAATATATAAATAATATTTTTACCAAAAACTCAGTTATTACTCAAATCTATCGTGAACATAAACAAAGAGAAAGTTCAGAAATAATGTTTGAAGCAAATCTTGCTGTTTATAAATTTAGAATAGAAAAAGATGAAAATGAGCAGAAATTAATTTTACTTCGTGGAGATATTTTAAAGCAAGAAGGTTTTAAAAAAGAAACTATTTTCTCAAATCAAAAAGAACCTTACTTTGGAAAAAAAGTTGAAAATTTAAGAGCAACTATGCTTGAGTACTCTTACAGAATTTTCTTTTATATTGAATCACCAAGGGGACATATTCTTATTGAGGATGAGGAATTAAGACCATATAGACCTTGGAATATTCTTTACTCTTACACTACAATAATTGCAATTATCTCTATTTTATTTATTCTTATATTACAAAGACTTAGACCGTTAATTAGGCTTAGAAGAAAGATTGCACAATATGGTGATGGTGATATGAATATATCTTTTAAAACAGATGGTAAAGATGAAATAGCATTGATAGCAACAGAATTAGAAAATACAAGAATTAAGATTAATACCATTATGGAATCTCGTACATTATTTTTAAGAAATGTTATGCATGAGTTAAAAACACCAATCGCTAAAGGTACAATAGCGACTCAAATGTTAAAGTCTCAAAAGCAGATAGATAGGTTTAGTTCTATTTTTGGAAGACTTGAATCTCTTGTTGGGGAATTTGCTCTAATAGAAGAGGTAACGTGTATTAATGATAAGAGTGATTTTAAAGAGTATAGGTTAGTTGATATTATTGATGGTGCAATTGATATGGCTATGATAGATAAAGATTGTGTTAGTGTTGAAGTATCTGGGTCTGAAAAAATATTTGCTAACTATAGATTATATACCACTGCTGTTAAAAACATGATTGATAATGGTATTAAATATTCAACTGATAAGCATGTAAAAGTTGTAATCAAAAACAATGAGTTGTGTTTTGAGAGTAGAGGAGAGTGTATTCGTCATCCTTTAAAATATTATATAGAACCTTTTACGAAAGACAATCCTTCAAAAAATAGTTTTGGATTAGGACTCTATTTAGTTGATTCTATATTAAAAGCACATGATGAAATTTTAGCTCATGAATATGATAGTGGAGTTAATAGATTTATTTTCGCATAAGTTTATAAATGTAAAATCACTATTATGGAACAATACAAAAATCCCTTTTTAATATTCTTTTTCACAATCTCCTTGTTTTCATTTGGATGGCTTTCTCACTCGGCATATTCACCTGTGCATAGGATTGAAAAACCATCTATACTTGATAATATAAAAAAAAATAAAGAGTTAAATGTAGTTCTCCTTAATGCCCCTTCAACCTATTATATAGGGATACATGGAGCTCAAGGTTTTGAATACGAATTACTAAAAGCTTACTCTGAACATTTAGATGTTGACTTAAATATAATTGCTGCAAATACAGTACAAGAAGCACTTGAGTTTGGAAAAAATGAAAATATTCATATAATTTCTGCTTCTCTTACAAAAACAGATAAAAGAGAAAAAGAGTTTAACTTTGGTCCATCATATTTTGAAGTACAGCAACAAGTTATTTGTAATCGTAATATGACAAGAAATAAAACTATTCCAAGAAATATAGAAAGTTTAGTTGGACTAAATATAAAAGTAGGTAAAGACACAAGTTATAGTGAAACTGTCCGTTCAATCATAAAAGAAGGACATGACTTAAATATAACATATACATCTGCTTATTCAACAGAAGAACTTTTAGAACAGGTATCATTGAACGAGATAGACTGTACGATTGCTGATTCAAATATATATGCACTTAACTTAAGGTATTATCCTGAGATGGATATGGCATTTACAGTAAGTGAAAGAGAACAGTTAGCTTGGGTTTTAATAAAAGGTTCAAGAGAGTTAGAAGCAGATATGTACTCATGGTTGAATGATTTTAACCAAAGAGGAAAAATGGCAGAGCTAAAGGATCATTATTATAGCTATGTTCAGTTTTTTGACTATTATGATAATAAGATGTTTTATAAAAGAATAAAAAGCAGATTACCAAAATATAAAAAAATTTTTATAGAAGCCGAGAAGAAGTATGATGTCCCTTGGACGTTGTTAGCAGCTATTGCTTACCAAGAATCACATTGGAATCCACATGCCAAAAGTTTTACTGGTGTTAGGGGAATAATGATGCTTACAAAAGCAACATCAAAGATACTTGGTGTTAAAAATCGTCTAGATCCAAAACAGAGTATTATTGGTGGAACTAGACATATAAAACAGATGATTAAATTTGTGCCCCAAAGTGTAACTGGTGAGAATCGTTTAAAATTTGCCTTAGCTGCATACAATGTTGGAATGGGGCATATACATGATGCTAGAAAATTAGCAAAAAGACTTGGATACAATCAAGATACTTGGACTGACTTAAAGTTGGTATTACCATTACTTTCAAAAAAGAAGTACTACAAAACACTAAAATATGGATATGCCAGAGGTGAAGAACCAGTAAAATATGTAGAGTCAATTTATAGCTTTAAAGATATATTAGAAAACAACAGCGAAAATTTAATAACTTCAAAATAGAAATAATAGAAAAATATAAGGTACGGAATGAAAATAAAAAGTTTTAGTTTAGCAGCAGTAATTTTTTTAGGATTTACAACTACAGTAAATGCAACATTAATAAATGAAAAGATTACTTTAAAACCAAATATGGTTATACAACACAATAAACTTCCACCATCAGTAGATAGCTTAAGCAAGGTGTTTAGCGAGGGAATGATTTATGGAAGAATCAGAACAAATGTTTTTTATTGGGATTGGCAAGAGGAAGAAAATAATGCCGGAGCAAAAGATAATAGAGCTATGGGTATTGGTGGTAGCATAGTATATAAAACTGCTCCATACTCTGGCATTAGTGCTACTGCTGGTTTATATACAACACAAAATCCCGCTTGGTTTCGTGAAAGTGCAGAAGATGTGTCGAAATTAAAAGCTGGAAAAGATACACTTTCTCGTAAACAAGTAAGTAATAACTCAGAATACGGTATGAATGTATTGGCTCAGGCGTATCTTCAGTATGATATTTCTAAATCATCTGTTGTAGCTGGTCGCCAAACTTTTGAGACAGTTTTTACAAAATCAAACGATACTAAAATGATACCAAATTCATTTGATGGTATTAGTACGACTGTAAAAGAGTTTAACAAAACAACTTTGAAATTAGCTCATTTTAGAGCTCAAAAACTTCGCGATCATACAAGTTCTCATGATGTAATAGGGTATAGCGGATGGAATGAGAATGATGACAGTGGAGTAAATAAAAGTTTAACTACTGCTTTAGTTGGAAACAATAATAGTTTAAACATAATAGCTCTTACAAATAAATCTATAAAAAACTTAAAAACAAATTTGAGTTATGCAGTTGTTCCTAATGTTGTAAGTAATTTAACGCTAGAAGCACATTACACAATACCTTTAAATGATGATTGGAAGATTGCTCCTGGTGTAAGATATATGAATCAATTTGACAACTTAGGTACTAATCAAAATGTGGCAAATTTAGCTGTAAATACAAATGGTTATACAAACCCAACAAGCTTGGATGCTAATCTTTTAGCTTTAAGGGTAGATTTAAAAAATGAAGCATTTTTAGCACGCTTAGGATATTCAAAAATAGCTGATAAAGCAGATATAATAGCTCCTTGGCGTGGTTTTCCAACAGGTGGATTTACACGTGCTATGGCCCAGTACAATTGGTATGCTAATACAAAAACATATATGGCTAGAGCTGATTATGATTTTTCAAAAGCTAATATTTTAGATGGTTTTAGTGTTATGCTGCGCTATGCAATACAAGATTTTGATAACAATAAAGCTGGTGTTCAAGCAGACTCAAAAGTTATACATATAGATGCACGTCAAAACTTAGGTAAAAATATAGAAGCTAAAATTAGAATTGGTTTGGTTAAAGCTGATGTGGGGGATACATCTAAAAAAGATATCTCATATAATGAATATCGTGCAGAATTAAATTACTTTTTTTAATGGCATTGGGTTTATAAACCCTCTTTGCCATCACTTAAACTACTTAAAAAAGTTTCCATATCGTATTTTACTCTATACTCAGGAGTCATTATATGTATAAGTATATCACCTAAATCAACCACAATCCAGTCACCACTCTCATCAACATTGCTGAAGTTTTCATCTGGTTTAAGTCCATTTTTTAGATGGTCTAATAATGCTGTTGTATGGCGTGAACCAAGTGAAGAAGCAATAATTGCATAATCAACGAAGTAGTTTTTCTCAGTTAAATTAAAAACTTCTATACCTTCAGCCTTATTCATATCAAGTATAGATGTGATTTTTTCTATTCTATTTGTCATTTTTTTCCTTGTAAAATTTTACTATTTCTTTTGAACATATTTTTGATAATTTTTTTATTTCAATATGTTCTCTTAACTCTGTTGAAGAGATACTCTCTTCAACTTTTAGTTCTAAAAAGTTTTCTGGAATCTCTATATCATCTCTATGGGCTACTACAAATGTAACAAGAGTTTTAAGCTCATCATATCTGTCCCATTTTGTAAGTGATTTTAAATTATCGGCACCAATTATTAGATAGATTTTTTTATAACTTTTTAAAAGATATTTAACGCTATCTATACTTGATACTTTTGTATTTAAATTAACTTCATAGTTACTGATTTCAACATCTTTAAAGGAGCCAAAAATCATCTTAAGCCACTTTAGCCTTAGTGTTGAAGGTGCGTAAAAGCTCGACTTAAATGGGTTTTGGTAAGTTGGCATAATGACAACTTTCTCAACATATTTAAGTTTTAATGCTTCTCTAACAACAGCCTCATGACCGATATGTGGTGGGTCAAAAGAGCCACCAAAAAGTGCAATAGTTTCCATTTATAAAGCGAATTATAACCAAACTTTGGGTAAAATAACCCAATTTTTAAAATTGTAGGAAATATAATGGCACTTAAAATAGCAATTAATGGATTTGGTAGAATCGGTCGTTGTGTAGCTAGAATAGCAGCAACACGAAATGATGTAGAGATTGTAGCTATCAATGATATGGCAAGTATGGATATGATGCTGTATCTTTTAAAAAATGATTCTGTTCATGGAACTTTTAAAAGCAATATAGAGCAAATAGATGAAAATAATATAAGTATAGATGGACAAAATATTAGAATTTTTTCAGATAGAGACCCTAAAAATCTAAAATTTGCAGACTGTGGTGCAGATATGGTTTTAGAGTGTACAGGTGTATTTTTAACTCAAGAATCAGCACAAGTGCATATTGATAATGGAGTTGAGAAAGTTCTTTTCTCTGCACCATCAAAAGATACTGAGACTGATACTTTTGTGATGGGTGTAAATGAAGAGCTGTATGCTGGTCAAAAGATAGTTTCAAATGCATCTTGTACTACAAACTGTTTAGGTCCAGTAGCTCGTGTTTTAGATGATGCTTTTGGGATTGAGAAAGGTCTTATGACAACTATTCATTCATATACAAATGATCAAAATATTTTAGATGTAAAGCACTCAAAAGACAAGCGTCGTGCTCGTGCAGGTGCTATAAATATGATTCCAACAACTACTGGTGCTGCAAAAGCTATCTCTCTTGTAATGCCTCAGCTTAAAGGTAAGCTTCATGGTCAATCTGTTCGTGTTCCTACACCAGATGTTTCTATGGTAGATTTAAATGTTGTTGTAAAAAGAGAAACTTCAAAAGAAGAAGTTACTCGTGTTTTTAATGAAGCAGCGGATGGAAGATTAAAAGGCCTTTTACTAATGGATAAAGAGATGAGAGTATCTCAAGATTTCGTTGGTTGTGAGTATAGTTCAATAGTAGCTGAAGATTTAACACAGGTTATCGGTGGAGATATGGTTAAAATCATGGCATGGTATGACAATGAATGGGGTTATTCAATGAGATTAATTGACATGGCTATCCATATCTCTAAATAGGCTCTCATGTGGAATTATTAAATATAAAGAAACTAGACTTACAAAATAAAAAAGTTTTCATAAGATGTGATTTTAATGTACCAATGTGTGAATTTGGAAATATTTCAGATGATAGAAGAATTCGTTCAGCTATATCAACAATAAACTTCTGTTTAGATCAAGATTGTGCAGTTATTTTAGCTTCACACTTAGGACGTCCAAAAGGTGAAGTAAATGAAAAATATTCACTAATGCCAGTAGCTAGAAGATTACATCAACTTTTAAAAAGAGAAGTTACTCTTGCTAAAGATGTGGTTGGTGAAGATGCTATTGCAAAAGCTACTGCACTTAAAGGTACTGAAGTTTTACTTATAGAAAATCTTCGTTTTGAAGCTGGTGAGACTGAAAATGATGTTGAACTATCAAAAAAATTAGCTGGTATGGCTGATATTTATATTAATGATGCTTTTGGTGTTTCACATCGTGCTCACTCTTCTGTTGCAGGAATTACTGATTTCTTTGATGATGAGCATAAAGCAGCTGGATTTTTACTTCAAAAAGAGATACAGTTTTTTGGTAAGTTAATGCATAAACCAGTTCGTCCTTTTGCAGCGATTGTAGGTGGTTCAAAAGTTTCAGGTAAATTAGAAGCTCTTACAAACTTACTTCCAAGAGTTGATAAAATATTTATTGGTGGTGGGATGGCGTTTACATTTTTAAAACAGATGGGTTACAATATTGGTTCATCTTTAGTTGAAGATGATTTGCTTGATGATGCTCAAAAAGTAATGGATGAAGCTAGAAGATTGGGTGTTAAATTTTATTTACCTGTTGATGTTATAGCAGCTGAGAAATTTGCAGAAGATGCTGTAAGCAAGATTGTTACAGCTCAAGAAATTCCAGATAACTGGATGGGACTTGATATTGGGCCTGCTTCTGTTAGACTATATAGAGAAGGTCTAAATGATGTTCAAACAGTTTTATGGAATGGACCTATGGGTGTTTATGAGATGGATAAGTTCGCTCGTGGTTCATCTAAAATAGCCCACTTTGTAGCTGATTCTTATGCAACAACTGTTGTTGGTGGTGGTGATACTGCTGACCTCGTTCAAAGAATAGGTGTTGATGAAGAGATGAGTTTCATATCAACTGGTGGTGGAGCTTCATTAGAATTGCTAGAAGGAAAGATACTTCCAGGTGTAGCACCGTTAATTATAAAAGAAGAGGCATAACACGTATGATAATTGCAGCAAATTTAAAAACTAACTTCACTAGAAAACAGACAACTGAGTATATAGATGAATTGGAGAGTTATATTGGCAAGAACAATATAACTCAAGATGTTTTAGTATTTCCTGCAACTTCAAGCCTAAATCCACATGCCGGAAAAGTTATAGTAGGTGCTCAAAATGCATATGCGACTAACAATGGTGCATTTACTGGTGAGATTGGACTTGACCACTTAGAAGAATTTGGTATAAAAACCATACTAATTGGACATAGTGAAAGACGCCATGTTTTAGGTGAATCTCAAGAAGAACTTGTGAAAAAGTTTAATTTCTACAAAGAATTAGGTTTTAAAATTGTTTATTGTGTCGGTGAACCATTAGAAAAACGTGAAGCTGGTAAAGATGAGATGATGAATTATGTATCCACTCAGTACGAAGGTATAGATACCAGTTATGAAAATCTTATCATAGCTTATGAACCTGTTTGGGCTATAGGAACAGGACTAACACCTACTCTTGAAGATATCCAAACAATACATACAGACTTAAAAGCTAAATCACCTGCACCTCTTTTATATGGTGGGAGTGTTAAAGTAACAAATGCCAAAGAAGTTTTAGCATTAAATAATGTAGATGGTATCCTAGTAGGAAGTGCAGCATTGTATGCTGAACATTTTTGTTCTATGATTCAATTTGCAGAAGATATACAATAAAGTGATTAATTTTTAATCACTTTTCCCTTCCCAAGACTTTCATAAGCTGATATAATTTTCCTATAAATGTGTTATAGGTTCTCCATACATTTAAAGTATTATTATGGCGTTTTATATACATATTACAAAAAAGGAAAGAATATGAAATTAATCAAATTAAGTTTAGTAGGTGCATTATTAGCAAGCTCAAGTTTAGTAGCTGACATTGTTTCAGATACAGAAGTAAGTGCAAACGTTGCATTAACAAGTAATTACGTATGGAGAGGTATGTCTCAAACTGGAAACTCTTCTGCTGTTCAAGGTGGAGTTGATTTAGGTTATAAAGGCGCATATATTGGTGTATGGGGTTCAGCAATTGAAAGTACTAAAGCATCATCGGAGTTTGATATTTATCTTGGTTATGCTAATGAGATTGGAAAATTTAGTTATGACATAGGTTTTATTGAATATATGTATCCAAATGATACTGATGCTTTAAACTTTGGTGAAGCTTACTTAAGTTTAGGTTATGACTTTGATGTTGTTTCTATCAGTGCAATGTATGCTCTTGGTGTAGATACTCATGATGTTGCTGGACAAACTACAGACTATGAGCCAGGCGATGCTTGGGAATTCGGTGTTTCTGTACCATTACCAGCTGATATGTCTATAGATGGAACTTATGGTTCGTATGATGATGCACAAAATAGTAATTCTAATGTTAACTCATTCGGTGATTATTATTCAATTAGTGCAACAAAATCATTTTCTAAATTTGATTTTACTCTTGCATATACTGGTATGGATTACGATGTTGCTACAAATGGGCCTAGTGCTGACGGTAAACAAGATAACGTAGTTGCTACAATAAGCACAAGTTTCTAGTCTTTATAATTACAAAATTTTTCAATTTCCCTTTTCCTGTTTTATAGGGAAATTGAAAAAAAACTTCAATAAATTTTGTTATAATCCTCTTATGACAATTCTAATCAAAAAACTTTTTTATTTACTATTTATGTTGATACTAATCTCTATTATCTCGTTTTTAGCAATACATTCAGCACCTAACAGTTTTTTTGGAGCAGGTGAATTAAATCCAAATATGACAAAAGAGGCTATTGAACAACTTAAAGCAGTTTATGGTTTAGATAAATCTCTTTTTATGCAATATATTGATTGGACTAAAAATATAGTTACACTTAATTTTGGTATCTCATTTGTAAGTGGACAAGATGTTAGTGCTGAGATACTTAAAAGACTTCCTGTTACTTTGATTATGAATATTACAGCTTTAGTATCTGTTTTTGCTATCTCTTTATATTTAGGTATAAAATCTGCACTAAATTATGAGAAGAAAACAGATTATATAATTCGTCAAATCTCTTTAGTCTCTTTTTCCATGCCTTCCTTTTATTTAGCCTTACTTTTTATAATCTTTTTTAGTGTAAATCTTGATCTATTTCCAATATCAGGGCTTCACTCTATAGAAGAAAAAACAGGATTTTCATACTATACTGATATGGCTTGGCATTTAGCTCTTCCTGTTGGAGTTATGATATTTGTTGGACTAGGTAGTATGATTATTTATGTTCGCTCCCTAACATTAGAGATACTAAAAAGTGATTATTATTACTTTGCTTTAAGTAGAGGCTTAGACAGTAAAAGTTTATTACGATTTTATATACTTCCAAACTTATTACCTCCAATAGTTACATTACTAGGATTATCCCTTCCTGGGTTAATAGGTGGAAGTGTTATCTTAGAATCTATCTATGGTATTGAGGGAATGGGACAACTGTTTTTTATGAGTGCATTAAGTCGTGATTATCCCATCATTATGGGAACTTTGATGATTACATCGTTTTTAACTTTACTTGGGAATATGATTGCGGATTTGATTCTTTTGAGATTAAATCCATATATGAAAAGAGAGTAAAAAAAGTTTTGCATGTGGAAAAATTGAAAATTCTGCCTCGAAAGAGGCAAGCTTTAGTCGCCTCAGCGGCGCAAGCGGAACAAAGGGACTTGTTCCTTTGTGGGATTAATTAAAAAGCGCCTCTAGTGCATCAACACCATCTTTAGCTTCTTCGATTTCACCAGTTGCTTCATTTGTAGTATTGTCTGTTTCAACTAGCTCAATATTCATACCAGTTAACATAGATGCTAAACGGATATTGATACCACTTTTCCCAATAGCTTTTGATTTTTGATCTGCTGGAAGAGTGATAATCGCTTTTTCATTTTCACCCTCATCATTTTTAACTATTTCAACATGAGAGATGATAGCTGGACTCATAGTTCTAGATACAAAAAGCTCAGTAATCGCAGTATATTCAATACAGTCAATGTTCTCACCAATTAGCTCTTCACTAACAGCGTTGATACGAACACCTTTAACACCAACAGTAGCTCCAACAGCATCAACTTGAGGATGAGTAGAAATAAGAGCTATTTTGGCTCTCTCACCTGGAATACGAGCTGATTTTTCAACAATTACAGTGCCATCAGAAATTTCAGGAACTTCTAGCTCTAGTAGAGCTTCTAAAAATTTAGGACTTGTTCTTGATAATTCAATTTGGATACCATTTTCTTTGTCCATATTTACACGACGAACAACAGCTTTAATATGATCTCCAACTTCAAAACTTTCACCTTTAATACGACTTTTCATAGGTAATACAGCTCTAACTTCATCTACTTCTATATATGTAGATTGTTGAGAATCAACTCTTGTTACACGACCAGAAACTAGAGTTCCAACCTTTGATTTGTATTTGTTGAAAAGTTCATCTTCTACAAGTCTTTGTATATGAAATTCTATCTCTCTATGAAGTTGAGATGCACCAGTTCTCCCATGGTCTTCAAGTTTATGTTCAACTTGAAGTTGGTCACCTAATTCTACTTGGTCATCATACTCTCTTGCATCAGTTATTGATATAAACTGAGGTGCTAACTCTTCGTCTTGAAGATTTTCATCTTCATCAGCAACTACTGTAATTGTTTGTATAATATTTATTGCTTTTGTTTCATCATTTATTTGTGCTTCAAAAGCAAAATTTCTATCAATAACTCTTTTTGCAGTTTGTACAAATGCAGTTTTAAGTGCTTCTAAAACTTTTTCAGGAGCTAGTCCTTTCTCATGTGCAATTGCTTCTGCAATATCTAAAATTCTTTCCATTATAATGCCTTTAAAGGTGTTTTCACAAAAAAATAAATGTTATGTTTATGGGGATTTCTTATGAAGTATGAGATTATATCCAAAAGAGTATAAAAACATCTTTAATAGGATTTTTAGTAGAGTTTGACTATAATGCACTTATAATACAAACATGGAGAGATATACAAAATGAATATCAAATTTGCAAGAACTGAGATTGACCAAAAACCTAAAAAAGCTGAACTAGCTAAACTTGAAGCAAGCGTTGAAAAAGAAGAGAGCGTTGTTTTTTACTTTGACAGAGAAAATTCTCACAAAGATTTATTAGAACTTCAAGATCATTTTGAAGCAAAAGGTAAAAGTTTTTATATGAGTGAAGTTAAGTATGGTCTTTCAGATAATGAGTATATGTACCAAGTACACATCGTAAACTAAGAGAACTATATTGTCTAAACTGCTATTTATTGAAACACTTGGCTGTGCCATGAACTCTCGTGATTCTGAACATATGATTGCTGAGTTAACGGAAAAAGAGGGCTTTGAGACAACTGATGATTTCAAAGTTGCTGATTTGATTTTAATAAATACCTGCTCAGTTAGAGAGAGACCAGTTCATAAGCTTTTTAGTGAACTTGGTGGTTTCAACAAACATAAAAAACCACATGCCAAGATAGGTGTTTGTGGTTGTACAGCTTCACATCTTGGAGAAGAGATAATAAAAAAAGCTCCATATGTAAATTTTGTTTTAGGTGCAAGAAATGTATCTAAAATAACAGAAGTTTTGCATAAAGATAAAGCTGTTGAGATAGATATAAACTATGATGAAAGTGAATTTGCTTTTAAAGATTTTCGCTCATCTCCTTTTAAAGGCTTTATAAATATATCCATGGGCTGTGACAAAGCTTGTACTTACTGTATAGTCCCAAAAACTCGTGGTGAAGAAGTTTCTATTCCAGCTAATTTAATTCTTGATGAGGCATTAAGACTTGTTAACGATGGAGCAAAAGAAATTTTTCTTTTAGGTCAAAATGTAAACAATTATGGTCGCCGTTTTACAGGTAATCATGAAAAAGTAAATTTTACAGAATTACTAAGAAGATTATCAAACGTTGATGGCTTAGAAAGAATCCGTTTTACATCCCCACACCCTTTTCACATGGATGATGAATTTATCCAAGAGTTCTCAAGTAATCCTAAAATCTGTAAATCAATGCACATGCCATTACAAAGTGGAAGTACAAAAGTTTTAAAAGAGATGAAAAGAGGTTACACAAAAGAGTGGTTTTTAAATCGTGTTGAGAAACTAAAAACTATGTGTCCAGAAGCAACTATAAGTACAGATATTATAGTTGGTTTTCCAGGTGAGAGTGATGAGGATTTCCAAGATACGATTGATGTTATGAAACAAGTGAAGTTTGATCAGATTTTTTCTTTTAAATATTCTCCACGACCTGAGACTGAAGCTGAGCATTTTACAAATGTTGTAGATGGTGAACTAGCTTCTGACAGACTCTCTTTTTTACAATCATTACATAATGATATTATGGATGAGAATAATGCTAAACTTTTGGGAAATACTTATAGAGTGTATTTTGAAGATTTACATAGAGACGGACATGTAGCTGGTAGAAGTGATAACAATATTGTTGTAAAAGTTAAGGGTTCAGAAGAACTTTTAGGTAAATTTAGAGATGTTAGAGTAACTGCAATTGGTAGAACTATTTTAACAGGTGAGATTGTTGCTTAAGAAAATACTTCGTTCTTTAGCAATCATAATAGTGCCTATTATAGGTTCTTTACTAATTAGACTTATATACTTAACAAATAAAAAAGAATTTCATGCTCCTCAAAATTTGGGTGATGAGAATTTTATCATGGCTTGTTGGCATGGTCAACTGTTAATGATTCCTTACGCATATACAAGATACAGAAAAAATCCAAATGTTAAATTATTAATATCAGAACATTTTGATGGCAACTTAATTGCTAAAACATTAAACTTTTTTGGATTTGGTACCATTCGAGGTTCAAGTACTAGAGGTGGTGCAAAAGCTTTAATCCAGTCCATTAAAGAGATAAAAAATGGGTATGACCTAGGAATAACACCAGATGGACCTAAAGGTCCAAGGCATGAAGTTCAAGATGGTATAATAGTGATGGCACAAAAAGCAAAAGTAAATATTGTGCTAGTTGAGATAAAAGCATCAAGCTATTGGCAAATAAATAGTTGGGATAAATTTGTAATACCAAAACCATTTGGTATTATAAGTTATTATATCAGTGATTTAATAGATGTTAGCCAAATGAGTTTAGCTGATGCAAAATCTGTAATAAAAGAGGGGTTATTAAAGCATGAGCAGTAAAGTTTTAATTCCATTAGTTGCTTTATCGCTGATTTTGATAATGGGTGTATATTTTTTAGTAAACCCATCGTATGAAAAATCAATTAGAGCAAAGTATTATTTTGAAGTTGGTGAATACCAAGAAGCTCTCGCACTTTCAAAAGAAGCTTTTTCTATAGATATTTATAACCGCATGGCATCTACAATAATGGCTCAATCAATAACCTCTCTTAAATATGTTAAATATAATGAGATGGCAAAAAAGTATATGCAAGATATAAATGAGATAGCTACGCATGAGTTTATTTCAGATGCTGATAAGGCAAAAATTAGAATCATTTGTGGGATTATGCTTGATTCACATATAAAACTTGCTCCTAGTGTAATAACTGATGCTGACTTGGTAAAAGAGAGTGCAGAGCATCAAGAAAAATTTGAGAAACTTCTTGAAAAAGTTAGTAGATAAATATAAAAAAGAATTTTTAAAATCTTTAGAAGAATTAAGAGGCTACTCTGATTTAACAATAAAAAGTTATGATGAAACTCTTATCGAAGCATCTCGGCATGTGGAAATATTTGAAGAAGAGACTCAACAAATAATAAATCTTATGCCATATAGAATTAAAATTGCACATCTAAATCCAAAAACAATATCAAGAAAATTAAGTTCAATAAGAACTTTTGTAGAATATCTAAATGATAATGGTTTGAGTTGTATGTTAAAAGCTGATGACACAATAAAAGTGCACAAAACTCTTCCAAAACCAATATCTCATAATCATATAGTAGAAGCTTTAAATAAGGCATCACTAGAAGAAAGTTTAATTATAACAATGCTTTATACATTAGGACTTCGAATTTCAGAACTTAGTTCACTTAAACTTGATGATATAGGTGATGAGTGGGTAAGAGTTTTAGGAAAGGGAAATAAACAAAGAGATATACCACTTTTAAACTCGACTAAAGAATTACTAGAGGAATATTTGAGTAAAATAAGAGTTGAAACGTTTCTTTTTGAGAAAAATAGCGAAAAATTAAGCGAAAATAGTTTAAGATATATCGTTAATAAGGTCTTTAAAAGAGTAGCTCTAAAAGTTACTCCACATCAGCTACGTCACTCTTATGCGACGGCACTCTTAAATAACAGTGCGAGAATATCTGATGTTAGTGAGCTATTGGGTCATTCTTCAATGGCAACAACGCAAATATATACTAAGTTAGGAAGTGCATTGAAACAACAAAACTATAACAAAGCACATCCACTTTGCTCTGGTGAAGAATGATGTTAAAAGTACCAACATTAAATGAATTTTATGAATCTTTATATTTAAAAGTACTTGTAAACATTGTTATTGGAAATTCCAAATCAACAGTTTATGTAGAGATGTTAAACAGTAGTGGTGTTGTAAGCTCTTCAAAAGAAGTTTTTGATGCACCATATCTTACCCCTGAAATAAATGAATATATAAATTCATTTACAAAAGAATCTCCGTACTTTTATATCTCAATGTTAGATAGTTCTATTTCTCAGGGTGCGATACCAACATGCGATAAACAAGATATTTCAAACTTCTATGATATCACAACAAGTGAATATAAGTGCTATGATGATAAATGGATATATTATACGAATAAAAGTGATATATATGAGATACAAAGAGCTTATGAAAAAATAGGTATTGATTATATGTTTTCACCATTTGTTATATTGGCAAACTTTTTTGATGATAAAATAAATACTTATCTTGCTATGTTTATTTTAGTAGAAGATGATTCTTTATCTTTAAGTGTATTTGATACTTCAAAATTATTGTACGCAGAGCATCTTGACATGAATATTGAAACTGAAAGTGAAGAATTACTTATTGATGTTGGATTAGATGATGATATAGAACTAGATGAAGATGACGATAATAGTATAGATTTAGATGATATAGATGCCCTTGATGATATAGATGAACTTGATGATTTCGGTGATATAGCTGATCTTGATTCTATTGAAGAGATTAATGAGTTCTCAGAGACTCAAGATGTAGAAGAAGAACTTTTAGAACAAGCCGAAGAGGAAGATATAGAAGATGATTCTACAGGATTTAATGAAGATTATCAAAGATTCTCTTTAATTCAAAGTTCTGTAAACAGATACTATAAAAGTGAAAAATTTGAAAGTAAATTTTTAGAAAATGTTTATATAGCAGACTCAGTAGGTGTCAGTAGTGATTTAAAAAAATATCTTGAAGAAGAGATGTTTTTAAATGTATATATTCGGCATGTGGAATTAGCATCAGAAGTTTGTAAAGTTGCTAAAATGGAGCTATTATGAAATATAGCTATATAAAACCAAGAAAAAAATCTATTTTTACCTCAGAAATTCAGTTGCTAATAGTGTTTTTTGGGATAACGATTTTCATGCTTTTTTTGACTTATTTTTTCTTAGTGTTTAAGGACTATAGGTTTACCCAAGATAAAATAGATATGATAGCTCAAAGAGAAAATGCTGATATCTCCATAGTAGATATGGAGAAAAAAATCACATATATAGAAAAGCAAGTGATTTTATCTGAGAGTATTTTTACAAAAAATACTGTACTAAAAGATTCTATCGCAAATATGTTTGATTTAGTACCACAAAGAATAACTTTATCAGAAGCAAAACTACTTGAAAATGGTTTAGTGCTTTACGGAATAGCACCAAATAAAGATGTATATGACTTTATGTTACAAGCTCCACTTCGTTCTATATTTCATAGAACATACAGTAGTTTCTACCCAGCAGATAATGGTTGGATTAGGTTTGTTTCAACCAACTATGTTGATAAAGAGGTAGAAGTAGTAGAAGAAGAGATGTTACTTGAAGATGCAGAAATGATAGATGAAGATGCAACAGATTATGAAGAGGTAGAATATGAAAATTAATATTTCTAGACAAAATATATATCTTTTATCATTATCAGTTATTCTTTTTATCTTTGTCCTTATTTTCTCTTTTTCACTTTTAATACCTGAGGGTAAAGAGTATAGATTAAAACGTGCTGAGTTTAAAAAAGAAAGCTTAGAACTTAGAAAGTATGAAAATTTCAAAGATGAAGTTGCACAAAAACTTGGTGAACTAAGAAGTGATAACAGACATGTAATTACAGCTTATGATAGAGAATTTGACCCACAAAGATTTGAAAAAACTCATAAGGATTACTTTAAATCTTTAAATATATCACAAAAAACACAGGTTGAAAATAAAGAAGAGTTTAATGTATATGAAGTAAATACTACCTCTCAAATAAACTCACCAAAAAGTTTTTACGACTTTTTAGATGCAGTAAATAAAAGTGATTGGATTATATCTATAAATTTCCCTATTATCTTTAAGAGAGAAGATGAGATGATTCGTTCAAGTTTTACTATGAAAGTATATAATAATCAAAGTGACTCAAATACTACTGCATCAGTTGTCGAGTAACAACTCTTTTATTTTTAAAAAAGCATCCACTTTTTTATATAGATAAGGTCTTAGCTTAGGCTCTATCTTTAGAACTCTACACTTCTCTTTAAACTCTTTTGGCATTTGTGAATCATCTTGAATATACGGAACTATAAATACAAATCCAAAATCTTGGTTTACTAAAAACTTTCTACCTAAAACAACTGTTTTTTCATTCTTTAAAAGTTCTCTTTCGTTAGAACTTGGCATGTGGAGTTGAGACTTAAGATATTTATCTATAACAAAGATATCCGCGCGTTTATTTAAAGAACTTTTAAAATAGGCAAAGTCATCAATAGTCTTAATCTCGATTTCTGGAATTAAACACTCTCTGTCCTCATCTAAATAATCAAAACTTTTCTTAATTCCGCTGAGGTACTTTTCCAAAAGTGGAGTAGAATAATTATGTCTAAAATCATTTCTTTTAATATCTTCATCAAGATTTGTTTCATCTTCAAAATATTTTAATTTATTTGCATCTAAAAAATTAAGTAATTCTGTTTTATCTAGGTGAAGAAGAGGGCGTAGAAGAGTATAAAATCCTCTATCTACCTCTTTAACCATTCCAGCTATTTCAGCACATCCTGCACCCTTACAAAACTGCATAAGCATCCATTCAAATCTGTCACCAAGATGATGAGCAGTTATAAGGTTTTCATAATTAAACTCTTTGATTAAATCTTCAAAAAAATCATACCTAATCTCTCTTGCTTTTGCTTCAAAGTTTTTTTCAACTTGTGGAGCATCATATATATGGCATGTGCAATTATGAGTTTCAGCCAACTCTTTAGCGTACTTAATCTCTTCTTTGGACTGTTCTCTTATATTGTAGTTTACTATAGCTATATCAAATTTTATATCATGTTTTAAAAGTAAGAAGAAAAGAGCAGAAGAATCTACTCCCCCTGAAAAGGCTAAAAGATTTTTTTTACCGTTTAGGGTATTTAGAGATGAGTTTTCAAACATTATCTACTATTGCAATTAATAGATC
>Ga0209345_10002562_pt1 | contig 19909 bp, 18 predicted proteins | sample Cruoilmetagenom7_FD_187294 | JGI IMG/M metagenome (GOLD analysis project Ga0209345, IMG submission 187294) | Oil polluted marine microbial communities from Coal Oil Point, Santa Barbara, California, USA - Sample 7 (SPAdes) (version 2) | ecosystem: Environmental > Aquatic > Marine > Oil seeps ... | reverse complement strand
ACCCACTTTCTGGAACAACATGCTTTTGCTGCTTACAGACCCTCTGACGAAGAGGTTCAACAGGCCTACATGCTCGCGGCTTTCTTCTGTGTATATAAAGCGAAATATCACCCTGAACCTGAAAAAAAATTATGGCTTGCTCAAAACGGGTGGCGACTTAATCATGCCCCGGAACACTTAATTTCCATGAAAAATGAAGGCTCAATAAGCTGCATAAGCGCCTCTGTTCACCACACCGATGCAAATTTACAAGCCGGCACATTGACTTTAAACATGCCAAGCTCCGACCCTGATTACGTTCAAATAATCGGTCGCCTGGAAATGCTTAATAAATACAGCGCAATACTGCATACCGATATAAATCGGAAAAAGATGATAATAAACTGCCATTTTAATAACAACTTTATTACTCTGTTTTTTGAAAACTATTCCCTGGACATAGAGTTTAATCCCAGGCAAACACACCTGCCTACGGGGGGCTCATGCAAGCATTCAGATCTTGCCCCTATGAATGGCCGAATCACCTGCGTACACAGTCAGGCAAAGCAAAACCTTAAAGAAGGTCAGGCCATTGTCAGCATGGAGGCCATGAAAATGGAATATACACTGCGAGCTCCCTGCGATGGCTTACTTGATGACATCCTTGTCTGCCTAGGGGACCAGGTTGAGGAAGGCGCACTGTTGTTTGAATTTACCCCTCTCAAAATTGAATAGGCAATTCACGAATTCAAACACCTGCTTATTCCGTAATCATTGGGTCTTAATCAATAATATGTTTAAATACATTACTATTTAATATACACAACAAAGACACATCAAATTCCGAGAAAATGCATGGCATCCCTGATCAATCTTGATAAGTTTATTAATACTCCCTTAAAAACCGAAAACTTCCCTTACCTTGTCATCCCCGGTTTTGTGAAGGCGGAGGCTCTGGCAAATGTTAATAAAGACTTCCCGGAAATAGATATTCCCGGCAGTATCCCTTTACCAAGCCTGGAATTCGGCCCCGAGTTCAAAGCACTCATTGATGAATTACAGGGCTCTGAAGTGACTACGGCTTTTACCGAAAAATTTGATATTGATCTAAGCGATCACCCCACCATGGTCACAGCACGGGGAATATGCCGTGAAAAAGATGGTCAAATCCATACGGATAGCCGAACTAAAGTTATTACGGTACTGCTTTATTTAAACCCGGGCGACTGGGACAATGAAGGTGGCCGCTTACGCTTACTCAAAAGTGGTGATAACCTGGACGATATGATAGAGGAAGTCGAACCTGAAAACGGAACCATGCTGTGTTTTTTGAACACGGAAAATGCCTGGCACGGACATAGTAGCTTTGCGGGTCCAAGACGTGTAATTCAACTTAACTGGGTACAAAACCAGGGCGTTGTAAACAGAGAACAAAAACGGCACAAACTCTCGGCTTTTGTAAAAAAAATCAAACCTTTTTAAACAGTGAGCGCCAGAATAAATAAAAAACTATCTTTTTAATCAATCCTGACCACCAACGTTAATTCATGCGCGTTCTTATTCTTAAAATCAGTTCCCTGGGCGATGTGATCCATACACTTCCCGCATTGAGTGATGCCCAAAAAGCCATTCCCGGCATTCAATTTGACTGGGTTGTAGAGGAAGCGTTTAACGAGATTCCTACCTGGCATCCAGCGGTTAACAGGGTCATCACCATCGCACACCGTCGATGGCGTAAAGATTTACTTCGCACTTTATTTAGTAGCGAATTTAAAAGTTTCATTCAGGAAATACGTGCCGAAGACTATGACCTGATTATTGATGCCCAGGGGCAGTTATTAAAAAATACCTGGCTGGCTTACCTGGCGAAAGGCAGGCGTGTCGGCATGGACTGGCAATCTGTAAGAGAACCGGTCGCATCCCTTTTTTATCAACAAAAAATTAATATACTTAAAGGCCAACATGCAGTAGAACGACTCCGACAACTATTTGCCCACGCCCTGGGATATAATCTTCCGATAAACACAGGCCAATATGGTATTGATCGTGAGCAGCTCTTCCATACGACAATAGATAAAAGACGTTTAATGTTTTTACATGGCACGTCATGGATTACCAAAGAATGGCCGGTAACTTACTGGGAACAATTAATCGAACTGGCCGAAAAAGACGGCTATAGCGTTTGTATGACCTGGGGTGACCCAAAAGAAAAAGACAGAGCAGAAACCCTGTCCAAAAACCAGCCCCACGTCAGAGTTCTTGATAAACTTGACCTTCAGGGCATCGGCACTGAGTTAGCGGCCTGCGCTGGAGTGATCGCAGTAGATACCGGCCTGTGCCATCTCTCGGCCGCGCTCAACATCCCTACACTGTCTTTGTATGGCCCAACCTCATCCACACTCACCGGAGCTTACGGAGAATCACAGCACTACCTGAATGCTGATTACAAATGTTCTCCCTGCCTGTTAAAACAATGCAATCTAGACCCTGAAAATGATATTCATCCACCCTGTTTTACCAATTTACCTCCAAAAAAGGTTTGGCAAGAAATGATGGGAATTCTTGATCAAAACAAGCAGAAGACCTGAATAAGACCTTGCCAGCAGGACATTATTTCTGAGCCTATTTTTAAAGTGCCAAATAGTCCAGCATAGTATCTGCACCACTACAGGTAAAAGGATCGTCTGGGCAATTATCCATAAGACCTGGCTCAATAAACATTTGCTCTATTACACCATCCTTAACATGCATTGAGTATCGCCAGGATCTATCACCAAAACCCAGGTTATTCTTTTTAACCAGCATGCCCATTAAACGTGTGAAGTCGCCATTGCCATCGGGCAACAACTTCACTTTTTCAACATTAAGCCGTTTACCCCACTGAAACATGGTAAAGGCGTCATTCACACTCAAACAATAAATTTCATCTATCCCCTTATCCAGAAAAGACGGGTACTGCTTTTCATATCCAGGTAAATGGGTACTGGAACAGGTAGGTGTAAAGGCGCCAGGCAAGGCAAACAAAATAATATTTTTACCTGAAAAAACATCATTGGAGCTTACGTCCTGCCAACGAAAAGGATTTTCACCGCCAATACTTTCATCTCTGATACGGGTCATAAAGGTTACATTGGGGATCTGATTACGCATATTGGATTCCTTGTTTCTAAGCAAATATCTTACCACTCAGAATAAGCCAATTAATTAAATCCTGCCAACGATAAATTCAGATGGGCTCTATCGAAGAAAACGATGGCTTTGAAAGCAAAAAAAACCCGGAGCCACAAACTTGCAGTACAAGCATGATTACCGGGTTTTTTTAGATTTACAACTAAAACGCTTTTTACAAAACAAAGCGCACTCAGGTTTGTAAGTTACTCAGGTTTGTAAGTCACTTTAGCCTGGGACAGTACCACATTACCTTTTTGAGTTTCTGCACTGATGATTGCCTCACCATTGCCTTCGTCCCAAACTTTAGTAATGATTTGATCGCCCATATACACCTGATCAGCAAAACGCGCAGACATTGAAGTAAAACGCTCTGGATCACCACCACACAAAGCTTTAAGTGCAGCACGACCCACAAATCCGTAAGTACACAAACCGTGTAAAAAGGACGTTTTGAAACCACCCATTTGTGCAAACGCTGGATCAATGTGAATAGGGTTACGATCACCTGTTAAACGGTATAAAGCCGCTTGTTCAGGATGGGTAATATCTTCAATCACGTGGTCAGGGTCACGAGCAGGTGGCTCGTTTTTGCCTTGAGTAGAAGGTCCACGCTCACCACCAAAACCACCCTCACCACGAATGAACATCGTGGAGTGAACAGAAAAGATAGGACCGTTTTTGTCGCTGACTTCACCGGTTACACCCAATACAGCGGCTTTACCTTTGTCCCAAACTTCAGATATAGAGCCCACTGCTTCAGCTTTACAGTTGGGTGGAATAGGACGATGCAAAGTAATGGATTGTTCGCCGTGGAGCAACATAGCCAGGTTAAATTCAACATTGGCAATTAAACCACCCATGGTAGCCATGCCAGGTACAACGCCAAAGGTAGGCAGCACTTTAGGGCCCTTACCTTCATATAAGAAATCCAGCTCTTCATCAGGTTTGGCACCTACGGCCACCGCATAGAGCTGAGTTTTGTCTGAGTCCCATGAAACAGAAATAGGATCAAATTTTATACCAACCAGATCAGGTGTAATTTTTTTGCTCATAACATTCTTCTCGACTTATTTTTGTTTTGTTTCACTTTATATTCTTAGAGACCTTTGCACGAAAGCCATTTAGTTCCAATTATGCTGCGTCGCCTAAAAGCGCCTAGCCCCAGGAGCACAGCGAATGCTTTCGGTGCCTGGGATCAAAATAATCTCCCGTGAAAAGATCTCTCTTATGGTTTCACTTGAGAAGTGATTCGAAAAGTGATTTGAAGAACTATTTTAATCACTGCTTAAGTAAAATAACCAGGAATTCACACTCACTAAACAAAACAGCCCACGCTGGGTGGGCTGTTTGACGCAAACTGTATTAACTGACAAGTGCCAATTAAGCAGTCATTGCAGCAATTTGCTCAGTCAGCGCTTGCTGTTTAGCACTAGGCTGAACGCTTTGCATGGACATCATTTTGCTCATGTCGCCTTCAACTTTGATTTGGCCACTCATGAAGCCTTGCATAGCAGCAGACTGATCCTGTTCGATGAACAGTTTTCTAGCCATGTCAGCAGGAAGAACGATAGTAGTAGAAGCGCCATCGATAGAACCACGCTCAAGGTTACCTTTGTTCAGGCTCATTTCAACGTCGCCGTTATCAGTAGTAACACGCAGATTCATTTCCATTTCAGCCATTTGTGCCGGAATTTCCAGATCACCAGCTGCTTCACGAAGTTTATCTACTTCTGCAAACCAATCGTCGCTTAAGAATTCAAAGCTCATTTTTCTTCTCCATATCTTGGATATTTTAATATTACCCTAATGCTTTTTAAAAATCACAGTGTGTTTAAAACACCCCGCAAATCAGCCCAGGATTTCATTTCTGTTATTTTTGGGCCAGGTGAATCCTGTTCATCTGACACCAGGTATGAATGCAATCTATAGCGGGTTGCACTAACACCACTCACTCATTGTACAAAAAGCTATATTTGAGTTCTGTCATAAAAGCCATGCCAGTTCAAACAAGCGTTTGGATCAGAGTTTCCGTACCTTATAAGAATCATTTCGCCTTGGCAAGCCTTATTTGAACTAAAAACAGCAAAAAATCAGCTTTTATTTTAATCGTGGATCAGATAGTCCCGGCATATTAAGAGCAGCCACAGAACCCAGAATATACAGCATAAGCTATTGTTTTAATAAAAATTTCTCAGCCTAAGCAGATTTATCACCGCAAATAAAGAATATTAAAAAAATCCATCACCTAAAAAAACAATGGCTTATTTTCAAATATCATTTTAAAAACCCCATTAATTTTCATCTGGCCTCTTATTAACCCTACTAACCAGGGGCAATAGCCCTGATATTTCGTGAATTGCCGAGATGATAACGACGGGCTAAAGGGATTTCCAATTGAGTCGGAGCTAAAAAAGGTTGGAAATTGGAATATTTAATATAAGGACGTAAAACACAGGCAATAGCCCAGAAGGATATTAGTGCAAAATTAAAGCTTGCCTGTTGGAATCAAGATCAAGCACCTTTCTTGTACTTTAACTTACGTATAACGGTACTTCTGGAAGGTATTCGATCAATGAGATGATCAAAATTTTTGATTTTCTTATGCCTGGCATAAAACCTGACCGCCTGAGACCAGGCTCCCTCCCAACCATGGGCATCAACAGAGAATGTAGTGCATACGGGCTTATCAAACAGCTTGGACATACAGTTGACCTGAAAGACAATATACTCATACCGTTTTGATGCACGTACGGTGCTCTTAATTCTGGGGCTTATGCCCTTTACACCATTACGGTTAGTGGATCGTACGCTGGGAATCGAATTATGCTCACGGTTTGTGCGTGCTTTTCTTTGCAACTTTTCAAGTTTCAGATCAAGTTTTTTGGCTTCAGCTTCAACATCTTTCCGAGCAGGGCCTATAATTTTTTTACCAGAATCAATTAGTGAAAAATATTGCTGATGAGGAATCCCGTCAATGACTCGCCGCACACGGAAACCAAAAAAAGAATCGTTATCAATTAGATAAACACTCATAGTAAAAAATCATCTTATGTTAATTGTTATTGATATTTTAAGAACACTATTTAGTGGATTTCAACTCAGTAAAAATCTCAGTCAAAAAAATACAATTTGAAAAAATGCTGTATGCCAAAATCATAACTTACTGATTAGCAATAATTTAATACAAACAACACCTGAGTGTCCAGCATTAAAATCAAAAATATACAAGAAGTCTGGCTATAAAATAATTTAAACCCAAAATTTAATGAAGCAAGGCAAACATTTTTCGTCGGAAACTGGATACTCTTGTATCTTGTTTACCCAACAGCTCAAACAAAGCCAACAGGAGTTGTTTACCCGTACTTTCAGCCTTCTCCTGATCCTTTCCTTCTTTTGCTCCAACCTCATTCATAGTAAAGCCTCTGTGATCCCTGAATAGTTGCCAGGCTATATCCAGAGCACTGTCAGTTTGAAAAGCCATTATTTGATGTGCGACCAAAAAACACATCGCTTCGGGGTCATTATCGTCAGTTTGTATTCGCCCCAACATGACATCTGCTCCTGAAGAATTCTTGAATAATTCAGCAAAATAAAACTGGGCATTAAACTGTTTACCTAATTCACCATCTCGGACTTCATCGCTTAAACTATTAAAGATAGTTTGAGCGTCATCAATAGCACCCAGGTTTAACAATAGTCGCGCATAACGAACCTTTAAAACCTCACTTTCCGGTTGTTTTTCGATAATGGCTTTTACCAAAATCATGGCCTGCTCTAACTGCCCATTTCCGCATAAAGCTTCAATTTCCTCCAGAACAGTTTCAATATTGTCTACCGCCAGGGTATCAGGTTCACTCACATGGGAATCCAGCAAAGCTCTGATAGCCGACTCGGGTTGAGCACCTAATAATTCACCAACAATTTGCCCCTGAGTTATAAGCTTAAGTGCCGGAAGGCTTTTAACCTGCAGTTGTGCCACAATATTCTGTTGCTCATCAGCATTAATTTTAGCCAGTATAAAACGCCCCTGGTATTCATCAACAAGACGATGCAAAAGCGGTGATAATGACTTACAGGGCTCACACCAGTCAGCCCATACATCAATTAGAACTGGAACTTCCATGGACTTATCTAATAACTCTGCCTGAATATTTTCTTCGTTTATATCAATTACAAAATCACTTGCCATGCTGATACCCTGTTACCATTATTATAATTCGCAAATTTGATAGTTTTAAAAATGTGTACTCAATATTAAATGCAGCTTACTGGATTGTAAGCACAATGTTTAAAAAATCCAGAAAAAAACCTTATCATGAAAATCCATGAAAATCTTTCGCGCAAACGAAATACCCTTAAACCTAGAAACCGCAGTTGGACTCGCTTGAGAGTGCGTTTATTGGATTCAATAGTACTGTAAAAAAAGTGAATAATACCCAATACGCTTCACGGGGCAGGCTCTAGCCAGCTATTTCGAGCTTTTATTGCGAAATTAGCGGGTCCAATAAGCGTGCTATCGAGTGAGGAGGCGGACTCACCCAACAGGTGGAAACTCACTATTTAAAATAACTTACTATAGCAGTGTAAACTTCCAGTTTGGGCCGGCCAACTGCGGTTTCTAGGTTAAACCTGCTCATCCCATATGTAAGGTAATAACCAGTCCCTTGAGCGCAGCGAGTGCTTTGGGCGCCGTGGGAGCAGGTCTTTTTTCACACCCAACTGCCTTTTTTAGGATAATGTTTTATCTACTGGGCACCAGGCGTTCACTCAATAACTTTCAAAAATCTAACAAGCTATTGATTCTGCTATCGATACAAAATCTTATGAAAACCATGAATAAAGTAACTTTTTTTTTGGTGATTGAAAATTTTTGATTCAGATTACTTAAATGAGATTCAAGTCATATTTCATGCCATAATTGCCTGTTTTATGACCAGCTAGCACCTACCAAAGTGATAAGCTTAACAACATACTCAAGCCAACAAGTTTAAAGTAGAACTTCAACTCTTATCAATGGGAGAGAAACTGAATGTCACTTTTAGAACATGGCTTCACTGTACCGGATAGTTTATTAGGAATCCTCTCTTTAATTGTATTTGCAATTATTTTGCTTTATTTAGGTCGTGAATCTGGTCATAAAGCCATTCGTTCGCTCTTCTTTGGTGGCTACCGTTTCTTTAAATTATTATCCAGCTCATTAATGCAATCTGCCCAAACTCTGAAGCAACGCAATCGGGAAGTTTTGCTTGAACTGGGTAAAGAAAATATCGAAAGACAATTAGAAAGAGAATTTTATCGAATTAACAAAGTCGTTGAGCGTGATCTGGGTACTTACCCTGAATTGCAACGTATTATTAGTGAACAGATCACCAAAATTGAGGAAGACTATGGGAAAAGTGGCGAAGTGCCTCCACCATCCCCCGAATGGGTAGAAGCCGTCCAGGCCATTGCTGAACTGGCAGAACGTAAAGGTGGAGACCGACTTGGCGGCAATGTACTGGAAGAAATTCATAAGTCGACTCAAAAACAACAAAAACTGGCCATGGAAACCTATAGAAAGGAAATTTCTGAACGCCATCGACTTTTACATGAACTTCGTCCTTATTGGCGGCGATTATCCAACACCGTAGATCATGTTGGAAAAACGATGCAAGGTCTAATGGATCGCTCCCAGCATATCGATACTCAAATGGATCGTTACCTACAAATTCGTGCAGATGAAGACAATGCACTTCGCATGCTTAAAGCTTCCTCTATTACTGAATTCGCCATTGCGTCTATCGTAGTTGCCATTGCGATTGGTGGGGCATTTATTAATTTTCATTTAATTGCTTTACCCATGTCTGAAACAGTGAGCACAGCGGGACGAATTGCCGGAATGCGAGTATCAGATATTGCCGCCATGCTGGTAATATTACTTGAAGCATCATTTGGAATTTTACTCATGGAGTCATTACGCATTACTCGTCTCTTTCCTGCCATTGGCACTCTGGAAGATAAAAAACTTAAACGTATGGCCTGGATATTTTTTATATTCATATTATCGTTTGCTTTTGTCGAAGCCTCATTAGCTTTCATGCGAGATCAAATTGCAGCCGATAATGCCGCCTTGCGCAGAAACTTTGTTGCTTCGGCTGATGGGGAATCAGAAACAACAGCCATCAGCAGCTGGATTCCAATGACAGGTCAAATGATCATGGGCTTTATTCTACCCTTTGCACTGGCTTTCGTTGCCATCCCCCTTGAATCGCTAATTCACTCGGTACGCACTGTAAGTGGTGATGTAATAGTATTGTTGCTAAAAGGCTTATCTATTTTTGCCCGCATGTTAGGTCAACTATCTCGCCAATCTGGAGAAGCCCTGGTACACCTACTGGACTTTATTGTGATTATCCCACTACAAATTGAGCGGTTCATAAAAAAAACGTATGCAAAGCCCAGACAACAATCTGAAACTAAAAAGCCCAATGAAATCACCCCCTATTAAATTCGCTTTTTATAAATGATGGCACAGGAGTGCATAATAATGCATCGCTTTTTATCAAATAGTTTAGTAATAGTCGTTCTTTTATTATCGGCCTGTAGTAATGAAACCCAAAATTACAGCAAGGGGATATATTTACTTCTTGACACCAGTGGCACTTATACAAAAGAACTTGATAAAGCTAATCAAATCATTAAATATTTTTTGAGCCAACTCGAAGCGGGAGACACCTTTGCCGTGGCACGTATTGACAGTGGTAGTTTTAGTGAGAAAGACATTATCGCCAAAGCCACCTTTGATAGTAGACCGTCTGTTTCCAATAACCAGAAAAGGGAATTCTCACGCTCTGTTGAAAGTTTCGTAAAAAATGTAAAAAGCAGCGCTTATACCGATATATCTGGAGGAATGCTCCAGGGCATCGAATTCCTTAACGAAGCTAACTCCGGCAAGAAAACTATTTTCATATTCTCGGATTTAAAAGAAGAGTTACCAAAGGGTTTTGTAAGGGATGTCAGATTTGATCTAAGTAACTACAATATTGTGGCTATCAATGTGACCAAGCTGCGAACTGACAATGTGAACCCCACTGAGTACATGGAAAGGCTATCTCACTGGCAAAGCCTGGTTCAAAGCAATGGAGGTGAATGGGTCGTTATTAATGATCTGGATAGAGAGGATGCCTTAATGCTGAAATAATTCTATGACCAAATAGTCTTTTTCTTTAGATATTATTTGGTCTCAACGTCCCCTTTATGGCACATTCCTATATGTGCCTTTTTTTTATCTTTCGCGTAAAGGCAACAATCCCTGCAATCATGCCGGCTACAGGGTGAATTGTAGCATATTCATGAAATATCCGGGCTAAGCATCCAGCTCTTCCCAACGCTTATAGCATTCCTTAAGCTCTTTTTGTTTAATTTCAAGATCACTTTGCAGCTCAGGAACTTTTCTGCTAACCGAACCGGCATCAGTTTTATAGGTATCAGGATGAGCTAATAAACCCTGAAGCTCATCAATAAGGTTTTCCAGAGTTTCAATTTTTTCAGGTAATTCTTCCAGTTCCTTCTGGTCTTTATAACTCATTTTCTTTTTTGTGGTTTTCACGGGTGTTTCAGGCTTAATATCAGCCATATCATCAGCTTTAGAGTTATCAGGGCTCGAATCATCGGAAATGTTACTCGACATCCAGTCTTCATAACCACCCACATAATCACTCACCTTCCCTTCCCCTTCGAATACCAGCACCTGTGTCACTATGCGATTGAGGAATGTTCTGTCATGGCTAATCAGAACCAGGGTGCCTTTATAGTCCAGCAAAAGCTCTTCAAGCAATTCCATGGTGTCGATATCAAGGTCATTAGTAGGTTCGTCCATCACTAAAAAATTATGGGGTTTGGTAAACAGTTTTGCCAATAGCAAACGGTTTTTTTCACCGCCCGATAATACACTGACGGGCGAACGCGCACGCTCTGGAGAAAATAAAAAATCCTGCAAATAACTGATTACATGCCTGGTATTACCATTTATGGTGAGCAAATCGGAACCCTCACCAACGTTTTCAACCACGGTCTCCTGCTCATTTAAAGTAGCCCTGAGCTGATCAAAATACGCAATGTCCAATCGCGTCCCCTGCTCAATCTTTCCGGTATCCGGGCTTAGCTGACCAAGCAACAACTTCAATAAAGTAGTCTTGCCAACCCCATTTGGCCCCACAATACCGACTTTATCCCCTCTCATAATTACTGTAGAGAAATTTTCGATCAGGTTTTTTTCATTGTATTTAAAACTGACATTCTCCGCCTGAATAACAATCTTTCCAGATTTATTTTCTATATCAGACTGAATATTTACACGGCCCTGTTGCTTTCTCCACGCAGCTCTTTCCCGACGCAATGCCTCCAGTGCTCTGACACGGCCTTCATTACGAGTTCTACGAGCTTTAATACCCTGACGAATCCAGACTTCTTCCTCGGCAAGCTTTTTATCAAATTTGGCTTTCTGATCAATCTCCACCTGCACCTGAGCCTCTTTGCCAGTTAAATAATTATCATAATTGCCAGGCCAACTGCTAATTATCCCCCTGTCAAGCTCAATGATTCTTGTCGCTAAAGTCGAAAGAAAGCTTCTATCATGGGTAATGAAAATTAAACTGGTGCGGACATTTAATAAAAATTCTTCCAGCCATTGAATTGATGAAATATCCAGATGGTTAGTAGGTTCATCAAGCAGTAATACATCGGGCTCATCAACCAGGGCGCGAGCAAGGTAAACCCTACGCTTCATACCACCTGAAAGCTGATTAAAACCCTCTTCACCGGTAAAATGAAATCTGGATAAAATCTTTTCTACAAGTTGTTTTTTTTGCCAGCCATCCCCGGCATCTATTTTTGCCTGAAGAGACGATAACTTGTCTAAATCCGCTTCATTTTCATAATCCATGTTCAGTAACAAAGCTTCATAATCGAAAATATTCTGGCCTATTTCGCCTAATCCCTTAAGCACCATATGACCCACACTATCACTGTCCTCAGCGTCCCGAGAGGGCACTTCCTGGGGCAAATAGCCTATCTTCAGGCCCTGAGAAATCTCCAGGGAACCATCATCAAGGCCCTGTAAACCGGCTATGATTTTAAGTAAACTGGATTTTCCTTCACCATTTCTACCTAAAAGACATACTCGTTCTTTAGGCTGTAATGTGAAATTTGCCTTATTTAACAGGGACACATGGCCAAAAGCCAAAGAAGCATTTTTTAGGGATAATAAAGCCATTGATTTACAAAAACAGTAGAAGAGACAGGATTGGCTCTTGATTATACTATAAAACAACCCAGGGCTGCATTCTGCTTGAAAAGTCAATTGAATATGAAGAGGGTTTTCGGAAAATTCGGGGGAAGGTTTTTTATAACTATAGACATGGTCGAATAAATTAAACGTAACTACAGAGAGTTCGAGCAGACTAAGCCAGAAATAAAATTAGTGTTTACATAAATTTCTTTTTTAGTTTCTCTGAAAAAGACTCCTGGCGGTTTTCCAATATTCGCTGCCTTAACTCATCAAATACTTTTTGCGCACCTGCTGATGCTTCAGTCAGTTTGAAACCAACATCATAATTACCGCCCTCACCAATTTTTTTACACCACATGCTCCTGGCTTTGAAAGGTACTTTCTCCGAGTCCATTCTGTCTTCAAGAGAAACGGCAAGATCATAATCTTGATTGATAGCTAACTCCTGCCGAAAATTTATCATCATGCCATCGTCAGAAATATCAACCAGCAAGCCTACAGGAATCTCTTCCTGTAAATTAAAAACATCAATAAAGTAATTGAGAGTCTTCCTGGATAATTTTCGTTCATCACTCATGACAAAAATACCTTTAACGAAGTTCATAAAAATAATTTTCCCTATAATTCTGTCTAACTATCTATAGAATTATAGGAAAGGTGTTATTTGGCTTATGAATGTTATTTTCTGATTATCAACAGCGACCGCTCAATGACTACCAATAAGATGGATGAGCAACCTTGGTATATTCCACGCTCATGGAGGAGCAATATTTGATGAACTATACACTTCCCCAAATTTCTGGTTGTGTAAGAGTTCACAAATCAGCATATAAGAAAAACACATACTAAATAATTCAAATTACTTTATGAATTTCAATATGTTATGTTTCAGGCGTTTAATGAAAATTAAAAGATGACAATAATCTTTGCGCTTCGTGTGAAACATTATATATCTGGAAACCCGATTCAAAAAAACCATCGGGACATTTTGTACTCCAACAACTTTTAGCATCGAAAGTAATTTGATGAAGATTTTTTTTGCCTGAAATTTCTGGTAATTCAAGCTGCAATATCAAATTGCGCTTCATCCTTTTCCCACTTGCTATTCGTATCCCTTCCTTTGAGACATCCACAATTACGCCAATTGCAAATGAACTGCTCCTGTCAATCACATCAAGATGATGATTTAAAGGCGTTCGAGAATATCGGCGATTATTTATCATTTGAGCCTCCATTAGTTAAAATGATGCCTTACAGGTATTAATGTACTTCATCACCTTTAAAACTTAAGAGCGTGCTTTCACAAATGACGGAAACTCGAACTGCATAAAATTTATTAAAATAATATAACATTTCTTTTGTTTCTAACCAGTTAAAAGAGCCTACAAATCATAACCGACAGACGGTAAATATTTTGTAACAAATTGTGATAAATACCACTTGCAAAAGGAGAACCAATATTCTTTTCTTCTTTGAAATTTTTGCATGGAAGATGGTTTTTATATCAGGTAGCAAAAGCAATGCACTCGCTATGCTCATGGCTCAGCCTCCAGTCGATTGAGTGCTGTGAATAAGCGCGCAGGGATCAACTGCATGGACGCAGGGTCAATTAACGAGGAAAATTAAAACAACGGGCCGATTAAGCGAAGCTTGCCCTGCGAGGGCAACGGGGCGCTCAAACAGGGCATTAATAATCCTGAAAACCGCAGTTGGCCGGCCTAAATTGAAAGATTACATTACTATAGCAAGCTATTTTAAAATAGAGTTTTCACCTGTTGGGTGAGTCAGCCTCATCACTCGATAGCACGCTTATTGGGCCCGCTAATTTCGCAAAAAAAAACTCGAAATAGCCGGGTTAGATTAATTAAAGTTAACGCCTATTCTAGAACCTACTTCCTCATAAGCTTCTATAACACCACCCAGTCCTTGGCGGAATCGATCTTTATCAAGCTTTTTTCGAGTTTCCCTGTCCCATAAGCGGCACCCATCCGGGGTGAATTCGTCACCTAAAATGATTTCTCCCTTGAACAGGCCAAATTCAAGTTTGTAATCTACCAATATTAGGCCACCTTCCAGAAAAAGTTTTTTTAGTACATCATTAATGGCAAACGTCATGGTTTTCATTTGTTCAACATATTTTGCTTCTGCCCAACCAAACGACTCAATGTGGTACTCATTAATCATAGGATCACCAAGCTCGTCATTCTTTAGAAAGAACTCAAACGTGGGAGGCGATAAATCCAGTCCCTCTTCCACACCAAGCCGACGACATATTGAACCTGTGCTTATGTTCCTTACTACACATTCAATTGGAAACATATCCATGCGTTTAACGAGGCATTCTGTGTCTGACAATAATTTCTCAAAATGAGTTTTTATACCAGAAGCATCAATTTTTTCCATGATGAAAGCATTGAACTTATTATTCACCATACCCTTACGATCAAGTTGTTCTATCTTTTTACCATCAAATGCGGAAGTATCATCTCTAAAAACAAGAATTAATTTATCCTCATCATCCGTAGTAAAAACTGATTTTGCCTTGCCTGAATAAAGTTCTTGACGTTTTTCCATTATTTTCTCCAACACATACTCTAATTTGTTTCTAAACGAATAGATGGAACCCCCAATAAAAGGCAAGTTTCCAAAAATTTATCTGTTTGTTTTTAGGTTAAAACCATCCTGCCTAAACCTTGCTCGGATATTTATCCGGGCTAGTCTAGCAAGCGCCAATTCAGGCCTTTTTTCTGGTCAATGAAATGTACTTTTTGATGATCTAAAATAGGAACTTCAGCGTGTAAACAATTTGTTACAGCGTCGATACTGTTATTTTTTTCACTAATATGCGCTATCAACAAATGTTGAATTTTTTCAATCTCAACCTGATTCAATAAACTTGCAGCCTGATTATTATTTAAATGCCCATAGTCTCCACCAACTCTTTCTTTGAGCATTTCAGGATAGGGTCCGTTCTCCAGGGTATTCAAATCATGGTTGAATTCCAACATTAACACATCACAAGCAGAGTACTGCTTTTCTATATGGGGCGTAATGCATCCCACATCTGTTAAAATTCCAACACTATTGCCCTTATTATTAAAAACAAACTGGCAGGGCTCGCGAGCATCATGGGGAACAACAACCGGCTGAATGTTTATATCTCCTATATTGAAATTCGATTCAGCATCGATAATATTAATATCACTTAACTCTCTTAAATTACCTGACTCAGCAAACTTGCTACCATCTGCTGTTCCCTGGGTCGTATAGACGCTAATACCGTATTGTTTTACCAAAGTGTACACGCCACCTATATGATCACCGTGTTCGTGGGTTACTAATATGCCATCCAAAAGCTCAGGTTTTATTCCCAACGCATCCATCCGTAAATGACACTGTTTTGAATTAAAACCGCAGTCCACCAGCAAACAACTATCGGCCGTTTGAATGATTGTAGCATTGCCTTTACTACCGCTGCCAAGTGAAGCAATCCTCATTGAGTTTTACCAATTTGCGCTACCAACAATTGTAAAACAAAATCTGCAATTGGATATGCAACCGCCTGGCCATGATCATCTTCCACATAAACCTCTACTTTATCTTCCCGCTTTGTAATATGTAATATTAAAACCTCTATTTCATTGGACATGCCTGGCAATCGTTGTTTTTCCAGCCGTTTTAAAAGTTTGCTTTTGGTACCATTAGAAAAGAGTTGCAGGAAAATACGGCCTTTACTTCGGTCAACATCCGAAACCAGTAATTCTGCAGAACTGACTGCATCCGCTATAGCAGCCCAGGCAAAGTTAAAATCCTGTTTTAAAAACAATACTGCGGTGTTTTCAATTCTTTTTATTTTAAAATCAGGGGTAGATTCTGTAACTTGATCTAACAACGAAACAGCTTTTTCTTTTTCCAGCCCATCAATCAAATACTCTTTCAGAGGTTTTAAATACTCGGTGGTCTTCTTTTTCGAAGATCTTGATGATTGTTTTACCCAATCTATTTCTATGGATTCAAGTGACTCCTGTGCATCTGCTTTCTTACTCATAAGAATTAAAGCTACATCACTATAGTTTTCATTTTGACCCTGGCTTATTTCAAGTCTCACTTTTTCAAATTTATTCGGACTGTCATTAAAAACAGTCTGATTGAACCATTGGGTAATCATCACCCCATTTTCCATAACTCGAGGAGTGGTCAACTCAATATTTTTACTAGCCCAAAAGGTGAGTAACAGTCCCCAAACTTGCTCAACGGGCGCTTTAACCGTTAACCAGGCATTTCCTTTACTTTCCTTAAGTACAACTTTTTGATCTCCCCAAATAATCTCTATAGGTAACGGCGGCTTTAATTCCAGTTTGTCACTTTCAGTACTTGAGCTGGTAATGTTTTGCGCATCGGGCACAGGATAAAGATCTTCAAAATCTGGAATAGCCAGGTGACTGGGTACTTGCATGGTCGATTGCTTTGGATATTTTGTAAATAAATCTGAAGAATCATCTTTTTTATTATCTTTATGGCCTGGCAACCACATACAACTTGCAACTAATATGATCAGAATGATCATTAAACTTTTCGACACAAGGGGGAAATTAATTCTATGCATGTTTTTCTCAATAATTCATAATACAAAGCAATTATTTTCAGGCTGAAGGGTGCCTCTAGAAATAGTTGCTTTAAATACCCGCTTGTTCAAGAGCTGATATAAGTGTTTGACGATAATGTTCGCTTAAAACCGTCATTGGTAGTCTGATATATTCCTTTATCATACCCATTTCCTTTAAAGCCCATTTAACAGGTATCGGGTTTGATTCCAGGAACAAGGTAGAATGCAATACTTTCAAGGGTTCATTAGCAGCTTCCGCTAATTCACGATTCCCGGCCATAGCCAAATCACAAAGAGCTTTCATTTGGGCTGGGGCAACATTCGCTGTCACTGAAATATTGCCCAAAGCGCCTGCAAGCATCAGCTCCATAGCGGTCTCATCATCTCCAGAATACAAAGATAGATTTTCACCACAAAGGTTTAGAATTTCCTTACCCCTGCCAACATCACCAGTGGCTTCCTTGATACCGATAATATTGGAAATGCCAGACAACCTTGCCACCGTATCAGGCAGCATATCAACAGCCGTTCTGCCCGGCACATTGTAAAGTATTTGAGGTATAGCAACGGCTTCAGCAATCGCTTTATGGTGCAAATACAGCCCATCCTGAGTTGGCTTGTTATAATAAGGAGACACCAGTAAACAAGCGTCCGCATTGTATGATTTTGCCGCCTGTGTAAGCTCAATGGCTTCCCGGGTACAATTGGCGCCGGTACCTGCAATAATCTGCACTTGGCCTTTGGCCCGCTCTACAATGAACTTGATCACCTGGCTGTGCTCATCAAAATTCAGGGTGGCCGACTCGCCTGTAGTACCGACAGCCACTATGGCATCGGTTTGTTTTTCTATATGAAATTCAACCAGGTTAGCCAGGGTATCCCAATCCAGGGCTCCACCTTCCAACATGGGTGTCACTAAAGCGACCATACTCCCTGAAATCATTCAAGCCTCCAAAAATCCTGGGTTGGTTTCCGGTTTCCACCATATCCCTCCCCAATGCTTATAAACCAGGTAATTGTCATCCCGAAATATTGTCCAGATGATAGACAAATTGCAAAACTATTAATAATTTCCAAATCGCTACAGGAAAAGATCAAGACGCCCATATTACATTAGCGCTTTGATTAAAAACAAGCAGAACCCGATGCTGAAATGAATATAAAGTAGACTATTTTTTGTTATCTGTTAAAAGTGGTTCGTGTTTGAAGGGCACCATCCAGAGCCATCATGCTGGCATATCGCTGTCAGCATGACCTTCATCATAATGCTGAGTGTGCCTGGGCCAGGCAGACAGGACTGCCTTAATCAATGTGGCCAGAGGTATGGCGAAAAAAACCCCCCAAAAACCCCACAAACCGCCAAACACCAGTATAGCAACAATAATAACAACGGGGTGTAAATTCACCGCTTCAGAAAAAAGTATGGGCACTAGCACATTACCATCCAGAGCCTGAATAACGGTATAGGCCAACATCAACATGAACAGATCAGAACCAACACCTCCCCAACCAAATTGAAAATACCCTACTAGGGCGATAGGCAAGGTAACGGCCGCAGCCCCCAGATAAGGAACCATAACAGAAACACCCACCAGTAAGGCCAACAAAGCCGAATAATTTAGACCTAACCAGACAAACACCAAGAAACTTACTGCACCAACAATAATAATTTCCAGAGCTTTACCACGAATATAATTACTGATTTGATTATCCATTTCTGCAAAAACCCGATTTAAGACACCCCGCTTATGTGGTAAAAAAGATGAAATCATCCGAATTAATGGGGCTTTGTCCTTTATAAAGAAAAAAAACAACATGGGTACCAACACCAGATAAACCAAAAGACTGAGAAGATCAGGAATTCGGGCTATGGAAAAGGATAAAATGGTTTGACCTGATTCACCCACTTGCTGGCTCACAAGATTCACCCATACCTGTGCTTGCTCTGCGTTGACCAGAGCCGGATATAGATCTGGCAACTTCATAATCAATGCCTTACTTTCGACAATCATATTTGGTAATTGATCATTAAGAAGACTGGTTAACTGTCGCCAGGTCAAAGGCAATAACATTAATAAAACCATCACAAACAGACTAAACCCAAAAAAGAAAACTCCGTAAATAGCCATCTTTTCAGGCAGGCCATTTCGTATTAACAGAGAAATTATACCCTGAGCCATATAAGCCAGAATTAGCGCAGTAAATACTGGGGCAAGCATTTCCCCCAGCCAATATATAACCCCAAAACTGATCAGCAATGCAAAAAACAGTATCACAGCCTCTTCATCAGAGAAATACTCTGAAAACCAATTACTGATTACTTTGTGCATAGTATTAACTCGACAGGGCTATATAATAATTTGATAGACACATTTATAGGATGTTTTATACATACTTTTTAATATTGAACTTTTGTACTTTAAAAAATCGTTCTGCTATGCCTGCTTTTTTATCCAAAAATGAAAGCGTTGCTGGTCACTCTTTTGCTTTATTAAAATATGGCTCGTCTGAGCAATATAGGCAGCAAAATCCCTCACTGAACCGGAATCTGTGGTGGTTATATACAAAACCATTCCAGAATCAATATTTTTAAGTTGCTGCTTCATTTTCAGCAAGGGCATTGGGCAGTCCAGACCTTCCAGATCAAGATATTCATCAAAACTGATACCCATTTGAGAATCCCTAAGTAAAGCCAATACCGAAAAAACAAAACATACATAAAATAAATCATCGCGAATGACAGGTGATTGCATTAGCTACAATCATCTATCGTATGGCGATTATAAAGGATAATCCATCAATTTGATGCCAGCATAAAGAGAAGTGCACATAATCGATTCAATTAATCCTTAAAATCTGCCCAGCCGAGATCGTTTAATACCTGC
>Ga0209345_10002561_pt1 | contig 19911 bp, 18 predicted proteins | sample Cruoilmetagenom7_FD_187294 | JGI IMG/M metagenome (GOLD analysis project Ga0209345, IMG submission 187294) | Oil polluted marine microbial communities from Coal Oil Point, Santa Barbara, California, USA - Sample 7 (SPAdes) (version 2) | ecosystem: Environmental > Aquatic > Marine > Oil seeps ... | reverse complement strand
GACCTCGGCCCGGTGCCGCCCGAATTCTTTCTCCATCGCCATGCTGATCTCTCCCACTGTGGCGCGCGCGCGGGCGGCTTCGACCGCCGCGTCGAGCAGATTGCCGCCCTCGGCGGACCGCCGTGTCAGTTCTGCCAGTGCGGCTTCGCAAGCTGCGTCGTCCCGCTCGGCCCGGATGCGCTCCAGTCTCGCGACCTGACCGGCGCGGACCTTGACGTTGTCCACGTCCAAGATGTCGATCGGCTCTTCCTTGTCGCGGCGATATTTGTTCACGCCGACGATCACCTCGGTGCCCCGGTCAATGCCCGCCTGGCGCTGTGCCGCCGCTTCTTCGATGCGCAGTTTCGGCATGCCAGAGGCCACGGCTTTGGTCATGCCGCCCATCTCTTCGACTTCTTCGATTAACTTCCACGCGGCCTCGGCCAGATCAGCGGTCAGCTTTTCGACGTAGTAGCTGCCCGCGAGCGGGTCGACGACGTTAGTGACACCGGTCTCTTCTTGCAGGATCAGCTGGGTGTTGCGGGCGATGCGGGCAGAATGCTCAGTTGGCAGGCCAATCGCTTCGTCCAGCGAGTTCGTGTGCAGCGACTGCGTGCCGCCCAGCACGGCAGAAAGCGCCTCATAGGCCGTGCGCACCACGTTATTATAGGGGTCCTGTTCGGCGAGGCTGACGCCAGAGGTCTGGCAGTGGGTCCGCAGCATCGATGATTTGGGGTTCTTTGGCTCAAATTCCGCCATGACCCGCGACCAAAGCAGGCGCGCGGCGCGCAGCTTGGCGGCCTCCATGAAGAAGTTCATGCCGATGGCAAAGAAGAAGCTCAGGCGCGGCGCGAAGCGGTCCACGTCCATGCCCGCGGCAATTGCCGTGCGCACATATTCGCGCCCATCGGCAATGGTAAAGGCCAGCTCCTGCACAAGGTTCGCGCCCGCCTCTTGCATGTGGTAGCCCGAGATCGAGATCGAGTTGAATTTCGGCATGTGATCCGAGGTATATTCGATGATATCCCCGATGATCTTCATCGACGGTTCCGGCGGATAGACATAGGTGTTGCGCACCATGAATTCCTTAAGGATGTCATTCTGGATCGTGCCCGACAGCTTGGCGCGGTCATGCCCCTGCTCTTCGCCCGCGACGATGAAACTCGCCAAAATCGGGATCACCGCGCCGTTCATCGTCATGGAGACTGAGACCTGATCCAGCGGAATGCCGTCAAACAGGATCTTCATGTCCTCAACACTGTCGATGGCCACACCCGCCTTGCCGACATCGCCCTCAACGCGCGGATGGTCACTGTCATAGCCCCGGTGCGTCGCCAAATCGAAAGCGACCGACACACCCTGCTGCCCAGCGGCCAGCGCCCGGCGGTAGAATGCGTTGGATTCCTCAGCCGTCGAGAAGCCCGCATATTGCCGGATCGTCCAAGGGCGGCCCGCGTACATCGTCGCTTTCACCCCGCGCGTAAACGGCGCTTCGCCGGGGATGCTTCCGAGATGCTCCAGATCGCTGACATCGTCGGCGGTATAGAGCGGTTGAACGTCGATCCCCTCCAGCGTCTTCCAGGTCAAATCATCAAGGCTACGCCCCCGCAGCTCGCCTGTCGCCAAGTCCTGCCAGCGCGTCTTGGCGTCCTTTTGGTCGGATGTCATATGCTTGTCCTTCTCTCGTTGCACCGGGCGGCAGGCATGGGCCTGCGCATCACCGGCGGCTGATTTGTCACTGGAAGCTGCCGTGCCGGGATAAATACCCCCTGCGGCGCTTTGCCCTTCGCAAACTGGCGCAAGACCCCTATATCTGAGAGGACAGGAGCCTTGATGAAACGTTTGATCTCACTTGTTTTTGCAGGATTACTCGCCACGACAGCGCTCGCGCAGGAGACTGGCGTCTTGGCCGACGATCCGCTGTTTATGGCCGCCGATATGGACGATCTCAGCCAATTCCAATGGAAAAAGCGGCCCGTTTTGGTTTTTGCCAATTCCGTAAACGACCCTGCGTATGTTGAGCAAATGGAATATCTGCAAGATCGCGAAGAAGAGCTGCGCCTACGAGATGTTGTGGTGTTGACGGATACCGATCCCGCTGCACGCAACCCGCTGCGGCTTAAAATGCGACCACGCAATTTTATGTTGGTGTTGGTCGACAAAGAAGGCGGCATCGAGCTGCGCAAACCCTTCCCTTGGGACGTGCGCGAGATCACCCGCAGCATCGATAAGATGCCCCTGCGCCAGCGCGAAATCAGAGAGGCAAAGGAGCCGCGGGTCATCCGTTGATGACCTGCCCCCTGCCCGCTCTGCCCGCCAGCGCAGTGCATCTCATTCGAACTCCATGATCACATCGTCCACTGCAAGACTGTCGCCAGCGCCCGCGTTGACCTTGCTCACGACGCCCTTCTTCTCGGCGCGCAGGATATTTTCCATCTTCATCGCCTCAATGGTGCAAAGCGCTTGGCCTTCTTGGACCTCATCGCCCACTTCCACGTCGAGCTTCACCACCAGACCCGGCATCGGGCAGAGCAGCATCTTGGAAGTATCAGGCGGCAGTTTTTCGGGCATCAGCGCCGCGAGTTCGGCCTGACGCGGCGTGCGCACATGAACCTTCAGGTCCGCGCCGCGTGTGCGGATGCGGAAGCCGCCGGAGATTTTGCCGACCTTCAGCACCAGCGGCGCATCGTCCACGGTCATCACGGCCAACTGGTCGCCCGGCGTCCAAGCGCCGCTCACGCGCACCTCGGCCCCATCGGCAAATTCCACGGTCGCGCCCTTGGGGTCGGCCTTGGTCACAACGTCAAAGCCTTGGCCCTGAAGGCGCACATTCCAGTCGCTGCCGACCTTGCGCTCGTGGTTGTCCATCCGGCCCGACACACGGGCGCGGCGGATTTCGGCCACACGGTGCATCGCGGCACAGGCGGCGGCGATGCGGCGCAGCTCCGCGTCTGGCAGGGTCACGCCCTCGAAACCATCTGGGTATTCTTCGGCGATAAAGGCGGTCGTCATTTCGCCCGCAATGAACTTCGGGTGGTCCATCACGGCGCTCAGGAACGGCAGGTTATGCCCGATGCCCTCAACCTCAAAACTGTCGAGCGCCACGCGCATCTTCTCAATCGCCTCGGCCCGCGTCGGTGCCCAGGTGCAGAGCTTGGCGATCATCGGGTCGTAATACATCGAAATCTCGCCGCCTTCAAAGACGCCGGTGTCATTGCGCACAGCCATGTCGCCTGCGGGGGCATCGCCCTGCCATGTGCCCTTCTCCAGCAGCGGCCCGGCAGCCACTTCTTGCGGCGGGCGGTAGCGTGTTAAACGGCCAATGGAAGGCAAAAAGCCGCGGTAGGGGTCTTCGGCATAAAGCCGGTTCTCGATGGCCCAGCCGGTGAGCGTCACATCATCTTGGGTGATCGACAATTTCTCGCCATTGGCCACGCGGATCATCTGCTCGACCAGATCAACGCCAGTGATCAGTTCCGTGACCGGGTGTTCCACCTGAAGGCGGGTGTTCATCTCAAGGAAGTAGAAATCTTTGTTCCCGTCGACGATAAATTCCACCGTACCTGCGCTGGTGTAGCCAACGGCTTGCGCCAGTGCCACGGCCTGTTCGCCCATCGCCTTGCGGGTCGCTTCGTCAAGGAAGGGGCTCGGCGCTTCTTCGACAACCTTTTGGTTGCGGCGCTGGATCGAACATTCACGCTCGCCCAGATAGATGCCGTTGCCATGGGCGTCGCATAGCACCTGAATTTCGATGTGACGCGGCTGGGTGACGAATTTCTCGATAAAGATACGGTCATCGCCAAAAGAGTTGGCCGCTTCGTTCTTGGAAGACTGAAAGCCCTCGCGCGCTTCTTCGTCGTTCCACGCGATCCGCATGCCCTTGCCGCCGCCGCCGGCTGAGGCTTTGAGCATCACCGGATAGCCAATCTCATTAGAGATTTTCACGGCTTCATCGGCGTCTTCGATCAGACCCATGTAGCCCGGTACGGTCGATACACCTGCTTCCTGTGCGATCTTTTTGGACGTAATCTTGTCACCCATCTTCTCAATGGCGCCCACCGGGGGGCCGACGAAGGCCACGCCAATGGCATCAAGTGCTTCGGCGAACTTGCTGTTTTCGCTTAGAAAGCCGTAACCGGGATGCACCGCTTGCGCGCCGGATTTCTTGACAGCCTCCATCACCTTGTCGATGACGATGTAGGATTGGTTCGCAGGGGGCGGGCCGATATGAATCGCCTCATCCGCCATTTCTACATGCAAAGCCTGGGCGTCAGCGTCTGAATAGATGGCGACAGTGGTCAGCCCCATTTTCTTGGCCGTTTTGATGACGCGGCAGGCGATCTCGCCCCGGTTGGCAATGAGGATCTTGTCAAACATCAGCAGTTCCTTTGACGGTGACAGGCAACACGAAAAGCCGCGTCAGCCGGGGCTGCGCGGTGCCTGAAAAGATAGAAGGGAAAGCCGTTCCACCAACGCGAATGCGTGGCGGAACGGCCAAAACTAGTCGTTTAGCACTTGCCGGGGTTAAGCTGGCAGTAACCGACGTTGGCTGCGGCGCCGATCGCTGCACCCTGTGCCAGCGAACCGCCAGTAATCGCAGCAGTGCCTGCGCCGACGGCAGCGCCGCCAATACCTTGCTCGGCAATGGTGTTGCCGCAAGCGGCCAGCCCAACTGTTGCGCCAAGCGCGAGAATAATATTGCGAATCGACATGTGCCTGTTCCTTTACTGCTAAATTCCAACTGACCAACGCTTTGATTAGCATAGGGTTCCCGGTTGGATTTTCTGTTTGATGCCTTGCGCCTAAAAGGCCACATACCCAAAATGCCGAGCACCAACGCAGGTAGATTGGATCGCTGCCCGGCAGGCCTAAGGATATCGCCTTCATACGCGGCGAAACCTGAAACGGTCACAGCTCCACCAGCAGGCTGCAACATGCCCCAAAACCCGCCCGACGCCACGCCTATGTCAAACGCCGACCAAAAATCGGCAGCGCCATGCTGATTTAGGGAAAAGGCCGGCGACAACATGCTGATCAGTCCTCAAACGCTTCGGGGAAGGACGCGCGGGCGGCAGAGACATCAAGCACCAAAAGCGCTTCGTAATCGGCGGGATCAAAAGGATCGGTTGCGGGCAGCACCTCGCGACCAAAAAGCCAAGACAGACGGCCTGCATCAAGATTGCCGCGCTCGAAAGGATGCTCACCAAAGGCTTCCCAGAGGGCTTTGACAAAAGCGGTGTCGGCACGACGATCCGGCGCGCGGCGGTCAGGACGGCGCTCGCGCCGCGTGATCGGCGTGACCCCTTTGGGGTTTGGACGGCGAACTGTAAATTGGAAATCGGTGCCGGGCAGTCGCCCGGGGAACCCGCGGTGTTTCAGCATGTAGGCGGGCATTACACACCCCTCCCGATTGCAGGGGTGGCAGAGATCAGGGCAGGCGCGGACGCCTGCCCTGCAACGACATTACTTGTACTTGCCGGTGTATACTGGCTCGACCGAGATGGGCGCGGGCTCAACAACAACGAATTCTTCTTCTTGCTGTGCGCAAGCCGAAACAGCTGCGACGAAACCGAAAGCTGCAAGCAATTTGATGCTCTTGGACATGTAAATCTCCTATTAATGTTAGTGGAACCTGATGCGACATCATGCCGACCAAGCCCGGGTTCTGAGGCAAGGGATACGTGGGTATTCCTTGACCGCATCATATGCGATTCACATGGCAATGGATATGCTTGCAAGCGCAATCGGTCGTGCTGTGACTCCAATGCATCATTCCAAATGGGGGATCGGCGGATTCTTGCAAGATATTGCGTCCGCATCACAAACCCTCCCAGATACAGGTGTCATTCTGAGCGCGGAAAGCTTCAAAATATTGGGTCGCATCGGGATCTGCGGCGCCAAACTCCACCGGGCGGTCGGCCAGCGAGACAACAATCACCTGACCAGCCAGTGCATGTTCGGTCATATAGGGCAGCGCCACTGCGGCGCAGAGGTGCTCCATATCCGGCGCGGCCAGATCATAAGCGATGGTATCCGGCCCCGTCGCAATCTGCGGCGCGATAAAGCGAAAGCGGAGCCAAGTTTCCCCGCCCAATTCCTCGACAAGGACTTCTTGCAAATCAATCGCTTGGCCCGATGGCACGTCAATCGCAAGCGCGGGTTTTACGACCCCAAGAAACAGCGCACTCAAAACAAATGCGCGGGCAAAACGCGCCCCTAATGGTTGCGAAGCGCGTCGATGAGCGCACCCTTGTCCATATCCGAGCGCCCCTCTATCCCAAGTTCCTGCGCGCGATCGTAGAGATGGTCCTTGGTCCAGTCCTCGTAGGGTGGCTGCTTGCCCCCCTTCTGGCTGGGATGCTGGCTGTCGTTTGCCTGTGCATTGGCGATCCGGGCGGCTTTCTCCTTGCTCGCCCCGTCCTCGCGCAGGGACTTGTAGGTCTCTTCGTCTTTGATGGATGCGTTCGGCATGGATTGGCCCTCCTTTACGAAGGAAACCACCCAGCCTGCTGAGGGTTCCGCGCGCGGCCCCTGTGGGATCGGTATTTAAGAAAGGATGAAACTGCATGGATGAGCTCAGAGCGGGATGTTGTCGTGTTTCTTCCACGGGGTCTGCACTTTTTTATTGCGCAGTGAGGCGAATGCGCGAGCGACCCGTTTGCGGGTAGAGCGCGGCTGGATCACCTCATCGATAAAGCCCCGCTCGGCGGCGACGAAAGGATTGGCGAATCGGTCTTCGTAGTCTTTCGCATGCTGCGCGATTTTCTCGGGGTCATTCAGGTCTTTGCGGTGGATGATCTCAGTCGCACCCTTGGCCCCCATCACGGCGACTTCCGCGGTGGGCCATGCGTAGTTGAAGTCCGAGCGCAGATGTTTAGAGGCCATCACGTCATAGGCACCCCCATAGGCTTTGCGGGTGATGACTGTAACCATCGGCACTGTCGCCTCGCCGTAAGCAAAGAGCAATTTAGCGCCGTGTTTGATGACGCCGCCGAATTCCTGCCCGGTACCAGGCAGGAAGCCGGGCACATCGACCAATGTCAGGATTGGGATTTCAAAAGCGTCGCAGAAGCGCACAAAACGTGCCGCCTTGCGGGAGCTGTCGATGTCCAGGCAGCCTGCTAAAACCATCGGTTGGTTGGCGACGACGCCGACGGTACGACCCTCGATGCGGATAAAGCCAGTGATAATGTTCTTAGCAAATTCTTCTTGGATTTCGTAAAAATCGCCTTCATCGGCGAGCTTTAGAATCAGTTCCTTCATATCATAGGGGGTGTTGGCATTGGCCGGCACCAGCGTATCGAGCGAAGGTTCGATACGATTGGGATCATCGAAGAAGGGGCGGACTGGGGGTTTCTCGCGGTTGTTGGCGGGCAGCAGATCGACGAGGCGACGCACCTCGGCCAGCGCCTCGACATCATTCTCAAAAGCGCCATCAGCGACCGACGATTTTCTGGTGTGCGTGGTGGCGCCGCCCAGCTCCTCAGCGGTGACGACTTCGTTTGTGACCGTCTTCACCACGTCAGGGCCGGTCACGAACATGTAGGAGCTGTCTTTGACCATGAAAATGAAATCGGTCATCGCAGGCGAATAGACCGCCCCGCCTGCACAGGGGCCCATGATGACGCTGATTTGCGGGATCACGCCAGAGGCTTCGATGTTGCGCTGGAAGACTTCGGCGTAGCCTGCAAGGCTTGCCACGCCTTCCTGGATGCGCGCGCCGCCGGAATCGTTAATGCCGATCACAGGCGCGCCGTTTTGCACTGCCATGTCCATGATCTTGCAAATCTTTTGCGCGTGGGTTTCCGACAAGGAACCGCCAAAGACGGTGAAATCCTGACTGAAGACATAGACGAGGCGACCGTTGATCGTGCCCCAACCTGTGACCACACCGTCACCTGCGGGTTTTTGATCCTGCATGCCAAAATCGGTGCAGCGGTGGGTGACGAACATGTCGAATTCTTCGAACGAACCTTCGTCGAGCAGCAGATCGACCCGCTCCCGCGCGGTCAGCTTGCCGCGGCCATGCTGCGCATCTATCCGCGCCTGACCGCCGCCCAAGCGCGCATCTTCGCGGCGCCGCTCCAGTTGTTCGAGAATGTCTTTCATGACGCACCCCTTTTGTGATTTTCACCATTCTATCGGAGGAGCGCAGACGACCAAAGCGCATTTTTGCAAATTTGCAAAACTAATACAGCAGCGGAACAGCAAAATGAAAAGTTGCAAATCAATCTAGTTAACATGGACATTTCTCACACCCCAGACTACTTGCATTTGCATGAGCGATATCCCCCGTGTCCGGTATCTAGATCGGAAGACCCCACCCCACATTTCCACGCTGATCCTGCTGGCCGGGCTTTCGGCGATGGTGATGAACATCTTTTTGCCAAGCCTACCAGCGATGGCAGAGCATTTTGGCACGGACTATGCGGTCATCCAACTCTCGGTTCCGCTGTATCTTTTCTTTAGCGGCATATTACAGATTTTTATCGGACCGATTTCAGACAACCTTGGACGGCGGCGCGTCATGCTTTGGGGTTTGGGCGCGTTTCTTGTTGCGACCGCTGGCTGCCTTCTCGCGCCAAACATCGCTGTCTTTCTTGTCTTTCGCATGGCGCAGGCTGTGATCGCTACGGGCATGGTATTGAGCCGCGCTGTGATCCGCGACCTCTATACCCAAGAAGAATCGGCCTCCATGATCGGCTATGTCACCATGGGGATGGCGCTGGTGCCGATGATCAGCCCTGCGGTAGGCGGCCTGTTGGAACAGGGGTTCGGCTGGCAGGCGTCCTTCTGGGCGATGCTTATCCTTGGCGGTGTCGTGCTCTGGGTGGCATGGGCAGACTTGGGCGAAACAGCGCGCGCCAGCGGCAAAACTCTTGCGCAACAGTTTGGCGAGTATCCTGAGCTGCTCCGGTCTCCGCGATTTTGGGGCTATGCGATGGCGACCGGGTTCTGCTCGGGCGCATTCTTTGCCTATCTTGGCGGTGCGCCCTTCGTCGGTACGGTTGTTTTCGGTATGGAGCCCGCGGTGCTAGGCCTCTATTTCGGTGCGCCCGCGATTGGTTATTTTGTCGGCAACTTCATCACCGCGCGCACGGCAACGCGCTTTGGCGTGAACACGCTCGTGCTGTGGGGCTGCGTTTCTAACGCGGTGGGCGGCACGCTCTCGCTTTTAATTTTCCTCGCGGGTTACGGCTCCCCTCTTAGCTTTTTCGGACTGATGACACTGGTGGGGCTGGGCAATGGCCTGTGCATCCCCAATGCCACCGCTGGCATGCTTTCTGTGCGGCCACATTTGGCAGGGACGGCCTCTGGCCTTGGCGGGGCGATCATGATCGTCGGTGGCGCGGCGTTGAGCGCGCTGGCGGGTGCGCTGCTCACACCAGAGACCGGTGCCTACCCGCTCTTGTGGCTGATGTTGCTCACGGCCATCGCCTCGGTTGGTTCCATCTGGTTGGTGATCCACCGCGAGAAAGTCTTGGGTCTGTAACCTGCGCCAATCCCGCCACCGTACTTGCGGCGGGAAGTTTGCAAAGCTACGCTGCGGCCAATTGCAAAGTTGCAAAGGCGCGGGAATGGCGATTCAAAAACTTTATGCCGGCGTGAAGTTGCGAGAGACCCGCACCCGTGCGGGACTGACGCAAAAAGACTTTGCCGCCCGGCTTGGCGTATCCTTGCCCTATCTCAACCAGATGGAAAATAATAACCGGCCCGTCAGCACCAATGTCGTGCTCGCGCTGGCGTCGGAATTCAGGCTGGATGTTACCGAGCTTTCCAGCGGCGACGGCGAGCGATTGGTAAGTGATCTGCGCGAGGCGTTGGCCGATCCGATTTTTGCGGGCAAGGCGCCCCCTATGGCCGATCTGCGTCTCACCGCTTCGAATGCACCGGGATTGGCACATGCGTTTCTTGCCCTGCATCAAAGCTACCGACAGGTGCAAGAACGGCTTGCGTCACTAGACGAAGCACTTGGCCGTGAAGACGCCCGCGCCACCCCGTCCCCTTGGGAGGAAGTCCGCGATTTCTTTCACTATTGCGACAATTACATTGATGCGGTCGACCGCGCTGCAGAGCATTTCGCAACCCGCGAGGGCACGACAGGCGATGCCCGCGCCACAGCTATGGCGACCCTTGATGCCGCCGGGGTAGCGGTGGTCTTTGCTGATAACGATCGCCTGCGTGCCTATGATCCGGCACGTAAAACACTGCACCTATCCTCCCGCGCGGCACCTGAAACACAGACCTTTCAGCTTTTGTTGCAAGTGGCACTGACGCGACAGAACGCGCTGCTAGAAGCGACACTCGATTTGGCGCGCTTCCACAGCCGGGCGGCGCGGGACATCGCCAAAATCGGGCTTGCAAACTATTTCGCCGGTGCGGCGTTGTTGCCCTATGGGCGGTTTTTGGAAAAAGCGCAGGCCTGCCGCCATGATCTTGAGGTCTTGGCCGGGCATTTCGGGGCATCGATTGAACAAGTGGCGCATCGGCTGTCGACCTTGCAAAGACCCGGTGCGAAGGGCGTGCCATTTTTCTTTGTGCGCGTGGATCAGGCGGGGACGATCACCAAACGTCACTCGGCAACGCGCTTGCAATTTGCCCGCTTCGGCGGCGCATGTCCGCTGTGGAACGTACACCGTGCTTTCGAAACGCCGGGTCGTTTCCTGCGGCAATTGGCCGAAACCCCAGACGGGGTACGTTATATCAGCTTGGCGCGCGACATCTCAAAACCGGCAGGGCGCTTTGGGGCGCCGGTGCGGCGCTACGCGATTTCACTGGGCTGCGAAGTGCGCCATGCACCAGCGCTGGTCTATGCCGATGGGATGGACATCAACCGCGCCGAAGCCTTTGAGCCGATTGGTATTTCCTGCCGTATCTGTGAACGCCGTGATTGCCATCAACGCTCCGTTCCACCGCTGGAGCGGCAGCTGGTCGTCGATCCTCATCTGCGCGACGTGTTGCCCTACCAAGTAGAGTGATCAGCGCCGCGCGCGCCGCCAACCCGCGCCGCGGGCTTCGGCTTCTGAACAGAACCAACGTTCGCCTTTTTGGGTACTGATCCGGGTACGGCTGTAAAAATCTTGCCCGGGCATATGATAAATCTTGGTCCCCTTGGCACTGATATTGCCTTTGATCTGACAACTCCCCTCAGCCCGGACAGGCTCGGCCCCGCTGCGACGGGTCACGCGGTAGCGTGCAGGGGACACCGTTTTAAACCCATGGATCCCACGCGCTGCGACAAAGGCGGCCTTTTCATCCAGATCATAATCCATCGAATACTTTCGATAAGCAAAGGCCAGCCCGTCTTGCACCAGCGCCTGCCCCACATCGACACCATCGATACGGCAGCGCGCGACGATGCGCTCATAGCGGTCCCGATCCAGTTCTTCACACTGGGCCTCTGCCCCTTGATAGCGGTCGCGCACCTCCCTCGTTGTCCAATCGCCGCAGGCCCACGGCTGACCGCCTTCTGTTTCACAGGTCTGGCGCGCCTCAAGCGCGTCGATCCCATGCAAACGAATGCGCGTGCCGCCAAGATCAAAGGTATCCCCATCAATCACACGCACCACGCCAGAGACGGTCTGCGCCCCAGCCGAGGCAGCCCCGAGACTCAGCGCTAGACTGAGGGCGAAAAGTGAACAAATCCTTAACATGAGGCAGGTATGACGCCCTGCCCCGCTAGCTTCAAGGGACGAGATTAAGAGAGGTTAATGATCAGCGCTGTGCCACTTGCCAATTGGGGTGCAGCCAAGGCTCTTCATTGGCGCGCGGCAGCGGATCACGGCCCAAGAGCAGGTCCGAGACTTTCTCGCCCACCATGATCGACGGCGCGTTCAGGTTGCCATTGGTGATGCGCGGGAAGATCGAACTATCGGCCACGCGCAGCCCCTCAACCCCGATAACCCGCGCCTGTGGATCGACCACGGCGTTCCGGTCATCGGCCGCGCCCATCCGGCAGGTGCCGCAGGGGTGATAGGCGCTCTCGGCATGTTCGGCGATGAAACTGTCAAGTTCTGCGTCTGATTGCAGCGCCGCACCGGGCTGGATTTCGTGCTTTACGAAAGGCTTGAACGCCTCCTGCCCGAAAATTTCCCGCGTGAGGCGGATACAGGTGCGAAACTCTTCCCAATCATCGGGATGCGACATGTAGTTAAAGCGGATTTTCGGCGCATCCGCCGGGTCCGCCGAGCGTAGGGTAATGTCGCCCCGCGACTTCGAACGCATCGGACCGGTATGGGCCTGAAACCCGTGCCCCTCGGCTGCCGCCTGCCCGTCATAGCGCACGGCAATGGGCAGGAAATGGTATTGGATATCAGGGTATTCCACGCCGGGTTTCGAGCGGATGAAGGCCGCGGATTCAAACTGGTTCGACGCCCCCATGCCGGTCTTGGTGAAGAGCCACTGCGCGCCGATGACGGCCTTGGATAGCAGGTTCCAGTGCTTATAAAGCGTGATCGGCTGGCTTGAAGCCATCTGGATATAGAGCTCCAGATGGTCCTGCAGGTTCTGCCCCACGCCGGGCCGGTCGGCGACCACGTCGATGCCATGTTCGGCCAGATGCGCCGCCGGGCCGATGCCGGACAGCATCAGTAGCTTGGGAGAGTTGATCGACGACGCGGCCAGTACCACTTCGCGCTGCGCGCGGATGATCTCAATCGCGTTGCCGCGCTTGACCTCGACGCCTACGGCACGCCCCTCTTCGATCACCACACGCTGTGCGAGCGCGCGGATTAACGTCACATTCCCGGTCTTCTGCGCCGGGCGCAGATAAGCATTCGCCGCCGACCAGCGCCGCCCGTTCCAGACGGTCTGCTCCATCGGACCAAAGCCCTCTTGCTTCTCGCCGTTGTAATCCTCGGTCATCTGGTACCCGGCCTGCGCTCCGGCCTGCACAAAAGCATCGAACAGCGGATTGGCGCGCGGCCCACGGCTGACATGCAAAGGCCCGTCCTTACCGCGCCAGGCCGCATCGCCGCCGTGACCGTTCTCGTGCCAAGTTTCCATGCGCTTGTAATAGGGCAGCACGTCAGAATAGCCCCATCCTCGCGCCCCGCTCTCTTCCCAATAGTCGAAATCCTTGGCGTGACCGCGCACATAAACCATGCCGTTGATCGACGACGAACCGCCGATGACTTTGCCGCGCGGGCAGACCAGTTGACGCCCGTTCAGATGCGGCTCTGGCTCGGATTTATAGCCCCAGTCATAGCGTGGCATGTTCATCGGATAGCTCAGCGCCGCCGGCATCTGGATGAACGGCCCCGCGTCCGTGCCGCCATGCTCGATGACGATCACCTTGCGGCCCGCCTCGGCCAGACGGTAGGCCATGGCGCAGCCCGCAGACCCCGCGCCGACGATCACAAATTCAGCTTCCATTTCATTCACCTTCCGCAAATCTGCACGAGTGCAGGGCAGCGCCCGACGTTGTCGGCTTTATGCGCTTCAGCCTAATTTTCCGTTGCTTAGAACGGCGCTTCGACATCGCCCATACGGACATAGACGGACTTCACCTGGCTATAATGATTGATCGCCGCCTTGGAGTTTTCGCGCCCGACACCGGAGTTTTTCATGCCCCCAAAGGGCGCTTCGACCGGCGCGTCGTTATAGGTGTTGATGTAGCAGGTGCCCGCCTCGAACCCGGCTGCGACACGGTGTGCGCGGCTGAGATCATTGGTAAAGACACCCGCAGCGAGGCCGAATTCGGTGGCATTGGCGCGGGCCATGACTTCGGCCTCATCCTCGAAGTCCAGCACTGCCATAACGGGGCCAAAGATCTCTTCGCGGGCGATGACCATGTCGTCTTTCACATCGGCAAAGACCGTGGGCTGCATGTAAAAGCCGTCGCGCTCAATTTGCTTACCGCCATAGACCAGGCGCGCGCCCTCAGCTTCGCCCTTCGCTACATAGTCCAGCGCGATCTGCATCTGCCGTTCGCTGACCATCGGGCCGAAGCTGGTCTCGGGGTCCATCGGGTCGCCAACCACGGCGTTTTCTAGGCGTTCCGCAAGCCGCGCGAGGAAGGCTTCCTTAATGTCGCGATGCACGAAAACGCGGGTGCCGTTCGAGCAGATCTGCCCGGAGCTATAGAAGTTGCCCAAAATCGCACCGCTGACTGCGTTGTCAATATCCGCATCCTCAAAGACGATCATGGGCGATTTGCCACCCAGTTCCATCGTCACGTGCTTGATGCCCTCGGCAGCAGCGGCATAGACTTTGCGGCCCGTCGGCACCGACCCGGTGAGCGACACTTTGTCGACCCGCGGGTCGGTGACCAGCGACTTGCCCACCTCGCCCATGCCCTGCACCACATTGAACAGCCCGGCAGGCAGCCCGGCCTCAATCAAAATCTCTGCCACTTTCAACGCACAAAGCGGCGTGGTTTCCGAGGGTTTAAAGATCATCGCATTGCCGCAGGCCAGCGCAGGCGCGGCTTTCCAGCAGGCGATCTGGGTGGGGTAGTTCCACGCGCCGATCCCGACGCAGAGGCCAAGCGCCTCGCGGCGGGTATAGACCCAGTCTTCGCCCAGTTGGATATGTTCACCCGTCAGACTGCCCGCCAGCCCGCCGAAATACTCCAGCGCGTCCGCCCCGCTGGTGGCATCGGCAACGGAGGTTTCTTGGTAAGGCTTGCCGGTGTCATAGGTCTCTAGCACCGACAGGTCGTGGTTGCGCTCGCGGATCATATCCGAGGCACGGCGCAGCACGCGGCCCCGTTCGGTGCCTGTCATCGCGGCCCATGCGGCCTGTGCGCGGCGCGCTGAGGTGATGGCTTGCTCAATAATCGCGGGCGTGGCGGCATAGACCGTCGCGATCTTTTCGCCCGTGGCGGGATAGATCACCGGGATGGGCGTGCCGTCGGTGTCTTCGACATAGGCGCCGTCGATGAAGTGGCTGGCTTTGGGTTGGGGATCATAGGACATCAAATTTACTTTCTTGCCTGAGGCGAGGAGTGTTCGAAAAGGCGGAGCGCGGCATTGCCACCCTTCTCCGCGGTGTTTAGCGGCCCGCTTTCAGCAGCAGGTCGAGGGTATAAAGCGCGCGGGTCATGGCCTCAGCCGCGCTGACGCCTTCCGACAGCGCCGCGCGCAGGTAGAGCCCGTCAATCAGCGCAGCCAAGGTCTCGGCGTCGCCCTCGGGCTGGGGGCTGATCGGGCGCAGCGCATGGGTGAGGTTGGAGCGCAGGCGGCTTTGATAAGCCGTCAGCAGCCGCCGTGTCTCAGGATTGGTGCGGGCATGGGCGTAAAGCGTCATCCACGCGCTGATCGTGCCGGGGTGAAAGCCGGTGTCGTCAAAACTGGCCACAATGATCGCCGCCGCCCGGTCATGTGGTGTGCGGGCCGTGGCCAGCCGTTCGCGCACCCCTGCCGCATATTCCGACAGGATATGGCGCATCGCGGCGAGGAAAATCTGGTTCTTGCCGCCGAAATAGTGATGCGCCAAAGCGCTCGACATGCCCGCCCGCTTGGCAATCTGGCTCACCGTCACATCAAGCGACTGAGCTTCGCCGATCTCGGCGATGGTGGCTTTGACCAGCGCAGAGCGGCGAATGGGTTCCATTCCGACTTTGGGCATTGGATTCGGGTCCTTGGGCAGTGACGACCGCCTCAGGATAGGGGATTTTTTATTGACGCGTCAATCAAGTTCCCAGAGGCCGCCGCCTCGGTCAGAATTTCGTGGCGTGAGAGGGCGGCGTGACCTGCCGTTTCAGCATCGCTTCACGCCATGTGATAAAGGTGACGGAGCCCAAAATCACCGCGCCGCCCAGCACGACCCAGATGTCCACCGGTTCGGCAAAGACCACCACGCCGAGGATCGTGGCCCAGACCAATTGCAGGAATGTCACCGGCTGCGTCACTGTCACCGGAGCGGCGGCGAATGCCAGTGTCATGGTGAAATGCCCCGCGGTGGCGAAGAAGGCGACGCCGGCGAGGATCAGCAACTCCTGCGCGGTGGGGGTGATCCAAACGGTAAAGGCAAAAGGTGCAAGCCCGATGGTCACGAAGATCGAGAGCATGGTCACGATCATCACCGGGCGCGCTTCATCCGCCAACACTTTGGCCAAGAGGTAGGAGCCCGCAAACACCACCGCCGCCAGCAGCATCGCCAGGTGCCCGGTTGAAACTTCCCGAAAGCCGGGCCGCAGGATAATCGCCGCCCCTGCCAGCCCCAGACAGACCGCCACAATGCGCCGTGCCGCGAGCTTTTCGCCGAGAAAAATCGCAGCGCCGACAGTGACATAGATCGGCGCGAGGTAGTTCATCGCCGTCACTTCGGCGATCGGCAGGCGCGTCATGGCGTAGAACCACAAGATCACCCCGCCCGCGTGGAAAAAACCACGCAGCCCGAACAGCCCCCATTGCCGTTTGCTGACCGGTGTCGCCAATAATGACCGCAGTATCGGCAGGATGAAAACCAATCCCATAGCGTAGCGCAAAAAGGCGGCTTCTGCCGAAGGCAGCCGCGGCCCCATATATTTCACCAGCGCGGTCACGCCGATGAAACAAGCCCCCGTCACCAGCATCCAAAAGACCCCGACAAGCGGGCGATTGGCGGGAACGGGGATGTCGGGGGTGGTGGCCGGGTTTTGTGTCATGCCGCGACCCTTTCCCAAAGCGCAGGTAAGGGCAAGATGGCCGCGGCACTTTTATTCACATCGCAAGCAACTTGATGGCAATTGCCCACATGGTCACGGCGATCAGCGCATCCAAAACCTGCCAACTGCGCGGTTTGGCGAAGAGCGGCGCAAGCAGCCGCGCGCCATAACCAAGGGCAACGAAAAACACGAAGCTGGCCAAAGCCGCCCCAATACCAAAGCTCAGGCGATCAGGATATTGCGCCGAGATCGACCCGAGCAGCACCAGCGTGTCGAGATAGACATGCGGGTTCAGCCACGTCAGCGCCAGCAGCGTCAGGATGGCCTTGCCCAGGCTGCGGGTCGCTTGGCCTTCCGCCTCAAGCCCCTCTCCGCCGTGCCACGCCGAGACAGCGTTGCGCCAGCCGTACCACAGCAAAAAAGCCGCGCCGCCATAGCGCATCAGCGGGCCAAACCACGGTGCCGCCTCGGCCAATGCGCCAAAACCAGCAACCCCCGCCCCAATCAGAAGCGCATCAGAGCCGGCGCAGAGCAGGACCACAGGCAACACATGTTCGCGCCGTAGCCCTTGCCGCAGCACAAAGGCGTTCTGTGCACCAATGGCCATGATGAGGGTAAGGCTCAGGGCAAAGCCGGGGAGGAATGAGGTCAGCATTGGAATGTCCTGTCTTCTGATGTCCTTGCCTAGCTCGGTGGATCAGATTACTCAAATTCAATAGTCTTCGCCGGGATTAGAAAAACTTATGCAGCTCGACAGTGCCCAACTGACCGCCCTCGCCTATATCCTGCGCCTCGGCAGTTTTGATGCTGCGTCGGCGGCGCTTGGGGTGACGCCTTCGGCGATCTCACAACGGTTGAAGGCCTTAGAGGACAGGGTGGGCGCGACGTTGGTGCTGCGCGGCCAGCCTTGCACGCCAACCCCTTTGGGCCAGCGGCTCGCCAAACATGCCGAGGATGTCGCCTTGCTGGAAGCGCAGGCTTTGGGAGTCAGCGACAGTGTCACCGCCCCCCGGCTTCGGCTCGCCGTGCCTGCGGATGTGCTGGCGACTTGGCTCATCCCCGCGTTGGCACAGATACCTGATATGCTCTTTGATTTGGTGATCGACGATCAGGACACATCAGCCGACTGGCTGCGGCGCGGCGAGGTCAGCGCGGCAGTCACCGCACAGGCCCGCGCGGCGCCGGGATGCAATGTGCTGGCCTTAGGCGCGCTTCGCTATCACGCAACTGCAAGCCCGGCTTATGTGAGAGATTGGTTCGCCGATGGCGTCACACCCGCCGCGCTTGCCCGTGCACCGATCCTCACCTTTGACCGCAAGGACCAGTTGCAAGGGCGCTGGCTGATGCAGAAAACCGGGCAACGGCTCACCCCGCCAAGCCACCATCTGCCCTCAAGCCATGGATTTGTGGCGGCGGCGCGCGAAGGTTTGGGCTGGGGCATGAACCCTGCCCTGTTGGTGCAAGAGGATATGGAGAAGGGCCGCCTCGTCTCACTCGACGCCGAATTGCCGCTGGATGTGCCGCTATACTGGCAAGTGGCGCGGATCATGGCACCCGCGCTGGCCCCGCTCACCGCTGCCATTCGGGCTGCGGCGCGCGAGGCGCTGGTGCAAGGCGTGCGTTAAAGCTGCGCCATAACCTCGTCAGAGGCCTCAAAGTTGGTGGTGACGCGCTGCACATCGTCGTCTTCCTCAAGCGCATCGACAAGCTTCATCAGCTTTTCCATGGCCTCAAGGTCCATCTCGGTGGTGGTGGTCGGACGCCAGATCAGTTTGGTCGATTCCGACTCGCCCAATTCTGCCTCAAGCGCGGTTGAGACATCGTTAAGATCGGTATCCGTGCAATAGATCACATGCCCGTCCTCGGAGCTTTCCACATCCTCGGCCCCGGCCTCAATCGCCGCCATCATCACGGTGTCCGCGTCGCCGACAGAAGCGGGGTAAATCACCTCGCCCTTGCGCTCAAACATAAAGCCGACCGAACCGGTTTCGCCCAGATTGCCGCCGTTCTTGGTAAAGGTCGAGCGCACGGTCGAGGCGGTGCGGTTGCGGTTGTCGGTCATCGCTTCAACGATCACCGCCACGCCATTCGGGCCATAGCCCTCATAGCGGATTTCCTCGTAATCCTCGCCCTCGCCGCCGATTGCCTTCTTGATCGCGCGTTCGATGTTGTCCTTGGGCATGGACTGGCCTTTGGCCTCTTTCACGGCCATGCGCAGACGCGGGTTCTTTTCCGGGTCAGGGTCGCCCATCTTGGCCGCGATGGTGATTTCCTTGGAAAGTTTGGAAAACACCTTGGCGCGCAGCTTGTCCTGACGGCCCTTGCGATGCTGAATGTTTGCCCATTTGGAGTGACCGGCCATGAATACCTCGTTCTGGCAATGCGTTTGCGCCACTCTATAGGCCAGCCGCTGCGATGGAACAAGCCGTGCCGCCTTTGTGGCGGCTTATCGGTCTGCTGTTTATCCATTTCTGTATAAGATTCCGGGCGTGCCTTGGGCAATAACAGTGGCGGCAAATCTCTCGGAAAGATGACGCCCAATGCAAAAAGGCGCGCCACATGGGCGCGCCTTTCTTTGGTTCAATAACGGGCTATCAGGCCATGTCGAAGGCGTCATCCTCACAAGCGTCGGCCTGTTCGTCTTCCTCCGAAGGCGTGGAGGTAAGGCTAAGCGCATCCATGAGGGCGGTCGCGCTTTCCGAGGTGTCAGCGTCGTCGGGGTCCGCATCTAGGGGATCGATACCCCCAGTGACGCCCAACACATCACCCTCTCCATTTTCGTCGACATCAACGACAACACGCATACCGGCCAAGTCGATGTCTTCAAAAGACAATGGCCCATCGTGTGAAGAAAGTGTGAAGTCAGTCGCCTTAACCCCATTGGCGGCGTTTTCAGCCGTTGGGTCAAACTTCAACCCTACGTCAAAGGTGCCCCCGGCACCGTTCACCCCATCATCAGCAGCCTGAATGTCACTTACATCGCGACTGCCTGCGGTTGGGAAGAAATAAAGCGTCTCTACCCCGCTGCCATCTGTCAGGTTGAAGTAGACTTCATCAATCTCGGCTTCGTTACCGTCGAATTGAACCTGCGATAGCTTGAAGAACAGCGTCCCGGTGTCCGTCTCAGTAACGGATACATTGATCTCCGCAGGGTCACCCACTGTGAAGTTCAACGTCGTCTTGTCGTCTCCGCCTGTATCCGTGCCCTTCGTGCCGCCAGAGCCGGAACCCTTCGTGCCGCCAGAACCGGAACCCTTCGTACCGCCCGAGCCGGAACCCTTCGTACCGCCAGAGCCGGAGCCCTTGGTGCCGCCAGAACCGGAACCCTTCGTGCCAAGATC
>Ga0209345_10002560_pt1 | contig 19917 bp, 22 predicted proteins | sample Cruoilmetagenom7_FD_187294 | JGI IMG/M metagenome (GOLD analysis project Ga0209345, IMG submission 187294) | Oil polluted marine microbial communities from Coal Oil Point, Santa Barbara, California, USA - Sample 7 (SPAdes) (version 2) | ecosystem: Environmental > Aquatic > Marine > Oil seeps ... | reverse complement strand
TCTGGTTCTTTTTGGCTTCTCTTCCTCTTCCGGTTCTTCAACCTTTTTGCCTCTGGTTCTTTTTGGCTTCTCTTCCTCTTCCGGTTCTTCTGCTTTTTTTCTTCCCCTGCCTCTTTTCGGCTTCTCTTCCTCTTCCGGTTCTTCTTCATCTTCCGGTTCTTCTTCATCTTCAATTTCTTCCTCTTCCGGTTCTTCTACTTTTTTTCTTCCCCTGCCTCTCTTCGGCTTCTCTTCCTCTTCCTCTTCATCTTCATCTTCCTCGACTCCCATGAAGCAATCGTTCACTTGTTCATAAGTAGGAATTTTTAACATGGATTCTAGAGGGAAAGTCTCATCCAAAATATCTTCATCATAGGGATCACGTTCTTCAAAAGAAAAAGATTTAAACTCCAAAAATTTCCTTCCGGCAAAAAACGCTTCAGCAGCCCTAAATTTAATCGTTTTCCCTTCGTCCCGATCAGCGAAAGTAATTATTTCATCACCGCTGTTTTCTGCTTCTTCCAAAAGTTCTTTTTCAAAAAGAAAATAACTCACGTCAAAAAGCTGGACGCCCTTATCTTCATTTTCCAAATCTAATACATTATAAATCACTCGGTGAGTCGGCTTAAAATCGTCATTTCCCGATTGCTTCCACTCTTCACAAATCGGGCAAGGTTTTCCCAGAGTCTTATTAAGACATAAAAAAACCGATTCATTTAAGCCGACTCCAAAATGAACCCATACATCTAATAGATAATCTTCAAAACCCTTTTTCATTTTTTGGGGGTGACTATCCGTTGTAATTTCGTAAGGTAAAATATCAATTATATTTTTCCCTTTCTTTGGAGTATAAAATTCAACTCCGTCACACTCGGATAAATCCAGCACACCTTTTCCTGAACCGCCCTTATCTTTATTAGCGGCATTATTTTGCGTCCTTTTTCTTAATGCTTCCTTTTTTTCCTTTTCCGTTGGTCTTTTTCCCATTTAACATTTCCTCCAATTTTTTAAAATATTCTTTTATTATTAGTCGGGCGCTCAGCCAGACCATTAAAAAAACCGATAGCATACATAAAACAAACCCGACCACAAAAACAAATACTCGATCTAAAAATAATAAACCCTCAAAGCTCATTATTTTTCCTCATTCATTTTTTTCCGTTGCCGTGTTTGTTTTTCCTTCCCGCTTTGCTCTTTCATCCCCGCTGAATTCTTATTTTCTCTAGGCGACGAAAAATAACCGCCCTGCCAAAGATCCACCAGATTTTCCAAAGCATTTTTCCGATGACCCATAGCCGTTACTTTTCCCTGAAGAATATTTACAACATGCTCCGCTTCGATAAGTCTTTGCTTAGCGCTCTTATAATCGGGATGAACCGCCACCCAAGCATTAACCGTGCTATCCGTCGGCTTAACTCCAATCAACTCTTCTCCCGACTCCCTAGCCGATAAAATAAGATCAGCTTGTACTATTTTCACGGTTTCCGCTTCTTCACTTTTTTCTTGAATCGCATCGGCTAACTCGCAAGTCAAAATTACATATTTATTAGAATGCTCCAGCCATTCACGATCCAACGAATCAATGTCGATATTAAAATCTTTAATATCCATTTTACCTCTCCTTTATTTTATTTTACTCCTTACTTATATTATATTACTCCAAACATAACTATTAAAAAAAAATTAAAAAAATTATTCGTTTCCGATAGAATAATAACAGGCAAGCGTCAAATCCCCTTTTCCGTTATCAAAAAAAGGTTTTTGAAAACACTCCAAAACATAAGCTGCTCTGGGTTCATTTTTCTTTAATAAAACTTGAGTCATATATCCCACGACCGCCCGCCTAACTTTCTCCGGCTCATCTTCTATTTTAATAATCAACTCGGCTACACTATTCCAATTCTTTTCTGTGGCGGAAAGTAGCTTGCGACATAGTGTGATTATCTCTTCCTTTTCCTTATCGATATTTTTTAATATTTTATCGATCTTTTCTTCATCCTCAATTTCTTCGATTTGATTTAGAAAAACCAACGCTTGTCTTGGAATCCCTTTACTTGCTTTTATTATCTTTTTAAGATTTGCGTCTGTTATTTTTATTTTTTCTTTTTTAGCTACCTTTGCCAATAGCTGAAACATGGTGTTCGGTGATAATTTTTCGACTTCAAAAATCATAGCTCTATTTTTTATTGTCTTTATTATCTTACTCGGCTCAGTAGTGCATAAAATAAAATAAACATGATCGGGAGTATCTTCAAAAACTTTTAATACAGCATTTTGAAATTCAGGAGTAGCTTTATGAAATTCATCTAAAATATAAATCGACGATGAACCTAACATTGGCACATATTCTAAATTTCCAATAATACCCCTCGCCGTATCGATACCCCTGTTATTACTCATATTTATTTCAAATATATCGTCCCCGACTCCGCCTAACTCTTCCGCTAAAATTCTGGCAAAAGTAGTTTTCCCGCAACCTGTCTCGCCATGAAAAAGAAAAACATGAGGACAATTCTCCTTTTCTATTAAACCTTCCAAAGATTCAACCACGCTCTCGTTTCCAAAAATCTCTTCCAATTTTTTTGGTCTGCTTTTTATATGTAACATTTCTTTTCTCCTTTAAATTTTTTCGTCTTTCATCTCCGCCCAATTACCATCTACCGCCGAACACTCCGCATCGATGTCCAAAGGCACAATAATAAAATCCCAAAATTTTCTTACATCTTCCGTCATAACTTTCCGAACCATTTTTTTAAGCTCCGCTTTTTCTTCAGGGACAACATCAAATAAAATACTGTCATGAATCTGACCTATAATTAAAGTTTCATATTTTTCTTTTCTTAATTCCTGTTGAATGTGGATTAAGCTCCAAAGTAAAATATGAAAAGCGACCCCCTGAATTGGATAATTATAAACGTGTTTTTCCAACAAAACTCCCTTACATCGAAAGCCCGTCAAAAAATCAATATAACCCTTTTTACAATAGTCGTTCCACGCTGCGTCTTTCCAATCTCTATATACCATAAATTTTTCGTTCCAAAAAACATCTTCCACTTCCATCACGTGCTTTTCAAAAGCCTTATAAGATTTTATCCCTTGATTTTTTAAATGCTCCCGAACATAAATGTCTTCAGTAGTCTTAAGCTCTTTTATATTTTCCCAAATATTCATAGCGCAATTTCTATAATAGTCGCCGTAAAATTCAGGAAACACAAAACCGTTTTTAGCATAGAACCGCATCCATTTTGTAATCAACGACTTGTCCGCCAAAAATAATTCGCAGGCTTGATCTCTATGCATATCGGTTAAAGGATTATTTATATAGTCTATCATCACAGGATCATGATGATAGCAAACAGAAATTCTAACTTCAATCCCAGAATAATCAACCTCCATTAATTGACGCCCTGGACGTGGAATAATTCCTTTTCGAGTAACTTTCATAGCATACTCATCCCTGACAGGAATATTTTGAAAATTTATAGCCGAAGAACTTGATCGATACGTTTTGGTTGTATGTAAATTAAAATTGGGATGAAGAAAACCGCCCACCGACTCTCTAACAAATCCTTCCAAATATGTATTCTTTAATTTATCTAATTTTCTATATTCTAAAAGCTCTCGGACAAAGACAATATCCATTTGTTCAAGTGCCTCTTGATCCACCGACGCATTTCCTTTAGCCGTATATTTAACAACCTTCAAATCTAAATATTCATAAAATAATTTCTTAAGCTGATTGCTTGAACCAATATCGATTAACTTATTTTCTTTTTCAATCCATAATTTTCCTTCCTTCGTTTTCTCTTGTAATTTTTTCTTTTTAGATTTCAACCGCCTTTCCAGATGATTATATTGAGCTTCGTAATATTCATCATCCGTACATATTCCATTTTGCTCCACTTCTCCCAACTCTATCATTCCTTCAAAAAATAAATTAAAAGCCCGCCCCCTTTTATTTCCCATTTCTTCTCTTTGTTTTTCATATAGCATAAAAGTAAACAAAGAATCCAAAGCGCAATACTCCATAACCTCATCCGCTTCAGCTAAATCAATACTATTAAAAGCGTTATTATCTTTAGAATTGGATTTCAAAAAACCTTCCACTGAATCTTCATATCCAACTATTCCAAAATTTATATAGCTTTGAAATTTTAACCCGCTTATTTTATCCCGAAAATCCAAAACATGAGATGCGATCATAGTATCCCACGACCATCCCTTAACAGAATAACCTAAATACTTTTTTGTCCAACTACTTTCAAATTTTAAATTTTGAGCTATCTTTTTTATTCGAGTCCCTTGTAAAACTTTTCTCAAGGCTTTTCTAAAAGCATCATCATCAAATATAGGGAAAGCAACCACCTTATCCGTCCCCGAACATACAGACATAAATTTAATTTCGTGTCCTTCCGCATACGGCTTAAGTCCGGTTGTCTCAAAGTCAAAAGCTATTTCGTTTTTTGGCCAAAGGGATTCTAAAAAAATCGTTGCGCCTAAAGAATTATTTATTATCTCAACTTTATTTTTTATATCCAAATAATCGGGAAAAGGCTCAAAATGGCATAGAGCAGCTTCCAACTGATCTTCAAATTCTTTTTTTATTATAAAAATATCAGAATTATCTTTAACATATTGAATCGAGTTAATAGGATAAATCCAAGCCCCTTTCTCTTGATCAGGAATTTTCCAACCTATCCATTTAACAATATTTGTAACGGACACTTTATTGCCGATCAAAGCCTTCAACCCTTCAACCCCAAAAATAATTATTTTTTCAGGCTTATTTTCTTCTATGAATTTATGTAAAAAAGATTGACATAATTTTATCTCTCTATCCGTTTTCTTTTTAGAAAAACATCGAACAGAATAAACGCACCAACAATCTTCATCCAAATCCAAATTTTGTTTTTTTAAAAAACTCCGTAAAAATTTAGCTCTATCGCCTTCCAAAAAACAAGACCCTCTTTCAATTAAATTTGGAGCATCAAAAAGAAATAATATTTTTTCTTTTCCTTTTCCTTCGGGCTTTCTTTTCGGGCTTTTATCTTTTGTATTCAATTTACAAGACCCGCAAGGGTTTTTCAAAACTTTGGGGCTGACTTTCCTTTTGCTTTTTTTTATTCTATTTCGCACAATATTTTCTTCTACAATTTCTTCAAACCCTTCAAAAAAACCTTGTGCTTTCATTCCTCATCTCCCTCTCTATTTATCACTAAAGAAATTAAATGAAAATATTTTGAAGATCGAAAAAGCACCTTGTTCTCCCTAAAATATAAAACATTAGTAACCTGTAAAATATCTAACAACGATTTGGAAGAAATTTTTATAGTAATTTTTTCATCAATACTTTCTTTTATTTTTATCCTTTCAACGACCTTGCCCCCAACCCTTTCTCCCGAACAAGTGATAGTATCGCCTTCGATCTCCATTCTAATATATTCAAGCCCAAACTCTTTTCCATAACTAAATAAACCTACCCGCTCAATAGTATCCCGAAAACCCTCTGGAAAAGTCAAAGATTTATTTTTTTTATTTTCCAAATCTTTTAGATCAAAAAGACTTTCAACCGTTTCCAAAGGATACTCCGAAGACAATAAACGAATACTAAAAAATAAATTATCGTCGTCGATAAAATGAACCCAATTATCGTCCAAATAATATTTATTCACCCCTTCAAATTTCAATAGTTCGCTCAGACTCTCTTTAGATAAAACAAAAGAATCCATCTTTTTTTCCATCTGAAATAAACTCGCACGGAAACGATCTGTGGAAGAGATTTTATTTTCTCCAAAATAAACTCCGCCCAATACTCCCAAAATCGAGTCCCCCGCCGAAAAAACACAAAGCCTACTACCTAACAAAAAATCATCGGGCAATTTTTTCCATTTCATTTCCTCAAAATTAAAATCAATTATTTTATTCTTAATAAGCCCCTCATCCATTTTTGTCATTTCCAACGAAGTGCGTCCATCGGTCACTAAAATATTTTCTTTTTTAAGGGATAATCTTAATTGATCTCCTTTCATTTTATCGACCAACCTATAAAACTCGGCTGCTCTGACCGCCCCTTTTATTCCTACCGGAAATTTAACGCAGACCGATAAGTCATTATTATAAGATCGAATCCAATCATCATCAAAAATAAAACAATCTGCGCCTTCCAATAAAAAAGTATCTTTTGAATCGACCCCAACAACGACTTTCTTTAAAGCTCCCAAAAAATCCTTTCTATTCACTTTATCCATTTTTCATCTCCCATCCGTTTATTGTATTTATTTCCATAGGATTCATTTTGTTCTTAAATTTATATAATGAAGGAAACCCCAACACTCCCCCATCGTTTACTAATTTATTTTTATTCACTATTTCGGGATCAGTGTAAAATAAATATCTCAAATACTCGGATAAATAAGCCTGTCTTTTATCGCAAAAAGAATATCGGAAATTTATATACTTATAATTTTCATCCCAAATATTTACACCGATGATCTCTGCCTTATCGTTCCATAATATTTTTTGGTTTTCTCCCCTAACAATATATTCCAAAATAACTTCATCATCTTCAATTATAAATTCCTTTTCTTTAGATAAAAGCCAATCCACAAAAATATTTACTATCTTTTGTTGTTGGTTTTTATAAAAATAACTTTGACGATGTTCGTAAAAAACAATTGGATTTCTTTTCTTAAACCGATTTACATTTTTTCTATAAGCACTCCATCTCCCACCGGACATATCCTTAAAATCTTTAGGATTATAAATAAACTCATAATCCACAAAAACCGCCGAGTATTTTGGAAAAACATTTCCCACAAAACTCGACCAACAAGCACAATCTACAATTTTACCGGAATATAAAATTAAAGGAAAAACCAAAATTCCAAACTCATCTCTAACAGACATCCCCTGTGCTCCCGCCTTTACTTTAAATTTTGCCTTTTCAAAATATTCTTCAGACATCCAAAAAGTAGGCTTAATTTTATTTTCTTCCAAAACACGAAAAAACTCTTTCACATCATTCCCTGGTTCCATCTTCCGCCCCCTTCTCTTTTTTTATTTCGTCGAATAAATCAAAGCAACTTTCTTCGTTTTTCTCTTCTGAATTAAATTGATTCATAGAATTGAGATAGTCTTTTTTAATCCGGCTAATTAACTTTTTGCTTACTGCTCCTGTCTTTCTACTTTTCCCGCCCATATCATTCTCCTATATAGTTTATTTCTCCTAACTCGTCATAAATACAACAAGCTAAAAATCCACACATAGAAATATCGTGGGATTCAAAAAAAACAAAATCAGATTTTCCAAAATAAAAAGAAAGGGAATCACTGAAAATAAACAAAGACATAAAATCATTAGTCCTTAATCCGATAGGGTTAAAATCTTTTTTTAAGTTATCTTTGTTTAGATCAATAAGTCCTTCGGCTGCTTCTTTTTTAATCGAGATAACAGTCCCTGAATATATATCTTTTTGAACAATTTTAAAGTCCCCTTTTTTCAAAAAGAATTCCACATGAGATAACCGCCGATCTAATAAGCCCAAAAGTTTTTCTTGTAAAACAATTTGGTTCGGGAGTTCGGGCTGATCATAAAGCCGGTTAAAGACTTTATTTATATTCGCAAAACTCCCGCTTTCAATTTTACATTTCTTTTCTCTGGAATACTCTTCAACCCGATCTACAAAAATAATTCCGCCGTCATCATCCAACCTTAAAGACGATGAATCATAATCATCCGCCTTGAAAGCAAAGGGAGTAGGAAAAAAATTTTTACCAAGCATAAATCTTAATAATAAAGTATTATCCATATTCTTTATATAGATAGTCTTTCCTTTACAGAAAATTATGCTTTTCTCTTTTCCCGACTGCTCCAAAGCTACCGCCTGAGCAAAAATAGACTCGACTCTTTTGTTTATTTTTATCATAATATACTCTCCAATTTTTTTAATCTGAAATCATCCTTTTTATTAAATTTCCAAATCATTCCTTCCGTATCCGATCCAGCCGGCTCAATACCTTTCGCCCAACTGATATACCAAGCCACGTTTCCATTTCCGTTCCACATTCTTTTTACTTCATCTTTTATCGAATCGGAAAGCCATCCGCCCTTTTTAACGACCCACTTATTAAAAGCCCCCCAAGTACAAGGCTTTCCCTTTTGAGATACGATAAAACGAATAGCGGAAACGCCGCAACCGTAATTAAACCCGCCCCCGAACCAATCCCCGACTTCACAACATATAAAATTATCGTTGTCAGGCACGTTTCCAAAATCAAAAGTTGAATTCTGAATTTCATTTTCTCTAAAATACTCCATTAACTTTCCTAAAAGAATCGAACCCAACCATTGACTATCTGATGTAAGTAAAAACATCCTATCCCAATCTATTCCTAATTGTCTAAAATTATTAGCTATCCCGATACTATTAGCAGAGTAGCTATATGTGTCCCATGTAATATGCTTAATTCCAATTTCTTTTATCCTTCCGATATAATCATCCACCATTTTCTTACTATCATTTAAAAAAATCATATAAGGTTCTATCCTACAAATCACACGCACTCCCGCTTCGACTAAATTCTTACAAGCGCCCAATCGGGCTTCTAAACTCGGGGCGCCAGGTTCAATCTTTTTTAAAAATTTATTATCGCTGCTTATTAACGTCATGTGAACCGCAGCTTTTCCTTTATTATCGGATAAAACTTTTACATATTCATCTTCTCCTATTAAACTCGACTTTGTATTTATCATAGTCGGGTAACTTATGTCTGTTAGATATTGTAAAAGTTGAAGTGAGATTTTATCCTTTTTTTCTTTTGAAATAAAATCTTCAAATCGTATTCCTAGCCTCATAGGTATCTCTTGACGGATTGCGTTTTTTACTTTGTCGTTTCCTTCCACCTTTTCTCCCCGATGCTTCATTAAAATATCTAATTCTTTTTTTACAAAGTCTACATTACAATGTCGCAGTCCCATCTTCTTATAATTATCGAAAAAACTACTATACAAACTCGCCTTAAAATAATCCGCATAACAATACTTACAACCAAAAGGGCATTTGAGTCCGTCCCATACGTCGATATTTAAAGGCATCGGACAAGATTGAGCTCTCAAACTAACTTCCACAAACGAATTTATTTCATCTATATCGAGTAACCTTTCAATCTTTACCCATTCCCTTTTTTCTAAATTAAATTGTTCATAATTGCTTTTTCGCCCCTTTTCCTTTACTCCCTTTATTCCACTCGATCCATCGAAAACAAATTGCGAAGCACGTGGAATAACTTTGGATATATCTTTTCTTAAGTCCCAATAGTTCATAATAGACTTTCCTTTAAAGTATAAAATTTGTCGTTGCTCTCTTCCGTAAAAATCTTTTTCCCAAAATCAAAATCCCCGACACCATCCCAACTCCGCCTAAAAACTCGCTCAGACTTTTTCCCTTCCAATAACTCTCTTTTCCAAGTTATGACGTTAAAAGTAGTCGGACGACTTACATTTATTCCGCAGCAAGTGTTTGCCCTCTCCCGATACTTTCCTGAATTTATAAAATCGGGGCAGCCCAAAATTATATTATATTTTTTAGATAGATCGATAAGTTTAGGTAAAATCTTTTTCCATTCCTCATCTTGATTCATCTTCCAAATCTTTTCAATATCTAATCCGATAGAACATAAATTTTTAGCCACCCAATCGTTCATATGTAAATTATACGTATTATAGGAAGGAATTTTATAATGCTTTAATAGCTTTAAAGCATCTTCAAAATCTTTTAAAGTATGAAAACCAGGGATGAAAGGCTCACCATTTACTCCGATCTTAACCCCCTTTTTATTTATCGTATAAAGAAAAAATAAACGATCTCTGGGGGGCGTTGTAGATTTTTTTTCTAATATTTCCCAATCTTTATCCATCCCTGGAGATATCACCGGCATGACCGTTATATCTTTCATATCTAATAATATATCTTCATCCCTTTTTAATATTTCCGTGTTTTTAGTTTGAACGACCGTTGACCAATCTAACTCGTTTAATATTTTTAAGGCTTCTCGGCTTACTTTATATTTCAACTCCGCCCGCTGATATGGATCGGCTTTATTCCCGAACCTTATTGTATTCTTATTTTTTATTGCGTGAGCTAAAAAACTTTTTGGGTTTTTATTTTTTTGTCCGTTCATTAGTTTTCTCTTCAGCCCTTCGGTATTAAATAAAGGCTTAAGCTCTTCCCCCCAAACGTGGTTCAATCTGCGAATATAACAATGATGGCAATAATGAAAACAATTTCCATAAGTATCTAAAGTGAACGATAAGGGGCAATATAAACTATCCCCACGAATAGTTAAAGGCGTTTTCAATTCTTTCATGATCCTATATTCCAAAATAAAATTTCTTTATCTTTAAAAAAACTAATATTTTCGCAAAGCCATTTCCACGCCTTAAGATCGTAATAAATATTACACGGAAAAGGACAGTCATATTTCACGCTGTCTTTGTAGTTGTATTTCTCATTTATTATTTTTATCTTAATTTTTACGTCTAAAGAAAAAAGACCATTCAATTTTAACACTTTTTTGCCTAGATACCGCCTTAAACCTTCCTCAGATCGATCATAACCCATATGCAAATATACTGTCGCTTGAGATTTTTTCTCTATTAAGCCCGATATCACTCCAGCAGCAATTGTCCCTGAGCTGACACTAACTACCCAAATATAATTTTCTCCAAAAAATTTATCGGGTAAAGACATCACCTCTTGAGCCGTTTCCGTTACCGTTTCATCCAACTTTAATGCGTTCGGCATCATATAAGAATCCTCATAATTTCCTATTAACATTTTTTTAGATTTATGAAATAAAATAGAGCTTCGTTGCGCTGGTAAAGGAATAAGAACCGCCCCGCATTTTTCCGCCTGCCTTTGAAAAAACCGCACTTCATTCTCTCCCTTAAATTTAGGGTAAAATAATACAACTTTTTTTCCTAAAGATCGACCCGCCAAGGATACTCCCCAACCCGCTTTACTATGAAAAGTATCTAACACCCCAATCGTTTTTTCTTTTCTATTTTTCATATGAGAAAAAACGCCCCTCATTTTAGAAAAACGAACATGAGCCATACATAAATCCTCTCTTTTTACCCAAACAACTCGATCAGAAATAAGGTATGGCTCAACTTTAGTATTTTTAATTATTTTCATAGTTCGGGCTTAAGAAAAATAAAGAACGCCCTTTTCATCTTTTTGAATCAACCTATCTAAAGTATTATATTTTTCACTAGCGCAGTCCGACAAAAAAGTGCCTATCGTATTTTTTGAAGTTTCAGGAAAAAGCTCTTGGTGAATATCGATGATGTCTTTTCGAGTGTATTTCTTTTTCTCGATCCAACCCACGATCATCTCTTTACGAAAATTAGATTTTTCCCGATTATTCTCAAGGTCATCATATTTCTTTTCAACCTTCTTAACGTCAGAAGCCAGCGCCGCACAAACAACTCTCGGTTCGATTTTCTTCGGTTCGGCTTTCTTCGGTTCGGCTTTCTTCGGTTCGGCTTTCTTCGCCGGAGTTTTCTTTGCTTCGATTTTCTTTGTATCCACTTTCTTTGTTTCTCCTTTTTTTGATTCTGATTTTTTTGTCCCCGCTACTTTCTTTTCTTTTCCCAACTCCCCCATCGTCAAATGATAGATCGTATCTAAAGTATTTTCAGATACTTCATCGGAAGGAATTAAAAGTTCAGCCACTTCCTTTACTTCATTCTTCAGACCTTCCAAAGTTCCGTCTGCGTTTATCGGAACGTCTAAATTAACAACGTCGTTTAACTCTTTTGCCGCTGAAGTTAAACTTTTTAAAGTAAGTTTTTTATGAGCCATTTTGCTCTCCTTAAAATTTAATTTTTTATTTACTCTCTTACTTATATTATACTCCAAAAACAAAAGAAATTAAAAATTTATTGATTTTTTTTATTTTTTCGCTTTTTTTTCGTTTTTTGGTTTACGAATAATCCATTTTGAATCTATATAAGGCTTTCCAATCTTTAATTGTTGTAACACTTGAACCTCGTTTAATAGAGAAAAACCCGCCCCCCTTATTCCCAACGTCCCGACTCGCATAATATTTTCCTCTTTTTCTTTAGCCGTTTGATTAAGCGCAAACATAGAGGTGACGTGATTTAGTTTCCGTATATCTTCAACTATATCCGACTGCTCTATGCTTTCTTTATTAAAAGTCGATTTATTAGAATGACTCGCCGTTGCTAGTAAACAATTTCTTTTTTGAGCCAGTCCCCTCAAATCTCTCCAAACTATATTTATTTGATCTCTTGGATCAGAATATTTTTTGCCCGCAACCATCAAATCGGCATAATCCCCGATTATAATATCGGGCTTAAAGTTTTCAAAATATTCCAAGTTATCCAAAACCACATAAAGATCGTCTGGAGCTATTCCACCCGCTGCCTCACTTAATATCCGGAGTCCGCCTGTTCGGATATGCTGCTGAATAGATTTTCCCTTATCTATAACCGTTTGAATTTTTATTCCTTCCTTTTCCTTTTTTCTATAACCAATCCCCCCAAAGTCATCATAGTAAGGAATTGAAACCGTTTTATCTTTTTCCCACATGGCGACCTCACCGAGTATTCTTTGATAAAATCGTCTATTTATTTCTTTATGAGACATTTCTAAATTTATGAATAAAACTTTACAACCCGCCATCATTCCTTTAATCGCCGTTTCCATAAGCCACCAAGACTTTCCCCGCTTCGCCGGCGCAGTAAATGCGATAAAGTCCCCCCGCTTAAGCCACCCCATCATTTGCCCGAGTGCTCCAGGAAATTTAAAAAGAACGTCGTCCAAAACAAAAGTCGATCTTATTACGTCCTCATCGTTTAAAATATCCTCACATTTTAAAAAATCTTTTCCTACTTCATTATAACTCATTATGATTTTTTCCGCTTCGTCTAAATTCCCTAAAGATATTTTTTCTTTCACTCTGGAGGTGGTATCCAATAAAGCTCTTCTCCGCAAATAATTTCGGGCTTGAGATATTTCATATTCAGTATTAAATTTAGTTTTCTTTGAAACAAACTCTGAAGATAAATTAGTGAGGAAAGTTTCAATTAAACTCGCTTCACCTTCCTCAAGCCTTCCGCCCGATAAAGCCTGCTGAAACATATCTTCAATATTGCCTCTGGGCGCTTTCTCCGTTAAGTTTAAATAATCCAAACACATCCTTGCTACTTTTCTAGCATAGCTTAATTCTAATAATTCAACTTTAAGGAAAATACTTATTTGTCGCAAATATTCATCGTCGATTATCATACCAGTAATAATCCGCTTTTCTTCGTCTTTCTTTATTTCGTGCCTAGTCCATAGCTCTCTGTCTTTCATTATCCGATCTCCTTTAATATTTCTTCAATTTTTTCTTTATCTTCAATAGGATCATACCCAATGATCGTTCCGCACGCCGTCATTTCTAAAACATGCTTTCCATCCTCTTCTCGAATACCGTGATTTTTCCAACCGCTTTCCCTTTTCTCCTTTATCATTTTCGGCTCAGTCCCCTGAAGAACATAAGTCATAGCCCACATAAAAAAACTACCGTTTGAATGTGAGTTGAATATTGCCTTATCAAAACTTTTTGGTACATTTGTTTTATCTTCAAAGAAAAAACCTTCTAAATAAAAAAAATTTGAAATATAAATAGCTTCATTTATCTGCTCCATCGTATATTTTGTCCGTAACATTTCCTGAGTAATATTATTTTTATCTAAAAATTTAGGGCTAACAATACAATATTTTCCAAAAGTTCCGTTTTGTAAATACTTTAAATATTTATTTATATTTATAAGCGTTTTGGAAGGCTTATCGGGAGTAATTTTATGTACGAATGTAATTCCATTTTTTTCTTTTAAAGAATTCCAATGGCGAGTAGCTTGATTATATTCTTTAGGTAATTTTATAGGCGGATTATCTTTTTTCTTTTTAATCGATTTATTATTTGGGTTGGTAGGGTTGGAGGGCTTATAAATCGGCTTTTCGTTTTCTTTACTATTTAAAAATATTCTAGAAAATCTAAAACCTTTTTCAGTTTTTCTGATAGTTCTTTTTTTTCTTCCATTTTTATCATATTCATATTCTGTTTCAATATAGCCTTTTTCTCTTAATCCTTTTATAATTTGGCTACATCTAACTTCGGTTAATTCAAAAAATTCTGAGAAATAACCATTAGAAGCAAAACAACCTTGTTCGCCATCTAAAAAATCTATTTCCATAAAAAATAATCTTTCAATGCGGATTAATTCTTTATTAGTCCAAAGTTCCATAGGAATCCAAAGTCCTTTACGTTTATTTTCATTTTCCATTTTTAATTCTCCTTTTATTTTATAGATCGATTTTATTTCTAATTTCTTCTATGAAAAATAAAAAAATAAAAATTGGTTTTCGTTTTTTGAAAACCTTTTCTTTTTAATATCTTTTAATTAAAAAGAATTATATTATTCTTTTATTATTCTTTTATATAGTATATTTATAATCTATTTTAATAGGTTGTTAAAATCTATTTTAATAGGTTGTTAAAATCTATTTTAATAGGTTGTTAAAATCTATTTTAATAGGTCTTTTTTATATTTTATCTAATCCACCTTTGGAAAAATAATAGCCTTTTTCTGTTTTTCGGATGATTCTATTTTTAATCTTTTTTCCTTCCTGATCATATTCTATTTCAATCAATCCCATTTCTTCTAATTTTTTAACGATTTTAGTACATTGTAATTTACTTATCTCAAAAAGTTCCGAAAAATAATCATTGGATTGATAGCAAGGGGCTTCTTCTCCATCCCAAATATCTATTTCCATAAAAAATACTTTTTCAATAGCAGATAAATCTTTATTTTCCCAAACTCCTTTTGGAAACCAAACTCCCCGAAAACCATAATAAAATTCATTTTTTTCCATTTTCATATTTCTCCTTTTTATTTTTTATAAACAGACCGACTATTTATTATATTTTGATTATTTGCTTAATCTAATTTGTTTAAATATTTTTTCTTTTCTCTTCGTGCGTTTCTTTTTTTAATATTTTTTTTCTTTTGAACTATTTCGATAAAGTTTTTTTCTCGTAAACATGAAATATAGTGATAACAATATTTTTTATCCATTTTTAAAAACTTTGAAATATAATCAACGGTTATGTAATATCCGCCCGAAGTACAAAATTTTATTATTAAATAAAATAATCGGTAAAACTCATCCTCTTCATCCAATTCTTTATACAAAATTTCTTCTTTACACCATAATTTTTCTTTCTTAAATTTATTTCTTTCCTTTTTCCATTCCTTAAATTTTCCCATTTCCTTTTCTCCTTTTAATTTAATTTATAAATAGCCGGTCTGTCTTTTCCGCTGCTCCCTTTAAGTTCCCGAAGGAATAAAAAAAGCCTTTTTGGATTTGTGTGTTCCCTTTTATCCCTACCACTCCCTAAAGTAAGGATAAAAGCACAAATCCAAAAAGGCTTCTTATTTAAAAGGAGTTGTTTTTATTATATAACTCGGAACATAGTTATATAATAGCCTAATATAATAGACTATCCGGAAGAGTAAAGCCTTTTTTCCGAAAAAACCGAAAAAAATCACTAAAATCACTCATGCGAGAGTCCCCTATAAGCCCCTTAAAATATCTCCCGCACACTTTTACACAAGGAGAGTGAGACTACCCCTTTAAAACCCGTGACCTATCACTTTTTTTTCATCGAATCCCCAGGGGAAAATCTATCTTTAAGTCTATCATAAACGGCTTTTTTACTCCCGATTTACCGATAAATTCACTTTTATAGTCTTTTAAAGTTTTTCTTAGCTAGTTCCGCCCTTTCTTGTTTTTCTTCGTCCGTTAATTCTCTCTTAACCGGATGACTTTTAAGCCATTTTTTAATTTGTTCTTTTTCTTCCGCTTCAAGTTTTTCTGGATCCAATCCTTTAGTTCCGGCTGTTATTACGCAACTCCGTTTTAACATTTCCAAAGTGTAATAGCCTTCTACCGATTTCCGACTATATTTGCGCTGATTTTTGATCCAACCGTCCTTATTATAAAGAGAATTGCCGCAGACATCCTCTTCCGGATACCAAGTATAGTTCCCGACCTCTTCATCTAAAGGGCACATCGGGGCGTTACAACTTTCAAAGGATTTACACTCATCTTTCATTTAGCTTTCCCCTTTTTAATTTTTTTCTCTTCCGTATCTAAACGACTCATCCATTCATCAAAAGATTGTTTATTGTCCGTTTCAATAACATATAAACGCCCATCTGATAATTTGCGTTTCCTTTTAAATGGATAATAAGTTTGTTTAATCATATCTCTACTCCTTATAAATTTAGTTCTTTTTTAAGATGGTTCGCATCCTTCGGAGAAAGCTCCGCTGGGTCATTTGATTCTTGTAATTGTATTATTTCGACTTGAGTATTCAACCCACTTAAACTTAAAGCAACCTTTTCAGCGCTTTCTCCCGCTTCTTTATCGAATAGAATAAATACAGTATCGAATTTGCTCAATAAATAGATTTGCTCTTTTAAAACCGACGTTCCAAAAGTCCCAACGCAGCCCGCTCCAAATCTCCAAACGTCAAAAATCCCTTCCACTACTAACACCCTTTTTTTTACCGCCTTATCTATATTATATAAAAGGAATTTGTGATGAATTAACTCTTTGTCTTTAGCGCAAACCTTATATCTCAATTTAGCTTTATTTGTAATATCCCGACCTTGATATGAAACCAATCTATCGTTAAAAAATATGGGCGCAATAATACGATGACTATATGCGCCTTTATAATCCGTTCCCTTTACTCCGTATTGATCTATAATTAGATCGGGATTAAAGTCCCGCTTCTCTAAATATTTCCTGTGCCTTCGGGAAAGCTCTCCCGCCCCCGCCGGTAAATTTAAAGATCGAGGGGGCTTTTTCTTCTTTTGTTTTATTATCGAATATCTGATATCATCTTCCGAAAACTCTTCAATTATCTTTTTACTTTCCCAATACTCGCAATTAGTAAGAACTTGAATAACTTTATCTAAAGGATGAAATTTGCAAATCCAACAATGATAGTAGTTATCGAATAAGCTAAAACCGCCGTGCTCTTTTTCATCGCCGCAAAACGGACAACTAATATTTACGAATTCAGGGCTGGAGTCGCTACCCTCTTGCGTCCATTGAATTCCATAGATATCTAAAAACTTTATGGGATTAAAAGGCATTATTTTACTCCTTATAATTTTGTCTTTATTAACTCTAATAATAAAGACTTTTCTTCAGTCTTTTTCCCTTCCAGAACGGCATCCAATTTCTTTTTCTTCTCATCGATTATATTAGCTATATCTATTTCAATTGTTCCGGCTGCTATTAAATAGAAAATATTTATGCTTTCCGCCGTTTGTCCTATTCTATGAATCCTATCTTCAGCCTGAGCGTGCTCTCCAGGAGTCCAGCCGAGTTCTAAAAAAGCGACCGAGTTAGCAGCCGTCAAAGTGAGCCCTACTCCCGCTGCCTTGATATTCCCTATGAAAATTTTAATTTTAGGATTTTCCTGAAAGGCTTTAACCGACTTATCTCTATTTTCTTTGCTATCTCTACCATCCAATTTAACGATTTTCCCTTTATACTTTTCCATAAAATGATCGATTGTACTATGATGCGTTGCGAAAAGTACAATTTTATTTTCCGACTCTAAATAATTATCTAACCAATTTTCAATCATCTTCAATTTACCCGATACCGCTAATTGTTTTAGCTTCTCGAACCTTACTAATATTTCAGCTTGTCGGGCTTTCTCCGCTTTCTCTTTTCCTTCGTTTTCCCTTAACCAAGAAATAATATCATCCTCAGCTTTCCGATAAGTGTCTATATTATTTATCGGGAAAGGAACAACTGAAATAACTTTATCCGGTAAATCTTTCAAAACATCTTTTTTCAAATTCCGAACCATTATTTTTTCCTTAAGAATGTTATGTAGTTCTTCCGTATTCGTTGCGCCGTTAAAAGTCCATCCAAAACCGTTATGAACCGGCTCACAAAACGAATGAGCAAAATTCCAGAATGAAGGAAATAAGGAAGGATTCAATATATTTAGTATAGGATAAAATTCTATTGGCTTATTTAAGATCGGAGTCCCGCTCATAGCTATTATATTATTTGCTTTTTTAGTTATCTGTTTAACAGCTTTTGTTCGGTTCGCCTTCCGATTCTTAATATAATGGCACTCGTCAATAATAATAGTATCGAATTTTTTATCCATAAGGTCAGGTCTGGCAACTATTTTTTTTGTTTCCTGCTTATCTATTATAATAGTAGTAAAAAGAATATCATAATTGATAATATAAATATCGGCTTCGGGAAGAGCAACGCTTCCATTGTATCTACCATTTATTATTTCCGTTTTCTCCCCTTCGCTCATCCAACTTTTAATTTCTTTATCCCAATTTAGTTTAAGACTCGCAGGAACCACGATTAAAGCCGGTCTATTTTCAGGATGTTTTTTAAGCCACATGAGAGCTTGTATCGTTTTCCCTAATCCCATTTCATCGGCTATAAGAATTTTGCCGCCAAAATCATCAATGGCTTCGACTCCCTTTTTTTGAAAAGGATATAATTCATTATATTTTTCGGGTTGTTTTCCCGAAGGAATAGGCGAAAGAGCTTTCTTTTTATTATTAACTAAATCACTCGATAATTGAAAACCCCATCCCTTTAAACTATTAAGCGCCGTTTCCGTAATAGGAACATACCAAGTTCTTTTATCTTTTATATATTGACGACCAGGAAGGCTCTTAACCTTACTTAATAATTCATAAAATTCCATTTTATCCCGCAACATCAATTTAACCGACATAGTATTTTTATCAACTTTTTCCACAATTTGTTTTTCCATTTATTTTCTCCTTTATAAAATGTCTTTAATTTCTTGAAAGGCGTTTATTATATTCGTATGTTTCCAATTTGATTGAATCAGAAAAGAATAAATGCTTTTTTTAGTTATTCGATTTCGCCAAACATTATTTCCATTATTTCCCTTAACCTTATCGGAAGAGTTAAAAATTAAATGGACGATTTCTTTAGCCTTAACCGATAATTGTTCCAACTGATCTTCAAACTCAACTTTTTTATTTTCTTTTTCTCCTATTGGATCAGCCCTTTCTATAAACTCTATTTCCTCAAATTTTGTTTTTGCGTTTTTGTATAATCCGTAATACAGATTATAATAAAAAAAAGTTCCAAAAGAACTCTGCCGATCTACTTGATATTTATTCACGCACTCGCAAAAAATCAAATTTCCTTCGCTTATAAGTTCATCTCGATCTTTACCGGTTAAGTGATGGAGCTTATTAGCGTGAAAATAAATCATTTTTTTGTAATCATCATATTCAATTTTTTCCATATTCTTTTCCCTTTTTATTTGGTTTGCCGCTACTTTCCTAAAGGAAAGTAAGGGGAAAACAAATTATAAATTTGGGCTAAACTCTACTTCAGGATCAGCGTCGACTATTATAGCCTTATAATAATTTTGAAATAGTTGAAATTGTTTCATAGTCGCTTTAAACAAAAACTCTTCCCAATCTATTATATAGCTTTGAGATTTATCCCGATCAAAATCATTAGCGGAGTACATATAATCTGCTCCAGAATGAGAAGTGTAACAATTTCCTTCAAATTTTTCTCTTAAGGAATATTGATATTGATCGAACACTTTTTTTATGTCCGTATTAAAAAGTTTTTCTTCCATTATTTTCTCCTTTGCTATTTGGTTTGCCGTTACCTTCCTAAAGGAAAGTAAGGGTAAAACAAATTATTCATCATACTCAGAAAATCCTTGCTCTTGAAAATACTCGGTAAAAAGATTGTTACATTGAGCGCACTCGTATTCAATCTCAGTTCCATGATCATAAATGAGGTAGGC
>Ga0209345_10002559_pt1 | contig 19920 bp, 20 predicted proteins | sample Cruoilmetagenom7_FD_187294 | JGI IMG/M metagenome (GOLD analysis project Ga0209345, IMG submission 187294) | Oil polluted marine microbial communities from Coal Oil Point, Santa Barbara, California, USA - Sample 7 (SPAdes) (version 2) | ecosystem: Environmental > Aquatic > Marine > Oil seeps ... | reverse complement strand
ACTTTATATAGCACGTGCGCGCAATGGTCTGCGAGAGCTCGCTGATCGCGCTCAGCGTAAGGGAACCAAGGGCTTTGGACTGAACAGCCCCACAGAGCCGGCACTTGCATTCGCTTACAAACGGTCGATTGGTGACGTGATCCAAAATTGCACAGAGCCAGAGAAAGGGAAGCCCGGGTGCCGGGCTTGAAAGGATAGAGAGAGTCTCTTCCGGGTCCGGCGTGACAAGGATGCTGACCATGGCCAAGACCACGACCCGCCCGAAACCCGCCACCTCAAAGAAGACCGAAGCCGCCAGATCGGCAACGCCTGATGGCGTTGCCGATATCCGGATGATCCCGCTCGACCAGCTGGAGCCGAGCCCTCTCAACGTCCGGAAGGTGGCCGCCAGCGCCAGCGACGATGCTGAACTCCTCGCCAGCATTCGCGAGACAGGCATCAAGCAGAACCTGGTGGTGCATGCGCTATCAGAGACACGTTTTGCTGTCGATGCCGGTGGCCGACGCTTCAAGGCGCTGAAACATCTCGCAGACGACGGCGTCATTCCCGCCGATCATCCTGTGCCCTGCCTCGTCGAAGATGAGCGCAATGCTGTCCTCACCTCCGCCACGGAAAACCTCCAGCGCGCGGCCATGCATCCGGCTGACCAGTTCGAGGCTTTTGAGGCGATGATCGCCGAGGGCCGCTGCGAAGACGAGATCGCGTTGAAATTCGGCGTCTCCGTTGACCTGGTGCGCCGCCGTCTCAAACTCGCCCGTGTCGCGCCTGAGATCATCGAACAGTTCCGCGCGGGCGATCTGACCCTCGAATGCGTGATGGCGTTCACGCTGACCGACGACCATGATCGGCAACTGGCGGTCTGGAACGCGGTGAAGGGCGGCTATCACATCCATCCGCAAAGCATCAAACGCCAGCTGACAGAGACGGCCCATTCGGCGAACTCAGCCCTCGGGCGCTTTGTCGGCATCGAAGCCTATGAGGCTGCGGGCGGGGTTCTGCTGCGCGATCTCTTCGATGATCGTGTCAGCGCCCATATGGAAAACCCCGAGCTCCTCGAGCGCCTCGCCATCGAGAAGCTGCAGGCTGCGGCCAAGACTTTTGAGGGGACGTGGAAATGGGTCGAGGTGCATCTCTCGGTGGACTATGGCGCGTTTCGCAGTTTCGGGCGGGTCTATCCGCAGGATGTCGAGCCCGATCCGGACCTGCTTGCCGAGGAGGAACGCCTCATCGCGCGGGAGGAAGAACTGGCGGCGCAGAATGACGGTGAGGACTGGGCGGAAGCCGAGACCGAAGAATATTACGCCATCGAGCCGCGCCTGCGCGAGATCGAGGCCCTTCAGCGCGAACGGCAACCTTACGCTGACGAAGATCGTGCTATTGCCGGCGTCGTACTGACCATCGGACATGACGGGGCGCTTCGGGTCGAAAAGGGCTTGGTACGGCCTGAGGATATTCCAGCCGCGCTCGAGCCCGACGAGACCACCGCAGATGCGAATGGCGCCCCCTTCCCTGCCCGGCCCCACGTGACCCCGCCGACCTCCTCCACGCCTGTGCCAAGCTCCGACCCGGCCGCGACCTTGCGCAAGGCGGATGGGATTTCGGCGAGCCTGGCGGATGATTTGCGCGCCACGCGTCAGCACATCCTGCGGGCACATCTGGCGGCGGATTTCGAGGTAGCGTTCGATGCGATGCTTTACGCGCTCTGCGAACAGGCTTTGGGGCGGTCCTACAACAACGAGGCGCTCGATATCTCGATCCGGCCCTTCCAGGCGCAAAACCGTGAGGTGCTGCACGGCGACACCGTCGCCCAGAAGATGCTCGAGGCACTGGAACAGGACCTCGCCACCGACTGGATGATGCTGGAGAAGCCCAAGGACTTCCGGGCGATGTCGGCACTGCCCATTGCGGCCAAACAGGCGCTTTTCGCCTGGGCGACGGGTTTGGCGGTCAAACCGCAGCTTTCCTCCGACAATCGCCCCTCCGTGATCATCGAAGAGATTGGCGCGCGGCTTGATGTCGATGTGGCGGCCTGCTGGCGCCCGACCGCCCAAAACTACTGGGGTCGGGTCAACAAGGGCCATGCGGTGGCCACGGCGCGCAATCTGATCGGCGAGGACTACGCTGAGGATCGCAATCGCGAACGCAAGGGCGATATCGCGACCGCGATGGAACGCGCTTTTGCGGAAACCGCCTGCGAGACGGAAGGTTTCGACGCGGCGACGGCCGCAAAGACGACGCGCTGGTTGCCGGACGGGATGGTGTTTGCCGGTGCGACGGAGGTCGACGCCAAAAAGATTGGCGATACGCCCGAGGCGGAGGAAGGCGCGGTGCCCGCCGCAGACGCTTTGGACGAGGCAGAGATCAATGAACCGTCGTCATTGCCCGCCTTCCTCAGCGGGGATGCGGCCTGACGAAGCAAACACTGATCTGATTGCCACATGAACTTTGGGCCGTCCTCAAATCGAGGGCGGCCCTTTCCGGCTGGCGGGTTGCCTACAGCCGATATCGGATCGGCTGGCCCGTCCCGGAGAACCCCCATGACCACCACACTCGACCTCGATCCCGTTCAGGAAGCCGCACGCATCGCCGCGCAGAATGACGCCTTTCGCCGTTCCATCCTGAGCACTACCCCTGTCGCCGATGCCCCGCTTGGCCAGTTCTTAATGACACGCGGCGTCGCGGCGCTTGGACCCGACGTCCAACTGGAGCTCACCCGCCGTGTTGCGGCGTTTGACGGGTTCAATGCCGACAGCGACCCGCAGGGATGGCACGAAATGGGGGTCATCGAATTCGATGGTGCGACGGTCTGGTTCAAACTCGATTTGTATGACGTCGACTACCAGTATGGCTCGCCCGAGCCCTCTGATCCCGAACAGACGCGTCGGGTTTTGACCCTGCTTCTGCCCTCGGAATACTGACGACCCCTTTTCACCGACATCGCCCCGGACCGTCCTTGCACAAAGGGCGGTCCTTTCGGGCTGGCGGGTTCAAAGGGGCGCGATGGTTGCGTCCCGCCGGCCGCAGGAGACCAGAGATGGCCAAGACACTCGACTACCAGATCACTCTTTATCCCGCGCATCGCGATGGCGCCTTCGTTGTTACCCAGTTCCAGATGCTGGGGAGCTACCCCGAAAAGCGCATCCAGGCCGCTGGCATGGATGACCTGATCGACAAGGTGACGCAGTTCGCAATGGAGCATGGCGAGAGTTGTAGCGCCTCGGTGCGTTGCCTCGCGCCGCGCAAACCGCCGGGGTTCAAGCGCGCGACCGAGAACCTCTATTTCAACCTGGTTGACCGGACGGCTGAAAACCGTGGCGCCGCGGCGGCCTGAAGCCCCAAAGGAAACCTCCGGGGCGGCCTGGCTGAGCGGTCGCCCTCCCCTTCCCTCAATTCCAAAGGACCAAAGACATGACACAAGTGAATGATTTCTACGCGCAGATGCTCGAATCTCAGAGACGTGCTGCCGAGCAGCGCGTCGAGACCCGTGCGGCGCTTCTCTCCGAGCTGCGCGCCCTCGGCGTGAGGAGCATCGAGGTGCAATACGAAGGCTACGGCGATTCCGGCAACGTTGAGGATGTTGTGGTGACGCCTGATGCGATCACCCTGACGCAGGAGTTGCGACGCCGGGTCGAAGATTTCGGATGGGATTTTGCCTATGCGCTGAGCCCCGGTTTCGAGAACAATGAAGGTGGCTATGGCGAGCTGACCTGGTCACTCGAGGCGGACAAGATCGATGTCAGCCACTCGAACCGTTACATCGAGACCAACACCACCGAACACGAGGGGCTCTGACATGGCACATCCCCTCCACCACGCCGAAAGTTCGGCCCGAAAGTTCGGCGGCGTTCCAGATGACTATCAGTTCGTGCATGACTGGTTTGATTCATCCAAGGAACACCTCGCGTTATTCACACACCGAGCACATCGGCACCACACGCTCGGGATCTTCGAGGCTGAGCGGTTGTTTGGGCGCAGCCTGACCAACAGCGCCGGCCGGGTCGTCCCGATCCGCTGGATCGGCGAGCAGCATGTGCGCGAAGATTGCCAGGGGCGTATCCCGTCGCTTGCGGACTGGCTCGGACGCATTCAGCCGGAGCCGTGGATGGCCAATGGCCGGATCGCCAACGACCCTACGCAGATTTGCAGCGATCCGCGCGCGGTCTGGATCGCGGCGGTGGCCAATCACCAAACCATTCTCGGGTTTGAGGATTGGCTACTCAAGGTCTCGGTCGAGCACGTCCAACATCGCCTGAACCGCGCCGCCGCCTGATCCGCTGGGCGGCAAACTCACCAACCACCTGACCACGTCCAGATCAACCCGCTCGAGCCACAAAAGGCTCGGCGGGTTGATTTCGTTTCAAGAAAGGACATCGACATGCGCGACCCCATCTATGAAGAGGCCTACCAAGGCCACACCATCAAGATCTACCACGACCCCGACGCAGAAAGCCCACGGGAGTGGTCCAACCTCGGCACGCTGATTTGCTGGCACCGGCGCTATCGGCTCGGTGACAGCCATCAGTTCGACAGCCTAGACGCGTTCCTGCGCGATCTTGCCGATGTTTCGGATCATAGTGATCTCTCGATGGAACAGTTGCGCGACCGTGCGGAGCGCAAGGCGATCCTGCTGCCCGTCTTTCTCTATGACCATTCCGGTCTCGCGATGAACACCGTCGGGTTTCACTGCCCGTGGGATTCCGGCCAGGTTGGTTATGTCTATGTGACGCTTGAGGCCGTTCGGAAGGAGTTCGGCGCGAAACGTGTCACCAAGGCTCTGCGCGAAAAGGCTGAAGACATCCTGCGCGGCGAAATTGTCAGCTACGACGCCTATCTTGGCGGCCCGGTCTATGGCTATGTCATTGAGCAGGACGGCGAGGAGGTCGACGCCTGCCGGGGGTTTGTCGGCGACTATGAGCTGGACTGTTTGCTCGAGGCGCGCCAGGCGGTGCCAACACCGTTGCCGAGTCAAACACGCGAGCCCGCTGTCGTTCAAGCGCGGGCTCACCCTTAGGAACCGGCAAAGGTGGCATACGCTCCCTTTCTTGCGGGAATCCCAATCGGCCTCGCATTGCTGCAATGCAGAATTGTCATGGCGCAGCTATTGTGCGGTCGCAGCATGACCACTATGTTAAGGATATGATCGGTTCTCTCCTCCTCCCTGAACCGATCAAAGCTAAACGGCGGCATCCACCTCCTCCCGGATGCCGCCTTTTTCTTTTTCAGATCTCTTCCTGAAGCCTATCAACGGTTTGTCGGTGTCCACTCAGTCGACGACGCGCGCCGTTTCGGATGCACAGGCCGCAAACTGCCCAAAACTTAGGCGCACACGGAAACTTTTAAGCTGACAAGGGCTTCCGCGACAGCGCCCACAGCCTCATCCCCAGATTCTGTGGATAACTTTCCGAGGCTAAGGCGGAGATCTGCAACGCCATGAAAGAGCGAAAGGCAGGGCGGGAGGGGTGACCCCTCCCGGGCGAGAGAGTGCGCGCGGGGCTTGGGGCCAACCCTCAACCCCGGAGATTGCCGATGAACGCTCACCCCCATTCCGTCCCTCTTGTGCCCGAGGCCGAGGCACCTGCCCGCCCGGAAGCCTCGCGCTTCGCCCAAAACCTGATCCAGGCTGCGAGAACCCTTGTGCCGCAGTTCGAGGCCGGCAGGTCCATCGACGCAGCGGCCCTCCGCGCCGCGATGGAGGATGCTTTCGGTGCCAGCGACACCAGCGGTGCCTGGGTCTGGAAGGACGCCTATGAGGCCGCCGAGGTCGCCCAGATCCTGATGCTTTCGCGCTACGGCGCGCTAATGCAGCGGCAGGCGGCCACGCCACAGGCCTTTCTCTCGATGACCGAGCGTCTCGCCGGTTTGGCCCCGTCGCACACGCGGCGTTCCGAGGACAGCGTGCGCCTGCAACAATTCTCGACCCCTCTGCCCCTTGCGGCCATTGTCGCCCAGGCTGCGGGATTCCGTGCCGATGACCTCGTGCTCGAGCCCTCGGCCGGCATCGGCATACTGGCGATCTTCGCTCGAATTGCAGGCGCTCGTTTGGCGTTGAATGAACTCGCGGAGACCCGCCGCGCCTTGTTAGAACACCTGTTCCCCGGAGCCGTGGTATCAGGTCACGACGCCGCTTCGATCGACGATCGCCTCAACGGTTCCATCACGCCCACTGTCATCGTGATGAACCCACCGTTTTCTGCTGCCAACCATGTCGAGGGTAAGTTTCGGCAGGCCACCAGTCAGCACGTTCTGTCCGCCTTGGCACGCATTGCGCCGGGCGGACGTCTTGTCGTCATCACTGGCGAGAGCTTCCGATCCTCGACGAAATCCTTTCAGCGGGCTTTTCAGCGGATCGCACAAAGCGCCGATGTCGTGTTTTCCGCCGCCATCGACGGCAAGGTCTTCGCGCGGCATGGCACGACGATCGACACGCGGCTCACGGTGATCGACAAGCGCGCGGCGGGCGTTGAAGAGACCACGCCGGTCGACATCGAGGCCGTCTACCATCCGATCTGCGCTACCACCGCCGATCTGCTTTCCGCAGTTTTGGACCACTGCCCGGAGCGCCGCAGCCCTCCGCCCTGCCCCACCAGTACGGCCTTGTCAGTACCGAAGCCGACGTCCCGCACCAACCTGCACGCCCTGCGCAACGCCGCCCGCAAGGAAACCCGTGCGCTCGCCGAAGAACGTGCGAAACATCCCTTCGATGATGTCGAGACGGCATCACTCGACTACCTGCCGAAAGCTTGGAGCGAACCCAACGGCACACTGCAAGACACGGTCTACGAGGCCTACGACCTGCAGGCGATCCGGATCGACGGCGCGGCGGAACATCCGACAGCACTTGTCCAATCCGCCGCCATGGCCTCGGTGCCGCCGCCCGTGCCGACCTACCGCCCGCTGCTGCCAAAGAGCCTCGTCGCGGACGGCCACCTGTCAGCACCGCAACTCGAAAGCGTCATCTACGCGGGCAATGCGCATGAGACGCATCTCAAGGGCTGGTTCAAGCGCGGAGAGATCGAAGGCCAGTTGATGGCAGCGTCTGAGGATGACGAGGGTGCCTTTCGCCTGCGCAAGGGCTGGTTCCTTGGCGATGGCACGGGCTGCGGCAAGGGACGGCAGGTCGCGGGCATCATCCTCGACAATTGGCTGCAGGGGCGCCGCCGGGCAGTCTGGGTCTCAAAAAGCGACAAGCTCATCGAAGATGCGCGGCGCGACTGGATGGCGCTCGGAGGACGCGAAAGCGATATCGTGCCGGTCTCGAAATTCCGCCAGGGGAGCGATATCCGACTGCCTGAAGGCATTCTCTTCGTCACCTACGCCACGCTGCGCTCGGCCGAACGCGATGGCAAAGCCTCTCGCCTCGACCAGGTGACGTCCTGGCTTGGGGAAGGGTTCGATGGGGTCATCGCTTTCGACGAAAGCCACGCCATGGCGAACGCCGCCGGCGAAAAGTCCGACCGCGGCGACAAGAAGGCGTCCCAGCAAGGTCTCGCCGGCCTCGCACTGCAGAACGCGGTTCCTGATGCCCGCGTCCTCTACGTCTCGGCCACCGGGGCGACGGTCGTCGGCAATCTCGCCTACGCGTCGCGTCTCGGTCTCTGGGGCACTGGGGATTTCCCCTTCTTGACACGGGCCGAGTTCGTTGCCGCGATGGAGGCCGGGGGCATAGCCGCCATGGAGATGATCTCGCGCGACCTGAAGGCGCTCGGGCTCTACCTGGCGCGGTCCCTCTCTTATGCCGGGGTCGAATACGAGATGCTGGTGCATGAGTTGAGCCCCGCCCAGGTCGCGATCTATGACAGCTACGCTGATGCCTATCAGATCATCCACAACAACCTCGAGGCGGCGCTTAAGGCCTCGGGTATTTCCTCCGAGACCGGCACGCTGAATGCCCAGGCGAAATCCGCCGCGCGCTCGGCCTTCGAGAGCAACAAGCAGCGCTTCTTCAACCATCTCATCACCGCGATGAAATGTCCCTCGCTGATCCGTTCGATCGAGGCGGACCTGGCGGCGGGCCATTCAGCGGTGATCCAGGTGGTCTCGACCAGTGAGGCGGTGATGGAGCGCCGCCTCGAAGAGATCCCGCCTTCGGAGTGGGACGACCTGCAGGTCGACTTCACGCCGAGAGAAAACATCATGGACTACCTGATGCACAGCTTCCCGACGCAGCTTTTTGAGCCTTACACGGACGAGAATGGCGACCTGCGGTCTCGCCCTGCCCTCGATGGCGATGGCAACCCGATTATCTGCCGTGAGGCGGAGCGGCGTCGCGACGAGCTTGTCGAGCATCTTGGGGCGCTGGCCCCGGTGCAGGGTGCGCTTGATCAGATCCTCTGGCATTTCGGAGGCGATGCGGTGGCCGAGGTCACGGGGCGCAAGCGGCGCATTGTGAAGACGCGTGAAGGACGGCTCAAGGTCGAGAACCGCCCTGCTTCTTCCAACCTTGGTGAAACGCAGGCCTTCATGGATGACGCTAAGCGCATCCTGATCTTCTCCGATGCCGGTGGAACCGGGCGCAGCTACCACGCCGATCTCGGGGCCAAGAACCAGCGCCTCCGGGTGCATTACCTGCTAGAGCCCGGCTGGAAGGCCGACAATGCGATCCAGGGGCTGGGGCGCACCAATCGCACCAATCAGGCGCAGCCGCCGCTCTTTCGACCCGTCGCGACAGACGTGAAAGGTGAGAAGCGGTTTCTCTCCACCATCGCGCGCCGCCTGGACACGCTTGGTGCCATCACCAAGGGGCAACGCGAGACCGGCGGTCAGAACATGTTCCGCGCCGAGGACAACCTTGAAAGCTCCTACGCCCGCGCGGCGTTGCGGCAGTTCTTCTACAAGCTGCGCGCGGGCACGATCGAGGCCTGCTCCTATGCGAAGTTTCAGGAGATGACCGGGCTGACGCTCGATGAGGCGGATGGCAGCATGAAAGAAAACCTGCCGCCGATCCAGCAGTTCCTGAACCGCTGCCTTGCGCTCCGCATCGACATGCAGGACGCGATCTTCGAGGCCTTCGGCGGGTTTCTTTCCGCCATCATTGAGGACGCACGCCAGGCGGGCACGCTTGATGTCGGCCTCGAAATCCTGCGCGCGGAAAAATTCGAGATTGTCGATCGCAAGGTCATCTTCGAGCATGAGGCGACGGGGGCGACGGCCGCCGCCCTTACCGTCGAGCGCACCGATCGCAACGATCCGCTCACCCTGCCCCGCGTCAAAGCAATCTGCGCCGACACAGAAGGCGCCACGCTCTGCTGGAACAAGGCTTCAAAACGCGCCGCGCTGGTGGTGAAGGCGCCGGCTTTCATGGACGAGGACGGTGTGCCGATCCTGCGGGTGAAACTGCTGCGGCCTATGGCCACCGAGATCTTCGCCCTTTCCGAGTTCTCTAAATCACACTGGGAAGAGGTCGACGATGCGATGTTCGAGCAGCTCTGGCAGGCCGAGGTCGACGCGGTGCCGGAGTTTACGACATCCAAGATCACGCTGATCTGCGGTTTGCTTCTGCCGATCTGGGACCGGCTGCCCGCTGACAATATGCGCATCTATCGCCTGCAGACCGAGGACGGGGAGCGCGCCATCGGGCGCCTGGTCAGCCAGGAGCAGCTTTTGAACGTCTACGCGCGGCTTGGTCTCGATTGTCAGATCGAGATGACGCCGCAGGAGGTCTTTGCTGCGGTGATGGAGGCAAAGACGACCCTCAGCCTGCTTGGCGGCTACCAGCTGCGCCGGTCGCTGGTCATGGGACAGCCGAGGCTTGAACTGATCGGTGCATCAGGTTCAGCCTTGCCCAGTCTGAAGGCCTTGGGCTGTTTCACCGAGGTGATCCAGTGGAAGACGCGGGTGTTCATCCCGGTGGACAGCACTGAGGCGCTGGAACGGGTCCTTGCCGATCATCCAGTTGGCGCCAGCGGCGCGGATGCTGCCGCATGAGAGCGCGGCGCAGCATCGCAGAGCTCTCGGCCGATCTTGCAGACCGTGCCGAGAGTTTCTGCCACCAGTATTTCCCCGAGGGGCGCAAGCAGGGCAATTATTGGCAGGTTGGTGACACTTCGGGCGCAAAGGGTCAGAGCCTCGCCATCCGGCTGCAAGCTCAAGGTGGGCGCAAAGCCGGGTCCTGGACCGACTACGCGACGGGAGAGTACGGCGACCTGATCGACCTGCTGCATGAGCGACTTGGCTCGGTCACGCTCAAGGAAACGCCGAGGGAGGTTCGATCCTTCCTCGGCGAAGCCCCCTGCCCTGCCGAGTCTCGTTCTACTCGAGAGGCTGAGCGGCCGGATCCCGCTTCCCTCAAACGCATCGCGTGGGCGCGCAACCTCTTTGCCGCTGGCAAGCCGGTGCTTGGCACCCTGGCCGCCACCTATCTGCAAGGGCGCGACATCACACGGCTGGGTCCGGCCCTGCGTTATCACCCACGGGTCTTCCTGCGGCAGGCCGAGGACGACGCCGATCCGCCGCAAAGGGCCCCTGCCCTGCTGGCGAAGGTTACCGACAATCGGGGCCAGGTCACCGGCTGCGCGCGCACCTATCTTGACCCATCAACCGGCGGGTTGGCTGAGATCGAGAGCCCCAAACGGATCCTCGGGCAGCTGTACGGCCATGCCATCCGTTTCTGGTCCGGTCCGGGCCGCTCCGATCTCATCGTCGGCGAAGGGCTCGAGAATACTCTCTCGGTCGGAACGGCTCTCTCTGAGTTCGACCTCGCCTCCTGTCTCACCGCCACCCATCTCGGTCTCTTCATCCCGCCGCCGGGCATCAGGCGTATCTGGATCGCGCGGGACAATGACGAAGCTGGACGCAACGCATCCATGAGATTGCGTAACAAATTGGAATCATTAGGAATAACCTGTGGTGATCTTGTGCCAGACATGGGCGATTTCAACGACGATTTGCGGGCATTTGGCAGAGATGCGCTGCGCCGGTCCCTGTTAGGGGCCATGAAAGCACAATGTCTAGAGATCGAGGACGGGTGACCGCCAACCTCCCCGGGGATGTCCGAGAGGGCAAAGGTTCCACTGGTTCAATCTGATCCCGTTTGGATAAAGGGAGCGATGGACCGGCGGGTCGGGGCCCAAGAAAGCTGAAAGAGGGGCCCCTCGCCCGGGCAGCAATGCCCCCCGAACCAGAAAATTCCCCTGCCCCTTCGGGCCATTCCTCGCGGGAACAATTTTCCGGCCCGCGGCGCATTCTCCGCTGCGCTCCGATCCTCACGGATGCGGCCCGGTCGCCGCCGGTCCTGGTATCGCCCCATCCAAATCGGGTCACATCAAACAGAGGAACCAGACAATGCCCCATCAGACAGACATCCAAGAGGAGACCGGCGTGACCTCCGCCATCCTCGATCATTTCGAACTTCACGGCGCAACGCCCGGCCCCGGCGAGACCGATCATCGCCCCCTGCCCCAGCCGGACGAGGTCGAGCTCACCATGGCGACGCTCTTTGACACCACCACTGGCCTCCTCACCGGCAGCCAGCTGGAAGACAATCTCGAAGAGATGCTCTGGTCCCTCACCTCGATTTTCCATCGCCGGCTGACCCATATCCAGAAGCTTCTCGATGACAACGAATTCGAGGTCCGGGAAAGTCTGGTCATCCAGGACGGCTCCGAGGTCGCCTCGGTCGAACTCGAGCGCCTCCAAATGATCGGGCTCAAGCTCTGGGACCATCGCGACGCTTTCGAGCAGATGCGCGATCTGGCCGTGGACCACTTCTCGGCCGCCACTGGGTCACCTTGGCTGCCCCGCACAGGATCCAAGGTCTCGCATCGCGGCCTGACCTCCGCCGTGGTGGACAGCCGGGCCTATCTCTCGGCAAAGCGCCGCAAGGAGACCGAAGTGCACTGCCCCGAAGGCACGCGGATTGCTTTCTCGGGCGGGGACTATCAGGCCTACGATCTGATCTGGTCCGTCCTCGACGCCACCCACGCCAAATACCCGGACATGGTGCTTCTGCACGGCGGTACGCCCAAGGGCGCCGAGATGATCGCGGCCCGTTGGGCAGATACCCGTGGTGTCACCCAGGTGGTCTTCAAACCTGACTGGAAGAGCCACGGCAAGGCCGCCCCCTTCAAGCGCAACGATAAGATGCTCGAAACCATGCCCCAGGGTCTGATCGCCACCCCCGGTTCGGGCATCACCGAGAACATTGTCGACAAGGCCCGCAAGCTCGGGATCCGCATCAAGAGGATCGGGGCTTAGGCCCCGGTTCACGCACCGCGCAACAGGTCCTGCACGACAGAAGGCTTCTTTGAGATCAGAGCCAATAGAACCTGGGCCGGGCCCGTGGGGTGCCGGCGCCCGTGTTCCCAGTTCAGAAGCGTGCCTTTCGCGACGCCAATGCTCTTGGCGAACTCTGCCTGGGACAGGCCCGTCCGTTGCCGGACTTCGGCGACATCGACTTCCGCCACGGAAACTTCATGGACCTTCGCGCCGGCCAAGTCGCCATCTGCGAAGGCCAGCGCCTCTTCCAGCCCCTTGGTGATGGATTCGAATGCACTCATGTTGCGTCTCCATATTTCGCGACGAGCGCCTTGCTCATCTCTACCGCGGCGGCCTGTTCGGTCTTCGACAGGTTGGCCTTCTCGTTTTTGGCGAAAACCGTGATCAGGAAGATCGGCATATGGCTCCCGCCAAAAACATACACCGTCCTGAAGCCGCCACTCTTGCCGCCCCCTTCTCTTGGGATGCGGACCTTGCGCAACCCGCCACCAAGAGAGACGCCAGCCTCCGGATTGGTGGCAATGAAGTCGATCGCAGCCTCGCGTTCCAAGTCGGACATGATTGCCTTGGCCCGTCTTTGGAATTCGGGCAGTTCGACCACTGTCTGCAATCGTGTCATCTTTAGTCTCATATAGGTTTCAGCGGTGTATGTGTCAATGACGTATAGCCTATGCTCGAAAAGGGCAAGACGACATCTGATGCGTGAACCGACCTGTGCCACTGTTACCCTTGCTTCTGCGCTTACGCTGTGGGGGCTGTCGTGAAGGCCTGAAAGGTTGCAGTCGCTTGAATCCGCCTGATCGACGTGCCGCGTGAACAGATGGCCGAGTTCCGTAGATGGCCATGGAGGCCTTCGTTCTGCTTGAGTGCTGCCGCATAGGATCCACAGATGAGTGTGCATGTGGGCAGGAACTCGGCAATGGCCAGTGGTCTGGGAACTGGCGAATTTAAGGTTCGACGTATGCCCTGTTCCTGATCGGTCTCGAAAATAGCTCTGAAACCTTTTGGCGGTTCTCCTTAGCTGTTCATCCACCTTCATTCGTGGCTACCGCACTTCTCCGAGTGTCTGAGTTGCAAGTCATGCTGGTCGCAGCTGTCGTCCCGTCCACAAAGGTTGTCGCCGATCTTTTTCCCCTGCCCCACCAAAGAACAGGGGTGGGCCATTCCTCGCGATGCAAAAAGACCGGCGCCTGCCCCTCTCCGCTCCGCTTCGCCATCGGTGTGGCCGGGCCTTGACCAGCTGCAAGGTGACCATCATTGCAACGCAAACAAGGAGAAGAGCAATGACCACGAACTGCATCAAATTCACCAGCGACGACATCGAAACCGCAAAAGGTATCGGCTCCATATCGACCCTGACCTTCGACCTCGACATCACGGTCGAACCCGTCGCGAGCACGAACCCGATGGCCCCCACGCACCGCGTCCTCGGCCGCTCCCCGCGCGGCAAGCTGGTCGAGTGCGGCGGTATCTGGAAGAAACAGAACAAGGAGACCGGCGCCGACTACTACACGCTCACCATCCGCGACCACGGCTTCAACGCAAACCTCGGCAAGGCCGCCAACCAGGACGATCTGTCCCTGCAGGCCGTCATCCCCTGGGGTCCCAAAGACGCCACCTGAAACCAAAGTTGGCGGGGGCTTGCCTCCGCCAATTCGTTTACAGCTGTAAAATCGACCTAGATCGCGGTCGTGGATATAGTCTCTTCGTGCGTTGATAGACACTAAATAGAGGAAAAATCTTGACTTAGTCGCGTGAATCACTGCTTTTATCCCCAAGTGGCGCGAAAAAGGCCACATTTTCGAAATTGGGGCAACCAGATGATTCCTGTGACACCATTGGCAAGTGAGCGCCCTTCGGCTCTTGCAACGGAGATTTCAGAACGACTCAACGCTGCCATCAGGGAACATCTGCTCTCTGCTTTTGCCCCAGACAACACTAAGACGCTACGCTCTTTTTCGGCACCTGAGGCCGCTGAGCTTTTGGGAGTATCCGGACAGTTCATGCGAAAGGTTCACGCTGAGGGTACAATCCCTGAACCTGACGATATCCGGGGTGGCCGGCGCTACTATACAGCCCAAGAGATATGGGACGCGCGCGAAGTTCTAGAGAAAACCTCTCGGAAGAAAGGCCGTTATCTGCCTCGCCGCTCGGGAGATGAGCAGTTGCAAATTTGGCAGCTGATGAATTTCAAAGGTGGTTCTAGTAAGAGCACGACGAGCGTCCACCTCGCTCACTACTTTGCTCTTCGAGGATATCGGGTCTTGGTTGTTGATCTGGATCCTCAGGGATCTCTCACATCAATGTGCGGGATCAGCCCTGAAATCGAGTTCGATGGACTGACTGTCTATGATGCGATCCGCTACGACGAGCCGGTGAACATGGCTGATGTCGTCGTTCCAACATACTTTCCAGGGCTCTCGATTGCGCCGTCCCGCTTGATGCTGTCTGAGTTTGAGACTGAGTCGGCCGTTCATTCGAACCCAGACCAACCATTCTTTACTCGTATCCGAAATGCTTTGGCACAGGTAGAAGATGATTTTGATCTGGTGTTGATGGACAGCCCGCCACAGCTTGGTTTCTTGACCATTGCCGGGATGGCTGCCGCTAGTTCTTTGATTGTCCCTCTAACGCCATCGATGTTGGACGTTTCGTCAACTGCTCAGTTTCTTGAGCTAGCCGGAGCGTATATGGGTGTGATTGAGGATGCTGGCGCAACTCTCCAATATGATCACTTCAAATTTTTGATCACGCGAGACGAACCGACGGACGTTCCCTCTCAGCAGCTAACGTCTTTCATGCGGGCTTTGTTTCAAGACCGTGTCATGTCGGCAACCGCCTTGAAGAGCACAGCGATCAGTGACGCGACCATGCTAAAGCAGTCGATTTATGAGGTGGTCCGTTCCGAAATGACACGGGCCACATATGACCGTGCAAAGGGTTCCATGGATGCTGTGGGACATGAGGTCGAAACGATGATCCAACAATCGTGGGGGCGTAAGTAATGGCTAGGAAATCACTTCGCGATATGTCCGGAATTGCAAATACGATCGCTCGTTCTGGCGGCGCGCCGTCAGAGAGGTCGTCGAAGACCAGTGCTCCGGCTTTGGGCGCCCTTCAAGGTTCTCTAGCATCTATCCGAGAACTTGATCCCAATAAAATCGACGATTGGGGGCCAGTAGATCGCCTTGAAGAGTTTACAGCTGTAAACGTCGAAGACGATGACGAGAGCTTCGAAGGACTAAAGAACAGCATCCGAGAAGGTGGTCAGCAAGTGCCCATTCTCGTTCGGCGTTCAAAGGCGACTGAAGGGCGTTTCGAGGCTATTTACGGGCGGCGGCGCTTAAAGGCCTGCCGCGAAATCGGGATCAAGGTTCGCGCGAACGTTCAAGATATCGACGATGCTACGGCTTTGCTGGCGAAAGGGCTGGAAAATGCCGCGCGCCGGAACCTCTCTTTTTACGAGAAGGCGCGGTTCGCCGTGGCCATCCAGACAGCGGGCCACGACGCGGCAACTGTTCGGCAGGTTCTCAATCTCTCTGCGTCGGGTCATTCGCACCTTACAAAGGTAACACAGAACGTCCCGGTCAAGATCGGCGACCTGATTGGCGCGGCACCAAAGTCCGGGCGTCCAAAATGGACGGAGCTGGCTGAATTATTTCTCTCAAAGAAGCTAACTGAACGCGTAGCGCTCGATATCTTGGCCAGAAACAGCGCCTCATCGGGTTCGGATGATCGCCTCGAATTTCTCATTAGGGAAGCGACTAAGCGCGGCGCGAAGACGTCGAGCGGGGTTAGAGAGATAACGCCGTTGGAAGGCGTGACTATCAAAGTTGGCCGCGGAACATTGTCATTGTCAGTCAAGAAGTCTGGCGCGAACGCTGAGTTTGCAACCTGGCTTGAGAGCAATCTCGCAGAGATAATCAAAAAATCCTATGCCGAATTTACAGATGTAAATTTGGTGGATGACAACTGAGGACGAGCAGAAAGGAGGAACGGCAAACAAAGAAAACCCCCGAAACCGGAGCTTCGAGGGCTGCTGCGCAGAGCGCAATTCTTAGATTAGACACCTGGAATCTAGCAGCCAACGAATCACCACACAAGAGAAAACGCTTCTGAGCGAACGGGATTTCTTTGTCGCTGGCATAAAGATGGAAAAAATTAGTGATGCTCCACAGGGAGCGGCTGAGACAGTCATGTCTCAGAACAAGAGAGTTATGTCTAACATAAGCCATCCGTCAGGGTGGCGAAAAGCAACGGCCGGGCTGGCTACGGCTGAGCAGCTTGCCCAAGCCGGTGAACGGGTAGCAGTACCCAAAACGCGGGCCTTCGTCGCCGTGAAGCGGGTGGGGGCCTACATTGGCCTCAAGGCAGGAGACATGATGCTCCTCGACACGCTCGGGGCCTTTACTCAGGCTCAAGACTGGGAGGAAGGGCAGCGTCCGATCGTCTGGGCGTCGAACGCCTATCTGACGGAGCAGACCGGGTTCTCGCTCTCCGCGCTCAAGCGCCATGCACGGCGGCTTGCTGAGATCGGCGTGATTTCCTTCCAGGATAGCCCCAATGGCAAGCGGTGGGGCCGCAGGAACGCAGATGGGCGTATCGTTGAGGCCTACGGCTTCGATCTGTCGCCGCTTTCGGCGCGTGTCGATGAGTTCGAGGGACTTCATGCCGAGTTGCAGGCCGAGCGCGAGCTCTGCCAGCGCCTGAAGCGTCAGATCACTGTAGCACGCCGGATGATCCGAGCCCGGATCGAGGCGGCTATCAGCAACGCGCTGCGCGGGCCCTGGAGCCAATTCACGGGGCTCTTTGAGGAGCTTTTGGACCGTCTTCCGCGCCGTCAGGAAGCCTCCGAGCAGCTTGTACGTTTGCTCACCTGGTTCAAGGAACTCCAGGAACGGGTGGAGGCGGCCTATCTCAAAGCGACTGGCACGGCGAAGCTTGTGGAAAACACTGGTAATATTGATGCCCAAGTCATGGAGAAGACTCAAGAAATGAACCCCAGGGAGGCCATTTACGAACCTCACATACTAAATACAAATCAACTTAATCCTGTAATTAGTAATTCCTCTGAAAAAGAGGAAACGGCGGGTGTGGTGCACAATGCTCTACCCGAAGAGCAGGTTGATAGGGATCTGAAAGACTGGGTTGCCGAGGTGCGCAACAAGCGGATGGCGATCGATCTGCCGACCATCATGCAAGCCTGTCCGGAATTCGCGTCCTGGGCCCGCAATATGGGTGGTTTCCTTAAGGATTGGGGCGATCTGCACCGGGTTGCCGGCCAGCTCAGGCCAATGATCGGTATCTCTGAGCATGCCTGGAACGTGGCGCAGGATCAAATGGGCACTCAGGTGGCCACGGCCGCGTTTGCGCTCGTTTTCGAGAAACACAGCGCAGGCGAGGTTGCCTCACCCGGCGGATATCTGCGGGGTATGCTCGAGAAAGACGGGGCAGGGGAGCTGCATCTCGAGCGCAGCTTTTATGGTAGGCTCAGTGGGCAGGCGGCATGACGTATTGATCAATAAGTGGCGTTGGCATATATTGCCAATAAAGGAGGCCTGACCCATGGTGACACGCAACGTTGTCCTGACTGAAACCCAAGACCATCTGGTTCAAGCACTAGTGGCGTCCGGGCGCTACCAGAATGTGAGTGAAGCAATGCGCGCTGGCCTGAGGCTTCTCGAGCAGGAAGAGGCGCAGATCACGAGCATCCGTCAAGGGCTTCTCGAAGGTCTGGCGCACGCCAAGGCGGGTGATCTTGCTGAGGGCAGCGGCAAAGATGCGATCCGTAGGGCCTTTGCGGCTGCGCACGCGCGTTCATGAGCCGATCCTTCCGGCTGACCCGTCGTGCGGAAGCCAGCCTCACTGAAATCGCCAGATGGACGGTCGAAACTTTCGGGCTGCGCCAAGCAGAGCTTTACGAGGCCGAATTGCTCAACCGCTGTGAAAGTATTCTGAATGGCCAAGCCCATAGTCGGAGTTGCGCAGTTCTCGTTGATGATGTCGCAGATCTGCGGTTCATAAGGGCAGGAGAGCATTTCCTGGTCTTTCTGGATCGATCGGACGAGGTCATCATCGTGGATATAATCCATTCCCGCAGCGATCTCCCTCGCCATGTTGCCTCACTTTCGGCTTTGAAGTCCGAGGACTCCTGATCCACGTCACAACCCGGCGGCCTTGGTCAGGTTCACCCGGAACCGATCACGGCGGCGTTGGTAACGGCGGGTCATCTCGGCGGAAGCATGGCCGAGATGCTTCTGAACATAGCGCTCATCCACCTCAGCCGAGGACGCGATACCTGCGCGCAAGCTGTGGCCAGAGAACAGCGCCAGTCGATCTTTCTCGGGCAGCTCTGATCGGATGCCCGCGTCCAGGACCGTACGCTTGATCAGGCGGGCGACATGCTTGTCGTTCAGTCGCGTTTCCGTGGCGCGTTTGCCATCGCGCGAGGTGCCGACGAAGACTGGACCGAAGTCGATCTTTGCGAAGTGCTGCCATTGTTCCAACGCGTGCACGGGGCAGGTCTGCTCCTTGGAGCCACGGCCTATCTCCACCTCGCGCCAGCCCGTCTTGGCATTGAGAGTGAGCAGGGCACCCTTGTCGAAGATCTCGATCCAACCGCCAGAGTCCGGCGTGTCGTCCTTATGGACGTCAAGGCTGACGATTTCCGAGCGGCGCAGACCCCCGGCATAGCCATTCAGCAGGATCGCCCGATCCCGCAGCCCGCGCAGGTCGTAGGGCAGGGTGGCGACCATCGCGAGGATGTCCTCAGCCAGGATCGCTGCCTTCTGTACCGGGGGACGCGCATGCTTGCGCTTGATCCCCGCAAGAACCGTCGCGATGTGGCGGTTCTTGCGGTCGAGGGAAAAGCCGCGCTGTCCGTAGTTCCAGGCGAGACCCGACAGGCGGCGCTCAATGGTACTGACCGACAGGGGGCGGGACGCCGGCTGCGCAGGGGAGGGGCCCGACCCGGAGGCCAGATCCGCCAGATAAAGCCCGATCATATCTGGCGAAGGCGGCAGAGGCTCGGTGCCCTTCATCCGGCACCAGCGTGCAAAATGCGCCCAATCTTTCGCGTAGGCCTTCAGCGTGTTGTCGGAGGCGGCGGCACGCGCATAGTCGCGGGCGGTGTCCACCAGGCGATCGAGCGAGCCGGAGCCAGCCACATACGCGGGCAGGGCGATCCCATCGCTTCTGTCTTGACCTCTCTCGTCGCGTTGAGCATCATCAAACTTACCAGAGTGCGATGACATCGAATTCTTGTTGTCTGAGTCCATTCATTCCCCGAAAATACGTTAATTTTGAGACTGTGCCGCAGCCTATCTCATATTGTCCGATAATGCAAACTTATCGGACATTATGGCAAAAGATAGAGTGAGGCGTTTTCTGTGCTATTTTCTGGAGAAAAGCGCCGCGATGGTTTAGGCTTCAGTCATGACATTTGCCCGACCGGAACACTCCATCGACACAGACACTCTACCCCGGATGCCCGCATGGGTCACTTCGGCACGTCCTGAAGCCTTTGAAGATGTGGCGTTTTTGTCGGGCGCGGCGCTGAACCACCTGCATCTTGTGTTGGGACTCGAAGAGGTCCCCAAAGCCTTGTTGCGGGATCGGCTGGCGCTGCGAGCGGCCGAGGCCTGTGTCGGGTTTTCTGGTCGTCTGGAAAGAGCCCCAGAGCTGCGCGACGCGATTCATCTTCTGCGC
>Ga0209345_10002558_pt1 | contig 19926 bp, 34 predicted proteins | sample Cruoilmetagenom7_FD_187294 | JGI IMG/M metagenome (GOLD analysis project Ga0209345, IMG submission 187294) | Oil polluted marine microbial communities from Coal Oil Point, Santa Barbara, California, USA - Sample 7 (SPAdes) (version 2) | ecosystem: Environmental > Aquatic > Marine > Oil seeps ... | reverse complement strand
TTTTCAAATATTGTTTTGATTCTACTGTCATTTTTTTAATTTTCAGTATGAGATTTGTCAGCGTCTTTTGCTAATAAATTCCCAACTATTGCTGTAAAAGTTCCAAGTCCTGCAATCGCAATCGTCAGTTCATCTTTATCTAATTTATCTAAGAAAAAAAGAGTGAATACAGTAAGACCTAGTGCGATTGCCATGATTGCTACTAAGGTTGTTTTTAACCCTTTACTGTTTTTAAACTGAGTGATTCGTTTTTTAAATTCCATCTATTTTTAAGTTTTTGAAATCGGCATAATTTTAAGGTCATTTAAAGTTGAATTAAAATCTATTTGAAAGGTGCAATCTGTTTTAGCTTCTGCTTCCTGAAATAGTCTTACAAATTCCTGCAACCTTTTTTGACGGTCTAAATTTTTAGCTTCTTCCTTTTGTTTAATTTCTTCTGTTGCTTGTTCTAGTGTAAAAGTTTTCTCTACGTTTGTGTTTGCTGTTTTTTTCATTTTTACTATCGTTTATAGATTTAAAATTGTTAATATTAATCCGCTTGAAATAGTGTATATAAAGTCCACTAAATCAAACTTAGAATCACGCAAATATTTATCTGCTAATTCTTTTAAAATTCCAATGATTACTATGATAATTAAAGCTGTAATATTTGAGAGTAAAATTGTGCAAATCGCAAAAATTATAAACCCTATAAAAAAGTGCAATAATCTATCGTATCTAGGCATTTTATTTAAAATGTATTTCTGTATATCTTCCATAATTTATATTTTACCAAGTTGCTAAATCTGCTTTAACCCATGTATCTGTTGCAGTACATACATAGATTGCTGTTGCTGTTACTCTTACTTCTCCTAAAGTTCCTGTGTCTGTTGCTGATGATGGGGCTGTGTTTAAACTTGAAAGATTATATTGACCTGATGTAGTCACATTATGAGAACCTAAATCAACATCTGCTGTTGCTCCTGTGTATGGAATTACATTTTTCGTTAATGCTACTTCTCCCCCATCATCAGGAAAAATAATATTATTAACTTTAGTAGCAGATGTTAAAGTAATTTTAGTATAATTATCTGTAGAGGAATTTCTTTTTAAAACAAGTCCATCTATATTATCAAGATAAACTTCAGATGACACATTAGTTCCTTTATCTTTTACTATTAAACCTAACCAATTTTTTTCTTGATAATATCCACTCCATTCTGTTGTTAAATCTCCTATCGTAAAATCAATCCAAGCTGATGAATCAGTTAAAGCAAAATCTATGTATGATTTAGTATTTGAACTTTCTGCAAATCCACTAATATCAACAACTGCCTGTAATCCTGATGCTATAGGATTTGCCTCTAAATATTCTTTAGTAATTAAATGTTTTGCATCTGTAATACTTGTTAATAGTGCTGTACTTTTAAATGTACCTGAGCTTAATACCTCTGTTATATTACTATCTCCTAATACTATTTGATTAGGTGCTGTTGGTGTTGCATTTTTACCTATTCCTACTACATTAGAATATGTATTATTAACTCCTGCCGATTGCCCTAAAAATATAGCATCAGTACCTGAATTGTTTTTGCCTGCGAGCCATCCTATACCAATAGCAAATTGAGCTGAATTATCATTTAATGCACTTCTACCTATTCCTACTACTTGACTTCCTACATTATCTACACCTGCATCATTCCCTATCATAACTGATTCATCAGAGGTATTACCTAAACCTGCACCTGAGCCTATTCCAACATTCCATCCTCCTACATTATTATTTAATGAATTTTCACCTATTCCTACATTACTTTCTCCACTACTATTATATAAAGTGTAATAGCCTAAAGAAGTATTGTAATTATCAATATTGTTGATTCCGTTAAACTCTCCTAAATAGTAAGAGTAATTAGCAGCTACTCTTATATCCATACCATTTAATAATGAAGCTGTAAAATTATTTACTCCTAAGTCAACATCAGAAGTAGCTCCTGTGTATGGAACTCCTGCTGAATTTATAATAGCATCATCTACATATTTTTTCTGTGTAAAATCTAATTCTGTAATATTTGGAGTATAATCATACGATGATGTTAAACCCCTACTTAAAGTAAGAGGTTTCGTCATACTAATAGACTGACAATCTACTGATACATTATTAGTATCAGTTCCTGAACCAATCCTTATATAAGAGTTATCCCAACCGTTAACTGCCGATGCACCAATCCCTACCTCATTAGAACTAAGATTAATAATTGAATTTCCATTAATAGTTGGAGACTTCATCCCAAAAATTAATGCCTCACTATCAGTATCAAAAGCTATGTACTGAATGATTGACTCATCTTGGTAAAACATAGAGTATGTATCATCACCTGTTATTGCTCCTGCTACCTCAAGTTGACCCGTTATTGGTTTTGAAGCCAAAGTTCCCTCTAATGATATATAATCTTCTAGCGTTGTTGATAAAGTTTGCCCTGTCACTTCAGGGCTACTAAAACCCGTACTTGCCATTAAAAATTCAAGCAGTAAATCATCACTACCAAATGCAGCGTCTCCACTATCTACAAAATCACCTTTAGGGACTTGCCAAGAGTTTTCTTCTGCTTCTGTATAAATTATTACAATATCATTTTGAAACTGAATTTTAACCTCTATTTTAGGCTCTCTAATTTCTACTTTGTTCGTAACGGTATCTGTCATTACGAAATAATTTCCAATACTTTCTATTTTTTTAGCCATTGTTTGTTGTTTTTATTTAAGCTATTACCCAATTTGTTCCATTATAAAACACAGGCACAGTATTACCACCACCACCTGCTACTATTGAATAAAATGTTGTTGCTGTTGCATCTGTTACATGAGTTCTTGCCCCTGTAACTCCTGTTGGTAAAGTTGCTACTGTATAACCACCTGATACATAAGTACCTTTAGTATAAACTTCAATTACACTATCATCACCTAATTTTACTTGATTGCTCTTACTAGGTTCTGAATTTGCACCTATAACAGTAGTATTGTCATAAATAAGTTGAGGGGTAAATGTATGTACCCCTGTTCCTATACTTGTAATATTTTTAAAAGCAATTTTAAACGTATTAGTAGTGAGTAGTTCTACAAGATAAGTTTGTCCGTTTGCTAACCCCGCAATAGGAGTACCTGTAGTTGTGTATTTTAAATTATAATAGCGATTACTATTTCCAAATCCATGTGCTGCTATGGTTATAATATCTGTACTAAAATCTATATCTGTTGCATTATTAGCTACGTTCTTTGCATTAGCTGTATCAGGAATAAAATTAGCCCAAGCGTTATGCCCTATTGCTGTATTTTGATACCCATCATTAAAATTCATTGCGTAAGAACCTATTGCTACATTTTGAGCATCTGTGTTAGCAAATTGACAAGCAAATCCTATTGCTATATTATCAGAATTAGTCCCATACATTTTAGCATAATTACCTATGCTTACTCCTTGATGCCCGTCATCAAATTGGGATGCGTAATGCCCTAATGCTACACTATCAATAATAGTTGGGTCTTGTAATGCGTCTGTACCAATTCCTATATTATCAGCAGTCGAAAACAATTCTAAATCATTAAACTTAGCTGCTGATATATTCCAAGCTCCTAAATCTACATTTCCTGTTGCTCCTGTGTATGGAACAAATCCTGATGTTGAACCAAAACCTTGTGCTATTATCCATTCTTTAGTAGTTAGAACCTTTCCTGTGGCTTCAGTATCAATTATTGTGGTTGTTAAACTAGGTGCTGTGATTTCTCCACTTTGAAGTACTACCATAGCATTACTTCTAGTATTAACCGTATTAGGATTTGACGAAAGTACTGTCCCATTACCTATCACGAATAAGGGTGCTGTAGATACATTTATACTTCCACTTGTATTAGTATAATCTAAATTAGATTGACCAATGACAATAGTTGAAGTTGATTTATTAATCAATCCTAATCCTGCTGATAATCCATACCACCCAATATGTTCATTACGTGCGCCTATTGATGTAGTATATGAGCCTGATACATTATTTAAATATCCTGCTGAAAAAGAGCTATAGCCACTTACTATATTATAACCACCAAATGAAGCTCCTAAAGTGTTACTAACAGTATTATTAGTACCAAATACAATACTTGTATGCCCACTTAAAGTATTATTATTACCAAATGCAGCTCCAAAAGTATTTGAAACATTATTAGCTTCTCCAAAAACTGCTGTCCCATTACCCGCAACAACATTGTTAAATCCTGCTACAAAACCATTGCTACCACTTAAAGTATTATCCTCTCCAAATCCTGCCGACCACTTTCCTGTAACTCCCATTGTTGTACTTGCAGCATTTGACAAAGTTGCATCAATAGAATGTTCTCCTATAATACCATGATTGGTAGGGTCTCGCCCAATCAATCTCCACCCAATTCCGTCCCCCTCGTCTAAAGCTTCTAATCCTGTTGGGTTTATACCCGCAGGTATATCTTCTTCTGTAATAAATGGTAAATTAATATCTCCGTTACCATCATTTATAAACTCTGATAGTTTTGTTTTGATGAATATTACAGGGGACACAACTCCTTGCTGTAACCTAATTAAATCTAACTTAAAGCTGTCAGTTCCTCTATTGTCATCTTTAAATACAATAATACCTCTAGCCACTTCCGAAGTAGCATTTAAAACTAAAGTAGGTATTGAAATAGTTTGCCAAGTATTACTTTTACTGTTAAAAGCAAATGGATTTCCTGCTGTATTTGTTAAGCTACTATCAATCGTAATAATATTACTTATAATATTATTTGAAACATCTACTAATGCGAGTTTTATAGTCCCGAAATTTTTCCATTTCCCCGATGTTGATGCTATTTGAAAAATAAAATTTTCTTTCAAACTAGCATTAAAATCAGTAAGTTGTTTTACGTAAAAACTTTGACCTGTTGTAAAGTCGGTAGCTTCAATACATTTTGTTCCGCTATATGGGTTTGCTGCTGTTCCAATAACACTTGCTCCATTAGCGTCTAAAACTGTTTCATCTTCATCATAAAGTATTAATTCTGTAATATTTGCAGGTTGTGTAGTTGCCCCATTAACATCTATATTTACTAAAAATATTTCCGTTTCTTCATTAACAACAGGGTCAACAGCAACAGCTCCCTCAACTCCTTTTTTAACTTTCATAAAGCCATTACCTGCAATATCAAAAGCTAAAACTATTTGGTCTGTTCTATTTATACCCGCATCAGGATTTGCGGGGTCTAAAGTAATGGGAGTAACTCCGCTTGAATAAGTAACACCTTTTTTTACCCAAACATAAGCCGAACCTAAATAATCATAATTTTCAATCCAAACGATTCCATTTCCTGATATTATACCATCAGTTCCACCTGTAACTAAATCAAGTGCTGAAATAAATGGGTTTACACCGTCAGCTCCATTATTTATTAATTCCTGTGTTGATTCAACAGAATTAACAATAAGTATATCATCTTTAGTCGTTTGGTTGTTGTTTCTCCCAAATAACCCTTTACCTTTTTTAAAAAATCCTAATATTTTCATCTTTCTAAGTTGTGTAAATTAATGTGCCATTTTTAAAATCTTCATCCACTCCGTTGACGGAATTAAATAATTGAAATACTGCTTTATATTCTATTGCTAATCCCCATTCGATAGTTTGAAAACTGCATATAGCAAGAGATTCTCCTAAATCATTTAAAGGAATATCTATTGTGAGTTGATTTTCTACTATGTCTATAGTTGATATAACATCAGCATCGTAATGTGTTACAGTAAGAGTTGGTTGTGGTATATCGGTATATAAAAACCCATTTTGTGTGTAGAAAGTTTCTATGGCTACTTTAACAGTAGTATTAGGCTCTCCATTTACTATTCTTAAACTTCCAAAAGGAATATAATAATCTCCAACTGACGGTGTTATAATAAGTTGAGCAGACACTAAATCATTTGTTGAAGCTGTAATAGTATTACTGTAATCAGAATATACAATCCCGTCAGTAGTACTTCTTAATCTTATTTGATAAGTTGAAGCAGGAGTTAAATCTTCTAAAAATTGTCCTATATTATTATTTAATGTTCCTTTTTGAATCCACGCTGTTGTATTTATTAATCTGTATTCTATTAAATATGCTGTTGTTATAGCCCATTCAGCAGGTACTAATATTATACCTATATATATTGAAGTTTCCGTAGATGATAAGTATTTTATTTCAGGTGCTAATAAGGTGCTTATAGCTGTTTCAAAAGTTGTTACATCTAAAGTATCACTAGGGTTTGAAGCAGTAACGCCACTATAAGCTATCACGTAAAATTGATATAAAGTGTTTTCTGATAACCCTGTAATCTGTTTGGTTAAATCTGAAACGCTTGTAGTGTCATAAATCTTACCAACACCCACTTGCCATAATTCAAATCTATCATGATTAAAAGAAGCTTCAATCTCCCAACTTAAAGTTATGGTGCTATCTGTTTTAGCATCTAAATATATATTTGGAGTACTCGCTACAAATACGGTATCTGTACTTCTAACAAGCGTATTACTTTGTTTCGTGTTTCCGTATGAATCATAAGCTGTAACGTAAATACTATATTCAGTCCCGCTTTCTAATCCTGTTAAATCTGTGGTTAATACATTTAATAAATTATCTAAATAAATTCCACCACCGTTTGTCTTTATATAAGAAACATCATACCTCACAATAGCAGTATCTCCAAGAGCGTCCCATACTAAACCATCAATAGTTGTTTCAGTAGGAACACCACCTGATAAAACTAAATCAGAATCATTTAATACTATTAATGGCGGTGGTACAATTTCATCTACGATTCCATCAATTACAAAAACAACATTTTCAAATTCTGAAACTTCTAAACCGTTAGTGTTTATATACTCTGAAATTGTTTCTTCTGAAACAATACCGCCTATTAAATCATTAATATCTATTGCTATTTCTCTTATTAAATTATTTTGGTTAAAAGCTGTTGTTATTGCAACCTCATCATGGGCTAAAAAATACCAAGTATAATCTGAAAAGTCATCACTTTCAATAGGTGTCTCTTTATTGAAAGCCATACCCATCCAATCCGCATTGTCAGGCGTGTCATACAAATCTAATGAAGTTGGGGAATCAGCGTATTTTACCCAAGTGTAATAAGTTTTACCGTCAGCTCCTATATAACTTTGAATATCTGAAACTAAAGTCCAAACATAATCCGTAGGGTCTATACTTTCAATAGCAGTATCTTTATCATACGCCAAACCTAAATAAAGCTTACCGTCAGGATAATCACTCATACCTGCGCCTAGTTCATCGTCCGCCCATTTAACCCACGTATAAAGCCATTTTAAATCTTCTTGTATTTCACTTAATATTAACGCCCATTCATAATCAGCAGCTACATCACTTTCGATAGGGCTTTCATTTCTATAAGCTAAACCAATATATGATAAACCTGTTGGGTCGTCACTCATCCCTGTACCTATTTCATCCGAAGCGTATTTAACCCATATATAATAAGTTTTACCGTCAGCTCCTATGTAGCTAACTGAATCTCCAATCAAAGTCCAAAAATAATCTGTATAATTTAAGCTCTCTGTTGATGTAGTTTTGTTAAAAGCTAAACCTATATACGTCCTACCCGCAGGGTCATCGTTCATGTTAGTTCCAAGCGTATCATCGGCAAATTTTACCCAAGTGAATAAACTATCCGTAGGAGTAGCAACGCCGTCTGTTGTGTCTCCATTAGCATCACCTTTAATTAAAGACCATTGATAATCTGCATATACTGTGCTTTCTACTGCGGTTTCATTGTTAAATGACAACCCTAAATATGACTTACCCGTTGCGTCATCGCTCATTCCTGTTAATGGAGTATCAGCGTATTTTACCCAAGTATATTTCCCGTTAATATCTACATTTAAACCGTCAATTAAACCCCAAATATAGTCGGCTGCTAGGTTACTTTCTACATAAGTATCTTTATTATAAGCAATTCCAATGTATAATTTTCCAACAGGAGAATCACTTAAACCTGCTCCGTTGATTGTATCAGCATATTTAATCCAAGTATATAAAGAAGTACCCACTAAAGGTATTCCATCTGTACTGTTATTTGAAGTGACTTTACTCCATTCGTAATCTGTATAAATATCGCTTTCTGTTGGTGTAATTTTATCAAAAGCAAAACCAATATAAGATTTACCTAAAGGTATATCTGACATACCTGAAATCGGAGTATCAGCATACTTTAACCAAGTGTAATGAATCGTTCCGTTTTCGTCAATCCAAAACACCTCTCCACTAATCAAGCTCCAAGTGTAATCGGCTGCATCAACACTCTCTACGGCTGTAGTTTTATTGTAAGCTAACCCAATGTATAATGTTTCTGCTGTTGGCGAATCCACCATATCCGAACCTGTGATAGAAGTGGAATATTTAACCCAAGTATATGTTCCATTTTCGTTTAAAATTCCATCAACCTGACTGTCCCCATCAGAATCATAATCATTTAGAATAAAAGTTCTTAAATCTCTAATTCTATAATTCTTAGTTTTATAAGAGTTATCAGCATCACTACCTATAACTATATCATTCTCATTTATTACTGAATCTATCGGAAATTTATCTGTATTAAGTATTCTAGTCATCGGTCTATATTTTTAAAACTATAAGTAAGAACTATTGAATTAATCAAAGTTATAAATTAATATTATATTTACAAAAAAAAGACAATAATAAGATTATTCTTATAACTATATTAAGACTATATTTATTATGACAGAAATTAGTAAAAACACAAAAGCAATTATTAAAAGAAAGCGCGCCTATGTTACCCGCAGGAGAAAAAAGAAATACCAAAGAGAGCTGATAGTAGGTGGTGGGTATGATATTTTAGAATATTGGGCTGTAATTCGTAGATTTTTACAATGGAAATATGAGATTTCTTACGAGAATTTAGAGCTTCTTTTTTATCTATACCCAAGAGGATATTTTACCCGAAAAGATTTTGATTATTTTCCTGTTCGTTGGGGTCGAGATAGGTTATTAAAAATGATAGAGGTTGGTTTTTTTGAAGAAGTATTCCCTGAACGAACTGTAAGTCATGTTTACAGGCTTTCTAAATTATCACAAAGTATTGTACAGAAAGCTCATAAATTATTAAGTGGGGAAATTCGATTGCCAATTAGTGCTGAATTTAATCCTGCATTTAAACAGACCGCTACATACTCTCAGAAAAAATATCGTAATGTTATGATTGATATGAGGGAAGCTATGGAAGAGAAATTTAAGGGGTAAAAATAAGATTGTGTTTATTTATTTTCTCTCTCAAATTTGTTTAATTTAGAAAATAATTGGTTTCTCAATTCTCTCAATTCCTTTATTTGTTTACGCATCTTTTTATTTTGGCTCGTCAAATCTTGAAATAGTTTGTTTTTTCGAGCTTCTATTCTAGCTAATTTATTTTCTTCTTGCTTATTTATATCCCCTGCCAATTTATATTCTAAATGGGCTATTTCAGCACTTAATTTTCCGTTTTCAGTTTCAGCTTCTTTTAGTTTTTTAACCAATGCTGCTACTGTTTCATCTTTACTGTATTTCCTTTTTAATTTAATAAGTATTTTATCTGTGTATTCCATATTAAATAAAGTCAAAGATTTAATATTATTTGTCGTTAAGTCTGTTACAAGATATGACATTTATATCTAAGTAAAAATCAGACCAAATGGATAATGTAAATACTCGTCTATTATTAGGCATATCTGTTTCGTTAACATCTATTGCTTTTGGATTGTCAAAACACTTTTTTAACGCCCAAATCATTTCCCAAACAGGTTCAGCATCCTTTACCCAAGCCATAGCCATTATATCCATATCACTTGCTAAACTTCCATGCAATGCTAAAGCCCATCCTTTATCCATTGCCGCCTGCCTTAAATCATTCCATATCGCAGCATAAAATACAGCTCTGCCATTTGTGACTACAGCTTCTCTGTCTTTCATAATTAACGTCTGTGTTTTATTAAAAATATTATTAATGAAATAATGCTAACTATTATTAAAATTAATAAATGGATTAAGTACCAATTTACCAATTTAAACCACCAATATTTAATTCGTTTTTTCATTTTAAAATATCAATATAGATTCTTCAATTTGCTTCTCTGTAATATCCACTTTAATTAAGTCTCCATCTTCATTAAAAACATTAAATTCAAAAATATCTATATCCTCTAACTGAAGACCAAACCATGTTGTTTCGGTAACTGAAATTGTGAATCCTAAATCAAAACTACACTCAGGAATTTGCCCCTCAATAAGTCTTACATCTGATGCTACTTTCTCGCCATCAAAATCAAACTCATAGTTATCATAAATATTTACCAATCTTACTATCTCTAATAGTATTTTAGTCTCCATTAGCTACCTTTTTTCGTTCCATATCAGCATCGTATGTTAATGCTCTCATAGTGTTAATTGCATAAAATTCTTTCTTTTCTAAATCATATCTAATTAATTTTATTCTAGTGTCTTCATCATTTTTTGAAAAAAATTGAGGGTTCACTCTATAAAGCCCTCTTAATCTTTTTAATTTGTATAAAATATTTTTATCTGAAAGTTCTTTAAATGCTCTATTAATTGACGTGTCTGAATAAATTTTACCCCCATTTTTTTTATTAAATTGACGGTACTTTTTTTTAAGTTCCGTAGTGTTACGAACCCTATTTCTATCATCCATAACTTTAACTAAATAATTCAAAAGATAATTCCCGTTTGATGTAGTCCCTGTAAGTAATGAAACCAAACCATTATAGTTCTTCACATAATCACCCTCGACATGTCCTGTAACCCATTTAACAGCCTTAAATCCTTTTTTATCATTAGCCCTGTCTCTCTGCATATATTTTATTGCTTTTCTTTTAATCATTTTACTTAAATTCTAAGTACACAAATAGAGCTATTAAAGCCGCGTCAATTATTCCGTCATGTTGCTTTATACTTCTTTCTGTTTTTCTGAAATCTGTATTTGGAAACAATCTCATTGCAGCTAATAAAGAAGTCTTTTTTGTATCAACGTTCCTGCGGTTTATTTTACTATTTGGCTTCTTTGGTTTGTACTCCATATCCCTAGAGTTCCATACTTTTTTCTGCCACGTTTTTGGCGGTACTAGAATATATTTGTAATCATATAAAACTCCTAAAGCTTCAATCATTCCTAACTTTATACCTTTGATTTCTCCAAATGAAAAATTCGCTTTTGCTGAAGCTCCATGAATACTATGTACATCTTCAATTGCTATATAAACATCATGGTCTTTTAACTGTAACAACAAACCAAATAATCCTTTTAAATTCACCTGCGTACCAACTCTAGGAATACCCGATTTTATAAGAATATTTTGGCTTTCATCAATAGCCACTACACCCCCATCTTTACCTACGTCAATACCTACAAAAACCTTACTCCCCATAATTTACATTTTTAATGTTTTAAGGTTGTTTAAATCATTCTCATCAATCCACATCATACCTTTGGTTTTCATTTTTTTCTGAATAAAATCAATTACCCTATTAAGGTTTCTAGGTGTGTTTTTATCTTTACTTATACGTTTCTGCGGTAGATTATCTGTTAAATCCCATTCTATTGCTGTTCTTCCTGAAACTGTACATCTTCTCGTTTGTTTTTCATAGATAACCCCTAACTCCCTTAATTCAGAAAGTCTAGCTTGCTCTAATCTTTTATGATTTAATCTTAAAAAAATCTCTTGTGTTGTGGATGGTTTACCAATAGCTAAAAGAGATTCATAAACCTCTAATCTCATTTTAGATAAAAGTCCCTCTTCTTTTATTTGATTATAACAATCAATAGATGTCTGCCTCATAAGTTTGGATATATTTCAAAGTGAAAACATAAAATACTTATAGCTAATGCTCCACCAAGACTATCATCATAAGCAATCATTACAGGTAAAGCCCATAAATTAAAATCTATTCTAAAATCTACTTCCATTTTGTTCTGTTTTTGATGTTACTGTAAAGTCCATACATGGAGTTGTTAAAGGTTGATATGTAGGGTATGTATAAGTCATAAATTGGGTATCAGAAATAATCGTCCAATTTTCATAATCCTCACCTAGTAATTCTGATATTTTCATATCAAATTTATCTAAATTTACTTCCCCTATAATCTTTACTTTTTTACTGTCAAAATCTAATTGTAATACCATAATTATTTATATAAATTTCTGCGTTTTATTCTACTTTTTTCATTTTTGATTTATCTATAAAAACCATTAATTCCTTATCATTTACCGCTCCCTCTCTAGGATTATTTCTGCCACCCCATTCAACTCTGCCCTCTAATTCTTTTATTTCAATAGACATCGTGCAATCTGAATACCTATAAATTAAATAGGTTGGGTAACTTCGACTGTACTGCTGCATCTTTAAAACTTTCTTTAAAGAAATCATTTGAGTTGTGAATTTCTCAGAATGTAAGTTGGTGCATTTCACTTCTGCATAACATATTCTTAGTTTTTCTTCTTCATTATAAACCACAAAATCCAAGTCATAATCCCCAAGTTTTTTATACTTCTCTCCCTCTTTTATAAATTGCTTTATAACTTCCTCTTCATTAATCCTATCTTGCTCCGATTCGTATCTCATTTCGTGAATATTTGACAGTAATAAAATCTGTTATTTCTCCCTCTTTTTACCCCAATTCCTATGTAATTAAAATCTCCAACTATATTTGCTTTATGAGCTTCACTTTTAACCCATTGTTTTACAACAACTTTTGAAGTGTTAAACCCAAAAGCAATATTTTCCGCAATTATTTCTCCACCTGCAAGCGCAATTTCCATAGCCACTTCTGCAAAACCTGAATGACTTACAATTGCTTCAAATTCCATACGCCCAACTCTATATCTAGCAAACTTATTTAACTTTTTATCGCATTTCAAAGGAGATAAACCTAAAGCTATTCGGTATTCATTTGTATATTTTAATATTTCAATTCCTATGACATCCAATGTTTCAATCCCGTTTTGAAATTGATATGTTTTTTTGGTTGTCTTTTTTTTAAAAACACCACTATCCCAAATAAAAAAACCTATTATCAAAAAGAATACTAACATTATGAAATAAGATAGTGGTGTCATAAGATTGCTATTACGTGCGCTTCACGGATTAATAAATATTTTTTACCCTCATATTCGAGCGGTCTCCCTACGTTATTCATATACTGAACTTGTTGCCCTTTCTTAACAAACATGGGGTTCTTTTTTGTACCGTCTCCTACGGCAATAACAAGTCCTGTAAGTTGTTCCATTTCCGTAGCTTTTATAAATAAACCTGATTCGGTTTTAGCATACTCAATTGGTTCAATAATAATATTATCCTTTATCGGTTTCATGCTTAATTCTTTTGGTTGCTATTATTGTATAATCCTTATCTAATTCAGACCCTATAAATCCAAACCCCTCACGAACACATGCTATCCCTGTACTTCCACTCCCTGTAAATGGGTCATACACAATTCCATCAGGTGGTGTAACTAATCTAACTAGGTATTGCATTAATTTTAAAGGCTTTACTGTTGGATGAAAATTCTGCTGCGGTGTAGTTGTGAATTTCTTTTCTACACCTTTCATTTCCGTAGAACTTTCTCCCGATTGACCGTTGTATATTTTCTGTTTTGGTTCTAGGGCTGCTAGACCTGCGTTCCGTTCTTTTTTACTTGTTTTAGCGCAATAAAAAAACCGAGCTGCTGAACCTTTGCTAGATTCATGTATTTGCTTTGCTTCTCCTGACGGCGCGCCCAAACTATGACCGTTATTTTGATACTTGTACGGTTTTTTCATAGCACCACTTTTTTGCTCAGGGAATAAATCTAAAACCATCTGTGAACCGTCATGTATTAAGTTCGCAGGGAAACGTCCTTGATGTTCAGTATAACCTTTTGTTGGGTATGTAATTCCTGCTTTTCCAAATTGATTTCCATGCGCCTGAGATAAATCTTTGACAGTAGTTTTAATAGTCTCTTCTCCAATTCTACACCCGTCAATATTTAAACCACCTGTACCCCATTTTAAAACATTAGCAGCAATGGTTTTTTCGCTTAAAGGTTTACGCGCTAAAGTGATTGGCTCTAAAGCAGGTTTTAATGCAGTTCCCCAACCCTCAAATTTAGATTCTCCTTTTGTAATATTATATTGATTTTTTCTATTTGCGATAGTTAAATTTTTTCGATACCCTTGCTCAACTCTTTTTGAGGTTATAGCTTTAAGACCTTGATTTTTAGTTGTTCCAACTACTTTACGCTCTACTCCTAATTTCTTATCAATAGCCTTTCCTATATTTAAACTCTTCGGAAAGCCCGAACCATAAATCCAAGCAATCATATCCCGAATCTCAAACCCTGCATCCTCAATATTTACAGCCATACGATGCTGTGTCCTTGTTCCTGCAAATGAAAGTAAATGCCCGCCATGCTTTAGTACTCTAAAACACTCTTTCCATATCTCTACACTAGGAAGTTCATAATCCCATTTTTTGCCCATAAATGAAAGACCATAAGGCGGGTCAGTTACAATAGCATCAACCGAATTGTCAGCCATTCTTTTCATTGTCTCTAAACAATTCTCATTATGTATTAAAATTCTATTCATATACTTTTAAAAAACCCGAACCTTTACCCCTGTTCTGATAAAAAACATTATTATTAAAATTAATTGCGGCAGTTTTCGGGTTATTCTTCTCGCTTAATTCTTAAACCGTTTTTCCACCCATCTCTGCTTATTAATGTGAATTTTGTAACAGCTTTCTTTTTCTCTGTCATTACATGGCATAAGTACCTGTACTTAATCCACAATTCGTATTTTTCTAATTTTCTTTTTGCGTCATGGTCATAGAAATCGTAACCTTGAAATTCTAAAAAAAATCGAGCGAAATGACTAAGTGGAGTTTTTTTCATGTCTGTAAACTTCTGAGTTTAAGATTTTTGTTATTTTTTGATAATTCCCTTAAATTCTTCTGAACTTTTGAAGAGCTTACTTTGTCCCGCTCCTGCTTTCTCGCTTTCTTTATTTTTGCAATCCTATTTAGTTGCTCCCCCATATTGATTGTAGATATTGAGTGTTTAATAATTTGAATATGTAAAGTGTTATGATTGTAATAAGGCTTCTTTTCAGGGCATAATAATTGTAAAGCTTTATTAATATTGCCGCTCGTTTCAATTAAAGCACATAGGATTAATTCTTTTTCATTTAATAAAAGATTAAACTCCCCTTTGTAATCATCAGATACATAAATTTTGTATAAACTCATATTGTCTTATTATTATCTTTTCAGTAAACGAATATAATCTTTTTTTTTATAAATACGACCATACTTTTGGGAAAATGTCCGTTTTACGACCATACTTTTGGTTGTAAATAGCAAAAGATACGACCACCCCATGAGCGTATCTTTTTACACAAACCTATATTTAATAGTACTTTAAGTGTTAAAAAATACCATATAGGATTTTTATTATAGGCTGCAATTAATTTAATAAGCATTTTTTTAAGTGGGATGTTTTGATATTGTCTTTTTAAATTATACATTTGCTTTAAGTTTAAAACAAAACACTACTAATGGGGATTAGGTTTTCTTTCATAACTTGAAAGATGTTTTAAATTTGTCATATTAGTATAAAGGGGGTTCAATTGGGGTTGACCCCTTTTTTTATTATCGAACTTTTTTTTATATTCGCATTTGAACTTAAACAAACCCAAATGAGTAAATTAAAAAAAGAGCAGATAGAAGAAATCATAGGTCGTCAAAAAAACTTAGAGTACCTACTTAACCAAATTGTACCTAAACCTAGAAAATGGATTCCTATTCCAAAAGAAGATTTAATAGAAGCTAGAGAAGCGGCTGAATATCTAGGAATAAGTTTAGATAACCTAAATAAGATTGGTAGAAAAGGCGAAATAAATCGTTATAAAGTTGAGGGTACAATAAATAATGCCTACTCATATTCCAAATCAGAACTTAAAGAATTTATAACAGGGAGAAGAAATAATTTTCATAGAAAGAAATAATTACTATATTTGCATCGAACTTAATCAACTGTCATATTGATTAAATTTAAGTTAATACTATTACCCTGATTAATTAATTTTAGTCAGGGTATTGTTTTTTAAAAAAATAATTATACATTAGCAGTCTAAATTAGAGAGGTGAAATTCCTCTTTTCTTTTTCATAGCAATTTCCACCCTCGCATGTCGGGGGTGGTTTTTTTATAAATACCTCTTTGTCTTTTAAATATAAAATGTTACATTTGGGACATCAAACCTAATCCTATGAATAAGAAATTGAACATCATTCAACGTAGAGAATTACTAGTACACTACAATACCCTAGCAAAACAACTATTTACAGAACTAAATATACCGCACTACACCCGCAGACATTTAATGATTGTAGCAGCGCATCTTGATAAAGATTCTAAAGACGCTAAACAATTATTAAGCCAACTAGGAACGTATAACAATGAAGACTTAGAAATAACAACTAAATTCCTTGAAAATTATGAGCGTACTAAATAAAGACCGCGAAAGAGACGTTGAATATTTTAGACTAGCAATGACGTTGGCTGATATTCAAGTGAACTATGAAACCGCAGACCTTATTTACGAACTACATAGAATCCATAAGAGGTTAGGCGGTAAAATGACTGTTAAAGACGCTGTTAAAATAAGAGCTAAAAACGAAGAAAAATGGCTTGAATATCATAGAGAAAAAAGTAAACTAGAATTTAAAAAAGATGGCGAAGAGTAAACTAACACCTGAACAGGAAATGACAATGCAACTAATAGCCCAACACCTGCGTAGAATACACGGTACTGACGGGGAAGTATCTCTACCTTTTTATTGCGCTATGGAAACGCCTGACGGAACTATCCAAATGACAGCATATAAATTACACGATTCTCAAAAAGACCCTTTTTGGGTTGCAGTAGAAAGCCTACCTAAAGAATAAATTATGTTCTATATCCTAGATGAAAATAAAGAAGTGGTTAAGGTTAATGACTTTATGGAACAAGCCGAATGGATGATGAAACAAGAAACAATTCATGTTGGCGATGATACCATAAACAACATAAGAATATCAACAATATTTTTAGGTATAGCAACCAATATTCCAAACTTAAATGATAACGAACCTTTAGTCTTTGAAACAATGACTTTTGATAAAGACGAAAAAGCTACTCTCATAGATAAATATTGCACATGGAAACAAGCCGAACAAGGACATATCGACACCGTAGAAATGATTAAATTAAAAGCAATTAAATAATTATGGAAAAATTAAATATCAAAATTCAAACACTAGAGGATGCTATCGAGGGTGAACCTCTTATCAAAAAAGGCAAAGGAGAAGTCCTGCAACCAATTAAAACAACAGTCGCAATATTAGAATCAGGGACTAAAGGTGGTAAAGCAGCAGTAGCAGTTATTTTTCACATGAAAAATGGAGACCAAATAATCGGTCAATTTACAGAAAATAATTTTACACATCTTACAAGTGTTTTCAAAGGAGCAGTAGCAAGATTTAAAGAATTATCAGACGCAAGATTAAAATAATGAAACTACCTAAAGGATATAAAAAAGAAGACTTTAATTGGACTGATATTCCAATAATAGGTCAAGCACTAATTATTACAAATAATGAAGTGATTGATTCCTTTAAAAATAAAGTGAACCCACTTAAATACTACAACGTTGGTAAACATAAAATAACAGGTAAAGTATTTATACAAGAAATTGAAAATGAAAGAATCAACTAAAAATGCACTAATAGAAGCTTGGAACTATTGCGATGTCGAAGATAAATCAACCGAATTTATGTTCCAATATATGTCAGATTTTGCAAACGTAGATTACGATACCGCAGTACAATTCGTTATGAAACACGAAAGAACCGAAGAAGATTTTAACCTATGAAAAAATTAATAAAACTTGGTAGGATTAACCTGAAATGGATTAAGAATTACTTAAACCTTATGGATATTCTTGAACATATATACTTTACTACACTTCTAATCAATGTAACTATCATGATTATGTCTTTTTTTAACTTATACGGTCTCTTAAACCAAAGCTCATACCTACTACAAAATTCCCCGCTAGATATTTACAATAAAAAATATGGAAACCTGACAATACTAGGAATCGTAATATTCATAGTGATTTTCCACCTCTTTAGAATTAAATTCCTAGAACCTAAACTGAATAAACTAATAGACCTACAAGATAAAATTCATATATCATTATCTAAATTACAATTACAATCCCTATGAAAAAAGAAAGCCTAGACCAACAAATTGAAAATATTCGTAAACAACAAATAAGGGATATTCAAGACCCACCCGCTCCAAATATTCGATTTGAATCTCCTGAATTTACAGAGGGGCAATTTGACGCTCACATGGAAAATATTAAAGGTAAAGAAGCTGTAACAATCTTTCAATTCCCAACAGCACAAACTTACTCAGTCAGACACAGAAAGGGTTGGACTATCGAATCATTTAAAGAAAGACTAAGAAACGTTTTTGAATACGCAATTATACGTAAAATTGAAGCAGGTGACGATACATTTATAGTAATGACCGATTCCGTAGAACTACTCACAAAACAATTCATGGAGAAAAATGAAACTAACGATACAAAAGCAACCATAAGACTATTTAAATTCCTAGAAAAAACAGCAATGCCCGAACCTAAAGATTATAACGAAGACCTTGTGCTATGATAATCCTCAAATCTAAATGCTGTAACGCCCTAGTCAAAATACATGGTAAAAACGATAGTACCAAATATCACTCCTGTACTAAATGTAACAAACCCTGCGATACCTATAACCTTAAAAAAAACTATAATGATTAACGATTACCTAAACTTTGAAAAGAAAATTAATGATACACTAGGAACAGAAGCAATTATCCAAATAATAGTGAAAGACCATACAAACGAATCATACCTGCCCGAAGATTGGGATAAACCTTACTTCCTGAAACTAATGAAATTCTTCCTTACAGAACTTAAAGAACACTACGGTCTTAAAAAACAACTGTTGAAAGTAGATATAATCCCAATACCCGAATACCTAGAAAACGCTAAACCTAAAGAAAAAGCAATCGAAATAGTCAAAACACTCAGAGATTCATACATAAAAGAATACCTAAATAACTAATTATGAAAACATCTATCATTAGAAAAACCAAAGAACTCCTAATCGTAACTTGGGAAAAAGAAGAAGTCGGTTTCGGACACCTTACTATGAAATGGAATCAAAAATTAAGAAGATTTATCCTAGACGCAGAGTATATGAATACCGATACCGTTATCGAAATCTTTAAAGCTATTAAGTGATGCACATCACATAACTATAAATAGAAATAACCATGCACGCCAAAAGATACAACTCCCTCGTGAAAAATAAAACAATGAAACTTACCAAAAAAGAAATTAAATACGGATGGCACTTCTGCCCGTCCCTTAACTTTAAACTAGTAACCTCTAACGATGACGATACTAACGGCTGTAAATGTAGTGAACTCTAAAAAAAGTTTCATATAAGAGAGTGGATGAGACCCATATATACATAGAGAGTGAGCAGCCCCCGAACGGAAACGACTTTTAAAACGCCACCCCCTTAGTGTTTACGGCGTTTTCATTACAATTTTTGACTTTTTTATTTGCCGCGATGCTGCTATCAATTTACACTCAGATTAACACGATACATGCGCGCTTCTTTCATTTATATATAATATTGATAATATGTAGGTAAAACAAAAACTAACAAAGTCTTAATACATTGATAACCAATACATTAAATGATGTTTGTTTTTTACCAAAAGAAAATAACAACT
>Ga0209345_10002557_pt1 | contig 19927 bp, 15 predicted proteins | sample Cruoilmetagenom7_FD_187294 | JGI IMG/M metagenome (GOLD analysis project Ga0209345, IMG submission 187294) | Oil polluted marine microbial communities from Coal Oil Point, Santa Barbara, California, USA - Sample 7 (SPAdes) (version 2) | ecosystem: Environmental > Aquatic > Marine > Oil seeps ... | reverse complement strand
CAGGATAAAAGCTAACAGACACCGACGTTTCAGTAGTCGCGCTAGAGGAGTTATCACTGGTCGCCTCAAACTTGATCTCACCGCTACTGGTACTGGCAGACAAGGTGGTGCTCACCTCAAAACTATAACTGGCAACAGATGACTGCGGCACTGTCACTGTTTCTTTTGTTAGATACTCCCTAGAACACAGCAATATGCAAGGTTTACCCCAGTCGCCGGTATCAATATCTTGAAAAAGAATCTTCGGAATAACGGTGATAGGAGTGCTTGTGCCACTAATAAAAAACTCATAACTGACGGTGATATCCATATCAGAACCATCAAGTACAAATTTGGCCTTATCTCCCTCCGAACTTATACTGACATCACTTTTTTTCCCTAGTACCGTGGCTTTAACATCTATTGGGGTGCCATTTAGCTGGCCGACATTGGTCCATAGTGCCGATTGAGGGGTATCAGGGTTCACGGCAGGGGTGATGACCGGAGGCGAAGAAAAATTGAGTTCTGTCGCCGCTGAAGCCGGGCCACAAATCATCAGCACCAAGCCAAATAAAACGATGTGCAGCGAAGTAAATAACCGCCTTAAAACCCCTAATACCTTGTTATTCATATAATTCTCTATTTGCAAACAGTATGGCTACGCACACTTTGAGAAGTGCTTCACAAATTAGAGTCTATGTGTTCATGCGCCAACTTTCATGAGGGCTTCATGGTATCTTGTGTAACGGTTCGTAAAGTGGTGCGTAAAACAATGCTTAATAGACTGCTTCCACATTTGCGACAAAACTAAGCCAGGATTACAATCACGACTCTCTACAGAAGACCTTTGCAACAAAAGCGCTTTTCTCTTATGCCGTGTCGCCCAGCGCGCCAACTGTCTGTAAAACAGGCCGCCATCGTACACGAGAAACAAAATAGATAATTATAACAATAACTTACAGAGATACACCCGGATGGACATCGCACAACGCGCCAAACTCATGCTGTACGCCATTTACGCCTTCATTGCTCTGGTGCTCGTTGGCTTGCCTGCAACAGCCTTTGTGCTTTACAAGCAGCACACTTACCCAAAAGAAGCGCTACAGCTGGCCTCTTACATTTATCCGAATTTTGAAAAAAGCTGCGACCCCGACAACAAAACCGGTGCGGCAGGTGTTACAAACAATTTAAGAACAAAGAAAGGCTTCCGGTATCACCTAAGAACTCCCGACAATTACGATGCCCACTACGCCCACCCTTTATTGATGGTGTTTGCACCCAGCGTCAGTGGCACCTTGATGGAGAAATACACGGGTCTAACGAGACAGGCGACGCAAGCTGGAATGGTTGTGGCCTATGTTGACGGTAAGCGTTTAAATCTCGCAGCGATACAAGAATTTGGCAGCATTCCCGGCGAAATCAAGGAGGACTGGTGCATCAATGAGCAGCGTGTTTTTCTGACAGGCCACTCCGACGGCGGCACCATTAGCTCGGCATTAGCATTCCTGGAAGACAGCCCCTTCCGCCCCACAGCAATTGCGCCCAGTGCAGCGGGTATTACAGGGGAAGAATTAAAACAGTATGAGTGCCCGCAACCTTTGTCCGTTATGGTAATGCATAATAACGGTGACACCCACTTCCCTGGATTCGGGAAACAAGCAGCAAGCTGGTGGGCAAACTGTAATCAATGCAGTGAAACAAGCACAGCCAGCCCATCTCCTGGCTGCATCCAATATTCTGATTGCGCTAATGGCGTAGAAACGCACTACTGCGAAGGAGAAGGCGGCAGCCACCTGACTTGGCCACACAAGAATGAAGCCATGCTGGAAATGTTTTTACGCAGCCCCGGCAAACAAAAAGAAAGCGGTGAGACGTAACAAATACTTACACACGGTTTCACCAGATCAACAGACCACACTGTTATAAGCTTCTAAAGTGGTGCCTCAAGATAACAACAACAACCCTGGAGTACACCTCATGGCTAACCAATTTAAAACCTTTTTACTTATCGCTTTTTTCAGCGGAACAGCGCTGGCGACCGAGCACCTGGCAACCACAAGCCCCCTCCCTAAAGCACCCCAGGTTGATGTCTGCGACTTTGTTGACCTGGAGCGTTGCGACTAAACAGGGACTCTACTGGGTTCAGGCAACCATCAGTCTGGACTCAGACATCAACACGGCCTTCCCTCCAACCCGAATCGTCAGGTCTGATAAACGACGATTATCCATCTCAACGTTAATAATGCTTTGGCGCGCCCCTGAATGCCCTCGTTCCACCGCAAAACAGTGGGTGCCGAGCTGAATATGAGGGTGGGCGCAAAGATAATTGGCGAAGGCAGGAATGGTCGCCCCCACAGGTGGGTCTTCATAACCAGCAATGTCTGGTCCAAACAAGCGCGTATGAAAATCAGCAACGGTAGGATCTGTATTGTTGGCAAACAACAGAAGATCCTGGGCCAATGAACTCGGTGCCGATGAACGACTCCAGGGGTCAAACTTAAAACGTGCTTCCTGTATCGCCCGATAGGATTTTATAGGAACGATCAGATACGGGGTACCGCAAGAGACTATCAGCGGCTCAAAATGATCAAAACCAATATCCGCTGGCGAGAGGCTCAACATCGCAGCCAACTCTTCATGACTCGGCGTAAAACGATCCACCGCAGAGTGGGTTATCAGAGACTGCTCTATTATCCCTGGCTTATCCCCATTGCGGGAAATATGCGCCTGCACATCGACATTCTGTCCTTCAAAATGTAATGCCACTGGTTTGTCGCCCAAGGTACAGGTGCCATTTGAGGCCAAGACATGAGCTGCGGCCATAACCGTATGGGTTGAAACGGATACTTCCTTTATCGGCGTAAAGCAGCGCAGCTTATAGCTCGCCTCTCCAAGGTTCTCGACAAACACGGTATTACTTACGCTCAGCTCATTTGCGATTTTCAACATTTGTTCATCACTCAAGCCTGCAGATTCAGGGAATACAGGAACTTGCGCCCCGTTAAAAGGTTTTTCCGTAAAAACGTCTGTCGTAAAATATTTATATTCCATAGTTCATTACATCCAAATACATAAGGGAGACCGTTGCGTACAGAGCTGAGCAACTTTCAGGCGCCAACAAGTTAGGCGATTGAAGCGGCACTATGTGAGAAAAATGGTTCTCGTGCAAAGGACTCAAAAAAGAAGGGAGGCCTGCTTTTGCAATGCAGCCCCTCTTATTGTTGAACAGCAAGAAACGCTCCAATCAAGAAAATTCTGACTTACAAGTTTTCTTCCGCGAAGGCCGCTAAACGGCTCCTTTCTATGCCATTGACGCGCATCACCCCCGCATGTTCAAAATACTTACATTTTTCCACAAGGTAGGTTAAACCAGAAGTGAGTGGAGTTATATATTTATTGTCAATTTGGGCCAAGTTGCCCAAAACGACTATTTTTGAATTTTTACCTACTCTGGTCAAAATAGATTTAATTTGAAACTGCGTCAAATTTTGTGCTTCGTCGACGATAATATACGAGTTATTAAAAGAGCGGCCGCGCATAAAGTTTAATGATTTAAACTGAATATTCGCCCGTTCTTTGACGTAATCCATGCTGGTATAGTTGGTTTCATCTTTGCCAATAAGCACTTCGAGGTTGTCATCAAATGCGGCCAGCCACGGGGCCATTTTCTCTTCTTCTGTCCCTGGTAAAAAACCGATCTCTTCGGCCAAGGGAGGTGTTGAGCGAGCGATGATCAGCTTATCATAGCTCTTGTTTTCCATGATTTCTTCTAAACCATAAGCAAGTGCTAACAAGGTTTTTCCTGAACCCGCCGGGCCAGTTAATACGGTCAAATCTATATCTTCCTGATTTAACAAATACATGGCCTTGGCTTGTTCGGAATTTCTGGGTTTAATTCCCCAGTTGATTTGCCGGTTTAAAAAATCGTTGGAGTATTGCACCACCCGCAGCTCGCTCTGGTCACCACTTAATACCACACCAACGAAACCATCATCGTCGCTAATAAACATATTGGGATGAATATTGGGAAGATCCACTTCTTTCACTGTATGCACGGTAAAACCATCTTCATGGGCAGTCGTCACACTGCCAACCGACTCCCAAAAACTACCACCAACATGTTCATAACCCCTGGCCAATAAATCAATATCATCCAGGACCTTGTCATTGCGATAATCCTCCACATGCTCCAGGCCAGAACCTTTGGCCTTTAAGCGCATATTAATATCCTTGGTCACCAGGCAAACATACGCACTGGGTTTTTCTGACTGCAGGGTTAGCGCCACATTGATAATGCGATTATCGTTTGCATGGTGGATATTAGTGTTCAGATAATTAACGTTCACGTCGTTGTTCTTTATGGCCTGATCCGGATAAATCGCCAAGGTGCCCGATTCACAGCCATTGGGCAGTGCAGGCAGATGAACGCCACTCACAATTTCGGCGGGTGATGCGTTTTCCAGGTAAGCATCTATGGCATTAATGGCAATACGCGCTTCTCGGCTAACATCCTTTTCGCGCCGATCTTTAATAACATCCAATTCTTCCAGAACCGTCATGGGAAGCACCACATGATGCTCCTGAAATGCCTGCAAGGCCAAGGGATCATGTAGCAATACATTGGTATCAAGAACGTAAACCTTTTCCATAATCATTCTCCATTAAAAATCAGCGGCAGCATTATGCCACCGTGGTTTAACCTAGAAACCGCAATTGGAGTACGAAATTCTGCACACCGACAGTACCCAATGCACTCGCTGTGCTCATGGGGCAGGCTCTAGGCACTTTTAGGCGAGCTCTTGCCGCACCTGGAAAATTTTAAAAAGTTCTCATCTCCAGCCGTATACGGCGCTTACGCCCAATAAGGTGAGCACGAATTTTGAAAATTTCCTATGCACGCCAATATCCTGCACATCTTTTTCGCACCTTTATGCCCTCGGGGTGCAACTGAGGGTTCTAGGTTTAAAACTACGCAAGAACAGCGCGCGGCCATTCCGCATGTTTCATTTCCCTGTAAAGGAAATTTGAAGTGTGACTGAGAAAATAAGGAACAAACGGAAATTCGGGAACGGAAAGAAACAAACGAGGGGAACAAAGAAGCGTAGCGGGCTGAAGCGCACGTCCACCAAAATAACAAAGTGAGGGCGCAAAGAAAAAGAACCAATGGCTTAAATACAACCTGCTTTTACGGATAATAACTCCAGGAAAACGATTATACGTTCGGGCCTAGGGATAAAAAGCATGTGCTATTCGTTATCTGTATTTATAGACCATTTTTATGAATACCAGGTGAAGTGCCTTGAAATATCATTTAAATAGGAGGAATTGCTAAGGAAGCGGGAGTATCTCGGCTGTTTCGCCCCAAAAGTGGGCAAGAATTGGCTCCATTCGTGCTGGCAGTGCGCTGGTATAAAAACGGGGCGGCTTTTTATTTTCTTCCAAACTCTGCAAACCCCTCTCGCCCAACCGTCTCGAAAGCTCTGCCGCAACAGGCGCCCCCGTATCAACCAGCTGAACTTCTGGCCCGCTTATCTCCTGAATTAAGGGGGCAATAAAACTGTAATGGGTGCAGCCCAACACAAGGGTATCTGCCTGCGCCTCTAGAATGGGTGCTAAGTAACGCGTGAGCAAAGAACGTAATTTGTGCCCATCAAGGTTCATTGCTTCAATTTCATCCACCAAGCCCGGACAGGGCTGGGTAATCACTTTTTGACCGCCATAAGACGAAACCAGCTGCGCGTATTTGTCACTGCTGACGGTTTCCCGCGTGGCCAAAACACCCACCACACCCGTTTTAGATAAACTCGCGGCAGGTTTTACGCCAGGCTCAATGCCCACGATGGGTACGGAGAAAGTTTTACGCAATTCGGCCACTGCCGCTGCGGTGGCGGTATTACAGGCCACCACCAGGGCCTTCACCGGCAGATCAACCAAAAAGCGTGAAATGCACAAAGCACGCTCAATCACAAACGCCTCCCCTTTTTCACCATAGGGGGCGAATTGAGAGTCCGCCACGTAGACTAGGTTCTCATGGGGTAATTGTTGATGCACATGCCGCAATACCGACAACCCACCTACACCGGAATCAAATACGCCAATGGGGCTGGAGGAACTAAGCTTCAAGCTAGAGATCCCTACTTACCGTATCGGATACAAATTTCGCCTTTTCCAAGGCTTGCTCTATGGTATCACCCAGCGCCAAACCCACCCCCATCCGGCGTGCTCCCGACACTTCGGGTTTGCCAAATAAACGTAATTGAGTATCACTCTGCTTAAGCGCTTGCTGCAAATTACCAAAACGGACGTTTTGGGAATCTCCTTCCACCAGAATAACGGAAGAAGCCGCCGGGCAATATTGTCGAATGGTGGGGATGGGTAGGTTTAAAATTGCCAAGGCATGCAAGGCGAACTCCGACAAATTCTGGGAAATCATCGTCACCATGCCCGTATCGTGAGGCCGCGGGGAAACCTCGCTGAAAAACACCTCATCCCCCTGAATAAATAACTCCACACCAAATAAACCCAAACCACCAAGGGCCTGTGTTACCGCTTGCGCAATGTTTTTCGACTTGTCTAATGCAACAGAGCTCATTAGTTGGGGTTGCCAGGACTCGCGGTAATCCCCTTGCTCCTGGCGATGCCCTATGGGCTCGCAATAACTTACACCATCACGATGGCGCACCGTCAACAGGGTAATTTCATAATCAAAGGGGATAAAACCTTCAACAATCACCCGCCCTTGTCCGGCTCGCCCACCACTTTGGGCGTAATCCCAGGCAGCATGTATCTCGTCTTCAGTTCGAAGTGTCGACTGTCCCTTGCCGGATGAACTCATCACCGGTTTAACCACACAAGGCAGACCAATTTCTGCCACGGCAGTGAGGTATTCCTCCAAGGTGTCAGCGAAACGATAAGGCGAGGTTAAAATGCCCAAATCCTCTGCCACTAAACGACGAATTCCTTCACGGTTCATGGTTAATTGTGTCGCCCTGGCGGTGGGGACTACTTCAAAACCCTCTTCCTCCAAGGCGACCAAGGTATCTGTCGCAATGGCTTCAATTTCCGGAACGATAAGATCCGGCGCTTCGGCTCGAATAATTGACTCCAGTGCCGAGCCATCCAACATGGAAACAACATGACTTCGGTCAGCCACCTGCATTGCCGGCGCATTGGCGTAACGATCCAGTGCCACTACCTCTACACCCAAGCGTTGCAGCTCAATCACCACTTCTTTGCCCAACTCGCCCGCGCCACAAAGCAGTACTTTTTTCGCCGTGGAAGAAAAAGGTGTGCCTAAATCAACTGATTCAATACGTTTTACCATGCTAAATTTCCATCATCCCTTTCGTAAACCCTTTACTTTTGGCTGCGACGCTCGCGCACCTTTTGTAATGTCTGTTTTTTTTCATCATTGCTCATCTTTCCCCATGTAGTGATCTCATCTCCCGACCGGTAGCAGCCGATACAGACATCGCCATCATTAAGGGCGCAGATATCCACGCAGGGAGAGGGAACAATCCGGGGCTTTTTACTCAACAGGTTCATCAACAACTTCCACTTAAACGAATGTGAAATACTTTATAAACAATTGCTTATATAATAACTCAAGCAAGACTAGATATATCACAATTGTACCCTTAAAATGGGAGCAATGCAGATAGACCATGTCATATTAGGGATAGATATTCTTGAGCAAAGCAGTCTGCAAGCGCATAAATAAAACAACAAGCGCTTCGTTATTAAGCAGTTTATCGCCCAAATTCAAGGCACCACGGGTTGAGCTCTTAATGGTGGCGTGGCTGCTCTGCGCTTACGCCACGAAAGCCATGGCACTTGAAACCGACTTACCCTTATCTCAGCTTTCCATCACAAGCCTGGCCATAAACACTATTTTTGCCCTTGGTCTTGTGCTCTTTTCCATACGCTATTTCAAAATCAGCCGTCACTATAAAGACGTACTCCAAAAAATCCAGCACGAAGCCAACGCCCTACTGGCTGCCAGTAGCGCCACCTGGTATTGGGACCTCAAAAGTGATCTCGTGACTTTCAGCCCATCATTCCAAACCACTTTGGATGGCGGAAAACAAATTACCCCCAGGGACAGTCGAGTATGGGCTGACTTACTGCATCCCGGTGACCTCAAGCACACAAACCAGCTGATGCAGGAAGCACAAACCCATTACCCTACCCAGTTCCAACAAGCCTGTCGTCTGACGAACAACCAAGGGAAAAACCCAAGCTGCATTGTGAGTGGTTCAGCCTGTGGTATTAATCGCAAAGGCCAGCCCTCAGCACTGACTGGAACCATGCTCTTTTCTAGGGAAGAAACTCATACATCCTCCTCTTCGGCTTCTTATCAAGCGTCCTTACCGGGCACAGTCGCGAAAACAGCAGCAAGGGAATCCCAGCAAACCCAGCACTTTTTACCTGACGAAAAGCACCTACAGAACCACGTCACTCCACCAAGCTCACAAACCGTAAAGCAGCTGTTAATCGTTGATGACGACCCCTTTATTCGCCAGATGTTATCGGGGCTACTCTCCAGCATGAAGATCAATGTTATATTAGCATCCAGCGGCAAAGAAGCCCTGAATGCTCTTGGCGAACACCACATTGATCTCGTACTCATGGATTTGGAAATGCCTGAAATGAGCGGCTAAGACACCCTAAATAAATTCACGACATACGGGATTATGACTGTTTGCTGGTTGTTTCAATGACTGCCGGCAGACTTGGAAAACAATTGGGTGACATCGATCACAGCGGCTTTAATGAAGAAATCTCCAAACCCATAGATCCACAAAAATTAAAACGCACCCTCAACCACTACCTTAAAGAAGAAAATCAAGTGAACGCAAAAGAAAAAACAGAAAGACAGGAAGAATCACCAAAAATAATGGACTTGGATATCGCCATGTACTACGTCGAAGGGAACCGCGAATTACTGTCTGCACTTTTAAATAATATTCATAACGATCATTATCATGACCTCGAAAAATTCAGAGATTACCGGCAAAATCACAACACCCATGATGCGCAGCGTTTACTACACACACTAAAAGGCATTGCCGGCACAATCGGCGCAACAGAGCTTGAAGAAAGCTGCAAAATTCTTGAAAACCAAGAGCCTTATCAAAAAGATGCGTTGGCTACATTTGATCAGGCTTTCTTAATGCTCATGAAAGAAATTGAAATACAAAATGGCACAAAGCGTATAAGAAGTGCCACATAAATACACCCCGTATTTCACCACACCTGGAATTAACGATGCAATCCATTCTTATTGTCGATGACGAACGTTTTTATACTGACATTCTCATCAATCTATTAAAAAATGACTATCAGCTCATTACCGCTAAAAGTGGAAAAGAAGCGCAGGAAAAAGCAGAACTGCATCAGCCCAACCTGATTCTATTGGATATATTAATGCCGGATATTAACGGCCTTGATCTCTGTATCTGGTTTAAAGCACATCCTTTGCTCAGGGACATTCCGGTCATCTTCCTCACCGTAAAAAGTAGTGTTGCGGATGAGATGAAAGGTTTTGAGCTCGGTGCCGTTGACTACATTACAAAACCCCTCAGCCCTCCCATTGTTAAAGCCCGCGTACAGACCCAGCTGGCCCTTAAGGCGGCACACCAGAAAGAACAACAGCGCGCTGACTCTCTGGATGAAGTTGTCACCCAACGCACCAAGGAATTACTCAAAGAAATCGAAGACAGAAAAGTCATTGTACAAACTCTTCGTCGCCAGGAAAGCGATCTCAGAATGATCCTTGATAATGCCCTGGCCGGTATGTTTTCCACCGATGAAAATGGCATTATTCTGTCCTTCAACCCGGCGGCTGAGAAAATTTTCGCTTACTCAGAAAATGAAGTTATCGGGCAGGAAGTCGGCATCCTGTTTACCAAAACATCTACCCAGAACTATATGCGGGATGTAAAACAATGCTTTCCAAAAGAACGTTCAGAACTATTTGAAAAATCCGGTATGGAGGTGACGGCGATAAGAAAAAACAACGAGCCATTTCCTCTACAGATTTTGGTCGCAGAACTTCCATCAAATGGTAGCAGTCACCAGCGCTTTATTAGTTCCTTTTTTGATATCAGTATTCAAAAGCAGCAGGAGCGCCAGCTTTTTCAATTTAGCAAAATGGAATCCCTCAGCGCACTGGCCGGTGGCATTGTTCACGATTACAATAACATGCTAGGTGTCATACTTGGCTACGCAGAATTACTGCAGGCAAAAGTTAAACATGACCCCGTTTTATTTAATTATGCCGATACCATTGTTAAATCTGCCGGGCGAGGCAGCACACTATCTAAAAAACTTCTTTCCATATCGCGACGCGATAGCAGCGATAAAAATCAACACGATATCAACCACCTTGTTGTGGACATGCAGCAAATATTGGAGAAGCTACTGGATGTCAACATTCAGCTTCAGGTCGATCTTGATGCCTCAAGTTGTCAGGCGCAACTGGATGCCGGGGATTTTAACGATGCCTTGCTTAATCTGTGCACCAATGCCAAACATGCCATGCCAAAGGGGGGAAACTTAAGAGTCTCAAGCAAAATTTTCGAACTGAATAACGAAGAGAAACAAATACTACAGCTGCAAAAAGGCGATTATATTCAGCTTTCTATTACGGATACTGGCACCGGTATGGATGAAGAGGTACTTGCCAAACTATTCGATCCTTTTTATACCACCAAGGGGAAAGACGGCACGGGTTTAGGCATGACCCAAGTATACAGTTTTATGCAACGATCCCATGGCGCAATTACGGTTGATTCCTCACCCGGAAAGGGTTCTTCTTTTTACCTTTATTTTCCACTCGCCAGTGCCTTGGCGCCTGAGTCTGAGTCTGAGTCTGAGTCTGAGCCTGAGCCTGCCGCATGATGATTATTTCCTTTCCGGCTAAGCCAAATACTGTAACGGTTTGCAATAAACCAGCAACTGGGTACGCTTAGCAATAGAATAAAAAGCAAATCTCGGCTCGGCTGCTCCACAAGCAATAAAGTTCGCAAGGGCGGAAAAACAATAGCGGCAGTTTGGGCCAACAGGCCAATCACCAGGGCGGCAAGTACCCAGCGATTAAATACCGGAGGAAAATGCACCTTGCGAGCTGGCAGTACAAAAGACAACTGTACGAGCACAATAAAACAAAATACCAGGGTCTGAGTAAAACCTTTATCAAAGTCCAGTAGCGGTAAAACAGTCAGCAAACTTAAAGCGGCTATACCTCCCAATAAACCCACCCAAACAATGAATTTTAAGGACCCACTATCCAATAAAGGCGCTGACGCAGAGCGCGGTTTCATTTTCAGTACACCGGGGTTTTTATCCACCGACAAGGCCAGTGCTGGCAGGGAGTCTGTTAATAAATTTATCCAAAGTATCTGTACAGCCGTTAATGGCAACAACAAGGTTTCACCGGATTGGGTCATGGCAAAAACAATCATCGCCCCCACTGCAATAAGAACTACTTCAGATAAGTTTGTGGAAAACAGGGTGCGAATAAATTTCTGAATATTTTCATAAATGCTACGTCCTTCCTCCACCGCAGCAATAATGGTGGCAAAATTATCATCCATTAAAATCAGGTCAGCCACCTCGCGGCTGACATCACTACCACGAATCCCCATGGCAATTCCTACATCTGCCGTTTTCAATGCTGGAGCATCATTAATACCATCCCCGGTCATCGCTACGACTTCATTTTTAGCTTTTAGCGCATCCACAATCTTCAGTTTGTTTTCAGGTGAAACCCGCGCATAAATATTGGTTTGGCACACGGTTTCACGTAGCTGTTGCTCGTCCATATCGTCGAGCATTTTACCCGTTATGACGTCTTCACCTTCTATGCCCACGGTATGCGCAATGGCTTTGGCAGTTTCAGGGTGATCGCCGGTAATCATCATAACGCGTATACCGGCTTGTAATGCATTTGCGATGGCGCCAGGGATTTCTTCACGGGGAGGATCCCAAAAAAGCGCCAAGCCCAACCAAATAAGAGAACTGTCATCTTCATCAGTCGCCTCTTTACCGCCCACCAACTCATAATCCAGGCGGTAAGCGAAAGCCAAGGCGCGATAACCTTCACGGGCATAACTTTCAATTCGCGCCTCAATATCTGTTTTCTCACTAACACTCAGCCTGCAGAGACTCAAGATTACCTCGGGGGCCCCTTTAAGATAGCTCAATGGACCCTCGGGACTTTCAACTGTGACACGCATGTATTTCCAACGGGAATCAAAGGGCTGACTGGAAACCCTTGGGTAACGCGCCTTTAGCTCCTCGGGCGACTGGCCCTGCTCCCGTGCCTGATCCCGTACATAGCTCAGCAAACCCAGCTCAAGGGGATCTCCCGCATCACTGTGCAATTCTGCATCATTCGCTAAAACCATTCCTCTGAGCAAGGTATCGTATTCGAGGGTATCGACCTTTCTTACCGTCATTTTATTTTCGGTGAGGGTGCCGGTTTTATCCGTGGCAATCACCGTTACGGAACCCAGGGCCTCTACCGCAGAAAGCCTGCGCACCACAGCCTTGCGCTTGGCCATTCGCTCAACCCCCAAAGCCAAGGCCAGCGTTAACACAGCGGGAAGACTCTCCGGCACTGCAGCCACGGCTAAGGCCACAGCAAAAATAAATACGTGGGCAAATTGCGAAGCTCCCTGGGTGAATGCCCCGACCACCAAAATAAGCACAGCAATACTCAACACAAACCCCGCAACCCAATTACCAAAGTGGGTCATACGCTTTTCAAGGGGCGTTTTCTGATCCTTAATATCACCCAGTAAGGAGGCCAGTTCCCCCATACTACTTTGCGTGCCAATGCCTTCCACCTGAATATAACTTCGCCCCCGCACTGCCAATGTGCCGGAATAAAGCATATCCTCATCGCCCTTTTCAACGGGAACAGACTCCCCCGTTAACATGGATTCATCCACCAGAAGATTTTCGCTACGAACTACAATGCCATCCGCTGGCACGCGCTCCCCTGCTTCCACTCGCACAATATCACCGGGCACCAAATTGCGACTTGGCAGGCTAAGCAGTTTTTCATCGCGCAGCACCCAGCTTTTAGGTGCGGCCAATTCCATTAGGCGATTAAGCGCAGCATCGGATTTTGCCTCCTGCCACACACCAAGCCCGGCGTTAGCCAGAAGAATAAAAAGAATCGTCATCGGCTCAAGGGGTAGGCCAGACATTCCCTCCATCATCCAAATGACAACACCAAAACCCAAAGCAAAGAGTAAAATATAAATAAGTGGATTTTTAAACTGCCGCAATAGCTTTAGAGCAAAACTCTCAGGCTCGACTTCTGGCAAAGCATTGGGGCCATATTGCTGTTGACGTAGAGTCGCCTCTGCGGAGCTTAAGCCCTGCGGCAATTGTGCTGACATCGCTGCGATTCCTTAAATAAAACCTTCAATGGCCTTAATAATAAAAGCATTCAGATCGATCCTGTTTGAACGGTGCGCAATGGTATTGGTGGTAAACATATCGACACCCCTTGTGCAGATTTCCTCGTAGCTGTCTTCGGCAAAAATACCGTGGATAGCCACACAACTGCAGTCGGAAAACCCCATATCCCTCAGCTGCTCGATGGTCTCTATCAGAGTTCGTCCGCTAGAAACAATATCGTCCACCAACACCGGCGTATGCTCTCGCCACTGTGTTATATCCGGCAGGCTGACCTGGACATCTCTATCACCTCGACGCAGTTTTTCCAGCACCAGAAATGGCATACCATAGTTTTTCGCCGCCTGCTCTACCCATTGTGCGCTTTCACTGTCTGGCCCAATCAGCAGGGGTTTGTGAACATTCTCGTTTATCCAAGCATGCAACAAGGGGGCTACATGCAGTGTTACACAGGGAATGGAATAAATTTCTTCAAGTGACTTAAAGCGATGCAGATGCGGATCAACCGTGAGCAGCCAATCAAAATGCGCAGAAATTAGGCCCGCAAAAACCCGAGATGTAACCAGCTCCCCCTCTTTAAAGGCCTTATCCTGGCGCATATACCCCAAGTAAGGCGCCACCAAGCCCACCCGTTTGGCACCTTGTTGCTTAAGTGCTGTGGCCAAAAATATCAGTGCTAAAAAATCGGTATTGGGCTGAGATAGGGTGTGCAGCACAATAACTTCCTTGTTACTGCAATCGCTTAGAATCTGCAAATACGTTTCGCCATCCGGGAAGCGCCGATAGTTCAAACTGCCCTTTTCCGCCTGAGAACTCATCGCAAGGGCTGCCAATAAAGGTGCTTGCTCTTGGATGGAAAAATAAAGATAAGCCATTTATATGCCCAAAATAATGAGATGGTAAGCCATCAATCAGATCCAGCGTCGTACTTTATTTTTATACGTTCGATACTCGTCACCAAACAATCTCTCTAGCGCCCGCTCTTCAGGTTTCACCTGAAAAAAATTTAAAGTGAAAATAAAAAACGGAAGAACAAAAAAGGCAGATACAGCACCAAGATACAAAGCCCAGCCAATAAGCATTAATAGCAAACCAAAATACATAGGGTTACGCGTATACCGATATAAGCCGTGCACTACTAATTGAGACGACTTATCTGGCGTAAAAGGATTTACCGTCGTATTCGAACGAAAAAATAAACCACCAGCCCATAAAATACATAATAATCCTGCTGCCCCTAGGAGCACTCCCAATACCATAAGAAAGTAAGATTCGAAGCGTTGTACCGGAGCGACTTCTGAAAAACCCCACATAATCAGGAAAAAAAACAACATATAAACGGGTGGTGGTATTTTGAGTTCCATGTTTTATTCTCGATTGTGTTTGTATCCCAAGCTTCGGCCCGCACATTTGCGAAGCTTCAAGCTAAGGATAGTGAGATCAAAAACCGCATTATATACATGGTTTACAGCCCTCGGGGCTAGTCTAAGCTTGAATAAACCAATCACCATATTACCCCGAATGAAACAGCTCGATATCCGATTAATTGTTGATACTGCGATAGGCCAAAGCAATGCAATACTTCCTGAATTTACCCGTTTGGAAAAAGTTGATTTTCGTTTTCTTATTGGTCGGGCTGATGCCGATGAGCATCCTTGGCTTGGAATCTGTCTACACTGCCAACAAAATCATCACCGAGCAAGTATCAAACCAGCTTTCCTCCGTGAGACAACTTAAAGCCAACGCTGTTGAAAACTACTTTCAACGTGTACGCAAACAGATCGAAACCCTCGCGACAAACTCAGTGGTCGTTAATGCAGCAACCCGCTTACCGAGTGCCTACTCAACATTCCGACAAGAGGCCAATATAGACGCCGACACACTCGCAAAGCAAAAAGAACATGTGAAACGCTATTATCGCGAGCAATTTGGCCAACACTACGAAAAAATCAACGGTTCAGCGCCAGATCTGGAGTCTATGTACAGCAACATGGATGATGACTCCTGGGCCCTTCAATATGCATACATCAGCAACAATCCACACGCCCTGGGAGAAAAACACCTGTTAAAGGATGCACAAGACAATACATCCTACTCCTTAATTCATCAGGCCATTCACCCCACACTGCGTAGTTTTCTTGAGAAATTCGGCTATTACGATATTTTTATTGCCGACATAGAAACCGGCGACATTGTCTACTCCGTATTCAAAGAACTCGACTTCACCACCTCGTTAGCCGGAGGCCCCTATGCATCCACCAGCATTGGAGAAGCCTACTCCAATGCCCTTGCCTTCAATAGCTCTGATAAAACGGTATTAACGGATTTCAAAACTTACCCCCCTTCCTACGATACTCCTGCCAGCTTTATCTCCACACCCATCTTTAATGACGGCGAAGCCGTAGGTATTCTGATCTTTCAAATTCCCATCGAGGAAATCAATGCAACAATGAGTGAACGAGCGGGTATGGGTGAAACAGGAGAAAGTTACCTGGTCGGTGCCGACCACCTTATGCGCTCTGACTCCTTTTACGAACACGACTTTCACGACGTAGTCACTTCATTTAAAAACCCGGACAAAGGCAAGGCTGCAACCGAAGCGGTAACAAGTGCCTTTGCTGGTCAGACAGGGGTGACGCAAGCTAACAACTATAAGGGAGACCCCGTTTTATCTTCTTTTGGAACGATAGACCTCGGCGACCTTCAATGGGCCATCGTTGCCGAGCAGAATATTGCTGAGGCCTTTGCGCCAGTAGCAAAAATAAAAACCATCATACTATGGGTGGCTATCGCCTGCGCTATTTCTGTCGCCTTGATTGCCTTATGGGTTAGCAAGCTTATTTCAACGCCCATTCAACGGGTTGCCGATGCGATCGAAAATGCCGTACAAACCGGCTCATTCAGCCAGCCGGTTAATCACCAAAGCAACGATGAAGTTGGAAAAATGGCGTCCTCCTTTAATGGCCTTTTGAATTCACTGTCGTCCATGTTTACGGAAACCAATGAGGTTCTCAAGGAAGTTAATGAAGCCAACTATGATGCCGCCATTACCAGTCATTTTAATGGCGATATGGAAAAGCTCTGCAATGGTGTCAACACCACCATCTCTGAAATCCGCGCAGCCCATGCGGAACAACAAAAGATGCAGATTCTTGCAGAACAAAAAGCCAAGGAGGCAGAGCAAACCGCCAACCAAGCAGAAGAGGCGGCAAATGCAGCAAATAAGATAAAACAAGCGCTGGATGTAGCAAAAACCTCGGTAATGATGGCTGATGAGAATAACACCATTGTTTATACCAATATCGCACTCGACAAGATGATGTGTAATGTCGAAAATGATCTTCGCAAGGATCTTCCCCAGTTCAGCGCAAAAACACTCAATGGTAGCAATATGGATATTTTCCATAAAAACCCACAGCACCAAAAAGGCATTATTTCAAAGCTCACTTCAACTTTTGACACACAAATTCACGTGGGGGGAAGGGTATTCCGGCTTGTGGCCAACCCCATTACCCAGAAAGGGGAAAGAGTCGGCACCGTGGTGGAATGGGAAGATAGAACCAACGAGGTCAGCATAGAAAAAGAAATTGATGCCGCCGTGGACGCCGCCGCCAAGGGGGACTTTTCACGCTCACTCTCCCTTGAGGGCAAAGAGGGCTTTTTCCATTCACTGTCAACAGGGCTTAACCGCTTACTGAATACCACTGAAATGGCGCTTGGCGATGTTAATCAAGTGGTGAGAAGCATGTCTACCGGCGACCTCACTACAAAAGTGGACAAAGATTATGAAGGCCTATTCGGAGAGCTTAAAGACAACCTGAACAACACCATGGACAAACTCACAAACGTAGTGAGTCATATTAACCAGTCATCGCAAACCGTGCTGAGCGGTGCCAATGAAATTGAAATTGGTATGCGCGACCTGAGCCGCCGCACAGAAGAGCAGGCTGCATCGCTAGAAGAATCCGCATCGAGCATGAACGAGATGACAGAGTCTGTTCAAAACAATTCAGACAAAGCAGAAACTGCCGACAGCTTGGCCAAAGATGCGGAACAGAAAGCCCTCCAGGGTGGAGAAATAGTAAAAGAAACCGTCGAGGCAATGCAGTCCATCGACAAAGCCAGCAGCTCCATCGCCAACATTATCGGCGTGGTGGAGGAGATTGCCTTTCAAACCAACCTGCTCGCCCTGAACGCTGCAGTAGAGGCCGCCAGAGCCGGTGAACAAGGCCGCGGCTTTGCGGTGGTCGCTGCAGAAGTCAGACAGCTCGCACAAAGATCCTCAGCCTCGGCAAAAGAAATCAAGGAGCTGATCAAGGATAGTGGCGACAAGGTGGCCATCGGCTCAGATCTCGTTATTCGCTCTGGCGAAACACTCAATGAAATTGTTAAAGCAGTGGAAAGAGTGGGTGAAACCATTAGCGGTATTGCCGATGCCTCCAAAGAGCAATCATCCGGCATCACCCAGGTTAACATTGCAATCGGCCAAATGGATGGCATGACCCAGCAAAACTCCGCGCTTGTGGAAGAGGCCACCGCCGCCAGCGGAAATATGGCCGCACAGTCCGGATCTATGGTGAAAGCCGTGGAGTTTTTTAAGACCCGATAAACGACAAGTAAATATTAACCTAGAAGCCTCAGTTGGAGTACGAAATTCTGCACACCGACAGTACCCAATGCACTCGCTGTGCTCAAGGGGCAGGCTCTAGGCGCTTATAGGCGAACTTTTGCCGCACCTGGAAAATTTATTTTAGAAAGTTCTCATCTCCAGCCGTATACGGCGCTTACGCCCAATAAGGTGAGCACGAATTTTGAAAATTTCCTATGCGCGCCAATATCCTGCGCATCTTTTTCGCACCTTTATGCCCTCGGGGTGCAACTAAGGTTTCTAGGATTAATACCCAAACGCAGCAGCCAATCGGTGTTTTTCAAGAGATAGTTGACTGCTGCATTCGGGTATTATCAAATGAGTCATCTGCCCCATTCCCACCCATTAATCCAGAATAAAACCTCAGCAAGACAAGCAACAAGCAAGATTGCCAAGCGAATATTTTCCACCTACCCTTAGCGTTCTAACGGTAACACGCTCTTTATGTCGATCAGCGTGTATAATGCCGCCTCAATATATCTTGTTAAAAAGGATCAGCCCTTGCTCAGCTCACGCCTGCTTTTTGGTAAGAAACCCGCCTTATTTTCCACCATCATCGGCATATTCCTGTATCAGCTTTCATTTTTAAGTGTTGCCAGCACAGCACTTGAGCGCGTAGCTGCGGTAGTGGATGACGATATTATTCTGGAAAGCCAGCTCAAAGAACGCATCCACTACATCTCTCAGGACTTCAGCAAACGTGGGGCCGCCTTACCTCCCAGCTATGTTATGCGCGAACAAGTTCTGGAGCGGCTCATTCTGGAAAGTATTCAACTGCAACTGGCGGGCCGCGGTGGCTTACGCATTGACAACAACATGTTAAACCAAACCCTAGGGCGTATAGCAAAACAAAATGGCATGAACCTCAGCCAATTCCAGAAGGAAATTGCCCAATCGGGCGAGTCTTACTCCTTTATACGTGAGCAAGTAAGAAAAGAGCTGCTAATAAATCAGGTTCGCCAGCAATTTGTCGGCCGACGCGTGAAGATCAGCGAACAAGATGTAAAAAACTTTATTGCATCGGATCAAGGTAAGCTGGCGATGGAAGAAGAATACCGCCTCAGCCACATCCTGCTGCCTATCCCACAACAAGCCTCCAAAGGTGATATCAAAAAACTTCATAAACAGGCCAATGAGTGGGCTGACAAGTTACAACACGGGGAGAATTTCGCCCAACTCGCCGCGCGCTTATCCAAAGGGCAGCGCGCACTTGAAGGCGGCGATATCGGCTGGCGCAAAGCACCCCAACTGCCCACCTTATTTGCCGACAGGGTGATCAAAATGGAGAAAGGGAATGTATCCCGCCCCATTCGCAGCGCCTCAGGCTTTCATATCATCAAGCTCACAGACATGCGCGGCAGCAACGTTATCATGGTGGAACAAACCCGCGTCAGACATATTCTTGTTAAACCCAACGAAATTCGCTCTGAACCGGAGGCCAATGCCTTAATCAAGAAAATCAGCCAGGATATATCCAGCGGCAACAAAAGCTTTGAAGAAATGGCCCGCTCCTATTCTGACGACCCATCCAGCGCCCACAGTGGCGGAGAGCTTGACTGGGTAAACCCTGGTGTACTGGTGCCAGAATTTGAAAAAACCATGAATCAATCGAAAGTGGGCGCCTTAAGTGCCCCCTTTTTAACCCAGTACGGCTGGCATATCCTTGAGGTGCTGGAGCGCCGCAGTGAAAACCAGGGGCCAGCTTTCAGGGAAAACCAAGCCAAGATGGCGCTGCAAAAACGCCGCTACGACGAAGAACTGCAACGCTGGCTCAGAGAGATTCGCCAGGAAGCTTATGTGGATATCAAGGCGATTTAAGCGGGAAGGCGCTTTTGAATAGCCTCCGCAATGTGCTGGCCATCACCTCCG
>Ga0209345_10002553_pt1 | contig 19959 bp, 19 predicted proteins | sample Cruoilmetagenom7_FD_187294 | JGI IMG/M metagenome (GOLD analysis project Ga0209345, IMG submission 187294) | Oil polluted marine microbial communities from Coal Oil Point, Santa Barbara, California, USA - Sample 7 (SPAdes) (version 2) | ecosystem: Environmental > Aquatic > Marine > Oil seeps ... | reverse complement strand
ATGCTCTGCGTGGCTTCACTACCATATTTTTCGATAGCAGCTTCTACCAGAGCATCAAGATTAGTTAATAAATAATAGACACTTACAGATATTGCGATAATAATAATCAATACCAAACCGGGAATGATTTTCTTCATAGGTGCTCCTAAATAGTTATCTGTTTAATACTAAACTCGTTTTATGCATAGTATAGAGGATCTGGTTAATCCTATATACCTTAAGTTATTAATCTCGAACTATTATCTATTTGAGTCTCTTATTATTTTCATCCATGTTTCTAGACAATTTGCATAGAAGCAGAAAAAATTAAGGCCTCAACAGTCAGCACTGACCAATCCAGATGGTTTTCATCTATAAAGCAACCAGGCAATAATGGTTGTAAAAATCAAAACAACAATGGATATTCTTATCTCGTTACCTGCACGCCAAAGTGTCATCAGGTTTGTAAATACTTTCTGATAAATAAAAGACAATAAAAGTAGAATTGAAACATTGGTAATTACAAAAAAGGGTTAAGGGCGTATAAATATCTCCAGGTAAGACACGAGAAACCTTCGCAATTAGATTGAAATGCAAACCCCAAATGATCGCTGCTATAATTGAAAAACTCCACCATGGCCTGGTAAACACTTAACCCCCTTAACTCTCTGATAATTTGTAATATTTAAAAAGATATTATTACCATGGAATTAAAACAACTATCCCATATAGACACTCACGCCTTCGACACTGCTCTTTGCAATTCTAAAATTAATTTTAATCGCCTTCCCAGCCAATATCCACAGTAAAGCCAGCCGCTTTCATATGTCCGCCACCACCATACTGTTTTGCGACTTCACTTACATCAACACACTCGGCATCATGTGTGTCACTAGCTCGTAAACTAAATGAACGGCCAGTGGCATGGTCCCAGTAACAGGCTGCAAATGGCTCGCCAATTGATAAAACATTACCCGCATCAGAAACATAAGCGGATGATGCATTCAGCACAGGCACATCGTAACCACCTATAACCATACGTCGAACACCTGAAGCAATTAACTGTTTTATATCTTGCTGTAAATGTCGCTCTATTGCTTCACCATCACGCTTCAACGCATTGAGTTCATCTTTATTACCTGCCATCAGTTTATCCCACAAATCAAATTCATATGGATGAGATGAAAGACCCGTGGTAATAACACGTGTGTCATTTAGCTTAAATTGCCATAAATCACGATCTTGAATATGCTCAATCAGTTTCGGTGCAGACACTCTCGGGTTAAACCACTCCCATGCAAGCATGGCACCCGATTTACTCATATCAAACAACCCTTGCACCTGTCCGGCAGACAATAAATCAGCTAGATCTTTTTCAGCTGAAACATGATGATCGAGTATAGTAATGCTGGCCGCTGTGCTTAACATACCAAGCAACACCTCTCTTTTATATGAAAAATCAACCAGCAACACATGCCGCTTACTAACATCTGGTGGAGCCTGTTGATGAATGCCGGCAAAGAACTCAACATCATCACCTAGTGCATGGCGTACTGCCCATGCAGCTGCAAATCCATCGGGGCAATTACCATGGTAGATACAAAGAGTTTTGGTGGTATTGTTTGTCATAATTAATAGCTGCCAGCATCATTTTTAGTATTAATATCAACATAAAGAGTCTACAAGAATAATAACGTTTATGGCCCTCTAATGTCACCACCACCTAATAAGTTATTAAAAATAGAAATCTTATATGCTGCCAAATTGTGATCTATATCTACCTTTAACCACTCTTTCTCTTTAAAAACGTGACCCATAGCTAATTAAACACCTCAATTACTACTATACTCATTGAACAACCATCAACAGCGGTATGTAATTATGATAGCAGTAAAAAAGATTGAACCGGCTCCACACACCCATCAACACTCACCAAGACTTGAAAGTCTTTTACTCGATGTAAGTTATAAAAAGAATGTCTCAGCCATCAATAAAAAACAAGTTTCAGAAGTGATGCAATCTCGTATTGAAGCAGAATACCAATTGGAAAAAATATTCATGTGTATGTTTTAATTAATAAGACTGTAATACACGCATACAATCAAATGAATATATCAAAGAATAACTATAAAAAGACTGCTTTCACGAAAGCAGTCTTTTTTATTTGCCAGGCAGTAACTTAATAGCGCCTATCCCGTTAACTCTTAATTAAGATAACCAACAACAGGCTCTGCCACAACACGAAAACCAATAACTGAATAAGTCGTATCAGGTGTGTTAGCGCTACGGTAATTTGGCCGAGTTTGAAATAACGGACAATGATAAGAGCCACCACGACGCACACGTGACTTACCCTTTTCTGGTCCTGTAGGATCAGTTTTTAAGCTTTCAGTATAAGTATCAGGTGCATACCAGTCAGCCACCCACTCCCATGCATTACCTAACATATCATGCACACCAAATGCATTTGCTTTCAGACTGGCCACCGGGTGTGGAATATCTCCTGAGCTTTGAAAGTTCCATGCATAGTCATTTAATTTTTCATTGGCTACTGGGCGTAATGCATTATTACCTGCGCGTGCTGCATACTCCCACTCCGCTTCCGTCGGTAAACGATAGTTATATTTGGCATCCATCTTACTCAGTTCTTCAGTAAATCGTTTTACCATATTCCACGAAACGCTAACAACAGGTAATAACTTCCAGTCACTTTTTTGCCAATAGTCTTTGGGGCCAGGCCTATTTTCCATAACTTCTAGCCACTGACTTTGAGTAACCTCTGTTTGACCTAATAAAAAATCTTTAGATATTTTCACCTTATGTTGTGGCTGTTCATCACGAAATGCTTCAAAATCTGGCTTTTCCATTTCATCTATTACAATCTGTCGCTCATCTTCCGTAATACCCATTTGAAAATATCCGGCCGGTATTTTAACAAAACTCATACCAATATCATTTGTCGTAATATTCTCTGCATATACTAAATTTAAATTAAGCAGCATACTCAGTATTGCCAACTTAAAAACACATATGTAATTAACTAGTCGTTTATTCATAATGAAATTTCCCTGTTATAGCAAATTATAAAAATAAAAAATCAGTTGACACTCGCTGACGATTTTTTTAACTATCACCTTCCCATTATTTTTTTCGCGGCGGCAACCCGGTGTGCTGTGTAAGAATTTTCTTACCCTTACTACGATATGCATTGGTGCGCCGCGAATGTGCAGAAGCAGAATTTTTTCTTCGTGCTGCCCGGTAATCGTCAGTGGATGCAGGCTGGTCTTTTGGTATTAACTGTTTATCACCATCACCAATTAAATCAGCACGGCCCATTCGCTTAAGAGCTTCACGTAGTAGTGGCCAGTGTGTTGAATCATGATAGCGCAAAAACGCCTTGTGCAATTTCCGCTGTTCAGGGTCTTTAACACTCTCTACCAGCTCACTTTTATAACTAACTTTGCGCAGTGGATTTTTACCCGTGTGATACATCGTTGTCGCGGTTGCCATCGGCGATGGATAAAATGCCTGCACCTGGTCAGCCTTAAAGCCATTTCGTTTTAACCACAAGGCAAGGTTCATCATATCTTCATCGGTGGTACCCGGGTGTGCAGCGATAAAATAGGGTATCAAGTATTGGTCCTTACCCGCTTGCCTGGTATATTTTTCAAACATTCGTTTGAATTTATCATAGGTCCCCATCCCGGGTTTCATCATTTTCGACAATGGTCCATCTTCAGAATGTTCCGGTGCAATTTTTAGACATCCACCAACATGATGTGTAACTAGCTCTTTCACATACTCCGGATCACGTATGGCCAAATCGTAACGCAAGCCCGAGGCAATCAATACTTTTTTAATCCCCGGCAAGGTTCGCGCTTCGCGATAAACTTGTGTGAGTGCAGAATGATCGGTATTTAAGTTGTGACAAATGCCGGGATAAACACAACTGGGTTTACGACAGGCTGCTTCTATCTCAGGTGTTTTACAGGCAATGCGATACATATTCGCAGTAGGCCCACCGAGATCAGAAATGACACCTGTGAACCCTGGCACATTGTCACGAATCTGTTCAATTTCATGCAGGATTGATTCTTTAGAACGGTTTTGAATAATGCGACCTTCGTGCTCCGTAATAGAACAAAAGGTGCAACCACCAAAACAGCCACGCATAATATTCACCGAAAAACGAATCATCTCATATGCCGGAATTTTCTCTCCCTGGTATTGCGGATGCGGCACGCGTTTGAACGGCATCGCAAATACATAATCCATTTCATCCGTGGTGAGTGGAATGGGTGGAGGGTTTAACCAAACATCAACAGCTCCATGTTTCTGCACCAGTGCACGAGCATTACCGGGATTGGTTTCCAGGTGCAACACACGATTAGCATGTGCGTATAAAGCTGTATCATTGCTGACTTTTTCAAAAGCAGGTAAACGTATTACGCTATGTTGGCGATCTAGCTTCGGCCGTCCCTGCTTTATGCTATCAGGGTCAACTATCGCCTCTCCCTGTTCATCAAGTTGCGCACCGTAAAAAGCATTGTCACGACGTTGTCGCTCGCAATCGCTCATCTCCTGCGTATTTATATACGGATTTACAATTTTATCGATCTTACCGGGGCGGTCGATACGCGTAGAATCAATTTCCATCCAGTCCTGAGGTGTATCACGCCGCACAAATACTGTACCGCGTACGTCAGTAATCTGCCCAATTGCTTCACCCTGTGCAAGCCGATGTGCCACTTCTATAATCGCGCGTTCTGCATTGCCATATAAAAGCATATCGGCAGTCGCATCCACTAAAATTGAGCGTCGCACCTTGTCCTGCCAATAATCATAATGCGCAATGCGTCTTAATGATGCTTCTATGCCACCGAGAATAACCGGTACATCTGTCCAGGCCTCTTTACAACGTTGTGCATACACTAACGAACTGCGGTCAGGACGCTTCCCCCCCTTATCACCCGGGGTATAGGCATCATCAGAACGGATTTTACGATCGGCCGTATAGCGGTTAATCATCGAGTCCATATTGCCAGCGGCAACACCGAAAAACAGATTGGGTTTGCCAAGCACTTCGAATGCGTCTTTTGAGTCCCATTCAGGCTGCGCAATAATACCCACGCGAAATCCCTGCCCTTCCAGTAAACGACCAATAATTGCCATACCAAACGAAGGATGATCGACATAGGCATCGCCGGTTATAATAACAATGTCGCAGGAATCCCAGCCCAGCGCATCCATCTCGACACGGCTGGTTGGTAAAAATGGCGCAATACCATAACATTCGGCCCAGTATTTTGGGTAATCGAACAAGGCAGTTCTGGCGACAGGGACTGAAATAGCAGACATAGGGGGATTGCTCAGTTGAAAGGACAATTATACCAACTAATGAAGTAAAAGCGGTATGGGGATTAAAAAGAACCCGTAATGCTAACTAAGAACTTCTACTCACACTGATAAATTTTAATTAATACAACTACGCTAAACAAATATAGATGTAAGTAAGATATTTCTATTTATGTACATTTAAAAATATGCTCACCCTCCAGTGAATACTGGTAATGTCAAAAACAGGTGTATGGTAACGCCTTCTATGCACTACCGCTTTAAAATAAAGTCGAAATCAATAGAAGGTCATGGATAATATTATTTATCCACGGCCACTTAAACTTGTGTGCATGAAAAGCTGAAATGGACACTCTGACCAGCTATGATCATTTTAAATGCCTATGTTATTCACATAAATAATAATGAAAGCACCCTGCTGTCTTCAATTGCCTAATAAAATCTCCAAACAACACAGGTACATTCTAATTAACTAATACATAATTAATATTACAAAAAGTAAGGTTTTATGCTATTTAATATAATAATTAAATGAATAGCGATTATTATGGTTGAACTTGATGGGAAAGATTTTAAAGATATCCTGAACGGTATGGTTGATGGCGTCATAACCATAAATGGACAAGGTATTATTTTAAGCTTTAATAAAACAGCTGAAAACATGTTCGGTTATAAAAGTGAGGAAGTCATTGGCCAGAATGTCAGCTTATTGATGCCTGAGCCTGAACGCAGTGCTCACGATTCCTATTTAAACAATCATCTAACAACGGGTATTACTCATATCATTGGCATTGGTCGTGGAGTCACAGCCCTAAGGAACAATGGTGAAACATTTCCTATGCATCTGTCTGTTATTGAATATCAGGCGAAAATTGATGGCGATAGATGGTTTATCGGAACATGCAGAGATATCACCTTGCAAAAACAACAGGAAGAACAACTAAGACGTAGTCTAAAAATGGAGGCTATTGGAAAGCTTACCAGTGGTATAGCACATGATTACAACAATATTCTAGGTGTTATCATGGGATATTCAGATCTGTTAGCATTACAATCTAATGCTCAACCCAAGTCTCTGGAGTATATCGAGGCCATTCAACGTGCTGCTAAACGTGCCACAAGTCTTACAAAAAAGTTATTATCCATAACCCGTATACGTAGTGATTCTGCTGAAGCATGCGTTATCAATGAAATACTTACATTCAATCAACAAATATTAGATAGAACACTAACGCCACAAATTAAATTATCTTTAGAGCTTACTGAAGATATATGGCCAACTTTTATTGAGAAAGGTTGCCTGGAAGATGCCATACTTAATTTGAGCATTAATGCCATGCACGCGATGCCTGAAGGTGGTGAATTATATATCACCACATCAAATGTTCAGGTAAATACAGTTGACGCACAAGTTCTCAATATATCTGCGGGCGATTATGTCAGATTTACGGTCGAAGATACTGGTGTTGGCATGACTGAAGAAGTGGCATCACACATTTTTGAGCCTTTTTATTCAACAAAAGGTGAGAAAGGTACCGGCCTGGGGTTAAGCCAGGTTTATAATTTTATAGCAGAATCTAAAGGTACAATCCGAGTCTACTCCGAACCAGGTCATGGCAGTCGTTTTACAATCTATTTACCACGATATCTACAAGAACGATCCATCAGCGAAGTAGATAGATCAATCAAAGAAAACGAAGTTGATCTAAGTGGATCAGCAAACATTCTAGTTGTGGATGATGAACATACCAACAGAGAGCTCGTCAAAAAAATATTAATGCCATATGGGTATACAGTGTTTTGTGCAGCAAACGCAAAAGAAGCTTTGTCTTTACTTGAAAATAAAACAATAGACTTGGTGTTAAGTGATGTAATCATGCCCGAAACTGATGGATTTGAACTGGCGCATATAATCAACTGTACACACCCTGATGTAAAAATTCAATTATGTAGCGGCATGACAAATACCAGGGGTAAATCAGTTACTGATGAAACACTTTCCAAAAAATTACTGGAAAAGCCTTATACGTCCACACAACTTTTAATAAGTGTTCAGAAATTACTTAATGAATAAAGTTCAGGTATGCATAAAAAATTCTGCTTTGTGGTGGCAGCGGTCATTTCCTGTAAGCTTCCCAAGTATCCACTTTGAACAATAGACTCGATTATGGATACCGACTAAACGCTCAACATATGACCTTAATATCTAACCCAGACTTTGAAATCATGTACAGGTATTTTATTAATGTACAACTGTCATGCTCTACATATCTTCTTCAAAATATTCGATGCATTTCTGCAGCTTGTATTTACTGCTTGAATCTACATTTTCAAAATTAATGCCGTGTATTATATAATCACCTTGTGAGTCTACCCACACTACTTTTGCCGCTAACCTTAATGGTTCCTGTGAGCCATAAGCATGGTAGTCATCGTAAGGCATAAATATTTCCATTTCGATAAATTCATTATTATTTAAACATTCAGCTAATCTCAATTTCATACCCGTTAAGCTAAAATCTAAGCATGTACCACCGTACTTGACGTTATCCTGTGATACTTCTACTCGTAGACGGTAGCCAATTCTTGGGGCTTGTCTGGCCTCACTACCAGCAAACTCCTCAACTGCGGAAGTTTTATCAAAGGTAAATTCTGAAATTACTTTTTGCAGGTTTCCAGTCACAAAATATAAATCATCTGCAATACCCGCAGTGGTTTCCACTTTTGCGTGGTTTTCCTTATTAGTATCAAACAATTGTTGCAAACTGCTTTGCAGCACGTTTAAGCGCTGTACCTGTTCAGAATTCACCGAGGCAATATTGTTATTACTGTCAGCTGTTCTGGATATTTCATTAGCCATGCCCTCAATTACATCAGCTATAGCCTGGGACTCCTCCTGGGTTGTGTTCACGCTTTCTACCACCATCCCCATGGTTTCAGAAACACGCTGCACCAGGCCATAAAGGTGATCAATAATTTCGCTGATTTGATCAGTAGACGCAGTGGTACGGTTGGCCAGGCTGCGCACTTCATCGGCCACTACTGCAAAACCTCTGCCCTGCTCACCGGCTCGAGCAGCTTCAATAGCAGCATTGAGTGCTAATAAGTTAGTTTGTTCAGCGATGGCATGAATACTGTTCACTACGTCTACAATTTGCTTTGCTGAATCATTTAATTCACTCATCTGGCTAGAGGCCCTGTTCACCTCACCCACCATATGGGCCATAGAATTAATGTTGGCTGAAACCTGCGTTAGACCTTGCCTTGCGGTTTCTTCTGTCTGACTCGACACTTCACTGGCCTCAACAGCCATAGAGTTTACTGAAGATAAAGTATCCTGTAGTTCGGTCATCGCCGACATGACTTCACCGGTACGATTTTGCTCGCGCTCTTCAACTTCTGAAATTTCATGGGATATGGCCGAAACCTGAAATGCAGAGTTGGTCATTTGCTTACTGCTCGAATCCAGACTCTGCATAATTTCATTTAAATGAATACGCATGGCATTAAAACGCTGCTCTAACACACCGACTTCATCTTGTGAGGTAACTTTAACTTCTCGCGTTAAATCTCCATGCTCGATACCATCCAGAGCATCGCAAAGCACAAGTATGGGTCGAACCAGGAAACCCGCTAAAATACCTATAAGCAGAAACAATACGACAAATTCAATGCCCGACTGCCAGAAGGAGTCTTGTATATAAACGGTGAGGCGCTGCTCTAGTAATGCAATAACTTGGGGGTTTACATTATGCTCACGCCCGATATTTATGAGATGCTCCAGCTCTCCATATCCCACCCATCGATTAATAACAATAGTCACCATTGTGACGAAGAAAAAACTTAATTGGAGCTTCCAGCGCATACTTATAGCTGAAAACCGGTAAAACATAGACCCCATATACTAAACCTCAGAAAATCAATATGTTACGGCATCATTACTTAAATGAATAAGAAATAATTTTAGTCGTCTTTTTGCGGTTTTGCCGTAAAAATATCAATTATTTAAAAAAATTTATAAATAGGCTGATAATTTAGATGAGTATAACGACTACTAATCACTAAAATTGCTGACACTTTTAATAAAATCAGATTAATCTGATACACAGAGAAATTGTATACCTGTATTATGTATGAAAATAAATGGAATCAGATAACAGTATGCTCTTACCATGGTAGTAAAAAGAACATTTTATGAAAAACATATTAACAATATTATTAAGTAGCTAAAAGAAACACTTCACCAGGCTGAGGCGCCACCTAAACAGGCCATTCTTTACAAAAGTGACGGCAGCATTCTCTGGAAAAACAAAGATAGGCCAGCTCTTAGCAGTGATAAAGCAACTGCTCTTTTCAAATTAAACATGCAGGTACTTAAAGAGCTTTCAAAATATTAATACAGTAATTATCATCTCAACCACTGCAACACCTTTAAGTAAAAATTAACAATACGGATAACAAATGCATAAATATTTATTTATATTATTAATATTCCCTACAGTATGTTTCTCTAAAACATCTGTATGGCACATTTCTAAAAATGGTAATGAGTTATATTTAGGCGGAACGATTCACTTACTTAAGAAAGAAGATTACCCTTTACCTATAGAGTTCAACCAGGCCTTTAAAAAATCTGACAAACTGATATTTGAGACTGACATTGAGGCTGCTCAGACACCTGAGTTTGGTCAAAAAGTCGCACAGGCGCTTACCTACCCTGCCGGACAGTCACTAAAGGGAAAAATAAACGATAAAGCCTTTAATGCACTGAAAAAATACCTGTCTGAAAAAAACATTCCATTAGAGCATTTCCTTAGTTACAAACCCTCAATGGTGTCGCTTGCTATAAGCATAATTGAGCTTCAACAAATGGATATGGTGGCAATCGGTGTTGATGAACACTTTCATAACAAAGCAAAACGGGCTGGTAAAGAAATTGAATATTTTGAAGCTATCGAAGAGCAGCTCGAATTTCTACGGTCCATGGGTGAAGGTAATGAAAGTGAAATGATACTGAACACTATTAATGACGTCAGTCAATTGCAAGCCACCATGGCTGAAATTAAATCTGCATGGTTAAGTGGCGATGCAAATAAGATGGCTGATGTAACCCTAACTGAAATGATTCGTGATTACCCAGAACTGTATCAATCGTTATTAGTTGAACGAAATAACAACTGGATGCCGTATCTGGAAAAAATGATAAAAAATAAGACAGTTGAAATGGTATTGGTTGGCGCACTGCATCTGGTAGGTAAAGATGGCTTATTACAACAATTACGTAATAAAGGTTATGTGGTAAAGCAGTTTAAACAGAACTAGCTTTCATTTTACTTGAGATATATTCACTGAATACCTGCCTTACTGCGAACTCATGTCTTATAGGGCATACAGGGCATACTCAAATATCTCCAGAAGACTTTGAGTCGCAACGATGAATGAAAAGTAGCAACAGATTAAAGACTTACGCTGCTACCCTCCTACAAAAGCTTAGATGATAACAGAAAGCTATTTGAGCCTTTTTACTTTTCGTTTTCCAGGCCTTTTTTTGTAATGTCACAGCACAGGTTCATCATGCGTGTTGCTATTTCTTTACAATCGGGGTGCCGCTCTAGCAATGGGCTATTTCCATTTATGTCTTTGGAAACTTCTTTTAAAAACGTTAAGTCTAACTCGTTTAAGGTTTCACCACTTTCAACTTTTTTTTGCAAAGCCAGTGCTGCTGGTAAACGCTGATGCTCAAAGCGATCTAATAGTACAGCAATGATTCCCATATCGTATTTTTCTTGATCTATTGACATCGCTATCACCTCATTCTAATTTTAGAATGTTCATAATAAGAGCTGTTTTTATTTTTCTGAGTTATCTGCTACATCTTTAAAAAACTTCACATACTCTGTCCAGTTTTCTATCGATCCCATATTCGAAAATACGACTATTCCATTTTTATCTAATACATAGCTTGCCGGAAAAATTCGTGCGAGTTGTCTGTCTTTTACTTTAGTTCCATCTTTTAAGCTTAGCAGACTATCACCATCATTTTTTACACCAGAATCGGATAATGGTAGTTTTTCATTACTATTTTTTACGGCCCAACCATTAGAGGTTTCTAATGTTTCACGCGCTTGCAGAATAACAAACTCAATCTGCCCTGGCATAATATCGTTTACAATGTGGTACATATCCATTATTGCTGGAAATTCATATCGGCATGAAGGACACCAACTACCCCAGAAGTGTACAAAGCTGACTTTGCCTTTTAATTCATGTATAGATTTCTTTTTTCCGGTGGGATCGGTGAATTTAAGATCTGGAAATTTTTTTCCTACTGAAACTCCACCTGAAGATTGCTTCGCCTGTTGATTTGTTTTATATGGACCCCACAATTTATACCAATTGTTATTGTCAAAAACAATCTGTTCATTAACCGCAAATAAAACACATTTTTGTTGCGTATGGCTATTACAGGTTTTTATTGCCGATTCTTTAGCTTCTTCTTCTGTTGCCTTATCGGCAACCCACGACCAGGCTCCACCCGGTGCAATAGCAAAAGCTCTGTGTGAATTAGCATAAAGATAATCGTATTTAAAACTATCGATGGCTTTTTTATTTACATGCGGAATTGATTCCATATCAACCGCAAAGAGAGTTTTTATGATAAAAAAACTTAAAATAAATAAACTATATTTTATAATTTTCATCAGCTCACTTCTAAATTGACAAGGGGCCTGAATATTCAGGCCCCTTTCCTTAATACAGAGTTTTATTACTTATTTACTCTGTTCTTCATCGTCATCCACATCTTCCCAACCGGTAATCATCGCTTTTATATGTGATGTTACGGTATGACCTGCTGTTGCCAGGTAGATATGAGCAATAATGAATATCAACATCATAAAGGCGGCAATAACATGGAACAGTGCAACATATTCCAGGCTTAACCAGCCCAGTCCCCAGTCTTCCCATGAGCTGTAAAACAGGTAGAACCAGCCTGTTATCCAGATTAATGGGTTGATAAAAGCCAGCACAAATAGATATGCCAGTCTTTGTAGTGGGTTATGTTTACGCACTGTAGTTTGCTTAAACGGATGTGGCGCGTCTGTGAATATACCTGTTAGGTAAAATTTCAGCATCTGATCCACTTTTTTCAGGGTTGGAATATACTGCTTCCATTCACCTGTAGTGAAATGCCAAAAGATGGCAAACACCCACAATGCTACCAGCGTCCACGCCGCAATGGTGTGGATTTCGGTTGCCTCCTTAAAACCTAACAGGCTATAAGACCCATGAACCTCAAACCCTGTAATCAGCATTGTGAAGATTAGCAGAGCTTGAGACCAGTGCCAGAAACGCTCAAAACGTTTGAATATATATATTCTTTCAGCCATTGTCTTAGCCCCCTCTCTTAAACATTACATAACGAATTAAGCCATGTATTAACACGCCAATTAGCGTAAGTAGTGCAATTACAAAACCCATTTTATCAATCAATGGTGTGTTGTTAGCACCAGGCATATAAATACCCTCTATACCTGCAAGGCGACCCTGGTCTTTATGACATTGATGACAATCAACAACATCCTCTTTAGGTGAAACCATATGAGTAATAGGCCAGCTCATTTCTGTTTCAATCCAGCCAACCTGACCACTGAAGTCTTTACCTGCGTACTTCATGCCAAACTCAACCGCTTTGTTGATGTCGTAGTTTTTCCAGAGCGCTGATTTAGGATCATCAGACAGACTGGTAACAACTAAGGTATTGTTACCTTTGTCATACATCTGCTTACCGCGGAACACTTTTGTTGGCCAGATGCGTGAGTCTTTATCATCAGGGCCGCCTTTAAATGTATTGATCTTAAGTACTTTAGTAGGATCAAACACAGTGTCAGAAAGGGTATAGTCAACTCCACCATTAAACCACTGGTACTCAGGAATTACGTAACGTTCGTAAGTAAAGTCACCTTTTTTACTATCGTAAAGAACAGTGCCTTCACTACCCCTAATCTGTTTACGTTCACCTTTTTCAGTAAGCTCACCCAGTGTTGACCAGTCCCATGTCATCTTTGTGTGCTTATTACCGCGAGCATATGCAGGAATGTGACATGTCTGACAGGCTAGCTTGTCAGTATGCTCATTCATTTTCACAAACTCATCATTGTGTGGAATATTGCCATGACAGGCAACACAGGTTGCTGCATTACGCTCATCTTTACTGCCACGAATTAAAGTGCCCTTGCCATCAACCGCAGTAGGGTTATAACGACTACCTGACACTTCATGGTTATCACTTGTGTGACACTTGGAGCATGAGAAATCCAGCCCTTTAGAATCCATATGCACATCAAGATAGCGCCCTGGGTTAGTTAATGAACTATCCAGGTCACCATGCTTAACCGCATCACCACCACCGCCTCGGAAGTGGCATGCACCACAGGTTTGGCGGCTGGTTTTGCCTACATTTTTTGCAACGCGCTGCAAATCTACTGGTGGCTTAAATTTACCTGAGTGAGGTGGCCATTCAATAGTTTTGTAGTTAGGGTGCCCTGCAAGACCCGGCAGTTTTTTATAACTGGCGGTAGTATCGTGACAAACCAGACAATCTACATTTTCTTCAGATTTAAAATCAAAATTCTCATCTTCCCAGCCATAGCCAATATGGCAAGCTGCACAGAATTTGTAATTTGATGGTACTGCAGTACAGAAGTTGTTAATTACATTTTTTTTACCCAGATGCTGTTTAGTATCTGCGTTAATGTAATCCCAGCTCCAATGGGTTGTTTTATGTAACTGTTTAGACGCCTCGGTGTGGCAACTAATACAGGCCTTGGTAACGGCTGGGCCGTCTTTAAAGTTTACCTGCAGCTCCTTGAATTTGGAGTGATCTGCGGTGGACTCTTTTTTATCGGTTTCAACTGCAATGCCAAACACATCTGCAGCCACTGCCTTTTCTACAACTTTGTCAGGTACCTTGGCAGTATTTGCCTGTACCAGCCCGTTCATTCCCAGGCTCATGACAAAGGTCATGGCAAGCGAAAAACCTTTGCTATTTAATTTCAACATATTGCCCCCTTATGGAGATGAAGTTGGTTTTTATTTGATTCATTCTTAACAACCGTCATCTGCTTTCCCGCCAGCACCGCCGCCGCCACCTGGACGAGTTTTAATTAATGGTGGAGCAGGTTTTTTAGGATCGAAAGTAATAAACTGTTCCTGATCTTTAGCAACTTCGCCCATGATATCGCCCACACCAAACATTTTGCCCATTAGTCCTGAGTTCATCAGACCTATATAGGTTTTGCCATCGTCTTTTTTATAAACGGTAATTGTGCAAGGCATTAAAATTGAGAGTATGCGTGTTTCATCGTTTTTTAGCATCGGACCAGAGTACTTGGTACTGCAGGCCTCAATTAATAAAGTGGGGGGTACATTTGTACCTGAGTTAGCGACTGCTTTGGCAGGATTACGTACCCCGGACAAAGACCAGCCATTGGCAGATAGAGATTGAATATTACGTTGTATTCTAGCTGCCGTTTCTTCAACCCCAAAAGGACTTGGTACCTCACGAAGCATCAAATCAGAAGCCAGGTTCCAGCCTAATACGCCGAAAAACACAACACCTGCTATGAAACCAATTATTGCTTTAATCATTACGTTCTCCTTTAAAATTAAGCCTATATAGGCACTCACGTACTTAACAATACACTTAGTCTATTAATATATTAGAAAACACTTAATTACATTGAGATAGCTCAATTAATGTCTCTATTTGATCAATAAATTTATTTTATAAATATTTTCAGAATGTTTACCCTGGAAAGTAGCCAGAGCCACAAGTAGTTGATATTTTAACATTTTTGTAATAATTAGAATATTTCACTCAAGCCATTGTAAGACAATTTATAATTTTTATAGTGTATTTTCGTATAAGCCATATATTAGCAGGGATATTACTAATAGTGCGATAAAGAGTTAATTAAATAAGATTAATTAGTTAATAAACACCAATAAATATAGTTATTTTTCATACAATAATCTTTATAAGTTTATTTTATGACCACATCAATCAACTAGAGACCCGCTCCACTTCCCCTTCTGTTAAATTCATGGTTACAATTAGACATAAATTATATAACTAAAAAATGGTAATTAATTCATGCCCGACCTTGCTGCAAACATGCTTGAGCCCGTTGGGGGCTTCAAAATAAAAAACATGATGATGCGTTACAACCTATTCATGCCCCGCTTATATAACTGGTGTAAGTCACTGGGTTTTGATGCGGGCAAAATAATGCCCTCCCGTGCATTTTGCTCTGATGAAAGTCAGGGCTACCCCATTATCATGATTGCTAAACACTTTGGTACCTTCCCATTTAATCATGGTCAGGTAGGCGGCATCGTTGCAACAGATAGACACGGGCCACATGCTACTCATGGGCAAGACCTGGTTATTATTCAGGCCAGCCATGTTGGCTATGAAGCTCAAAGCAAACGATTTGGCATTTATAGGCGCTTACAAACAACTGGTCAGGAATGCGGCTCCAACTGCGGGAAAGTCGCTGATGTCATTGCCTGGTATCAAACTGAATACCGGTTTGCGCAACAAAATATTATGCTACATACATTTAATGGCCAGCACTGTATCACTCTCGATAACCAGTTATTAAATGATCAGCGTGATGAAGGTTTATTACTATTTCTTGATAAGTTAATTAAATCAGATGCAGATGGACAGCGTTTACCTCTTAATATACTCAGCACTTCAAAAGTCTTTGCCGCTTCATATCATCTACTAAATGAGGTTGGACCCTCCGCGTTTGAAGGCCCAACGCCTCAGGTCATAGGCGACAAGCTAACAGCTGATTTTTTTTATTTCAAACATAAAATTTCAAAGATTGAAGAAAACACACATCATCTAGAACACAATTTAATTCGTTACATGCCACAGATCATCACTAATCCCTCGCCTCACTTAATCGCAGCACAGATCAATACACAAATTGAATTTGATCGCACCTTTCGAACTATAGTAAAAAATGATGATTATCATGGTAAAAAGGTGTTATTTATCGCCGGCCTTAATATTGATATTTCACCTGCTGCGGATCAGTTATTCCCCTTAACCAAATTTGTACCCTGGGCGGCTTATCTACAAAATAGTGATGGCACGCATTCAATGTTTGAGCAACAGGAACTGGTTCAACTGCTGGAGCAACAAAGTACAGAAAACCCTGACCAAATAAACCTGGAAGATGCCATACATGCAATGACAGAGGCGGATGAAGTAAAAATAGAGTTGTAGAGCATTTCATTGTTTTCCAGTTAAAGAGTTTAGTCAGTATTGAAAAGGCTATATAAGCTTCCTTTAGGATTTTTTTATAAACATGAAATAACTAAAATGTGATACCAGATAAAAATTATTTAAACCAACACCCTCAATACTGCTATAAGAGAACTAACGAGTTATACAATAATGTCACTGGATTCCCGATAGAAGCATTCGGGAATGACGCATTTTTAAAGTTCGCGGGGCAGCTGTAAAATATATGTAGATTTATCAAGATACAGTACCTAGATAATAAAATATCAACTTACGTCTATAACTAACTCTAATAAAACTCACTTAATAAACGGCGAACCAATAGTATGTTATTTAAAAAATTATTTTCTACCTGCCTGCTTCTGTTAATGTCAATACTGGCAACAGCTCCAGCCCTTGCATCAAATAGCCAGAGCATTAGCTTTAAATCTGCTGATGGCATATTAATAACCGCAGATAGCTACGTACCACATACCACTACTTCACCCTTAATTTTATTATTCCACCAGGCAGGTTCTAGCCGTGGTGAATACAATGAAATAGCACCCCGCTTAAACGAGCTTGGTTTTAATTGCATTGCTGTTGATTTACGTTCTGGTGAATTTTCTAGAGGAAAGATAACCAAACCGCTATTCATGCCAGTAATGCCGGCTTACCTACCCGCTATGCAGATGCATTACCCGATATTATCGCCGCATTAAATTATGCACATACAAAATACATTAATAGCAAAATAATAATTTGGGGTAGCTCCTACTCTGCATCTCTCGTGATAAAAGTAGCTGGTGATTTACCCGAGCAGGTAGATGGTGTTATTGCTTTCTCACCAGGTGAATATTTTTCGCATCAGGGAAAAAGTAAAACGTGGATAAAAAGTTCAGCAATTAACATTAAAGCCCCTACCTTTATAACCTCATCAAAAAATGAAGCTGACAGCTGGAAACTTATTTACCAGACAATTACTAGCAAAACTAAATCGAGCTTTATTCCGACTACCGCCGGGCGCCATGGCTCAAGAGCTTTATGGAGCAAATATGAAGACAGTGCTAACTATTGGCAGGCACTTAGCGTATTTTTTAAAACAGCTGGTTTCATGCATAAAAATTAATATAGTGCCAGGCAGATCAGGTAGAATCAACTCAATTAAAAAACATGTGCTACGATCTGACTCAGGGATATTTTATAAGCAAACCAATACCATGGGCTGAAATAGAAAAAACATTAATTCAAGCCTCTAGCTTCTAAAGCTCAAAAAAACTATATCAACAGCTTCCAGTATTAGTGCCAATTGTTCTCGTAGCCGATTTTTTAATATCATTTTAATTAATCAACTACTAATTTATAAGCTTTTCTTGTTCGCATTTTTTTCATATATTCATAAGTATTTTCAAATGGTTTTACCTGTTTTGGCATCCAGGTTAATAATGTGGTTAACAATATATCTAGCGTTGAAAATTGCTTACCTAACAGAAACTCTTTACCTCTAAGCTCTTCTTCGATAACTGATAAACTCTCAACGTATTGTTTCTCAGATGTAGTTACAATCTCGGGAATACGCTGCTCTTTTGGTAGTATGTTTCTATGTAATACAATATTCCAGGCATGTGGTTCCATTGTAGCTAAAATAAAATAAAACCACTGTTTATATTTCATACGTAATATCGAGTCAATCGATGGCGCTAGATTTTTATCAGCATGCAAGTCTGTAAGCCAGTCACATACAGCCCCACTTTCAAATATCACTTCACCATCAACTTCCAACGCAGGAACACAACCTAAGGGGTGTATCTGCTTGTATTCATCGGTACTGCCTTCGCCATTAAATATATCAATGTTTACAGGTTCATAAGGTAAAGCTAGCTCTTCTAATAACCAGCGAACACGTACCGCACGCGTTCTCGGTGTGTAATACAGTTTTATACCCATTAAGTTACCTTTTAATAGACCTGTTAAATATATATGCCATAAATTATTAGCACATCAATACACATGATTTTAAATTTCAATTTGGTCATACCTCAAAGGCAGGTATGACCAAATTAACGAGGCACATTAGCCTGTTTATTTTATTTTTACGAAAGTATCATTCCTGTGATTATTTCGCAGTTGTAAAAAAATAATAATATGGGTAAGGCTAAGTAACTGCACCAGAAACCCTGGAATAATAACCATAGGAAAAGCCACCATCATGTCACTATTTATGCCGTTACTTTGCATCAATAATGCATCGCTTCTTGTTAAAATCCCTATAGTTACGGCGAGTATAAAATCGATCAAACCGAAGGCATTCCAGCGCCATATAGTTCGCTTTGGTATACCTTCTTTTCGTTTCATGAGGTTAAAGGCAAGAAAAACTGCAGCCACTGCGGTAAGAGCATCTCCGACTCCTGCAATATAGGCAAATAATGCGGGTAGATGACCAAACATATTTAGCATAATGAAACCTATGCCAATCATGCGCCAGCTGTTTAACATTATTAAAAACCGCATATCTAAGCCAAGTAAATATTCTCTTACAGCTGGAAACCCAGTATAAACAATAGTGAATAACAGGTATGTGGAGATGAATGACACAATAAGTGTAACAGGTGCTTGGTTGGGCATAGTGGTATATGCGTTATTCAAACCCAACGAAATAACAAGTGTTAGCCAGATTGTTATAATTCCGGCAGTTATTAAATGGCGTTTATCAAGCCTGCTATTACCCTCTGCTGTCACACTATTCATTGTATTCTCCTGTTTAGAGTATAGTTACTTGCTAAATGCAAGTTACTATACTGAACAAGTAACTTGCATAATGCAAGCCTTTATTATGCTAGAATCAACTTATGAGTAAAAACACCACAAAATCACAGCAGCCCGACCTTCTTAAACGCTCCTTATGTCCCATAACCAACTCTCTGGAGATAATTGGAGATAAATGGACACTGGTAATCATTCGAGACCTGTTTCTGGATAAGAGGACTTATAGCGAGTTTCAGCAGTCTCCGGAAGGCATACCTACCAATATACTTGCTGATAGGTTAAAGCGATTAGAAGCAACTGGTATTGTCGCTAAAACCCCATACCAGGACAAACCTGTGCGTTATGAATATAAGCTAACAGAACAAGGCAAAGCTTTGAGTGATGTATTAACGGCAGTTAAAGAATGGGGCCTTAAATATATAAAGGGCACCAGTATTAAAATGGCGGAAGAGTATTTAAAAAGGAGCAAGGCTGAATAGCCGTTCTCAAATTAAAACAAATGAAATCTCGCCAGAAACAAGCGAGGAGAACGGCAAAAAAGGAACTGATTTTGTTATCCCGCC
>Ga0209345_10002552_pt1 | contig 19967 bp, 16 predicted proteins | sample Cruoilmetagenom7_FD_187294 | JGI IMG/M metagenome (GOLD analysis project Ga0209345, IMG submission 187294) | Oil polluted marine microbial communities from Coal Oil Point, Santa Barbara, California, USA - Sample 7 (SPAdes) (version 2) | ecosystem: Environmental > Aquatic > Marine > Oil seeps ... | reverse complement strand
CACGGCAAAGGGGTTATGGTTCACTAATCCTGCAGCTTCAAATAAAACACGCCACGGCCGTGCCAAGAACCGTCGTGTAGAGTTAATGCCGATCTATTAACAGGTTCTGTTCAGGTCCGGGACGGGGCTGAAATAACTTCCTCAAGTTGGCGCTCAGCTTTAGGTTAGGTTTGTTCGATCTGAAAACGCAAAACCGTAGGAATAGTCGAACTATTTTGAGGATTTTATGTTTGAAGATCGGGGATAGCCTGAAGATGAAATGTAGAAATGGGGAAGTTGTTTCGGCCCCGTCCATTAGTCTCCATGCGGGGACTAACCTTTTCCCCATTCCAGATTAGGGACGAGGCCGTAATAACAGTGGAAATCTATAGTTGAAATATCATGGGTAGGAAAGAAAAAGACGTGTTGTATTGAAAACTTCTAAATATCTACAGAACCGGCCTTCGGCCTCCCCACTTTAAAATCTCTGAAGCTTTCAGGCAGGTTAGGAGGTCCTGTTTTATGCTTATTTTTCACTCAACTCTATCAAAACCCCAAAAGTTGACTTGGGGTGCAGAAAGGCTATATTAGCCCCTCCCGCTCCTTTTCGGGGGGTTTCGTCAATGAGCCGTATTCCTTTTTCTTTTAGTTCTTTCAAAGCCTCTTCAATGTTTTCCACGCTAAAACAGATATGCTGAATCCCCTCTCCCCTCTTTTCGATAAACTTTGCTACAGCCCCTTCAGGAGAGGTGGACTCCAACAGTTCCACTTCACTTTCGCCTACCGGTAGAAACACTGTAGTGGCTTTTTGTTCCTCCACTGTTTCTGATCCCGCAGATCTAATCCCCAGCACATCTTCATAGAATTTAATTGCTTGATCAGAGCTCTTCACTGCTATACCAATGTGATCAATTTTCTTTATCTTCATCTATTTCTCCTCTTCCCTCAACTATTCGCATCTCCCTAAATTTTGGAAAACACTAAAGCTAAACACTATTCAAACACGGAGTTTCTGCCTTCTTTCACTGGTAAAACTTTTTTACATAAAAAATTGAGGGACGAATCCGCAAAAGCCAATATCTGCTATTCAGCATTACATGATATCTGTTTTGCTATAATTTGCACTGCCTCTTTTGCCAATCGATAAGGATCTTCTTTCTTGTCTGCTATATCTTCGATACGCTTGTCAAAAAGGTCCGTATTCTTTTTTATCAAGCTATCAAAATGTCTGAATATCTCATGTTCAACTATCTTAGTAAACTCAGACCGTATCCTCTCTTTCCTTTTGCTAGCCAGCGTACCAGTCTTAATAAGATATTCTCTATGTTCACTAATCTTTTCAACAACAGTGTCAACACCCTCGTCTTCGGTTGCCACAGTCTTAACAATAGGAGGGCTCCATTCCCTGGTGTTTGAACTCAGATCTAACATCACCCTGATCTCTGTAACTAATTTGTCCGCCCCTTCCCTATCCGCCTTATTTACCACGAAGATATCACCGATCTCCATGATACCAGCTTTTATTGCCTGGATATCATCACCAGAACCTGGTATGACCACAAGGATTGACACATCAGCAGTCCTGATTATGTCCACTTCATCCTGTCCAACCCCAACCGTCTCAATAATAACAAAGTCCTTTCCGAAGGCATCGAGTATCTTTGCCGTATCTGCCGTTGCTCTTGAAAGTCCCCCCAAGGTACCTCTAGTAGCCATACTGCGAATGAATACACCCTCGTCGTTACTCACTCCTTGCATTCGTACCCTGTCACCTAACAATGCTCCGCCACTAAATGGGCTTGTCGGGTCAACGGCTATGATTCCAACAGTATGGTTCTGACGTCGAAGTTCTTTTGTGATCTTATCAGTTAAAGTACTCTTCCCTGCTCCCGGAGGACCAGTAATACCGATTATGTAAGAATTCCCAGTATATGGATAAATACTCTCCATCGCCGTAAGGGCGCCCTCTTGTTCGTTTTCGACAAGGGTAATAAGCTTGGCTAATGCCCTAACCGATCCCTTTCGTAACTCATCCACCAAATCCATAGCATCTCTCCAATACATACAAACTAGAAAAACTCCAGTTCCTCATCTCTGTCCGGCTCCAAAGCTCGTAATCAGCAGAATCTCCATACTGATGCGCAATCATCCACCTGTTTCATGGAATGGCCCAAGATATTCAAAACACCTCTTACTGGGTTCATTTAGGCACATTTTGCTCTATATACTCTATAAGCGTCTTAGAAGTCATACCAGGCCCAAAAACTTGAGAGATTCCAAGTGATTTCAATCCCGGCACATCCTCTTTAGGGATAATACCCCCGCCTAAAATCAATATATCACCGAGACCCTTCTCTTTTAAGAGCTCCATAATCCTTGGAAACAGAAAGCCGTGAGCGCCTGACAAAATACTTAACAAAAGCACATCCACGTCCTCCTGTAGCGCTGCCTCAACAATCTGTTCCGGGGTTTGACGAATCCCTGAGTAGATAACCTCCATCCCCGAATCCCTTAAAGCACGGGCAATAACCTTTGCTCCCCTGTCGTGACCATCCAAACCAGGTTTAGCAACTAGCGCCCTAATCCTTCTATCTTGGTTCATATAGGTCCTCCTTTTACACAAATATGGTGCTGCTCCCCAGAACAACTCCTTCCTCACAGTAGCGTGAAGAACCCTTCATATCGTTGACGTTCCCTCGTACTCACCAAAGACCTCTCGCAATACACCACATATCTCTCCCAACGTAGCGTATGCTTTGACCGACTCAAGGATAGGAAACATCAAATTTGCGTTACCTTTGGCAGCCTTCTTTAAATCCGAGAGACTGGATTCCACCTTCCCTTTATCCCTTGCTGCCTTCAACTCTTTGAGCTTTCTTAGCTGAATCTCTCCAACCTTAGGATCTACTTTTAGTAAACCTTCAGGGGGCGGCTCTTCCACCTGATAACTGTTTACCCCCACCACCACTCTCTTGCCGGACTCCACCTCTTTTTGATACCTGTATGCGCTTTCTTGAATCTCCTGCTGAATATAACCCTTTTCTATAGCAGCGGCAGCCCCTCCCAATTCGTCGATCTTGTTAAGGTACTCTGTTATTTTATCCTCCATCTTTCTTGTCAGGCTCTCGATGTAAAAGGAGCCGCCCATAGGATCGACTGTGTCCGTGGCCCCTAGCTCGTGGGCTATTATCTGCTGGGTTCTTAAAGAAAGGCGCACTGACTCTTCTGTTGGCAATGCCAAGGCCTCATCAAACGAGCATGAGGCTAAGGACTGAGCTCCTCCCAGAACAGCTGCCAAGGTTTGGAATGCAACTCTAACCACATTATTGAGTGGTTGCTGGGCGGTCAGGGCGCTCCCTGCAGTCTGGGTATGGAATCGAAACATCCAGGATTTGGGATCTTTAGCCTCAAACCTATCTTTCATAATCCTTGCCCATAAGCTTCTGGCAGCTCTATACTTTGCTATCTCTTCAAAAAAATTATTATGTGTATTAAATATCCATGAAATTCTTGGAGCAAACTCATCTACCTTTAACCCGGCCTTTATCCCCGCATTTATGTATTCAATAGCATCCGCAAAGGTGAAGGCTATCTCTTGTACAGCCGTAGCGCCAGCCTCCCTCATATGATATCCTGCTACATTTATAGTATTCCACTTGGTGACATGCGTTGAGCAATATCTAAAGATATCGGTAATCAACCTAAGCGACGGTCCCACAGGAAATATGTAAGTGCCTCGCACCGTATATTCCTTCAAAATATCATTTTGGATAGTACCATTCAACTTATCAAAACTCACACCCTGTTTCTCTGCAACAGCTAAGTACATCGCAAAAAGTATAGCGGCGGAAGCGTTAATGGTCATGGATGTACTAAGCTTATCCAAGGGAAGGCCGTCGAAAATCATCTCCATGTCGGCGAGGGTGTCAACTGCTACCCCTACCTTACCTATCTCACCCTGGGAAAGGGGATGATCTGAATCATAACCGATCTGGGTAGGTAGATCAAATGCTACACTCAGCCCAGTCTGACCCTGTTCGAGGAGATACCGATACCGCTTATTGGTTTCTTCGGCCGTTCCATACCCTGAATACTGCCTCATCGTCCACAGTCTTCCAAGGTGCATCGATGGATGAGGACCCCTGGTAAAAGGATATTCGCCGGGGAAGCCAATGTCCTTCAGGTAGTCAATATTCTCTGTGTCAACTGGGGTATAAAGGGGCTTGATCTCCAAGCCCCAGTCCATCTCAGCCTTTCTAAAGGTATACTTTTCCAGGCAAGTTTTGCTCCATCTTTCCCTCTCTTCTTGTATCTTTTCTATATCCTTTTCCATTATCATATAACCAATCGAGGATCAATTGAGGAAGGTTTTCAGGCGCAGGGAAAACCGGAATCCGTTTTTCTATACTCTTATTATTCTATCACAGCAATAGTTGCTTCTGCTTGAACCGTTTCACCCGCTGACACACACACCTCTTTTATAGTACCAGACACTGGCGCGACCACCGGGATCTCCATCTTCATTGCTTCCAACAAGCCTATCTGCATATCCTCCTCAACCTTGTCGCCTACCTTCACCTCTACTGCTACTACCTTTCCCACCATTGGGGCCACTACAGGTGTCCCTTTAGATTCATCAGCCACTTCAGTTTTACCTCCTTATTTTGAATATAATATATAAATATCATTTTCCTGCAAACTTTGGGGCCCTCTTCTCAACAAACGCAGTCATGCCTTCTTTTTGATCGGGGGTTGAAAATACGACCCCCAGGGCATCAATGTCCCTGTATACACCTTCCGGATCAGGAGCATCCCGGGCTTCGTCAAGGGCCTGTTTAGCCAGCCTAAGGGTCATCCCACTCTTAGATGCGATACTACGAGCCACTGTCTTAACCTCGTCCAAAAAGTTATCCGCAGGGAATACCCTGTTTATCAGCCCGATACTCCGTGCGGTACTTGCATCAATGGGGTCCCCAACAAAAACCATTTCCTTAGCCATCCTTATCCCTATGGCTTTTGCCAGACGATACATCCCTCCCGCGCCAGGGAACACTCCTATCTTTATCTCAGGGACTCCGAATTTTGCCTTTTCTGATGCGATTATGAAATCACAGGCCAAAGCCAGCTCGCATCCTCCTCCAAAGGCGATCCCGTTCACTGCGGCTATCACTGGTTTGGGTATCTTCCCAAGGGCCTCAAATGAATCGAATAATGCCCTCGCCCAATCCCTGGCCTCGCATGGAGATGCATCCTTAAGCTCTTTTATATCCGCTCCCGCAGCGAAGGCCCTACCTTCTCCGGTTATAACGATAACCCTTACATCGTCATCTTCCCTCAGAACGTCCGCTGCATTTCTCAGGTCCTTGCCTACTTCTGCATTGAGCGCATTCAACGCTTCAGGCCTATTAAGGGTAATAACAGCTATTTTACCATCCTCTTTTGAGACTTTTATGTTCTTGTATTCCATAACACTCCTTCTTCAAAGATAAAAACCGCAAAACAGAATTAATATAAATTTCACAAGGCCAGAGGAAGGAATCCGAGTGAGTCGTACATTTTAGTACATCGTCGAGGATTCCGACCGATAACGCCGTAAAATTTAATCTATGGAAATCTATGGGAGTGAATGAAAGCACTCCTGTATGCTACGGCGCTTTCCCGAATTTTTCAAGCTGTGCAGTTACTCAACAATAGCGCTTATGACTTGAATGATCTTCTCCTCACGGCTTGATTCATTTTGAAGATTCTAAATTAGTTACGCTAAATTGCAGATAACTCGGTCGCAAACTCCCTCAAACAATCTGCAATTTTCAGCTTCACTCACTAAGAATCTTTATCAAAATGAATCAAGAAGGTTCGTCAAAGATCATTCAAGTCATATTCCGACTAACTGCACAGGTCGAAACTTTTTGAGAAGTTACAATATTTAGCGTGAATACTCCGCAAATCTCCTAATAATAGAATAAATTTTTAACATATACTATTTGCTATTGTCAAGAGATTTTCAAGGATATCTCCTAAATACCCAGCTCCCTTGCTATAACGATCTGCTGAATCTCCGAAGTTCCCTCAGTTATAGTTAAGAGCCTTGCATCGCGCCAATGGCGTTGTATAGGATATTCCATCATATATCCATACCCGCCATGAATCTGCATGGCTTCACTCGTGACTCTTTGAGCAACCTCACTAGCATAGAGTTTTACCATTGAGGCCTCTTTCATACATTCCTTCCCTTGATCATATAACCAGGATGCCCTGTATGTTAACCACCTCGCAGCCTCAATCTCCATAGCCATCCTGGCAAGCTTGAATCTAGTTACCTGAAAGTCTTTTATGGGCTTGCCAAACTGAACCCTCTGCCCTGCATATTTTATGCTTGCCTCCAGGGCAGCCCTTGACACACCTATACACCTTCCACCATATGAGATTCTCCCACTCTTGAGAGTAGCTATAAGGTATGGGAAACCCTTCCCTTCCTCTCCCACCAAATTGTCTTTTGAAACCCGGCAATCTTCGAAGAGCAACTCTGCGGTATCAGCCGATCGGTTCCCCACCTTCTTCAACTTTCTTGTGACAGAGAAACCAGCGATGCCTTTGTCTACGATAAATATACTCACCCCACCCTTAGGACCCTTGCTTTTGTCGGTGTATGTTGCTACACAGACAAAGTCGGCGATACTCCCATTGGTGATAAATATCTTTCTTCCGTTTATCACATAATGATCCCCATCCTTTACCGCTGTCGTCTGCATAGATGCTGCATCAGAACCAGAGTTAGGTTCAGTAAGACCAAAGGCCGATATCTTATCACCCTTTATGGCCGGGACAAGATAGTCCTGCTTCTGTTCATCCGTTCCATGCTCAAGGATCATGGAAGTACCAAGGCTGGACTGAACTAGAAGCCCAGAACCAATTCCAGAACATACCCGCATAAGCTCTTCTATATAGATGTTTTCTGTGAGTTTATCGGTTCCCGCAGCCCCATACTTTTCTGGATATCTTACACAGAGAAAACCGAGCTTCCCGGCTTTGGGGATCAATTCTACTGGATAGACTTCAGTCTCTTCTGCCTCTTCAACTAACGGCCCTATCTCATTCTCAGCAAAATTCTTTATCGCTTCCCTGAATATTCTTTGCTCCTCAGTTAATTCAAAATCCATCCATCCTCCTCGCTAACCAAGACTGTTACCATAAACCGTCACACAAGAAACCGAGGGATGCCCCCCCAGAGTGTGAGCCAATCCTCTTTCAGCATTTCGTATCTGGCGTTTATCCACTTTCCCTTGCAGTTGTTTATATATCTCATAGCTCATCCTTAAACCACTGGCCCCCACGGGGTGGCCAAAGCACTTAAGCCCACCATCAGTGTTGACAGGAAGCTCTCCGTCAAGGGCAAAGGTACCGGCATCAACATCTTCTTTAGCCTTCCCTTTAGGGCTGAAACCCAGATCTTCGTATATTATAAGCTCTGTAATAGTGAAACAGTCATGAACTACGGCAAGGTCTATCTCTTTGCGAGGGTTTTTGATCCCTGCCTGATCGTATGCCTGCCTTGCAGCATTCTTTGTGACATCAAAACCTGTCCAATCAAACCCAGGCTGGAAATGGGGCATCATACTATTCTGAGAAAGTCCTACTCCCTTTATGTAGATAGGATCATCCCTAAATTTCTTGGCCTGGTCCCCCCTGGTTATAATTGCCACCGCAGCCCCATCGCTGTTGCCACAGCAATCAAACAAACCTAGTGGCCATGCAATAATTGGAGCCTTCAAAGCTTGGTCTAGGGTTATCTCTCTTTGAAAATGTGCCTTGGGGTGCATGCTCCCATTCTTGTGATTCTTGACTGCAATCTTAGCCAGGGTCTCCTTGCCATCCTCCGGGCTCAATCCATAGGTATGAAAATACCTCGTGGCAATGAATGCAAAACTGCTGGGAGCAGTCCTTCGCATCTCCAGTACGGGATGCATCCCCCTTCCCACGCCCAGCCCAGGGAAACCTGTGTCTTTGAGCTTCTCGAACCCAACGGCAATGGCAATATCATACATGCCGCAAGCCACGGCAAAAGAAGCATTTCTCAAGGCCTCATGCCCGGTTGCGCACCAGTTCTCCACCCTTGTTATGGGTATCCCTTGCAGTTTAAGGGGTTCAGCCAGGGCTAGCCCCCCCATCCCTATCCAATGGGCGCTTACCGTTCCAAGCCAGGCAGCCTGAATGTCCTTGGGCTCAATGCCTGCATCCTCATATGCCTCATAAGCCGCTTCTATAATCATGTCTTCCGGACTTTTACTCCAATTTTCACCAAATTTGCAACAACCCATCCCGACTATGGCAACCTTATCCCTAAAAGTTTCCATTTTATTCCCTCCTTATCTTGCCGGTCTGCACTTCCAGAAATAGTTATAAAACCCCCCCTCTCGGTGAAACCTTCTGAAAGTCATCTCTACTGGCATATCCACCTTAACATCTTTTGGGTTGCAATCGGTCATCAAACAATATATCCTTGCCCCTCCCTCTTCTGATTCCACAATTGTCTGGACCGTTGGAGGATCCACTCCACCGGCAAGATTATCCAAGGAATAGGTAAACACCTTGCCTTTCTTATCAGAGAGCCTCACCTCTTCAAAAGCATCCCGAGATTGGCACCCAAAGCATACCCTTTGAATGGGGAAAGAAACAAGCCCGCAAGTCTTGCATCTACCGCCATGGAAGCTAAGCGCCCACTTCTTTGTCCTCCACATTACCGATGCTGAAGGGAAAAGCTTTATAAACTCCTCTGGTAGGGATACGAGCTGTCGAAAAGCAAGGTACTTTTCATATGTTGACAACATCATCTTAGACTCTATAGAGTCTTTAACCCCTCCCTTGCCCCTAACCCCTTCGATCGCATTCGTTACTTGCAATATAAACGCATCGCAACCATCTCCGTAGCTGGCGAGAAGGATTCTGTCACCCGCTTTTGCCTCTTCTAATGCGAAAGCAAGAAGGAGCAAAGGCTGGGCTGCTCCGATATTTCCAACGTTTGTAATCAAAGGATCCTGAAGCTGGGTCTTGGTGTCAAAACCCAAACTCTTGGCCAAACCCAGATGACTTTTGGCGTCAGGGCTATAGAAAACTACCTTGGTAAAATCCTTGGGGGCCAGTCCCTGCCTTTTCATGACTCCAGAGACGGCAGCCTTCATATTCCTTGTATAACCGTTTGTTAACACCCAGCGGTCCTCCCACGACCGGACAAAAGTGTCCTGATCCGTTCTCCAAACATCGGTAATGTCGTCGGACACAGAGTACATATCCTCTATTGTAGCTATAACATCAGAATCTCCCAGAAGAAGGGCAGCGGCACCATCTCCAAATGTCTGCTCATCAACGGAGCGAGGAGTCCCCAATCTACAGTCTGCAGACGTGACCATTATATTCTTCTCTTGTCCACCCTTAACAGCGCCTATAGCCGCCCTAAATGCAGACGTCCCGGCTCTGAGAGAGTTGGCGAAATCACTTGTCCATATTTCCTTGTTCAAGTCAATAGCGGTAGCCACTATAGAAGAACACGACTTTTCCTTGTACGGCGAAGTCGTTGACGCAAAGAACAGACCTTCAACCCCTTGACGGTCTAATCCACTTATACAGTTCAGAGCAGCCTCCGTAGCCATGGTAAGGCTATCTTCATCGTAATTGGCAACACTTCTTTCTCCACCTATTGAACGGGTACCCCATGCAGTAGAAAAAATATCTCTGCTCATCCTAAAGACAGGTATATATACCCCATACGATTTAATTCCAAACATAATTACCTCCTTCAACCAAGAGACTTTTATTAATGCCTCAGTAAGGGGTGTCATCTCACAGGTTCGGAAAAAGACTTATACTTACCCTACACAGTATCTCCGAAAAAAACCTATCAAAACCAATCAGATATCTTCTTGCCAAAATCGCTAAGTCGTTCCCACATAATAGGCATTGAGGTAGCTTCTAAAGCAGGGGAAGCACCCGAACCAGAAATAATTAGTATCTGACCGTAAACCCCTGGCAATTGAATTTACGGTCTGTTTATTGGCAATTATCAAAACGAAATTTTTGAACGATCACCTGTCAGCTATTCGCTCAAAAACTCAAGTTTTAAATACACAATAAGCTAAAAGCTTTATCATAAATCATAATTGCAGAAATAAGAAGCAAGTCCAAAGTGTGAATGAACGCTCATTCAATAGGTAGCATATATAAAAAAAGCTGTCAAGGCTTTTCCTCGTGACCCCAGGGGAAAGTCAAAGTCAGGTTTAGCACGAGTTGAGCAAGGAGTAGCTTGATATAATTTAATCGTTTAGGTGGTCATGTTCAGTCATTGAATTAATACAGACTTCCATATATTAAATTTCAAGGCGTTATCGGTTGGAATCCTCGACGACATACTAAATGTACGACTTACTCGGATTCCTCCCTCTGGCCTTGTGAGATTATTTGATATGCAGGATTCATATATGCGATGCTCAAAAACAATGGTTTGCCTGCGATGGGGGTTTACAAAGGCCAGGTTCTCAGTGGACACTAAGGGACGAGGCCGATTTCGGCCCCGTCCCTAATTATGAATTGCTGAGAAGTTAAAAAAAACTTGACAAAGAACGTTTAAATTGATATAGAATTGTTTCCGTTTGGATAAACGGGGTATCCATTTCTCTCAAGTTGATGTGTTGTGCTCACTATGGACACCCCCTTGGATAATTACAGTTCTTTGAATTGATGTGTAGAGATATCATAGGTTTCCTTTTTGGGATTAAACGGGAATCCTGTTAAAAAACAGGAGCTGCCCCGCATCTGTAAGTAGGGACGAAATCCATAGGTTAGTTACTGGTCATTGTTTAATAATATTACTGATGATTTTGGTTACTAACTGATAAGCCACTGTTTCGAGGAACGGAGCGGGAAGGCGCGGAGAGTAGGGTGATCTACGAGCCAGAAGACCTGCCTATGACAAACACTTTGTCGCATGCCTCCGAGGGGAGCTGATAGGCAAGAGATGTAATACCCGGTCAGGGTTTATGCATGACCAGGTGTCGTTTTTTGATTTTAAAGCCCGACCTCTTCTTGGAGGTCGGGCTTTTTTGTTAAGGTATATAACTTTCAGTTCTTTATTACGAAACAGAAGATAATTTATAAATGGTGCGCATTCATAATTTCGATAGTTTCTGCAAAGTTAAGAAAGGCAAAAATTTAGCTGCCGGAGTTATAGATTTTCAGACATTAAATTTCACAAGGCCAGAGAGAGGAATCAGAGTAAGTCGTACATTGAGTACGTCGTCGAGGATTCCGACCGATAACGCCGTGAAATTAAATATATGGAAATCTATAGATAGAGTTAAAGTATTTTGAGGATTAAAACCTAAGTCTAACGCAGAGATTACGGACAATTATATGCAAAACTATAGCTATTTATAGATGGGCACTCACTAAATAATGTAGGTACCCTTAATAGGGTTTAATAGGGAATTCCCATATAAACGGGAACGGTCCCGCCGCTGTAGTCCCGACCCCGGTCCCAATTAGTGTCGTTTTTCCGAAAAGTGTATTTAATCACTAGGCACAAATTGAACATAGCCGGGGAAGCTATCTCCTTGGTATATCCTGAACCTTAGGGTTAAAGTCACTGTCCCGTGTTCAACCGGGGTGGGAAGGCGAGCCAGGGGGTCGGAGAGTCAGAAGACCTGCCTACACTATAGGATTAATAAGACTTAACTTTTCTTCGAGGAAAGAGGGGTGAAGTAAGCTGGGTGCAGCCCTTAAGTCTAAATAAACTTAAGGGCTTTTTTGTTTGTCAAGAACATAACTTATCAAAAACAAAAAGTCAGGTATAAACGGCTTATGGGAGTACTTTTATTCACTCCTGATGTGAATTTTAGGCGTATTCAGTACGTTCGGCTAAAATTCAAAGAATTTGAATTGCGAGGTAAGGGACGAGGTTGCTATTCCTCCGGTTTTGTGTTTTCAGATCGAACAAATCCAACCTAAATCTGAGCGCCGACTTAAGGAAGTTATTTCGTCCTTGTCCCCAACTTACCGGGATAGAGATGAAGAGTTGCATATTTGTTGTATCATTATTTTTATTTCTATTAATGATTCTCATTGGTATCCCCGCTGGGGGAGAAACCCCGGCACGAAGGGTTGAGAAAAAGGTCTTGGAGACTATTGAGCTGCGTCAGCAAACTCAGAAGGGGGAGGATGTATGGGTCGGGAAGAGGGCGGAACTCCTGAGCCGGTATCGTTCCCTAAAGTCTGAGGAAGATCACCTCTTAAGTTTAAAAGAAAGGTCAGAGAACCTATTAAAAGCTACCAGAGCTAGGATTGCAAAAGTTGAGCGCAAGGTCAAAGAATCGGCAAAGATCAAGGATGAGCTTCAGTCCTACCTGGAATCGGTGGCAGCACGATTAGATGAGTCTGTCAAAAACGACCTCCCCTTTCTGCCTAAAGAACGCTCGGACCGCATGGCGTCTATCAAAGAAACCCTTGCCAGACCGGACGTACTGGCTGCCGAAAAATACCGAAGGGTTATGGAGGCATTACAGGTGGAGACCGAATACGGCCATACAGTTGAGGTTTACCAGGATACTGTTGAGCTTGACGGTAGATCTGTGCTGCTCGATATCCTGAGACTGGGCAGGTTGTCCCTGTTTTGCCAAACCCTGGATGGCAAAGTGGTGGGGCATTATGATCGAACAGCAGGGAGGTGGGTTCACCTCTCTTCCACATACCGCAGGGAGATTAACAAGGCGATGGGCATGGCCCGTCGCGAGCGTACCATCAACCTTATCAGGCTACCCATAGGAAGGATCATCGTTCCATGAGGCAGATGCTGACATTGATGTGGATATTGCTCTTAGTTTATCCAGCCTACGGAGAGGACATGAGAGCTGCTGCTAAGAAGGCAAAGACTGACCATGGGGCTGCTCTGGCCGAAGCTAAAGAGAGCATGGAACGAATCTTCAAAGACCGCACTTCCGTCGAAAAAGAGATTCGAAGGATAGAAGCCAATGTTAAAAAGCTAAAGGTTGATACCGGGGTGGTTAAGGATGAGCTTGAAGAGCTTATGCAAAAGGAGGCAGAGCTATCGGAGCAGCAATCAGACGATGAGATGAGTATTCGGGAACTCGCCGGCACAGTGCGTGTAGTTGGCCGGGATATTGAGACAACCTTGAGGCAATCTCAACTAACTGCCCGTATCCCTGAACGTTTGAATATGATCAAACCGATTCTGAACAAGGATCGGTTTCCCGGGATAAATGATTTCAAGACCATTACAGACCTTTTCTTTGAAGAAATGGAACTTTCAGGGGAGGTTGTTCTCTCCAATGGAATTTTCGTTGACCGTTCCGGGACGGAGAAGACCGGGGATATCTTGACTATCGGGAAGTTTACCGCTGCCTATCGCACGAGTAAAGAGACGGGTTTTTTGAAGTATTCCGAAGAGAGCCATCGATTTTTTGCCCTTTCGGCCCTGCCGTCATGGTCTGTCAGAAGGAAACTTCAAAGGTACATACAGGGAAAGGCAGAGGACGTAAGCCTTGACGTTTCCGGAGGAGCGGCCCTCAGACAGATTACACACAAGACGAATTTTATAGATCAGGTTAAGAACGGAGGGCCTATTGTTTACCCCATTTTAGCCATAGGGTTTCTTGCATTTATCATGGTGGTGGAGCGGACGGTTTTTTTAAAGGGTGTTCACACCAATACAGACCACATAATGGAAAAAGTCAACAGACTGGCCATTCAGGGAAGATGGCAAGAGTGTAATAATATACTGGAAGATGTAAAAGGAAGGCCTGTCCATAAAGTATTAAAAGCCGGGCTGAACGCCAGGGGGGAAGAGAGGGAGACGCAGGAAAGTATTCTGCAAGAAGCTATCCTTAAAGAGCTTCCCCGTTTGGAGCGGTTTTTGCCGGCACTTAACATCATAGGGGCCGTGGCGCCGTTGCTTGGGCTCTTGGGTACGGTAACCGGCATGATAAGCACATTTCATGTTATCACCCTTTACGGCACAGGTGACCCGAGGATGATGTCAGGTGGTATATCCGAGGCCCTTGTTACCACTATGCTAGGCTTGGCGGTTGCTATCCCCATAATGCTTATGCATACCTTTCTGAGCCGTTGGGTGGACACTATTACAGGGGATATGGAAGAGAAGGCAGTGGCCTTGGTCAATATAATACATAAGCAGAGTACATTTACTGGGTCGGACAGGATAAATTGCTGAACTATAGATTTCCATATATCAAATTTCACTGCGTTATCGGTCGGAATCCTCGACGACGTACTACAATGTACGCCTTACTCGGATTCCTCCCTCTGGCCTTGTGAAATTTAATATCTGAAAATCTATAGCCCATCAATTAAATGTGTCAAAAAGTTTCAAGCTGTGCAGTTACCCAACAATAGCGCTTATGAATTGAATAATCTTTTCCTCACGGCTTGATTCATTTTGAAGATTCTAAATTCGTTACGCTAAATTGCAGATAACTCGGTCGCAAACTCCCTCAAACAATCTGCAATTTTCAGCTTCACTCACTAAGAATCTTTCTCAAAACGAATCAAAAAGGTTCGTCAGAGATCATTCAAGTCATATTCCGACCAACTGCACAGGTCGAAAAGTTTCAACGTGCGTGATGGAGCGTCTGAAGATGGAGATAATTGCAAGGGCCTATGAATACCTCCGCCCGGGTGGCCCTGTAATGATTCCACTAATCCTGACGTCATTATGGATGTGGGCACTTATCGTCGAAAGGGTCGTTTATTTCCGGCAGATGGAAAGGGACGACATTAATATGAAAGATGCTGTGGAGATTATTGAGGGCAGGAGAGTATCCGAGGCTTACTCAGGACTTAGAACCAGGGTTGTGACAGGTTTTCTCCTGGAGCGCACAGGAGACAAAAAGCTTGACCGGAGCATACTCCATCTATCGGCCATGCAAGAGCGACCACATATAAGACGATCTCTTTCAGTCATTGCGGTTCTGGCTGCCGTCGCTCCTCTTTTTGGCCTTTTGGGTACGGTAACAGGCATGATTACCACATTTAACGTAATAGCCTTATTTGGTACTGGCAACGCCAAGGCAATGGCAGGAGGGATCTCTGAGGCATTGATCACTACTCAGAGCGGTCTTTTGGTGGCCATACCCGGGCTATTTATGAGCGCTTTTCTTATTCGTCGCGCACATTTCCTGGAAAGTCGTCTAGATGAGCTGGTTATGACACTGAAACGACATATTTAGTGTCAATCCACAAATGGCTATTTTCGGCAATCTCTGCGCCTGCCTGTGCGCAGCACGCAGACAGGTCAGACTCAGATTTTAATCCTCAAAATATTCTATGTATTCCTGCGGTTAAAATCTTCGTCTTCCTTGACCTTGCAAAAACTATCTCATTTCTGGATGGACATTATTTAACGGAGTACTGTGATGATCAATGTTCGCCGGTCTCTTCGCAGAGGCGCAGGAACAACAGACATAAACATGGCCCCGCTTATAGACCTGGTCTTTCTCCTGCTGATCTTTTTCATGGTTACTACGAGTTTTGTAAAGGAGACGGGGATAGATGTCCAAAGGCCTTCTGCTTCAACAGCGATGCAGAAGGAGAAAGGAAACATACTGATCGGGGTTGATTCAAAAGGGCGGATTTTTTTAGAAAAGAAGCAGATAGATATCCGGAGTGTCCGTGCCCATATAGAGAGATGTCTTGCAGAAAGCCCGGAAGGGTCAATCGTTATCGTGGCGGATAAGGCAAGCCATACGGGTGTGGTCATCCGTGTGATGGACCAGTGCAAACTTGCCGGGTCAAAAAATATTAGTATTGCAGCTTCCAGAATAGAAGGAAATGAACAATAGTATCTTAAAGTGGTCTTTTATCGCTGTAGGGTTTTCTCTACTGGTCAATATCGTATTATTCTCCCTTTTGCCCCTGTGTACGAAGAGGGGCCTGAGCAGGAATGACCTGGAGATTATTATACCGGTAAATGTGATACGGTTCAAAAGACCTGATATCCGGCAACCTGAGGATAAGAAGGAGCCGCCGGAGAAAAAATGGACTAAGAAGATCATACCCACGGTCAGGTTAAACCCTCATAAAAGGGTCATCTCTAAAAAACTGGAGATGGCGATGCCCTTGCTCAGTTTTGATATCAACCCCAAGTTAACAGGAGGCATGACCGTAGCTCTCCCCCAAAAAGACTCATACCTCCCAGGGGAAGTGGACCGGATGCCCGTGCCGATTACAAATATAAAACCGGTCTATCCCATCAGGGCCAGGAGACTGAACATTACCGGTGAAGTAGAGGTCAAGTTCCTGGTGGACGAGAGGGGCAATGTTGCGAACATAGAGATCCTTAAGTCAATCCCGGTCGGAATTTTCGATAACAGCGTCTTTAAGACGCTTCCCTCGTGGAGGTTTTCTCCGGGAAAGGTTTGCGGAAAGAATGTGAGCACATGGGTAATCACTACGATCAAATTCAGGCTGGAGGGGCAGGAAGCTGAAATTTAAAATTCAAAATTTAAAATTCAAGAGCGAATTTTTCTTGCTTTTATCGCTTGTCTTTCAGTTTTTTTGCTTGCCTTTCTGCTCTGCATGGGCGGAAAGCGAGGCTCCGGAGATATCGCCGGCCGTTCAAAAGGTCGTTTATAAGGCGCAGCAATTAGCTGGGAATAAGGAATACGGAGAAGCAGAGACATGTCTCAGGAGATATATTGAGAAGCATCCTGAACAACCCCACTATCTGGTAGAATTTACGCTGGGTAATGCCCTGGCCTTGATGGGGAAGGAGAGGGAAGCACTTTCTCATTATCACGCCTCAGCCGGTCTTTATCCTGACTATACCGCTGCCTGGCAGAACATGGGTAAGGTATACTTCGATTTCAAAGAGTATGATCCGGCGGGAGATTGTCTCCTAAAGGCGTACAAGACCGACAGAAAAAGAGACCCTTCAGTCCTTTATAGCGTTGCTGTTTCCTATATTATGGCTGACAAGGGGGATAAGGCCCTGCCTCACCTGGAATACCTGACGTCAGGTAAGGCGGGTCCGCCTAAGACCGAATGGCTAGAGGCATTGATGAAGGTAAGCATGGACCTTAACCTCAAGGCCAAGGGGTTTGAGACGGTCAATGGGTTGCTCGATAATGATGGGAACGATCCTCGCTGGTGGAAGATGTTGGCACAGTTTTATCTCAATGAGGGCGATCACAAGGCGGGCGTGGCCGCCCTGACTGTATATTCATATTTAACTGCGATGAGCAGAGAAGAGGTAATGATGTTGGGCGACCTCAACTGCCATATAGGACTGCCCCTAAAGGCAGCGGAATACTACGAACAGGCCCTGGGCTTCGACGATGACCCGGCTGCCTATGAAAAACTAGCATCCGCCTATATCTCCGCCCATAAATCAGCCAGGGCTATAAGTATATTAAACCGGGCGCTGGAGAAGAGGCCGGGACCGCGGTTCTGGTTTTTACTGGGCCATGTCCTGTATTCGGAAGAAGAATTCGAAAGATCCTATGATGCCTTCAATCAATCCGTCCGTCTCAACCGGGAAGATGGCAAAGGGTATCTGATGATGGGCTACTGCGCTCTGCAGGTGGGCAAGGAAGAGGCAGCCAGAGCGGCATTTGAGAAGGCGAGCCGTTTCTCCAAACAACGAAAAACCGCTGAGGAATTGCTTGGGAGGCTAGAGACAAGGACTAAATAGTGTCTGAACGAAAAGTTATGAATCAGTATATTAGGTAGAAATTCGGTTGCTGAAATTATCCAAGGGAGGTCTTGAGATGAAGAGGTGGGTTGTTGTGTTGGTGCTGTTTGCTGTTTTTGTTTTGCCGGGAACCAGTCGCTCGGAAAGGATAGAAGAAGGTAAAGAATCATTAAGAACAATGGAAGATATGGTCGTAACCGCTGGAAGGGTAGAGGAGAAAAAGAGGGAGATTACCTCTTCTGTAATAATCATTGATGAAGAAGAGATCAACTTGTCTTCTGCCAGGGATTTGGGAGAATTGTTGACAGAAAGAGGACTTGGACACAGTCAAAGATACCCGGGCGTCTTGAATGCTATCGGTATCCGCGGATTCAGGACAGAGACACACGGAAATGACCTGATGGGCCATATTCTGATTCTGCTCAATGGACGTAGGGCAGGCACTGGAAATCTAGCCAAGATTTCGACAAAAAACGTAGAGAGAGTGGAGATAATAAGGGGACCTGCCTCTGTTCAATATGGCTCGGCCGCTATGGGGGGAGTGGTTAATGTGATTACCAAAAGGGGCAAGGATAGACCAACAGCCTTTGTTGAGGGAATCCTGGGTAGTTACCACCATGAGGAATGGAGTATGGGACTGTCGGGGGAAGTTGAAGGATTTGATTTCTCCGGAGCTTTTACCTCAGAATCGATGGACGACTATGTTACGGGGGACGGAGAGAAGTTCTACAACTCGGGTTATGACAACGAGAATTACAGCATAAACCTTGGTTATGAGTTTTCTCCGGGTAATCGTGTCGCTGTTATCTTCTATCGATTTGATACAGACAAGGCAGGGAGCCCCGAGTACCTCAGCGCAAATGATTTGGACGACTATGTGGAGAAGAGCAACAAGTCTGTTGACCTTATTTATGAAGGTGCATCTCATGATAACGTTGTCTCCTGGATGGTCCGATATTTCGACGGTAAGGATGAGGATGAATGGTTTGATCCCACGGGGAGTAACCCCAGTTTTTGGGATGATGGGGTTCCAAGTGAAAGAGAAACGGATCAGAAGGGGGCACAGGCGCAGGCATCCTTAAACTGGCAAGATTTAAGGGTTACAGTCGGTTTCGATTGGGTGAATTACGAGATTGAGACTACTTGGGATCCCGGGAAATCCGAATACGATAACCCGTCATATTTTCTCCTGGCCAAGACAAGGCTCTTAAATGAGAAGCTGATCGTCTCCGGAGGTCTGAGATATGACGAATATGAGGTAGAAATCAAAGAAAGCCAGGGAGGAAAAGAGGATGACGATGACCTCTCCCTGCGGTTCGGTTTGGCCTACCTCCTTTCAGACAGTCTGAAACTGAGAGCCAATTATGGAGAGGCCTTTGTTATGCCTGCGGCGGATCAGCTCGCCGCAGATTATGTTTCCTATGGTACCCCTTATAGGGGTAACCCCAACCTGGACTCTGAAGTAAGTACGACATATGAGGCAGGAGTCGATTCTTCTATAGGTTTCTTTATTTCCGCTTTCACTTATTTCTATACGGAGTTCGAAGATAAAATTGAATCTGTCACCGAAAATGGTATAATGACTTGGGATAACATAGGAGAGGCAACGTTGGAGGGCTTTGAAGCTGAGTTTTCATACGATGTGGCGGCGCTCCTCACCTGGGATTTTGAGCTGAGACCATACACGAACTTTGTGTGTCTTACCAAATATGAAGATGATGAAACACATGACGAGCTTCAGTACATGTCTGACTTCAATCTGTCTTACGGTATTACCGTTTCTGATTTAAATGGCCTTTCAGCTAATCTGAATTTCGCCTATATGGGTAAACAATACGTAACGGATTATGAGAGCGGATGGCCCTATCAGGAGATAAGGAAGGGTGGATTCACGGTTGTTAATTTGACGATCAGTAAAGAGATTCTCGATCTTGGGGAACAAGGAGGGTTAACTTTAAGGGGGGAGATCCAGAACCTCTTCGAAAAGAACTATGAACACGTGAAAGGGTATCCCATGCCGGGAAGGAGTTTCTTTATGGGTATGAGATATGATTATTGATGCCGATTGAGGGTTGAGAGTAAAATTTAATATATCAGAAATTTTGAAACTCATTTGAATTATGCCTTTAAGCTATTGTCAGGAGGACTATTTGTAGCTCATAATTGAGTTTCAAAATTTCTGATATATGGAAACCTATAGGAATGAGATTGAGAAATAGGTTTGAAATTATTATATACAGATGGACAGGTGTATCACCCGTCAGAAGAGGTTTTC
>Ga0209345_10002551_pt1 | contig 19968 bp, 18 predicted proteins | sample Cruoilmetagenom7_FD_187294 | JGI IMG/M metagenome (GOLD analysis project Ga0209345, IMG submission 187294) | Oil polluted marine microbial communities from Coal Oil Point, Santa Barbara, California, USA - Sample 7 (SPAdes) (version 2) | ecosystem: Environmental > Aquatic > Marine > Oil seeps ... | reverse complement strand
GCAGCTTTGTGCCTGCGCGCGGGGCCAGCCAGTCCATCATCGCATCCTTCCAGATGCGGTGGATGCCCACGGACATCACGTCGTTCATCACATCATATTTCGATGCGACAGAGCCGAATACGCCGCGCACGCGCCCGGCCTTTTCCGATTCCGGCACGTCCTGAAACCCGAAATGCGTGGTTCTGTTGTCTTGCTCGTCCATCTGGCCTTGCCGATCCCTGTTCCCCTCCTTCTTATAGGGCGCGGGCAGGGGGCTGCAATGCGCCCCTTGTCGCGTCCCGTGCCAAAGTCTTGATCATGCAGGAACACCCATGCCCGAACTGCCCGAGGTTGAAACCGTCCGCCGTGGTCTGGCCCCGGTCATGGAGGGACAAGTGATCGCGCGGGCGCAGGTCAACCGCCCCGATCTGCGCTGGCCGTTCCCCCCTGATATGGCCGGGCGGCTGACGGGGCGGCGCGTGGTCGCGTTGCGGCGGCGCTCGAAATACATCCTGGCTGATCTGGACAGTGGCGAGTCCCTGCTGATCCATCTCGGCATGTCGGGGCGGATGCTGGTGTCCGGTGATCCGCTGGGGCGTTTCGTGCATGACCATCCGGCGGCGGAAAAGCACGATCATGTCGTGCTGGACATGGCCAATGGTGCGCGCATCACCTTCAACGACCCGCGCCGTTTCGGTGCGATGGACCTGCTCGACACTGCCACGGCAGACCGGCACAAGCTCTTGTCTGTCATCGGTCCGGAGCCGCTGGGAAACGATTTCAACGAACCCTACCTTGTGGCCGCCCTGAAAGACCGCAACACGCCTGTCAAATCCGCCCTGCTGGATCAGCGGATCGTGGCGGGTCTGGGCAATATCTATGTGTGCGAAGCGTTGTTCCGGGCGCGCATCTCGCCGCGCCGCCGCGCGGGACAGATCGCCGCAACGCGCGTGGCCGGTCTGGTGCCGATCATCCGCCAGGTGCTGTCCGAGGCGATCGAGGCGGGCGGGTCAAGTCTGCGCGATTTCCGGCAGGCGGATGGCGAACTTGGCTATTTCCAGCACAGTTTCGACGCCTACGGCCGCGAGGGGGAAGCCTGCCGCAACCCGGGTTGCACGGGGACGATTGCCCGCATCGTGCAGGCGGGACGGTCCTCCTTCTACTGTCCATCATGCCAAAGATGACTTGATCGGCGCGCCCAAGCTGATACTCAATCGGGTCTGTCGACAACAAGCGAAAGCAGATTTCATGGCCTATGAGACGATCATCGTCGATGTAGAAGACCACGTCGCCCTTATCACGCTGAACCGCCCCAATGCCCTGAACGCGCTGAACGATCAGCTGCTGGGAGAGTTGGCGGATGCGTTGACGGATTGCCAGAACAACGAAAAAGTGCGCTGCATCGTCATCACGGGTTCGGAAAAGGCCTTCGCCGCCGGGGCCGACATCAAGATGATGGCCGAGAAATCCTTTGTGGATGTTTTCGCGGGTGACCTGTTCACCCCGGAATCCGAGCAGATCCTGCGTGTGCGCAAGCCGATCATCGCGGCCGTCTCGGGCTATGCGCTGGGCGGCGGGTGCGAGCTTGCGATGATGTGCGATTTCATCATCGCGTCGGACACCGCCAAGTTCGGCCAGCCCGAAATCAACCTGGGCGTCGTCGCGGGCCTTGGCGGCACGCAGCGCCTGACCCGCGCCATCGGCAAAGCCAAGGCGATGGACATGAACCTGACGGGCCGCTTCATGGATGCCGAGGAAGCCGAGCGTTCGGGCCTCGTGTCCCGTGTCGTGCCTGTCAAGAAGCTGATGGACGAGGCCATGGGCGCGGCCCAGAAGATCGCCGAGAAAAGCATGATCACCGTCATGGTCGTCAAGGAAGCCGTGAACCGGTCCTTCGAGACGACCCTGCGCGAAGGCCTGCTGTTCGAACGCCGCGTGTTTCACTCGCTCTTTGCAAGTGAAGACCAGAAGGAAGGCATGGCGGCCTTCATGGAAAAGCGCACGCCGCAATTCCGCGACCGCTGATTGCGGAAAATATGCGGGCCGGGGGCAAGCCTCGGTTCGCACCATTTTGCGGTTTCCAAACCGGGTGAAATCCCGTAAGGACCCCGCTACATGCGCGTGAGACCCGCTCTGGTCAGAATCAGCCGGTTGATGAAACCCGGTCCGGGCTCGTTGCGCGATACATATTCAACCGACCCGGAAAGTGGGAAAACATCATGGCCAATTCGCCCCAGTCCAAGAAACGCGCCCGTCAGAACGAAGCCCGTTTCGCAGTGAACAAGGCGCGTCGTTCGCGCATCCGTACCTTCATCCGCAAAGTCGAAGAGGCGATCGCCTCAGGTGACAAGGCCGTGGCCGCTGCTGCCCTGCAGGCCGCTCAGCCCGAGATGATGCGCGGCGTTACCAAAGGTGTGTTGCACAAAAACACCGTCGCCCGGAAGATCTCGCGCCTGGCCGCGCGGGTCAAAGCCCTGGGCTGATCAAGCTAACCGATTGACTCAAAAAGCGCCGTCTGCGGGTTCCTGCGGGCGGCGCTTTTTTGCGTTTGATGGGCAACTTCACAGGCCCGAGAGATTCTTTTTCGAAAAGCATGAGTCAAGGTCATAGTTCGGTTGCCTAGGCTTCGCGGCAATTGGTAATTTCAGCTTGCGAGTCACTTCGCCCTGGGGGGACAGGGATGCCGAAAGGCCTTTTTTACAAGGCTGATCGGCGACGACGGGCAGGGTTTGCAGCATGATTGGGCATGCTGCGTTTTCTGTTTGCCGGATCACCGCGTGGGCGGTGAGCCATGTCCTTCCGATTGTGCATTGTGTGCGTCCATATGGTGATTGTGGTCCTTGGGACGGGGCACGATTTTCCGGATGTGGCACTCTGTGCTGATCGGTCATGAATCATGGACCTTGTGCCATTGCCGCTGCGGCAATGCTCAGGTGTCTTTGTGCCATTGGTCTGGGTCTGTGTGATCTCGCGGGACTTGAACAGGCGGGACTTGGGGACGAATGACACAAGAACAATGGGGACAGCTGCAGCGGAAACTTCTGGGGACGGTGGGCAAGAACAACTATGCCAACTGGATCGAGCCGCTTGAATTTTTCGAAATCTCGGAAGGCGTGGCCACGTTCCATGTTCCGACGAATTTTCTGGGCAACTATGTCGCGCAGAATTTCGGGGATCTAATCCTCCATCAGCTTTCGGAAGCAGGGCAGGTCGTGCGCCGCGTGAACTTTCGGGTCCCCGCGAATTCGACGCAGCGCCCCTCGCCTATTGTCGCGCCCGTATCCAGCACAGAGCAGCCCGCCATCGCAGGCAGCGATCAGGTGCCCGGCGCGCCGCTGGACAAGCGCTTCACCTTTGACAGTTTCATTGTGGGCAAGCCGAACGAACTGGCCCATGCCGCCGCGCGCCGTGTGGCCGAAGGCGGGCCCGTGACCTTCAACCCGCTGTTCCTTTATGGCGGCGTAGGTCTGGGCAAAACTCACCTGATGCATGCCATCGCCTGGGAGTTGCAGGCCAAGCGGCCTGATCTGAATGTGGTCTACCTGTCGGCGGAACAGTTCATGTATCGCTTCGTGCAGGCGCTGCGTGACCGCAAAATGATGGATTTCAAACAGATTTTCCGCGCCGTCGACGTTTTGATGGTGGATGACGTACAGTTCATCGCGGGCAAGGACAGCACGCAGGAGGAGTTTTTCCACACCTTCAATGCGCTGGTCGACGGTCACAAGCAGATCATCATCTCGGCCGACCGCGCGCCTGGCGAGATCAAGGATCTGGAAGACCGGATCAAGTCGCGCCTGCAATGCGGGCTCGTCGTCGACCTGCATCCGACGGATTACGAACTCCGCCTCGGCATTCTGCAGTCCAAGGTCGATTACTATCGCAGCCAGTATCCGGGGCTCGAGATTTCCAATGCAGTGCTGGAATTTCTGGCCCATCGCATCAGCACCAATGTCCGCGTGTTGGAAGGGGCGCTGACCCGGCTTTATGCCTTCGCCAGCCTCGTGGGCCGCGAGATCACGATGGAGCTGACGCAGGATTGCCTGGCCGATGTGCTGCGCGCCTCCGAGCGCAAGATCACCATCGAAGAGATCCAGCGCCGCGTGTCCGAGCATTACAACATCCGCCTGTCCGACATGATCGGGCCCAAGCGTGTGCGCAGCTATGCCCGGCCGCGTCAGGTGGCGATGTATCTGTGCAAGCAACTGACCAGCCGGTCTCTCCCCGAGATCGGACGCCGCTTCGGTGGACGTGATCACACCACCGTCATGCACGGCGTGCGCCGGATCGAGGAACTTCGGATACAGGATGGCCAGATCGCCGAAGACATCGAGATGCTGCGCCGCACGCTGGAAGCGTAAGGCGCATCTTTCGATCCTGACAGGTGCTCCGCCTGCCATTTGAGCGTGCAAGGCCGCATGTCGGCCTTGACGCCCTTGCAAATCCAGCGGAAAACGCAAGAAAAGCCTTGAGCGGGCAGGTATTTGGGATACCTTGCCCATCCCGGCTACGCCTTTGACACGATACAGGGGCGACATGACCGGCATCGGATTAGGAGCGACGGAATGAAACTCAGCATCGAACGCGGCACGCTTCTGAAAGCCGTGTCACAGGCGCAGTCGGTCGTGGAGCGGCGCAATACCATTCCGATCCTCGCCAATGTGCTGATCGAGGCGGAAGGCAGCACAGTTACCTTCCGCGCCACCGATCTGGATATCGAGGTGCTGGACAAGGCGCCCGCGCAGGTCGAACGTGCCGGATCGACCACCGTATCCGCCGTGATGCTGCACGAGATCATTCGCAAACTGCCGGATGGTTCGCTGGTGACACTGTCTGACGACAGCGCTGCCGGACGTCTGACCGTGCAGGCCGGTCGGTCGCATTTCAATCTGGCGACGCTGCCCAAGGAAGATTTCCCGGTCATGGCGTCCTCGGATTATGCCAGCAATTTCAGCGCTCCCGCCGCTGCGCTGCGGCGGCTCTTCGACAAGTCGAAATTTGCCATCTCGACCGAAGAGACGCGTTATTACCTCAACGGCGTCTATATGCATGTGGCTGATGGCGATGGCGGCAAGGTGCTGCGCTGCGTGGCGACGGATGGTCACCGTCTGGCGCGGATCGACGCCGACCTGCCGGCCGGTGCCGAAGGCATGCCCGGCGTGATCGTGCCGCGCAAGACCGTGGGCGAATTGCGCAAGCTTTTGGATGACGACGACATGCAGATCGCCGTCTCGGTGTCGGAAACCAAGGTGCGTTTCGCCACGCCCGACATCACGCTGACGTCCAAGGTGATCGACGGGACATTCCCCGATTACACCCGCGTCATTCCGCAGGGCAACACCCGCCGGCTTGAGGTGGATGCACGCGATTTCGCCGCCGCAGTGGACCGTGTGGCCACCGTGTCGTCGGAACGCTCGCGGGCGGTGAAGCTTTCGCTGGACGAGGATCGCCTGATCCTGTCCGTCAACGCGCCCGACAGCGGTGCCGCCGAGGAAGAGCTGGCCGTCGCCTATGGGGACGAGCGGTTGGAAATCGGTTTCAACGCGAAATACCTGCTGGAAATCGCCAGTCAGGTGGACCGAGAGAATGCGGTGTTCCTGTTCAACTCTGCCGGTGATCCCACGCTGATGCGCGAAGGCAACGACATGTCGGCGGTCTATGTCGTCATGCCGATGCGCGTGTGACGTCAGCACCGCAGAACACGCATCAAAGAAAGGCCGGGGCGTGTCTGGCCTCTTTCTGACCGAACTGACCCTGTCGCACTTCCGCTCGCATCGCAGCGGAAGAATGGAACTGGACGGGCGTCCCGTTGCACTGCATGGGCCGAACGGGGCGGGCAAGACCAATCTGCTTGAGGCTGTATCCCTGTTTTCCCCCGGTCGCGGTTTGCGTCGGGCCAGCGCAGCCGAAATGGCGCGCCGCCCGGAGTCGCTGGGATGGAAGGTCTCGGGTACCCTGCGCAGTCTCTACCAGATGCATGAGGTCGAGATCTGGTCCGAGGAGGGTGCCTCGCGTCAGGTCAGCATCGACAGCAAGGCCGCCACGCAACTGGCGCTGGGGCGGATCGCCCGTGTTCTGTGGCTGATCCCGGCGATGGACCGGCTCTGGATCGAAGGGGCAGACGGGCGGCGGCGGTTTCTGGACCGCATGACGATGAGCTTCATCCCCGATCATGCCGATGCCAGCCTGACCTATGAAAAGGCGATGCGCGAACGCAATCGTCTGCTCAAGGATCAGGTGCGCGATACGCATTGGTATGGCGCGATCGAGGCGCAGATGGCGCGTGCCGGTTCCGCGATCCATGCGAACCGCCTTGCCGCGCTGGACCAGTTGCGCGCGGCGCAGGATCAGGCGGAAACCGCCTTTCCCACAGCCGAGCTTGACCTGCAACAGACCGAGGGCGAGATGCCCTTGTCCGAGGCCGACCTGCTGGACGCGTTGCGCGAAAGCCGGTTCCGCGATCTGGCCGCCGGGCGCAGCCTCGTCGGCCCGCATCGCAGCGATCTCTATGCGGTCTATGCGGCCAAAGGCGTGCCCGCGTCCGAGTGTTCCACGGGCGAGCAAAAGGCGCTTCTGGTGTCGCTGATCCTTGCCAATGCGCGGGGTCTGGCCCGCGATTTCGGCGCGCCACCGCTGCTGCTGTTGGACGAGGTCGCGGCCCATCTGGACGCAGGCAGGCGGGCCGCGCTCTACGATGAAATCTGCGCCCTTGGTGCGCAGGCATGGATGACGGGAACCGGGCCTGAATTGTTCGATACCATCGCCGCCCGCGCGCAGATGTTCGAGGTGACGGAAGAGGCTGGAACATCTGTCATTTCGGCGCAATAAAGCGGCATGGCGTTCCGCTACACTGTCCGAAAGCTCCTGACATGACTGCCTCAGTAACCGACCTTCTGCTCTATGCGGGTGCCATCCTGATCCTGTTCCTGACCCCGGGTCCGGTCTGGGTCGCACTTACGGCGCGCGCGCTGTCGGGCGGCTTCGCATCGGCCTGGCCGCTCGCGGTGGGGGTGGTGCTGGGCGATATTCTCTGGCCGATGCTGGCGATCCTTGGCGTGGCCTGGATCGTGTCGGTGTTCGACGGGTTCATGACCGTGATGCGCTATGTGGCGGCGGGGATGTTTCTGTTTATGGGCGTGATGCTTATCCGCCATGCGGGGGCCACCATCGGCACGGACAGCCGCCTCACGCGGCCGGGCCGCTGGGCCGGGTTCATGGCAGGCGTCGCTGTCATCGTGGGCAATCCCAAGGCGGTCTTGTTCTACATGGGCGTGCTGCCCGGGTTCTTTGACCTGACCACAATCACATGGCTGGACATCGCGGCGATCCTTGCGATTTCCTGCACGATCCCGCTCATGGGCAACCTTCTGATGGCCCTGTCCGTGGACCGCGCCCGCCGTTTGCTGACCTCGCCCGCGGCCCTCAGGCGGGTCAATATCGTGGCCGGTGTCCTGCTCTGTTTGGTGGGGCTCATAATCCCGCTGCTATAGCGCAAAATATGGGGTGGACGCGTGACATTCCCCCCAAGGTTTCGTATAAAATCCCGGAATAAAGAAGGATTGGCGGAATGTCCGACAACGAAAAGATCCCCGAAGAATACGGCGCGGATTCTATCAAGGTTCTCAAGGGGTTGGAGGCCGTCCGCAAGCGGCCCGGCATGTATATCGGCGATACCGACGACGGGTCGGGTCTGCATCACATGGTCTATGAGGTCGTGGACAACGGCATCGACGAAGCGCTGGCCGGTCATGCCGACCATGTGCAGGTCATCATTCACCCTGACAACAGCGTGTCCGTGCGCGACAACGGACGCGGGATTCCCGTCGGCATTCACGAGGGTGAGGGCGTGTCCGCCGCCGAGGTCATCATGACCCAGCTTCACGCGGGCGGCAAATTCGACCAGAACTCCTACAAGGTCTCGGGCGGTCTGCACGGCGTCGGTGTGTCCGTTGTGAACGCGTTGTCCGACTGGCTGGAACTGCGGATCTGGCGCGAGGGCAAGGAACACTATGCCCGCTTTGAAGGGGGCTATACCGTCGAAAGCCTGCGCGTCGTGGGCGACGCCAATGGCCAGAAGGGAACCGAGGTGCGGTTTCTCGCGTCCACCAGCACCTTCTCGAATCTCGAATATTCCTTCGAGACACTGGAAAAGCGCCTGCGTGAACTGGCGTTTCTGAACTCCGGCGCGCGGATCATCCTGGAAGACCTGCGCCCGGCCGAACCCCTCAAGACCGAGCTTTTTTACGAGGGCGGCGTGCGCGAGTTCGTGAAATACCTCGACCGTTCGAAATCCTCGATCATGGCAGAGCCGATCTACATGACCGGCGAAAAGGACGGCATCGGCGTCGAAGTCGCGATGTGGTGGAACGACAGCTACCACGAGAACGTGCTGCCCTTCACCAACAACATCCCGCAGCGTGATGGCGGCACCCATATGGCAGGTTTCCGGGGTGCCCTGACGCGGACGATCAACAACTATGCCCAGTCCAGCGGGATCGCCAAACGCGAGAAAGTGGCCTTTACCGGCGATGACGCGCGCGAGGGTCTGACCTGCGTGCTGTCGGTGAAAGTGCCCGATCCGAAATTCTCCAGCCAGACCAAGGACAAGCTGGTCAGCTCCGAGGTGCGCCCTGCGGTCGAGAACCTGGTTAACGAAAAGCTGGCCGAATGGTTCGAGGAAAACCCCTCGCAGGCCAAGGTCATTGTCGGAAAGATCGTCGAAGCCGCGCTCGCCCGTGAAGCCGCCCGCAAGGCGCGTGAACTGACCCGCCGCAAGACGGCCATGGATGTGAACTTCCTTGCCGGCAAGCTCAAGGATTGCTCCGAGAAAGACCCGTCCAAGACCGAAGTCTTCCTTGTCGAGGGTGACAGCGCCGGCGGCTCGGCCCAGACGGGACGGGACCGGCGCACACAAGCGATCCTGCCGCTGAAGGGCAAGATCCTGAACGTGGAACGTGCGCGGTTCGACCGGATGCTGGGCAGTCAGGAAATCGGCAACCTGGTCATGGCGCTGGGCACCGGAATCGGACGCGATGAATTCGACATCTCGAAACTGCGCTACCACAAGATCGTCATCATGACCGACGCCGATGTGGACGGTGCGCATATCCGCACGCTGCTGCTGACCTTCTTCTACCGGCAGATGCCGCAGCTGATCGAAGGCGGTTACCTCTATATCGCGCAACCGCCGCTCTACAAGGTCGGGCGCGGCAAGTCCGAGGTTTACCTCAAGGACCAGACCGCGATGGAGAATTACCTGATCGAACAGGGCACCGAAGGTGCGGTCCTGCGTCTTGGATCGGGCGAGGATGTGGTCGGTCAGGACCTTGTCCGCATCGTCGAGGAAGCGCGGCAGGTCCGCCGCATCCTCGAAGCGTTCCCGACCCATTACCCGCGCCATATCCTTGAACAATCCGCCATCGCCGAGGCCTTTGCTCAGGGCCGTGCCGATTCCGATCTGCAGGGCGTTGCCGACGCTGTCGCAAAGCGGCTGGACCTGATCGCGGTGGAATACGAGCGCGGCTGGACCGGTCGTATCACGCAGGACCATGGCATCCGCCTGTCCCGCGTCCTGCGCGGTGTCGAAGAGGTGCGCACGCTGGACGGTCAGGTCCTGCGCTCGGGCGAGGCGCGCAAGCTGAACCAGATGAGCCCCGCGCTGCGCGAGGTCTATACCCTGCCCGCCAAACTGGTCCGCAAGGATCGGTCGCAGCCGATCCACGGCCCTCTGGACCTGCTGGATGCGATCCTCAAGGAAGGCGAGAAGGGTCTGTCGCTGCAACGCTACAAGGGTCTGGGCGAGATGAACCCGGAGCAGCTTTGGGAAACTACGCTCGACCCCGAGGCCCGCACGCTTTTGCAGGTCAAGGTCGATGACATGGCCGAGGCGGATGACCTGTTCACCAAGCTTATGGGCGATGTGGTCGAACCGCGCCGCGAGTTCATTCAGCAAAACGCGCTGAACGTGGAAAACCTCGATTTCTGAAAACGGACAAGGGGGCGAAAGCCCCCTTTTTCATGACCCGATGGCCGTCGGGATCACGGCCTCTTCGATCAGCGCCATGATGTCACCGAAGTAACCTTCGCTGCGCGCAGGCCGTGTCGGATCGGACGTCAACGCCAGTGACAATGACAGCCCCGGCACGATGCAGATCACCTGCCCGCCGTAGCCGCGCGCCAGTGCATACTCCTGTCCCGCCGCCCGGCCCAGAAACCAGCCATAGCCATAGTCGAGCCCCGAAAACGGCGAGCGTGTGCGCTGTTGCAGCGACGCGGTCACCCAGTCCCGGCTCAACACCTGTTTACCCTCCCAGACGCCGCCCGCAAGATACAACTCGCCGAACCGCGCCATGGCGGACAGGGTCAGGGCCATCTCGTTCCCGCCCAGATACCTGCCCTGCGGATCACGGGTCCATGCCGGAACCTCAATCCCCAGCGGGCTGCCAAGGCGGGTGCGCGTCAGGCTCAGCAGGCTCTCGCCCGCCACTTCCGACAGCACGGCCCCCAAGACATGGAAACTGCCGGTGGAATAAAGCATCCGTCCCCCCGGTTCGGCCACGAAAGGGCGCGACAGGGCATCCGCCACCCAATCACGGCTGCCGATCCACGCGCCATAGTTGCTGCCTGATGTCCGCTCCAAGCCGGCTTGCATCGTCGCCAGATTTTCGATGGTCAATGTCCCCACACGCGGATCGGCCCCGGCCGGGATCAGGCGTGGCGCGACATCGGCCAGGGTCGCGGTAACCGATGGAATCTCGCCCCGGTCCAGCGCGGCACCCGTCAGCGCAGCAACGATCGTCTTGGATACGGACTTTACAGGAACCGCGCGGTTGATGCCCGGCCCCCGGAACACCTCGGCCATGACCTCGGCTCCGCTCTGACGGATCATCAGCGCATGGCACTGTTCCAGTGCGCGGGCCCGGTCAGCCACGGCTTGCCAGGGATCGGTTTGCGAAATGGCAGGGGTTGCCAGCACTGCGGCGGTGGCGGTCATCATCCGGCGGCGGGTCAGACAGAGGGGTTTTGTCAACATGGCCGACAAGGTAACGCCGTGGTCCGCCGTTACCATTCAGAAAACCGTGAAGCCGCATCTGCTTGCATCAACCGGGAAATGCGTGTCCCCTTCCAAGCGAAGATAGATGGAGAAACGGATGTCACCCCATTTCGCGCAGAGGATGGAAAAGGTCGAACCTTCTGCCATCAAGGAGCTTCTGGCCCTCGGGGCGGACCCCTCGATCATCTCCTTCGGGGGCGGCTATCCCGACGCCAGCCTCTTTCCCGCCGCGCAACTGGAGCAGGTCTTTCGCGAGGTGATCCGCGCGCCCGGTGGCGCCGCGATGCAATACGCCCCCTCGGACGGGCTGCCCCGCCTGCGCGAGCAGATCGCGGGCCTGATGGTGGCCGACGGCACCGCTTGCCGAGCCGAGGATGTTCTGATCCTGCAAGGCTCGCAGCAAGGCCTTGATTTCGCGGCAAAGATGCTGGTCAATCCGGGTGACGTCATCATCACCGAGGACCCCACCTTCCTGGGTGCGTTGATCGCCTTCAATCCCAGCCAGCCTCGCTATGCGGCGGTGCCGATGGATGATGAAGGGATGCGGATGGACGCGTTGGAGGCGGCGCTCCAGGCCAATCCGAACGACCGCATGATCTATACGGTGCCCGATTTTCAGAATCCGACCGGCGTGACGCTGTCGCTGGCGCGTCGCCACCGTCTGATCGCATTGGCGAATGCCCATGATGTGATCGTGCTGGAAGACACGCCCTACCGGCACATACGTTTCGCGGGCGAAACCCTCCCCACCTTGAAATCGCTGGATACGCAGGGCCGTGTGATCCACCTGGGCAGCTTTTCAAAGGTTCTGGTACCGGGCCTCAGGATCGGCTGGGCCGTCGCGGCCCCCGACTTGCTTGAGAAGATGGCATTGCTGAAGGTTGCTGCCGACACCCAGACATCGACCCTCAACATGGCGGCCACCAGCCTGTTTCTGGACCGGTTCGACTTGTCGGACCATATCGCGACGCTGCGCACCGCCTATCGCCACAAGAAAGAGGTGATGCTGGACGCGATCCGCCAGCATTTCCCGCAGGAGGTGACGATGACCGACCCTGAGGGCGGTCTGTTTACCTGGGCGACATTTCCGGACGGGTTCGATGCCACCGCCTTCATGCGCGACGTGGCCTTGCCGCAGGCGCGGGTGGCCTATGTGCCGGGCGCGACCTTCTTTCCGGTGAAGGAACAGGCCAACCATGCACGGATCAACTATTCCGCGCAGTCTGAAGACCGCATCCGCGAAGGGATCGCAGCACTGGGCAAGGTCTTGCGGACGTCAGGCCGGTCTTGAGCAACAGATACACTTGAAACCGGACTGAGGCGTTCTAATTGAAGGCGCTTTTGCTCCTCAGAAATCTGTTGCGACTCTGCTCTTTTCTGTTTACCCAAATCCTTGTTCTGGTCCGGGCGGGTATCCGTTCGGTTAAAATGGGAATCCGGTGCGTGACCGCAAGGTGACAAATCCGGGACTGCCCCCGCAACTGTAAGCGGCGAGCGATGCTGAACCATGTCACTGGGGGTCAACCCTGGGAAGACTCAGCAAAGCTGTGACCCGCGAGTCAGGAGACCTGCCAGAGTGATCACCCTATCCGGACGCGGGGCGCGTCGTGGATAACGGTTATTCCGTAGTGGTGGCATATGCACCGTCTGCGGAGGAGTCTCTCCTTCCAACGACATATTCTGGACTTGGACACGCCCCTGATCGGGTGTTCACGGAGATAAACATGAGATACCCCCTTTCCCTGATGGCAATCCTGCTGGCAGGCACGGCCCCCGTTTTCGCGCAAGACGCAGGCGTTTTCGATCTGGATGAGATCGTGTTTTCCGCCGGACTGTCTCCGCAGGAAGCAGACAGGATCGGTGTCAGCCTTCAGGTCATTTCTGAGGAAGACTTGCAACAGGCCGGCAATATCCAGCTTGCTGACTATCTGGCTACTTTGCCCGGACTTTCGCTGACACAAAGCGGCCCAGCCGGAACCGATGCCACTGTGCGGATTCGTGGCGCAGGCGCCGGGCTGATCGGTGTCTATGTCGATGGCATCCTCGTGAATGATCCCACCACGACGAGTGGAGGATTTAGCGGTTTCAGCAGCTTGACGACGGGCTCGATCCGACGGATCGAGGTGCTGCGCGGTTCGCAATCCGCCACTTTCGGTGGGAATGCGGTGGGCGGTGTGATTTCGATCACCACAGTCGATGCGCCGCGTGACGAAGATGGTACACGTCAGTCTTTTTCCGTCGATGGCGGTAGTTATGGGAGGATTGGGGCTTCCTACGGTCTGAGCCAGCAAACGGGCGCCCTCACCCTCTCGCTCGGGTTGTCATATACGCAAGCTGAAGGTTTTTCCGCAGCGGATGAAAACGAGGGCAATAGCGAGAATGATCCTTTCTCGACAAAGCGCTTGAGCTTTGGGGCGATCTACAAGGTCAACCCAGACGTCACTGTCGGCATCAATGCATTTATCGACAACGGCGAGTACGAGTTCGACGAATTCGCCACGTCGCCGGTGGATGGCTCGCCAGGGGATGAGACCGGTGACGCCACTCTGACTGGCGTGAGAGCCTTTGCCGATGTGAACAGCGGGATCTGGAACCACAACATCAATCTTACCTATCTGCATACAGATCGCTCAGTCGAGTCCGCGACGGTCGGTGCAGAAACCGCCGCGAACTTTGGTTCGCCCTTCCGGTCCAGCTTTGAAGGTGAACGCGTGACGGCCGCCTACGTTGCCACGACCGAAGCGCTGGCAAACCAACGTCTGTCTTTCGGTATTGATTGGCGTGAAGAGACCGCGCGTTACGTGAACCTTGGCGCGGGTTCGGCGTCGACACGCACGACAGGCGGCTTCATCGAGAATATCTGGTCACCCCAAGAGAACTTTGATGTTTCCGCCAGCTTGCGCGTCGATGATAGCTCAAGCTTTGGACAAGAAACGACAGGGCGGATTGCCTTTTCCTGGCGTGCAAGTACGGACACGACACTGCGAGGAGCTGTTGCAACAGGCTACCGTCCGCCTTCGATTGACGAGCTGTTCGGCAATTATCCCGGTGCATTCCCATTTGTCGGCAATCCCGACCTAAAGCCGGAGCAAAGTCTGAGCTACGAAATCGGTCTGCAACAGAACTTTGGAAACGGCGGGTCCTTGTCGGCTACTCTGTTCCGCCTCGAAGTGGACAATTTCATCCAGTTTCAGTCTGGATCCCCCGTGTCGACAGTGCGAAACACTCCGGGCGAGACCGTATTCAAAGGTCTTGAACTAGCGGTTTCCTATCCGCTTGGTAGTCGCGCGGCCCTAACGGGTGCGTATACTCTAACAGATGCCGAGAATGCCAACGGAGACCGTGTCGCACGGATTCCGAAGCACGACCTGAATCTGGCGCTCACGACCGAGATCACAGATCGTCTGCACGCCGGTCTGTCGCTGCGTCATATTGCGGATAGGCCAGATGATTCAGGCCAAGTGATGGATGACTACACGGTCGTGAACGCAAACTTCCGCTATGAGATCACGGACAGTCTTGAGGCGACGTTCCGCATCGAAAATCTGTTCGATGAGCAATACCAACAGGTCGCAGGTTATGGGACCTCAGACAGGGCGTTCTATGTCGGTCTTTCGAGCCGTTTCTAGAACTATCGCACTGGGGGCGGCGCTGTGTGGCGCTGCCCCTTGGGCGGTCTCGGCCGAGAGCGGGGCCGAGGCACCTGCACGCGTGGTGTCGATGAATCTGTGCACCGACCAGTTGGCGATGCTGCTGGCGGATGAGGGGCAGTTGATTTCGGTGTCGCATATCGCGTTTGATCCACTGGCGTCGCCCATGGTCGAGGAAGCTGGAAAGTATCCGGCAAACTATGGGCAGGCCGAGGAAGTCTTCGCGATGCGGCCCGACATGGTGTTGGCCGGGGTCTATAGCGATCCCTATACCATCGGTCTCTTGCGACGGCTGGGGGTCGACGTCGTGCAGTTCCCGCTGGAGCGTGATTTCGACGCGATCCGCGCCAATATATTGAAAATGGGCGAGGTTCTGGGGCGTGAAAGTGCCGCGCGTCGGATGGTGGCGCAGTTCGACGCCGATCTGGCGGCGTTCGAGGCTGACGTTGCCGAACAGCCAACGGCGCTGCTGCACTATGCCAACAACTACACGTCGGGGGACAAGTCACTGGCGCATGAAATCCTGCGGGCGGCGGGGCTGGTCAATGCCACGACCGAGGCGGGTATCACCGTTGCGGGCGCGGTTCCGTTGGAGCGGCTGGTGCTGTTGATGCCTGATCTGGTGATCTCGGGTCAGGCCTATCCCGGCGCGTCGCGGGCCGAGGAGGTGCTGGATCACCCGGCCTTGCGCCGCCTGCGGGAAAGGCAGGCGGGTGCCGCCCTGACGGACGCCGAATGGGTTTGCGGGACACCTTTCGTGTTGCGCGCTGTTGCACGACTTGTCGACATACGGAAGCGTATGTAATGGCCCTGCGCGTGTCTCTTTTTCTGGCTTTGGGCGTCCTGTTCACCCTGTCGGTCATGATCGGCCCTGCCGGGTTGTCACTTGCCGATACGATCCGCGCCCTGTTTCTGGGGCAGGGGGATGCAGCGACGCTGGTGATGCGGGAAATCCGCTTGCCGCGGGCCATTCTGGCGGTTCTGGTGGGGGCTTCGCTTGGTCTTTCCGGGGCAGCGATGCAGGGCTATCTGCGCAATCCGCTGGCCGAGCCGGGGTTGATCGGCGTGTCGGGATCGGCTGCCCTTGGCGCCGTCATCGTGTTGCAGACCGGTTTGGCCGCCGCATGGTGGCTGGCCTTGCCGATGGCGGCGCTTGCCGGGGCCTTGGCGGCTGTGCTCCTGATCCTGTTGCTGGCAGGACCGCGCGGGTCATCGCTGACGCTGATCCTGGCAGGCATCGCCATTTCCGCCTTGGCCGGAGCGATGACGACACTTGTTCTGAACCTGTCGCCCAACCCCTTTGCTGCCAGTGAAGTGGTCTTCTGGATGATGGGTTCGCTGTCGGACCGGTCGTTCGATCATGTCTGGATTGCGCTGCCTTTCATGGTCATCGGGTGGTCTTTGCTGTTGTCACTGGGGCGACCGCTGGATGTTCTGACATTGGGCGAAGATGCAGCCGCCACCATGGGTGTTGAAACAAGACGGGTGCGTATGCTTCTGGTTCTGGGCATTGCCTCCTGTGTGGGGGCTGCGACGGCCGTGGCGGGGGCGATCGGCTTTGTCGGGCTGGTGGTGCCGCATATCCTGCGGCCCTTTGTCGGGGCGCGTCCCTCTAGCCTGCTTTGGGCCTCTGCGCTTGGGGGCGCGGTGATGGTGCTGGCTGCGGACCTGGCCGTGCGCCTGATCCTGCCGGAGCGTGATCTGAAGCTGGGCGTCCTGATGGCGATCATCGGCGCGCCGTTCTTCCTGCATCTGATCTACAAGACACGGGGCGAGTTACGATGACCCTGCTGTCCCTTGAGAACCTGACGGTCCGGCGGGGTGAATGTCCCGTGGTGGATCATGTCAGCCTGTCTGTCCGCGCTGGTGAATGCGTGGGGCTGATCGGGCCGAATGGTGCGGGAAAAACCACGCTGATGCGCGCGGCTTTGGGGTTGGAGTCTTTCAGCGGTATGTCCAACCTTGCCGGAATGAACGCGGTAGAGCGGGCACGAATGGCTGCGTTCCTGCCGCAGGCGCGACAAATCGCATGGCCGATGACGGTGGAGACGCTGGTCGCGCTGGGTCGTGTGCCACATCTTCCGCGTGGCACCAAACCGGGCGACGCAGACCGTGCCGCGATTGATGAGGCGCTGCACCGTTTGGGGCTTGACGGGTTCCGCCATCGGATCGCCACGCAACTGTCAGGAGGGGAGCAGGGACGCGTCCTGATCGCCCGGGCATTGGCGCAGCAGACGCCGCTTCTTCTGGCGGATGAGCCGATTGCCGGGCTGGATCCCGCGCAGCAGATCGCGACAATGCAGGTTTTTTCGGGCCTAGCACAAGAGGGGCGAGCGGTTGTGGTGTCGCTCCATGATCTGGGGCTGGCTGCACGGCATTGCACGCGGCTGGTCCTGATGCATCTGGGGCGGTTGGTCGCGGATGGACCGCCGGAGCAGGTGCTGACCCCTGATCTGATGGCGCAGGTTTTCGGAATCTCGATCTGGCGTCAGGATAGCCCGCTTGGTCCGGTGCTGCAGCCGATGGGGGTGCTGTGATGCGTCCCGTTTTCGACTACCCTTGGCTGACGCTGGATTTGGGCCGTGACATGCGTGTGATCAGCTGGGCGCCGCATCGCGGCGGCATCGTCATTGCGCGGCACATCCTCTGGCGCGAGGTGCGCAACGCCGATCTGACCGAGGATTTCGATGCTCTGGCCTGGCTTGCGCAGGAATGTCTGGATCGCGGGATGGAACAGGCGGTGGCGATGTTGACCTCGCGCAAGATCGCAACTTTTTCGGTTGCGGAACAGCAGGTGGACGGCGTGCGCGCGCAGGCAGTGGCCACTGTAGGTCTGTCCAATGCCGAACGGGCGGGGCCGGTTGGTGACGCCGCGCCCGCCCGGCGCGCGACATATGGCACAATCAATGTCGCTGTCATACTGGATCACTGTTTGAATGATATCGGTTTGATCGAAGCGCAAAGTGTCGCCAGCGCCGCGCGGACGGCGGCCGTTCTGGAATCGGGTGCCATGGCGCAGACTGGCCCGGCCACCGGCACGGGGACGGATTGCATCGCCATTGCGGCCCCGGTCGGGGCAGAGGCGTTTTGTGGTATGCATACGGCGCAGGGCAAGGCGCTTGCCGCGGCGGTCTATGAGGCGGTCAGGCAAGGTGCAGATCAATGGATCCTTGAAACCGGAGGGAAGCCCTATGACCTTGGCTGACCGGCAGATCATCGCGGATCTTATGCCACAGCGGATCGTCTGTCTGACCGAAGAAACGGTCGAGACGCTGTACCTGCTGGGGCAGCAGCATCGGATCGTCGGTGTGACGGGCTATGCGATCCGCCCGCCCGAAGTGCGACGCGAAAAGCCCCGTGTCGGGGCCTTCACCTCGGCGGATATTCCCAAGATACTGGCGCTGAAGCCTGATCTGGTCCTCACGTTCTCGGACCTTCAGGCGGATATCGTAGCGCAATTGATCCGGGCGGATGTCGCCGTGCATGCGTTCAATCAACGCGACGTTGCGGGTATCCTGTCCATGATCCGCACTCTGGGCGCGCTGACGGGAGTGCCCGACAAGGCTGCGGCATTGATTGACCTTCATGCGGCGCGGATAGCCGCGTTGCGGCGTCGTGCGGCAAACATACGCCCCCGTATCTACTTTGAGGAATGGGATGAACCCATGATCTCGGGCATCCGTTGGGCCTCGGAACTGATCGAGGTGGCAGGTGGTGTCGATGTTTTCGATACGCTGAGCCATGAACCCGCTGCGAAAAACAGGATCGTGACATCGGAACAGGTCATCGCCGCAGCGCCCGATATCATCATCGGATCATGGTGCGGCAAGAAAGTGCGACCCGAGAAGATCACGGCGCGATCCGGCTGGTCCGAGATCCCTGCGGTGCGCAACCGGCATATCTACGAGATCAAGTCGCCTTTGATCCTGCAACCGGGACCTGCGGCACTGGGTGACGGGCTGGACGCGATCTGCGCGATCATCGCACAGGCGACAGGAGGGGCGGCATGAGTGATCTTGCGCTGTTGATCGGGATGATCGAACGCGGCGGTGTCGTGATGTGGATCATCGCCGCGTTGTCTGTCCTGACGCTGGCGTTGATCCTGTGGAAGCTATGGCGACTGGCGTTGAGCGGGCTGTGGCGCCGGGCGCAGGCGGAGGAGGCGGTTGCGCTCTGGGTTGCCGGGCAGGACGCTGAAGCACGCGGCGTACTGGCCCTGCCGCGTGGCATCCGTGCACGAGTTCTGGCGCAGGCCATGGCGGCGCTGCGTGATCCCCGGTTGTCCCGGGAAGATGCCCGGGACGAGGTTCTGCGGGTCGCACGCCGCGAGCTGAACGCGGCACGCAGCGGGTTGAGGGCGCTGGAACTGATCTCGACCATCGCGCCGTTGCTGGGGTTGCTGGGCACTGTGCTGGGGATGATCACGGCGTTTCAGGCGTTGCAGACCACCGGCGCGCAGGCGGACCCGACGATCCTTGCCGGCGGCATCTGGGAGGCGCTTCTGACAACGGCGGCCGGTATGGCCGTGGCGATCCCGGCCGGGGTGGCGCTGGTGTGGATCGAAAGCCTGACGGATGGGGTTCAGGCTGATCTGGAGGATGCGGTGACGCAGATTTTCACCCGCGATCCGGCGGGTGGGGGGCCATGATGTTCACCATCGACACTCCGCGCCCGCGCCGCCGCCCAAGCCTGACGCCGATGATAGACGTGGTGTTCCTGTTGTTGGTGTTCTTCATGCTGGCCTCGCGGTTCGGATCGGATGCGTTGGTTCCGCTCAGTCTTGGCGGGCAGGGCACGACCTATTCGGGGCCGCCGCGGCTGATTGACGTGCTGCCGGAGGGTCAGCGGCTGAACGGTGTCGCGCAAAGCCTTGACGAGGTCGTTGCCGCGCTGGAGGGCTTGACCGAGAGCCGCGAGGATACCGTGATCCTGCGCGCACGCGACGGCGCCGCCTTGCAGCGGATGGTGACGGTGGTTTCGGCACTCCGCGCGGCGGGTTTCACGGCGATCGCGGTGGTGGACTGATGCAGGGCGGATTCCGGATCGGTACAGAGAGACGACGTCGCGGGGCGGGGGATACTTTCGTGCCGATGATCAACATCGTCTTTCTGTTGCTGATCTTCTTTCTGCTGAGTGCAACGATCGCGCCGCCTGATCCTTTCGACATGACCCTGCCGGACGCCGATGTGGCTGATGCAGATGGTGTGGTATCGCCCGATACGCTGCATGTTTCGGCTGATGGTGCGTTGATTTTTGGCGGAGCGCAGGGGGATGCGGCGCTGGCGG
>Ga0209345_10002550_pt1 | contig 19969 bp, 14 predicted proteins | sample Cruoilmetagenom7_FD_187294 | JGI IMG/M metagenome (GOLD analysis project Ga0209345, IMG submission 187294) | Oil polluted marine microbial communities from Coal Oil Point, Santa Barbara, California, USA - Sample 7 (SPAdes) (version 2) | ecosystem: Environmental > Aquatic > Marine > Oil seeps ... | reverse complement strand
CATACGTTCCGCCATAGTTTTGCCAGCCATCTATTGCAGGCCAATTATGACATTCGCACCATTCAGGAATTGTTGGGTCATAGTGATGTACGAACCACAATGATTTATAAACACACGATTAAGAGTCAGACCATTAAAGAAGCAAAAAGTCCTCTTGATTTTTAGGAATGGTCAGTAATGTCCGTGGCACACTGTAGCCTTGATCCCTGAAATTTCATAATAAAGGGCAATAGTTAAAGACCCTTTGAACCCTGAGTTGTGGAAATTACACGCCGATTGAAAGGGCTTCAATATATGCGTCGAAGGTCTTCTCGCTCTTCCCTTCTCTGCCTGCGCCGGAGAAAAGGGGCTTCTTCTGCCAAGTACTTGAAAGACATCATCATTTATCAATAATTAATTTGACAACCCCTATCTAAAGTATTATCATAAAATAAATTACCCAACAGTACCGGAGAACACAAAATGTAGCAGCTAATCAAAAAATCGATGAACCTGCCTGACGAGAAAATTGGGACAATGATTCTACCCCTAGGTATAGATTTCCATATATTAAATTTCACTGCGTTATCGGTCGGAACCCTCGACGACGTACTACAATGTACGACTTACTCGGTTTCCTCCCTCTGGCCTTGTGAAATTTAATATCTGAAAATCTATAGCAACATAGCAGGAGGAATATTGTAATGCGAAGTGATTTAATGAAGAAAGGTTTGGAAAAAGCTCCCCATCGTTCGCTTTTTAAGGCTATGGGTTATACAGACGAAGAAATAGAACTCCCTATCATTGGAATTGCAAACTCCCAAAGTGAGATTGTCCCAGGACATATACATCTTAGAGATATTGCCGACGCTGTCAAAGCAGGGGTTAGATCCTCCGGAGGGACTCCAGTGGAGTTTTCCACAATCGGTGTGTGTGATGGTATAGCGATGAATCATCAGGGAATGAAATACTCCCTGGTGAGTAGAGAACTTATTGCAGATTCCATAGAGGTTATGGCCCAGGCCCATCCTTTTGACGCATTAGTCTTGATACCCAATTGTGATAAGATCGTACCCGGGATGATAATGGCCGCATTGAGGTTGAACATCCCATCTATTGTGATCAGTGGTGGTCCGATGCTTGCGGGGAGAAAAGGTGAACAAGGTATTGATCTGATCACAGTCTTCGAAGGGGTTGGAGCGGTTAAGTCTGGTAAAATGACTGAAGATGAGCTAAGGGAACTGGAGGATGCGGCATGTCCAGGCTGTGGCTCGTGTGCAGGGATGTTTACTGCCAACTCCATGAACTGCTTAACGGAAGCTCTGGGCCTTGGACTTCCTGGTAACGGTACTATTCCGGCAGTCTTTGCGGCTAGGAGGCGGCTGGCAAAGGTTGCCGGGAGAAAGATAATGGAACTCCTTGAAAGAGGCATTAGGCCACGAGATATCGCTGACATATCAGCGTTTAAAAACGCTATTGTGGTAGATATGGCTCTGGGCTGTTCAACCAATACTGTTTTGCACGTTCCTGCCTTAGCCCATGAGGCTAAAATTAATCTAGAATTAGAGATCTTCAATGAGATAAGCAATAAAACTCCCCATTTGTGCAATTTAAGCCCAGGAGGCCCTCATCGATTGCAGGACTTAGATCAAGCGGGCGGTGTGCCGGGTATTATGACGGAACTGATCAAACTCGGGTTGATAGATCAAGACGTTATGACCGTTACAGGAAAGAGCTTGAGGGAAAACCTAAAAGGCGTGAGAACCTTGGATGAAAGTGTTATCAGGTCAATAGATAACCCCTACCATAAGGAAGGGGGTATCGCCATCCTAAAGGGTAACCTGGCTCCTGATGGAGCAGTGGTTAAGCAGTCCGCTGTTGCACCAGAAATGCTGAAAAGCCATGGTAAGGCCAAGGTATTTGATTGTGAGGAAGGGGCGGTAAAATCCATACTGGGTGGAGAAATAAGGTCAGGCGATGTGGTTGTCATAAGATACGAAGGCCCCAAAGGAGGACCTGGGATGAGGGAGATGCTTACACCCACGTCTGCTATAGTGGGTATGGGGTTGGATAAAGATGTGGCCCTGATAACAGACGGGAGGTTCAGTGGTGGGACCAGGGGGGCGGCTATAGGTCATATATCCCCGGAGGCCGCAGAGGGGGGGAACATAGCCTTCGTAGAAGACGGAGATGTAATAGAAACAGACATACCTAACAAGAGACTGACTTTGAAAGTAAGTGATAAAGATATTGAGAAGAGGAAGAGAGACTGGAAGCCACCAACACCTAAGATAAGAGAGGGGTATGTTTATAGATATTCGAGACTGGTAACATCAGCTAGTACGGGAGCTGTCTTCAAGGATAGTCTTTAAGTTCATCTCTCGACAGGATTTTGCTAACCTTACCTTCGGACAGAAGGATAATCTCGTCTGCTAGATGATATGCCTGCCTTAAGTCATGGGTGGTAAATATAATGGTGGTCTTGTATTTGTCGTTCAGTTCCTGAATGATCTTTTCCAAGGTTTCCATATTACTTTTATCGATGTTTGCAGTGGGTTCATCGAGGAACAAGACCTTAGGGCTTACGGCAATTCCTCTGGCAATTGCCACCCTCTGGGCTTCCCCTCCGGAAAGTTCATGAACTTTTCTTCTCTCAAAACCTACCAACCCAACCATATCCAGGCATTCTTCTATCTTTTGTTTTTGTTTTTTTTTCTTCCACCGGCGGATTTTCAAACCATATGCCACGTTCTTATATACAGTAGAGCTCAGGAGAAAGGGGTTCTGAAGAACCATTGCCATCTGTCGTCTCAACGTAGAATCATCATTTCCACGGCCATTTATCTCAACTCCGTCGAAACAGATCCTTCCTGAGGTGGATCTATCCAAAAGGGATAAGATAGAAAGAAGGGTGGTCTTTCCTGATCCATTTGGTCCCATAACCCCGTAAATCAACCCCTTCTTGATTACTAGATAGGGTATGTCTAATATGGTTTTTCCATTGTAGCGTTTGGTCAAACCTTCAATCGTAAACAGTTGTTTTTCCATTATAAATTGCGATCCGGCCTAGTTCAGGGGCGAGACCTTCAAAAGAGTTACCCCCTTATTTCCTGCAACCAGTGAAATAAGATGTTAACCAAAAAGGCTGCCATAAGGAGGATAAAACCTAAGGCCAGAGCAAAGGCAAACTCCCCCTTTGCCGTTTCCAGGGCGATAGCAGTAGTCATCGTCCGAGTGTGTCCCCTTATGTTCCCACCTACCATCAAAGCACAGCCAACTTCTGTGATCACACGGCCAAACCCGGCGACCACTGCGGAGATCAAGGAAAACCTCGCCTCGGAAAGCATAGTGCAGGCAGTCTGCAAGGAGTTTGCCCCCATTGAAAGAGCGGTAAGCCTAACCCTTGGATCTATCCCTTGAGTAGCAGAGATAGTGAGGGCAACTATAATTGGTGTTGCCAGGATGAACTGGCCTATCACCATTGCCCATGGAGTAAACAGAAGCCCGAAGGATCCAAGTGGCCCTATCCTGGATATGAAGGAATACAGCAAAAGACCCACTACCACTGTTGGGAAGGCCATAAGAGTATTAAATATAGTAACCAATACACGTTTCCCAAAGAAGTTTTCTGTCCCGATTATAAAGCCTAAGGGCATCCCTGCAACAGATGCAAGAATTGTGGCCATGGCAGAGACCCTTAAAGAAAGCGAAGTTATGCTGAATACCTCCCTGTCCAGGGACAAGATTAAGCCAAAAGCTTTCCAAACACCAATTAGTATATATTCCATCCGGTACCCTCAGGGGTTGGGCACAGCCACTGGAACGAAGAGGGGCTTCCCGAATTTATCCTTTCCAAATTCTTTAATAATCTTTTGCCCTGCACGTGAGGTTACCCAGCCAATTAGAGCCATGGCTTTAACATAGTCCACATGAGGGTGTCTTGCTGGGTTGACTGCAATGATCCCATAAGGGTTAAATAGCATTGGGTCACCTTCGAAGAGAACAGGGAGATCGATTTTCTGCGTTCCTGAAAGGGCAAGATAGGTTGCCCGATCGGTTAGGGTATATGCCCTCTTCTCATTACACATAATCAATACCATCCCCATGCCTTTCCCTGCTTCCAAGTACCAATTTCCCGATGGTTTATTACCTGTCATCTTCCATATCTCCATCTCTTTTACATAGGTACCCGAATTGTCCCCTCTGGAAATAAAAGTGGCATGTTTGAGGGCAACCCATTTGAAGGCTTCTGGAGCATCTTTTGCATTCCTAACCCCGGCAGGGTCGGATTTCGGTCCGATAATAACGAAGTCGTTGTACATCAAGTCCCTGCGGTTTACCCCATAACCCTCCCTTACAAACCTATCCTCCAAAGAACGGGCATGCACCAGGGTAACATCCACATCTCCGTTCTCTGCCATCTTCAAAGCCTTCCCTGTCCCCACAGGGATGACATCCACCTTTAAATTAAATAACTTTTCGAAAGGTGGAAGAAGGACATTGAGTAACCCGCTGTTTTCAGTACTTGTGGTCGTGGAGAGTCTCAACCTTTCAATTGCAGATGCCTGTGAGAAAAACAACAGAGCGAAGAGAAATAAAAAGGTTAACAACGCCAGTCTCTTCATATCATACCTCCGTCCCTTGATTACTAGTTCTGATGCTCTTCCGTTAATACTTTGAAAATAAAGTTAGAAAATTTGTTAAGATCAAGGTGCTAGGTATTAGGTATTAGGTACTAGGAGCTAGGTATTAGGTACTAGGGAGGGTTGACCTAGCTCCTAGCTCCTATTTCCTGTCTCCTATCTGCTAAATTGCCCAATGACCCATAATCAAAGTAATAGCGGAAGAGCATCCTAGTTCTCAACATTGCTGAATATGTAATCAACTATACTCTTTATCTTTGAACCAGGGCGGAATACCTCACTCACCCCTATTTCTTTCAATGCAAGCATATCCTCCTTTGGTATAATACCCCCTACAATAAACAATACATCATGCAAGTTTTTTTTCTTCATCGCATCTATTAGTTTTGGAGCATATAACATATGTTCTCCAGACAGGAAGCTAAGCCCTATCACGTCCACATTCTCCTGAATAGCTGCATTCACTACTTTATCAACCGTTTGGTAGCTACCGAGATAGAGCACCTCCATACCTGCATCTCTCAATCCCCTTGAAACCATCTTTACCCCTCTGTCATGGCCGTCTAAACTCACCTTAGCCATGAGTACCCGGATCTTTTTTTCCACAATCTTCACCCCTGCTCAGGAACTGGAAATAAATAACTCATCGTTTTCGCATCCCTGCTTCAGGCCATCTTCAGCCGATCCTCAATCACAAAATCCTCGATATATAGATTTCCATATATTAAATTTCACTGCGTTATCGGTCGGAACCCTCGACGACGTACTACAATGTACGACTTACTCGGTTTCCTCCCTCTGGCCTTGTGAAATTTAATATCTGAAAATCTATAGTCCTGCTATGCCTGCGGTTTTATTCAATCTGATCGACTAAACCTGACCTAAATCAGGGCGCGAATTCCAATGATTTATTTATTTCCAGTCCTTTAAAAAGGAGATTCCACTTCCCCGAATGGATCGTAGGGAAACCCGTAGGCAGTTCTTATGGTTCCCATTATTTCACCTAATGTGGCATAAGATCTAGCTGCCTCAATCAGTGGACACATCAAGTTCTCAACCCTCTTTTCGGCTTTTCTTCGTAACCTGTGTAAAGATTCCCTTACCCTCTTCATATCCCTAGATCCTTTTAATCTTTTCAAGTTTTCTATCTGTGTCCTGGAAGAATCGAAGGATATGCGATGTATAGGCAAATCAGGCTCCTTCTCCTCTTCCTCAGGCACAGTATATTCATTCTGTCCTACGATTATCCTTTCATTACTATCCACTTCCCTCTGGTAACGATAGGCTGTGTCGGTTATCTTTTCCAGTATCCATCCATTCTCCAGAGAGGCAACCATACCACCCTTTTCTTCCACCTCTCCCATTGCCTCTAAGATATCTGCCTCCAGTTTGTTGGTTAGAGACTCTATGTAATAGGATCCGCCCAAGGGGTCCGCTACCCTACATACCCCCACCTCATTCGCCAATATCTGCTGGGTTCTTAGGGCGATCATCTGCGAGTCTTTTGTGGGTAAGCAGATAGGTTCATCATACGAACAGGTTTGGAGCGATTGGGTACCACCGAGTACAGCTGCTAACGCTTCGTAGGCGACCCTTGCAATATTGTTTAACGGCTGCTGAAGCACTAGAGAACAGCCCGAGGTGTTTGTATGAAATCTGAACTTCCAGGATTTTGGGTTCTTTGAACCGAACCTTTCCTTCATCAACCTTGCCCACAGCCTTCTTGCAGCCCTGAACTTTGCAACCTCTTCAAAGAGATCTATATGAGCGTTACACGTAAACGCAATCTTGGGGGCAACATAGTCTATGTCTATCCCCCGTCTTAACGCCTCTCTTATGTACTCCAATGCAGTGGCAAAGGAGTAGCCGATCTCCTGGGCCGCACCTACCCCTGTCTCTCTCAAGCTGTAAGTGTTTACGTTGATTGGATTCCAAAAGGGCATATTATTTGCACAATACTCAATGACATCAACAGCCAACTTAAGTGTCATAGACGGCGGTTTTTGGTCTAATGTGTGATTTCCAAACATAAGGTATCCTATAGGATCATTAGAGAAAGTTCCCCTCAGTTTGGATAGATCGCAACCATTTTTCTGGGCAACCGCAATATACATGGCGTATACTGCAATGGTTGGGCTGCTGAACATGAAACTTACTTCATCAAGAGGGATACCCTCTATCAAGTCCTCCATATCCTTCAATGAATCGATAGCTGTTCCCTGGACCCCCACATCACCTTCTGCCAATGGATGGTCCGAGTCTATACCCATTTGTGTCGGGTTATCGGGTATGATATTCAGTGCGGTCTCACCGATTTCAATGAGGTATTTCAGCCTCTCATTGGAATCTGTCCCTGACCCAAACCCGCTGATCTCGCGCATACTCCAAATTCTGCCCCTGTACATGCTGGGGAATATTCCCCTCGTATAGGGATACTCACCAGCATCACCAATGTCGCTCGCATAGTCCGAGTCATTTAAATCTTCTGGGGTATATGTCTCCTTAACAGAAATATTTGACCACGTGGTTACCCTTTTGGGTTTATCAAAATAAGCCTTCTTCATCCCTTTTATCTTCGAACTCATTGGATTTCTCCCCTATGATATCTCAACTGTAACTGGTTATCGCTTTGTACATTGAGCGCTAAAGGCAGGCAAAGGTTGTTTTTTGCCCAAATGATTTCCTCGGAGCCTGGATTTATAAAGCCCTTTTACGATAGATATGCTGAGCATATATTCTTTTTAGGATTAAGTCAAGGTGAACCATGCGAGTTTAACATATTGAAAAAACAGGGATAGTCCCCTATGCCGTGATTGTGTGGAACCCTTAAACAACCTAAATCTGAGCGCCAACTTGAGGAAGTTATTTCGTCCCCGTCCCTTATTTGATGTTAAAGTACATGGATCGCTTCTCCGTATACACTTTGAGCGGCTTCCATCACACTCTCCGATAAGGTTGGGTGGCCGTGGGAAAGAACGCCCAACTCTTGTGCCGTTATCCCAGATTTGATAGCCAGAGCTATCTCGTGGATCAATTCCGTTGCATGTGACCCTATAATATGGCCGCCTAAGATCTTCCCGGTACCCTCCTCTACCACTAACTGTACTGAACCGATAGACTCACCCATGGCAGACGCTTTTCCCGATGCAGAGAATGGAAACCACCCGGTCTTGACCTCTTTTCCTGAAGTTACAGCCTCATCCACCGTTTGACCGACATAGGCTATCTCAGGAAAGGTATAAACGCAACTGGGGATAACAGAGTAATCCATTTTCGACTCATTTCCAAGGGCGTTCTCAACCGCTACGATACCTTCGGCAGAGGCTACATGAGCGAGGAGCATGCCACCGGTCACATCACCGACAGCATAGATGCCTTCGGCAGTTGTCTCCATTCTATTTGTTACTATGATATTCCCTCTCTCATCGAGATCAACCCCTACATCTTTTAATCCAACACTATCGGAATTGGGTTTCCTTCCGATCGATACAATGAGCTTCTCTGAGGTGAGCTCGTTACCATTACTCAAAAGACAGGTAACCCTGTCGTCCCTGTACGAGAGAACCTCCTCAACCGAAGTTTTAACAAGTATTTTGATCCCCCTCCTCCTCAGGATCTGATTCATCTGTTTGGAAATCCTCTTGTCCCCATTGGGCAATATCCGGTCCATCATCTCAACAAGCGTAACTTCGGTACCCATGGCATTGAAAAAACAGGCAAATTCCAGCCCAATTGCCCCTCCCCCAACAAGGAGAACTGTCTCAGGCAAATTTTTCAAGTCTAGGGTTTCTTTACTGGTTAAGACATGAGGGTTTTGAAGATCCAAAAAAGGCAACCTGGCTGACTGAGAACCCGTGGCAATTACAACCTTCGAGGCCTCAATCTCTTCCATCCCAGACTCAGATTCCACCTTGATCCTTGTAGATGAAACAAGGGTTCCAACGCCGTTTATGAGTCTGACCTTTCTTTTCTTGAATATTTTGCGGATTGCATTGCTGAGACCTTCTACAACTCGGTCCTTTCGTTCCATGATCGTTGCTAAATTCACGGTAACTTCCCCAACATGAACCCCAAACTCCTCTGCCTTTTTGATAGAGGAGATCATGCCGGCGGATGCCAGAATGGCCTTGGTTGGGATACAACCATGATTGAGACAGGTGCCTCCTACTGCATCATTCTCTATAACAGTGACCTCAGCACCTAATTGTGAAGCCCTTATAGCTGCCACGTAACCGCCCGGGCCGGAGCCGATAATAACTATCTTTTCTTTCATCAAAAATCCTCCCAATTTTTTTTCCTTGACCTTTCGTCCTGATAGTAGTAGTTTCAAAAACATTTAGGTGAGGTTAGGATGACTTCTCACAAAATACAGATTATCAGACATCAAATTTAACAAACCAACAATTTAAGGAGAGCGGAATGACAACCTCTCAAGACAATCTTCCGAAGCCAAACAAGAAAACTATTATAGCTGTTTCTGGAAAGGGCGGTACAGGAAAAACCGTCATGTCTACAATCATCATAAAACATCTGAAAAAGAAGGATGTGAAGATTCTGGCTATTGACGCGGACCCGGCAACCAGTTTACCGCCGGCATTAGGTGTCACAATAGGAAAGACCATAGGAGATATAAGAGAAAATCTTGTCCGGGGGCCAGGAAGGGGGCCAACACCTGATGTGCCAGTTGATTTGATGCTGGAATATCAAATAAGGGACATACTTGCGGAGATACCAAAAATCTCAATATTGGCCGTTGGCCGACCTGAGGGGCCGGGATGTTACTGCCTGGTCAATGATATTCTGCGACATTCAATAGAAAAGTTCTCAGGTCATTATGATGTCACCATAATCGATTGTGAGGCAGGTCTGGAACATTTGAGCAGGAGAACCACAAGAAGCGTGGACACCATGATCATAGTTACGGACGCCACGCAGAGGGGTATAAATACCGCTAAATTAATAAAAGAGATAGCACAGAGCCTGGAGATACATTTTGACAGGATATGTATCATCCTGAATAGGTCCTCCGAAGAACGGGCAAAGGTGTTTGCCGAGAGTGCCTCAAAGTATGGGATAGAGCTTGCCGGCATAGTGCCTGAGGACAAGAATATCACCGAGTATGATCTCGCCGGCAAACCACTTATCGATTTGCCCGATGATTCACCAGCCGTTATAGCCGTAGGTAAAATTCTTAACAATCTAGAAATCCTCATCTAATACCCGGGATCTCACTGCCCCCCTCATCCAATTCTGAGTTGCCAATAAGCTTTTCTCAGGATCTTTAAGGTGGTTCCATATCTCCTTGTCTTTTGGGGTACCCAGAAACGGGCTGATGGTTCTAGTGTCGGGGTTGACCACCCATATCATCGTCTTTGGAGTTTTCCTTAACCTGTCCATATTTTCCCTGATGAAGCTCACAAAAGGAGCAGGACTGTTTTCCGAAGATACTACAACTACGTGTTCGGAAATTAACTTTGTTAGTTCTTCCAGCTTGTCAGGCACAAAGACGATTGAAGGTAGTATAAAGAGCAGGAGTTCAAGATCATCTTTACCCGCCTTAATAGCTTTGTATTCACCTGCTGTTTCAGATAGGATATCCGACACATCGTACCCGGATTTTCTTATCAGATCCATTAGAATTTCTTCTACTGTTTGTGAAACTCGGCTGAACCTAAGATTGGCTAATCGTTTAAATGCCTTTTCCAGTTCATCCGGCATATATTTATGCGTGGGCGGGCAGTAGAATAGTTCCCCCAGATAGTTCAGCTGCACGTGCATGTCCGGCGAGAAGACAGAGAGGCGAATCTTTCCTGTTATGCCGTCGAAAATCATCTGTTTCGCATCGGCCTGAAACACCTCTTCCAATTCCTTTTTCTTATGTTCGGGCAAGCTATCCACCACCTCACTTATCTTCCATATCAATTCCTCACCGGATACTGCCTTGTGCTCTTGAAGGTAACTTGATAACCCTCCATAAATCTTTGGTAATAAATTGTCCATATTAAAGACCCTCCGTCAAAATCTTGACCAGATTCTTTTTATCGAGGCTAGGCCTAAGGGACAGGGACGAAATAACTTCCCCATTTGTGCATCTCATCTTCAGGCCATCTTTGCCCGATCTTCAAACACAAAATACTCGAAATAGTTCGACTATTCCTGCGGTTTTGCGTTTTCAGATCGAACAAATCTAACCTAAATCTGAGCGCCAACTTGAGGAAGTTATTTCGTCCCCGTCCCTAATTAGTTTTAATAAACTAGCATTTTTCCATTTATGAGTAAAGTCTTTTTATCCCTACTCTGATTCTCATCACATACCCCTGTTTGAAAGAATTGGCATTCTTCATCCAAGCTATAAAGTAGTTTGCGCTTTTGTATTAAGGGGGTATCAGCTTTAATCTCACTGTGGGAGCGGCTTTCCAGCCGCGACTGTCGCGGCTGGAAAGCCGCTCCCACAATTTTTCCCACTAATCTGCGATGAACCGATTGTGTCTAAATACCGCTTAACCCAACCTACTATAGGTTTTCAGATATTAAATTTCACAAGGCCAGAGGAAGGAATCAGAGTAAGTCGTACATTGTAGTACGTCGTCGAGGGTACCGACCGATAACGCAGTGAAATTTAATATATGGAAACCTATACATGCTATATGCGCTTGTATCAATTTTTAGCCCCATAATAATAAACGGTCTCGATACGGATTCAGCAATTTAATTCAAAAATATAGGCTAATATCTGAAGGATGCTGAAAAATCCTACAAATGCTTATTGACAAAGACCTGTTATTTCATTAAGCTAGGCTGGAATTTAAACAACTTCTGGTAAATAATTAATAGATCAAAATTTTTGAAACTCATTTGAATTATCCCTTTAAGTCATTGTCAGGCTGGCTATTCGTAGCTCATAATTGAGTTTCAAAATTTCTGATCAAATACTAATTTACTATGACGGAGGAAACATATAATGTTCTTAAAAGGTAAACTTCATGTGGAGTCTCCTCTTTACAGGGGTAATGCACGCAAAACACTTTTTACTAGGGATGGAGATGGTACGCATAGGTTACTCTCTTTAGCGGGGGAAGTTTCAGGAACTGCCCAGTCCCTGATGGATGCCTTTATAGGCCAATCCGGCAATGGCAAAAATATCGGTCTGCTCAATAGACTTTGGGCTCGACTTTACGGCTCCGAAATGCCCAATGGTCTTGTCACGGGTGTGGAATGTAAATTGCAGGAGAGCAGTTATCCTCGAGAAAACTTTTTTGATTTGCGCATGGGAATAAAGCTGGACGAGGATCGGTGGGCAGCGGAAGCGAACGCAAATTATAAGTTGGAAACGCTATTTCGCAACTCAGTATTCGATTTTGTTATGTCCGTAAACAAATCGAGCCTTGAACAAGGTGAAAACCAAGCCAAGTTATACTATCTCATCCAAGAACTCAGAGAGGGGAGATTTTGGTTCGGGGCAGCGAAGAGCAAAGGGTTGGGTCGGCTTCGACTGGAAACGAAAATTCCATTTTCGGCTCCGGAACAGACGCCTGGCTTGCATCCCCGTGCTAATCACTTGAGGATAGATTTGGGCTTTGATTCGATGAACCCTGTGTTAGTGGGCTGGAACTGGGGCAAGGTGGATCCTGATACGACTTCTTTTGCGAACATTGAGGGACGATTGCTTGTGGCATCTATTGGGGGCCTGCCTGACCCCATCCGTGACCGATTGGAAAAGGCCTTAGGGGGAGCGATCCTAAACCCTGAAGACTGGAAGCAGAAACTTGCACTGTACTTACCAAAAATCATTGCGGTCTGGTTGAGGGAATGTTCTGTAACTGAGGACGAGACTTGGATATTACCAGCCTCGAAGGTGAGTAAATTAAGTAAGGGAAAACATGCGCTTTCCAAGAATATTATTGCTATGGTAAAGTCCCTGGAGGATAAACCTTTTGCAACTGAGGATGATGCGCATGCCGCTATTAAAGAGGCTCTGGGGAAGAAGGCTAACATGGCAAAACGCTTTCTCAGTCTTCTTGAGCACGAACGCAGCTCCAAGCACCAACTGGACGTTGAATCATGGCTCCAGGTTGCTAATGCTCTGGGTCTCGATGAGAGTTTATCGGAACGGCTTGCAGATAATATTCAGAAAGAGGATAATTTGGAGCAAATTCTTACAACCGCTTGTCGTGATTTAATGACTCAACTTTACCAACAGGTCGATCAACGAATCAGTTTGATTCAGAGTGACTCCTGGGTCGATTTGGAAATCGCAAATAGGGAAGAACACTTGCAAATCAAGAGTATGTTAATGAAAGGCAAGATTGATGCATTTCAGTGGGGCAAGCCGGAGACGGTTCCGGAGGGTATTAGTACGTCAACATGGAAAGAGTTCACACAGGCCCATAGTCGAGTTCAATACCGTCACATAATGAATTCTACCAATTTAAAAAAAAGTATCACCAATGATGAGAATCTAATTCAATTTCTCGAAAACTATCGCAACCTGACTCGACAGGAGCTTTCCCAGCCTAATAATATAGATTTTCGGGCAGGCGGAGCCTCTAACAGGAAAGTTTCACGCAAGTATGGGAAACCTTACGATACTATCTTTATGCGTATGCTTACATGGACTCCATCCTCTGAAACCGACGGAGCGTGGGAGACCTATATCCCTGGAAGCACCATTAAGGGAGCTTTTAGGAAACGGGCATCTCAGATGCTAAAGACGTTATGGGGGGAAACAGCCAAGACCTCTAAGGTGTTGGACCATCTCTTCGGTACATTAGGGCAGCGAGGACTGATTTATTTCTCCGACGCCTATCTCGTTAATCCCCATGACGTAGAGAGTTCCTGGTGTTCTATGGATGGTGTCAGGATGGACCCAAGAACAGGCCAGCCTATTGATTCCGCCAAGCACGACTATCTTTTTGCCTATGGAAATCATCTCAGGTTTAAATTCAATGTAGATATTCAAGACATCGGAGAGCAAAGCATGGAGGCTATCTCACTCTTCTTCCATCTGCTCAAGGACTTTGAAAAAGGAGATATCCCTTTGGGCGGTGAAAAGACCAGTGGTTTTGGTTGGGTTAAAGCTAATGTGAATAAACTTCTCTGGCTCACGGCTGATTCGACTGGTGTCAGTCAAAAGCTGTTTGGCAAAAAGTCCCTGACACAGAAAGGTATTTGGCAGCAACTGGAAGTTGAAGGTGAAGAGGTCACCAGCTTATTGCAGCCGATTTACCCCCTAGTGTGCGAAAAAAGTGCAGGTTTGCTAAAGCCGCCACAAACTGAGGTTGGTTTTATCTCTCATAAGGCATTCGGTGGCTATTGTGGTACTTTGCAGGTAGAAGCAAAGATGTTGACGCCTATTAACGTGCGGGAGAGTGGACAGCCTTCTTTCAGTTTAACACTCGAAGACGGGCCTGTAAATGGTTGGGATTTTTTCTCCTTGTCTCCTCCTGACCTCAACAATCGAAGTTCCAACAGGGTATATGCGCTTCCCAGCAAGAGTATAAAAGGGATGCTACGCCACATCTATTCAATTGTCAGCGATTCCGGAAACAAAAGTTCTGATTTGAGCCGCCTCAACCCATCAGACAGCCTCTTTGGGTGGGTTGGGAAAGGCCCAAACAATGCAATATCAGGCCGTGTGTCTTTTGGCTTTGGTATATTCGAAAACCCTAAGCTGGAATGGTTCAAAGTACCGTACCCCTATGGCGGATGGCATTACACAGAAAGCAAGTGGAAAGAGATCCCGAACAGTTCCGTTTCTCCCGTTCTCATTAACGATATTTGGAGGCTTTACCCCCATGCTCCACTTGCCCCAATTGTCAAACAGTTGAGTGATTTTCAAGCTGATTCATTTCAGGCGAGCTATTTCAGGGCCATATTGCCTGGGTCGAGCGCTCGTTTCGAAATCCGGTTCTGGAATCTCCTTGAGGAGGAATTGCAGAGGTTGATATGGTGCTTAGTATTGGAGCCAACTCTTGCCCACAAGTTGGGCAACCACCGTTACCTCGGTTTTGGTAGCCTCCAATTGAGAATACTCCCGGACAGTTATCTCATTGATTGGACCAAGCGGTATTCCGGGGAATCGGAAGAAAGCTGGCGGACACCCATACCTATTGACGAGTGGCTAAAGCCGAATGTAATCAAGCATTATACAACGGTCAAAAAGGTTTTGAATGCTGAGCAGCTTTGATTGGTTACGCCGCAGTGATACCGGTGCGGAATTACTGGCTACTATGCAATATCTTGAGTCAAACCCTCTATTTTTTTCAGAGGAGAAAGAAATTGGACCTCCTCTTTCGGGGGTAAACTGGCCTTGTCAGCGATGTTGGATATACTCGTGTCTGAAATCCTCTAAACGACACTATTGCAAAACATGCCAGGGAATTATGAGCCGGGCTAGAAACCTCGGTGCAATCTCCAGGTCGTCTATTGTCATTTGGGGCTTTGTCAATGACATACCAAAGCAGCTTAGAACCGGCGATGGGTTTCGTGATAGCCGTATTTCCGGCTCTTATGTCCATGATCATAATCATTTCTTGATGATGATGCACAAAAAGCAACTACTGCCCTGGCTAAGGGAGATATTTATTTACCACGGGTCGGAGATGCTGGGACTGGTTCAGATATTTTCAACGGTAGGAGCGAAACCACGAGGTGGGATGGGAGATCTTCTCTGTAGGGCGATCCATCATGAGACAAGATTCCCAATGGATCAGTTTCGGATTCGGTTTTTTGCGGATCCTTATCAACTTTTCTTTCCTCATCTTCCCGATAATCAAGGATTACTTACCTTTGAGGCCTCTGAATTTTTGAGGCTGCTCGAGATGGCTGGGGTCTTTCGGTCATTGTTCAGACCTGAAGAACAAAAGATGTTGTATAAGGTAGTAATGTTGAAAAAAAAACAAGAAAAGGAGTTTTATTGGGGCAGGTTGATGGGGTACCTCAATCAGGAAGCCAAAGACATGCTGAATGCATGGAAAGTTAAGCAATGGCCGCCCCATCAGGTTGGATTGCTATTTAAACTTATTGATTATGTCGAATTTACACCTTAGCCTCATACGTTATCTGGTGGTTTGGCGGGTAAACAGCTCTATGGTGTGGCTTCCAAGATGCCTATCAATAGAGTTGTCTCTGGTATTGGGAACTCTTATCGCAAACCGTCTTCCGACCGTCCAGTCTCGCCCATGGCGTAAGGCCTTAATTCCTTGGGATGAGTACGGCGGAATATCCCTCATAAAGGAAAAAAACCTCAAACAGGTTCCTGATGCGTCATGGCCCATAGAAACAGTATTCTTTTGTCGCCATGGCAAAAAGACTTTTGGAGACGGAGAGTTGATATTATGGGAGTTAAAGCTTTTGGGTGAAAACGCTGATCATAATTTCTTTTTGGAAATAATATTACCTGTCTTAGAGGAAGCGGCAAGCACAGTAAACAAAGATTGGCAATCCCCCAATTGCCTCTGGGGGCACTTTGATATACACTCAATCTATGTGGCCCGGGGGTGCAATTGGGAGCCTTTAGTAAACAACGGCAGACTGGACCTGCGCTATCACGCAACCCCCCTTCAGTGGTCCGAAGGATTAATCTCTGACTCTATTTGGCTACAAAGGTATCATAGCCTGACTTGGGTAACACCCTTTGATTTGGCCGATAATGAAAAGAGTAAAGACCGCGAAGATTCTATGACTGAGATAAGACCTTGCGAAATCCCAACAATGAGCAGCGTGTTAGAGGCGCTTATAAACCGATTGACTGCACTAATTCCGGGCAAACACAAAGCAAAGAAAGATTTGTGGGACTTCTTGGGGGTGGAAGAGCAAGAAATATTTCGTGATGCCATGGATAAGGCTTCCAAAGTCTCCATACGTTATAAGAAATTAGAGCCCGTATCAAAGCTTCAACCCGGACGATGGATAGGAACACAACAATTTTACACGATACCAAAACCTGTAATTCCCTATCTGGTTCTAGCTTCCATATTTCACATCGGAAAGCATACTCATTTTGGGTGTGGAACCTTCGTAATAAGCTAAGGGACGGGGACGGCTTTGAAAATCTATATATCCAGAGGTAATAGTAGTGGCTTTTGTCCCAAAAAAGTATACCCCTCCTGATTTTACCACAGCATCGTTGTCCAGCGCTTCTCCTGTGACCGTCGAACCTGCCCCTAAAGACGGCGTTGCTCCTCAAAACTTTCATGCAACATCCAACCATCCGGAATACATTCATATAGGTGGCGGTAAGTGGATTCTTATACGTGAAAATAGAATGGACTGCGTTATTGTTTTATACAGAGATATCGTTGATATAGTGGAAGCTAGAAGATTAAGAAAAGGAGACCCGGTAGTAGTAGGTAGGACTGAAAACGGAGAGGATGGGATTCTAGTATACACAAAGGGGTTCAATGACGGTCTTATAGATCCCCATGATAAGTTTTCATTCCGTACACGCGGGACAAGAGAAACACCATTTTCCCGTAGCTATGATCAATTGTATGATCTCCTCCGGTATGAACGTAAACACGGTCATATTATCTGGGTTCTTGGACCTGCTATCGCTTTTGATAAAGATAGCCGCGAAGCAATGCAAGGGCTAATCGAAAGTGGTTATTGCCATGCGCTATTGGCCGGGAATGCACTAGCAACCCACGACCTAGAGGCCGCCCATTTTCGTACGGGTCTTGGCCAAGATATTTACACTCAAGTCTTGCGACCATTGGGGCATTACAATCATTTGGACATACTGAATGAGGCCCGCCACGCTGGTTCAATAGAAGCGGTGATAAAAAAGCTTAAGATTACAGACGGTATTATTTTTGCGTGTGAGAAATGCAATGTGCCGTATGTATTAGCTGGGTCAATTCGTGATGACGGTCCTCTTCCAGGGGTAATCGCTGATGTTTATGATGCTCAGGATGAAATGCGTGCTCATGCCCGTCGTGCCACAACCGTAATCACACTTGCGACTCAGTTGCATTCTATTGCTTTTGGTAATATGACTCCAAGTTATCATGTGACTGACGATGATTCAGTTCGTCCTGTTTATTTTTATATAGTTGATATTTCTGAATTTAGTGCGGATAAGCTTGCAAACAGAGGTTCTGCTCAGGCAACCGCAATTTTAACCAATGTTCAGGACTTCATGATCAATCTATGGAACAACTTGGCCAAAGATTGCGACCTGTGCAGTTGGTCGGAATATGACTTGAATGATCTTTGACGAACCTTCTTGATTCATTTTGAGAAAGATTCTTAGTGAGTGAAGCCAAAAATTGCAGATTGTTTGAGGGAGCTTGCGACCGAGTTATCTGCAATTTAGCGTAACGAATTTAGAATCTTCAAAATGAATCAAGCCGTGAGGAGAAGATTATTCAAGTCATAAACACTATTGTTGAGTAACTGCACAGCTTGAAAGATTGTGGTTTGCAAAGTTAGATTTAAGTTTGGTTCTGACTTCGGCCAAAGTATCAGGAAACCATGGAATACATAATGGACGAAGTCAGAACCAAACCCCTAAATTTCGACTCGTGTGCCAAATGATTATCGATGATAAGGGATAGAAGATGAGCGATGTTATCCAGATCATCGGTGTACCGATGGACTTAGGGCAATCGCAGCGTGGAGTCGATATGGGGCCAAGTGCGATTCGTTATGCAGGCTTATCATCTCAGTTACGTGAATTGGGTTATCAGATAGAAGACGTAGGCAATATCGAGGTTCCTGTAAGGGATACTCTAGGGAGCGACAAACTATTGCCGGCTATTAGTCAGGCCTGTAAAACGGTCTACGAAGCGGGTAAAAAAGCGATGGCAAGTGGTTGCTTCCCGCTTTTTATAGGGGGAGATCACGCGATTTCAATCGGTACAATTGGTGGGGTTACTCATAATTCACCTTCAGGTGTGATATGGATAGATGCGCATGGTGATTTTAATACACCGGAAACCTCGCGAACCGGAAGCATACACGGTATGCCTTTGGCAGTATTGCATGGGTATGGCATAAAGCAGTTGGTTAATATCGGCCGGTTTGGAGCCAAGCTGAAATCTAAAGATGTTGTAATGATCGGTGTTCGCGACCTAGATGGAAAAGAGCGGATTAAACTTAAAAATAGCGGGATAACTATATATACGATGCGCGATATCGATGAGCAGGGTATTAATGCTGTGGCTCGTAAAGCACTGAAACATCTAAGCCATTTGACTCGCGTTCATGTTAGCCTGGATATGGATAGCATTGACCCAACAGAGGCGCCAGGTGTAGGCACGCCGGTTTCTGGGGGACTGACCTATCGTGAAGCCCATTTAATGATGGAAATCATTGCTGATTCACAGTCTCTCACATCAATGGATATTGTTGAGATTAATCCAATTATTGATCAGTATAATCAAACAGCTAAAATGGCTATAGAATTAACTGTATCTGCCCTGGGAAAGAGTATTTTGTGAAGACTTGCATAGATTTTCATATATGGAAACCTATAGTTCGTTTCGTCCATTCAGAGTAAAGGAGCCTTTCTATAGATTTTCAGATATTAAATTTCACAAGGCCAGAGGGAGGAATCCGAGTAAGTCGTACATTGTAGTACGTCGTCGAGGATTCCGACCGATAACGCAGTGAAATTTGATATATGGAAATCTATATCTCATACCTTGAGGGGATTGAACTTCGGGCGCTGGACCTTGTCACGCAAATGGATGCTGCTGCATTGGCAAAGCAAATGGAATCAGCTATGGGTATTCCACCTGAAAGAGCGAAGGCTAAGGCGCCGTTAATGATATCTCCTGCACCGGTGGAATCACTAGCCTTTACCGGAAAGGAAGAGAAGGGTTGCTCCTCTTCTTCCCATTGTGGGGGTAAGCTCTCCAACCGCCCAATTCCAAGAATTTATGGGCAGCCTCTATTATTCCTGTTTGATCATTCTTCTTCACGCCTGCGATTCTAGTGGTTTCTATAAATTTTCAGATATTTAATTTCACAAGGCCAGAGGGAGGAATTCGAGTAAGTCGTACATTTAGTATGTCGTCGAGGATTCCGACCGATAACGCCGTGAAATTTAATATCAGAGATTTTGAAACTCATTTAAATTATGCCTTTAAGTCATTGTCGGGGGGGCTATTTTGTTACTTCTTATGAACTACTTTGTCATAAGGTGTTCGTTCTTCGTGTAATAGTGGCTTATCTGTAGATAGGGGTTTGCGACAAGGCGTTACGTATAACAAGTAACAAAATAGCCCCCCCCGACAATTTATAGCTCATGATTGAGTTTCAAGATTTCTGATATATGAAAATCTACACCTCGTTGGGTGTAATGATATCAACCATAACGAGGGCCGCCCCTCAAATCTTCAACA
>Ga0209345_10002549_pt1 | contig 19972 bp, 19 predicted proteins | sample Cruoilmetagenom7_FD_187294 | JGI IMG/M metagenome (GOLD analysis project Ga0209345, IMG submission 187294) | Oil polluted marine microbial communities from Coal Oil Point, Santa Barbara, California, USA - Sample 7 (SPAdes) (version 2) | ecosystem: Environmental > Aquatic > Marine > Oil seeps ... | reverse complement strand
TCAGTGGAAGCACTGTATGAAAGAATAGATGATAGTAAATCAAAAGTGTTAATAACAGCCGATGGAGCAAACCACAAAGGGAAGATCATACCGCTGAAGGATATTGCTGACGAGGCATTGAAAAGATCTGCAACAGCAGAACATGTGTTAGTTGTTAAACATGCCCATAATGAAGTTTCTATGGAATTTGGAAGAGATCTATGGGTAGATGATCTAATGCAACTGCCTATAGCTCAAGTTGATTGCCCTGCATGTGAGATGGATTCAGAAGACCCCCTCTTCATTCTATATACTTCTGGTACGACGTCAAAGCCAAGAGCTATACTCCATACCCATGGAGGCTACATGGTTGGCGCATATGCCACATTAAAGTATGTTTTTGATATAAAAGAAGACGATAGGTATTGGTGTGCTACAGACCCAGGATGGATCACAGGGCATAGTTATATAGTGTATGGGCCTTTGCTTAATTGCACTACAAGTTTTATCTATGAAGGTTTGCCAAGTCATCCCTACCCAAACAGGTGGTGGCAAATGATAGAAAAGTATGGAATCAATATACTTTATACAACTCCCACTGGGATAAGGGGACTTATGCGTTTTGGCGATGCATGGGCAGAAAGACATGATCTTTCAACACTGAGGTTGATGGGCTCAGTAGGGGAATCAATAGATCCTAAGGCTTGGAAGTGGTATTATCATAAAGTAGGCAAAGGAAGATGCCCTATAATGGATACATGGTGGCAGACAGAAACTGGAATGATAATGATAAGCCCCATCCCATCCATGCCATTGAAACCTGGTTCAGTGGGAAAACCCTTTCCCGGCCTTGATATAGACATTGTTGATGAAAAGGGAGTCCCCGTCGGCGCAAACAAAGAAGGATATTTAATAATCAAGAACCCTTGGCCATCTATGGCAAGAACAATATATAATGATCCTGATAGATTTGTAGAATATTATTGGAGTAAATATCCAGGATTTTATTTCACAGGAGATAGCGCCAAAAAAGATGAGGATGGGTATTATTGGATTATGGGCAGGGTGGATGACGTAATAAAAGTTTCAGGATATCGTTTAGGAACTGCCGAAATAGAGAGTGCAATAGTGAGTTACCCTGAGGTTGCTGAAGCTGCTGCAATAGGCCTGCCTCATGAAGTAAAAGGGCATGCCATCTATGCTTACGTAATTTTAAAAGAAGGTGTGGAAGAAAATTTGAGCTTAATAGAGAAGATAAAAGAGCATGTTGCTCACGAGTTGGGTCCCATAGCCAAACCAGAACATATAGAAATAGTACAATCTCTTCCAAAAACCAGAAGCGAAAAGATAATAAGACGAATGATAAGGGCAAAAGCTTTGGGAGAAGACCCTGGAGACATATCAACATTGGAAAAATAAAAACTCAACTTCATAAGAGAGATCTTTTGTAGCAGCAGACTGATTTTTTGGTGGTGTGGAAGAAACGTGGTTTGTAAACTCCATCTGTGGATCATTTAATTCCTCCCACTTTTGCACTAACAATATCTTGAATAATTGTGACGGGTGATAGGCAATGTTTAGTGGTATCATTCTTTGTCCATCTACATTTCATATAAAAACTTAAATGACGCAAACTAAATGTGTTGACAACAATATTAGAAATGAGTTATATAACAAAGGTATAAAATAATTTTCAATGGATGACGATAATGGTTGATAAAAATTTAATTTTTAAACCCAATGATGGCTTTGTAAAAAAAGCTAATCTTAATTTAAAAGAATATAAAAGATTACAAAAATGGGCTCAGGAAGATTTTGAGGGTTTTTGGGATTATTTTGCAAAAAAAGAAATATCCTGGATTAAACCTTACACTAAGATTTTAAATGACTCAAAGTCTCCATTTTTTAGTTTTTTTGAAGATGGTGAACTCAATATGTGTTACAACTGTGTTGATAAACATGTAAATACTAGTAAGAAAAATAAAGCTGCAATATTATGGGAAGATGAAAGAGGCAATAGCAGAATTCTTACATACAGGGAACTCTCATTTCAAGTTAATAAATTTGCTAATGTATTAAAAACTCTTGGTGTTAAAAAAGGTGATATAGTCACTATTTATATGCCTATGATACCGGAACTGCTTATTGCCATGCTGGCCTGTGCCAAGATTGGGGCTATTCATTCTGTTATTTTTGGTGGTTTATCCTCAAATGCTATAAAGGATAGGATAATAGATTTAAAGCCAAAAATAGTTGTAACTGCTGATGGCGGCATTAGAGGGGGCAAAACCGTATTGTTAAAGTACAATGTCGATGTAGCGCTTCAAGACATAAAAACTGTTAAATATGTTGTTATTGTAAAACATATGGGTCTAGATATGAAGATAAAAACTTTGAGAGATTTATGGTGGGATGATTTGATGAGTGATCCTGATTACGCCAGCCCATATTGCGAACCCGAACCTATGAATGCGGAAGATCCATTATTCATCCTACATACGTCTGGTTCAACTGGCAAGCCTAAAGGTGTTTTACATACTATAGCAGGTTATCTTTTGTGGCGAATATTGACAGTAAAGTGGATTTTTGATCTTAAAGATGATGATACTTTTTGGAGTACGGCTGACATTGGGTGGATATCCGGGCATTCCTACACTTTCTATGGACCTTTGTCTGTTGGTTCTACTACATTAATTTATGAAGGAACGCCTACATTTCCCAAACCTGATCAATGGTGGTATTTAGTAGATAAGTATAAGATAAACGTAATGTATACAGCTCCCACAGCTATAAGGTCTCTTATGAAATATGGAGAGCAGTGGACCAAAAACTATGACCTATCATCTCTAAGACTTTTAACAACAGGTGGAGAAAGATTGAATTCTGCAGCATGGCTTTGGTATTATAAATATGTCGGCAATGAAAAATGTCCTATTATCGATGCTTATGGACAGACAGAAACAGCAGGACATATGCTATCCTCATTGCCTGTGGTAGATCAAAAACCAGGTTCAGTTGGTATGCCTATGCCTGGGGTTTTCCAGGATATCGTGGATGATGATGGCAATATAATAGAGGAACCTTACAAAAGCGGTTATCTTGTTTTTAAAAAACCATGGCCTTCCATGGTGAGAGGGCTCTGGGGCGACGATGAAGGGTATATAAACACATATTGGTCTAAGTATAACAATAGATACTACGTAACTGGTGACGCAGCATATAGAGACAAAGACGGTTATTACTGGATGGATGGAAGAATAGATGATTATATTAACATCTCTGCTACTAAATTAAGCTGCATGGAGATAGAAAATGCCTTAGCCACTTATCCATTAGTTGCAGAAGCTGCCGTTGTTGGCAGACCAAATGAAATAACAGGGAGTGAAGTATTTGCCTTTGTCGTTTTGAAAGAGGGCATTGATAAAACAAGACATGACGAAATTGTTAGAAATTTAAGAACACATGCGAGAAGTGAAATAAGCCCTTTAGCAAGACCCTCTGAAATTGTGTTTGTTGATTCTTTACCTAAAACAAGGTCTGGTAAGATTGTGAAAAGACTTTTAAATGATTTAGCAGCAGGGAAAGAACCGAAACAGGACATTTCTACTCTTGATGATCCATCTGTCATAGACAAATTGAAAAAAGCTATCGGAGATGCAGTGTAAATCAAAGTATAGGGCAATTCTCCATTTTAAATATATCCTTCTATTCGTCCATCAAAGAGGGGATTTTTCATGGTTCTGTTTCAATTATTGTGAAAATTAACGTTGTTATCAAACTTGGAGAAGCCTTCTTAGTCCAGATCAAGAGCTATAGTTTATTCCGCTTATATTTTTATTTTCTAAGATTTTTGATACCAATTCCCCAAGGATTGATTGAACCACATTCTGGTCTTCATAGATTCTCAGGTGAATAAATAGCCGCAGTTTTCACGTCTATCTTGCTTGTGTAATTTTCATAACCATTTCTAATTTCAGAAAAAATTAGTTATTTTTATTTGTATTTTTTCAGTCACTACCGCTGTTACTGCATAATAATTACAACGTTAATATTAACTAATAACTGGGGAAAGACAGATAAAACATTAGCAGGATATTGCAAAAAATAAAGATGCTCTAAATAATCCTGCTTATAAAACACTCTAAAAGTTTAAGATACATCTAATACAGACATGGGAAAATTATTAACACTCCCATGGAATTTGCTTTTTTATTAAGGATTATATCATTATTAAAAACATTTAAAATAAACTTTAAAATAAACTTTAAAATAAACTTTAAATCTGCTACTTATAGATTTAAAAAATAACACAAATAGACTATATTAAGTTTTGAGAGATGATGGCATCCATAATCTTAATATTTTAAATAGGTAATTTACGAGGACAGCTTATGTTTACATTATTATTATCTTTAATCTCTTCATTTGTTGCATCTGTGCTGATTTATTTCATAAGTTATAGTTATATATGGTCCATTATTGTTGCTATACTTGTATTTTTTGGCATTAATTTTCTCACAGGAAGAAAAATTCTAAAAAAATTAACGGCTTTATTTAATTCTATTGAAAAAGACCTTCAAAAAAATAAATCGGAAAATGCAATTAACAAGCTACAAAATGGGCTTAAATATGCGAAATGGCAATTTTTTGTAAAAGAACAGATAAATTCACAGGTAGGAATTATATATTATACTAATAAACAGTTTGATAAAGCAAAATCATACCTTGAGAAGGGCTTTACCAAACATTGGATGGGGATGAGCATGCTTGCTGCATTGTACTTTAAAGAAAAACATTACGAAGATGTAAAACGTACGATGCAAAAGGCTATAAAAAAATCTCCCAAAGAAGGCTTTTTATACAGCACTTATGCTTACTTTCTATATCAATTAAATGAAAAAAATAAAGCCATGGAAATAATGGTAAAAGGTAACAAAAAGGTTCCTATGGACGATAAGCTGGCTTCAAACCTTGATGCTTTAAAAAATGGGAAAAGAATGAAGATACAAAATTACGGCCACTTATGGATGCAGCTCAACATAGAAAAAGCACCTCATGGTGTTAAACCTTATCAAATGTTTTTATCTAACAAAAGGGTTAAAAGAAGGTAATCACCAATGATTGACCTACAAAACAGTTCTGATTTTCGTAATATTTCCATAGATAAAGTTGGTATTAAAGGTATCCAGTATCCTATCACGCTTAAAGATAAGAACAAGGGAAGTCAACACTCTCTGGCAAGCATTAATATGTTTGTAAAGTTACCACATAATTTTAAAGGGACACATATGTCCAGATTCGTTGAAATACTTAACCAGTATCGAGATAATATCAGTTTGACATCTATTTCCTATATTTTGGATGAAATGAAGAATAAACTCAATTCGGAAGAAGCTCATATTGATCTTTTTTTTTCTTACTTTATTGAAAAGATAGCTCCTGTATCAAAACAGATGTCTTTGATGAACTATAAATGCAGTTTTTCAGGCACTGATAAACATGAGTCTAAAGATTTTGTTATAACCGTAAATGTACCGGTTCTCTCTGTTTGTCCATGTTCCAAGGAAATCAGTTCTTATGGAGCACATAATCAGAGAAGCAATGTAACAATTAAAATTAGATATAATAAAATGATCTGGATAGAAGATCTGATTTATATAGCAGAACAATCAGCAAGTTCCCCCATTTACCCGCTTTTAAAAAGAGAAGACGAAAAATATATAACTGAACAATCTTATGATAATCCTGTATTTGTGGAAGATATAGTACGAAATATAGCCATAAAACTCGATAAAGATTCAAGCGTGACATGGTTTGAGGTATCCAGTGAAAATTATGAAAGTATACATAACCATTCTGCTTATGCTGTAATTACAAAAAATAAATCTTACGAGGTAGAACGGTTATGACTTCAAGAATTGAAAAAGATAGCATGGGAGAAATGAGTGTCCCTGCAGATGCATATTGGTCTGCCAGTACTGCGCGTGCTGTTGCTAATTTCCAGATCAGTGGTGAAAGACTTCCTGCCGATTTCATAAAAGCCGTTGCAATTATAAAAATGGCCGCCGCCAAAGCTAATATTCAACTTGGGGTGCTAGATAAAAAAACAGGAGAGGCTATAGTAAAAGCCTCAAAAGAGGTTATTGATGAAAAATGGGATAATCAATTCCCCGTAGATATTTTTCAGACAGGCTCAGGGACATCAACCAATATGAATGTAAATGAAGTCATTGCTAACAGGAGTTGTGAAATATTGGGAGGTAACAAAGGGGATAAGGGCTTATGCCATCCCAACGACCATGTGAATAAAGGGCAATCCAGCAATGATATTATACCTTCTGCTATTTTTATCTCTGTGATAATTAAAACACACCAATTATTACTTCCCGCCCTAGAAAAACTACACCTCTCTTTGCAAAAAAAGGAGAAACAGTTTAAGGACATAATAAAGATAGGCAGAACACACTTAATGGACGCTGTCCCTGTTACCTTGGGACAAGAATTTTCAGGATATGCCAGACAGATAGATTTATCAATCAAAAGAATAAAAGACGCAGGAAGCTACCTACTGGAGATTCCTCTTGGAGGCACAGCATTGGGGACAGGGTTAAACACACACCAGGATTTTGCCATGATTGCTATTAAGGAAATATCCGCATTTACTGATCACAGATTCAGACAATCTAACAATCTTTTTGAAGCTATTGCATCAAAAGATGGAGCTCTTTTTTTCAGCGGCGCCTTAAATACGTTAGCTGCTACTCTTATGAAAATCTCCAATGATTTGCGACTTTTAAGTTCTGGCCCAAGATGTGGTATTAATGAAATATCATTGCCTTCTTTACAACCAGGGAGTTCAATTATGCCAGGGAAGGTAAACCCCGTTATTCCTGAGACTGTTATACAGGTGGCTGCAGATGTTATGGGAAATAATAACTCCATAAATATAGCTGTCGGCAGCAGTCTTCTTGATTTAAATGTTATGATGCCTCTTATAGCCTACAAATTGTTGAGGTCCATAGATTTACTCGCTAATGCGTCCACACACTTATCAGAAAAATGCATTGATGGCATAGAAGCCAATGAAGATAGATGTAGACAATTAGTGGAATGGTCAATGGCTCTGGTTACCCCCCTAGCCCTAAAGATAGGATATGATAAAGCAAGTGAAATAGCTTATGAGGCTCATAAAAGAGGTAAAACAGTAAAAGAAATCACCAAAGAAAAAAATATACTAACAGATAAAGAATTGGATGATATTTTAGATCCTAAATCTATGATATAGGGATATGAAGTAGTATGCATGGAGAAAAAAAATTAAATATAGCTGCTACTTCGTTTATATGGCCTGAAACACGCCTGTATAATGCTAAAAAACTGGTTAAATTTGTAAATGAGATACAACTTCTATACTTTCAAAGCAGATCGGATTTCGATTGCACTGAAGATTATGAAGTGATGGCTCTTTCAGCACTGCCTTTAGACTATACTGTTCACCTGCCTGTTGACCTCGATTTATCAAAAAGTGCAGGGAAAAATAAAATGGACTCTCTTATTGATAAATTGCTGTTTTTATCACCAAAAGCATTTATCATTCATCCCATTGATTCAGATGTTTTTAAGGAATATATTGTCAACTTATCAAATACGATACAACAAAATATATATATCGAAAATATTGATAGCAATATAAACATATTCCGGCAATATAAAGAACTTAATATCCCCCTTTGTTTTGACATCGGACACGCTTTACTGCAAAATGTCCCTGTTAAAAATTTCATAAAACAATTTTGCAATAGTATAAAATATATACATCTTCATGGTGTAAATAAAAATAAGGATCACCAGTCAATTATTCACTTGGACAAAAAGTTACTTGAGTATATTATAGGTTTTGCGAAAGATTATGACATTACAATATGTTTAGAATTGTTTAATAAAATAGATTTTTTTGAATCACTAAACATCATTAACAATATGGTAGTACGATGATTTCCTTAATTACAGGCGGTATAAAAAGCGGGAAATCCTCTTATGCGTTAACGTGTTGTGATAGTTATAAAACAAAGGTGTTTTTTGCCACTGCAGAATCTTTTGATAAAGAGATGAAGGAAAAAATCAAAAAACATAGGGAGGAACGAGACAACAATTGGATCACAATTGAAGAACCCCTGTATTTACCAGAAAAAATCTTAGAATTGTCAGATTGTGATTGTATTCTTATAGACTGCATAACTATGTGGATTAACAATTTAATGCATTACAATATGGACTTACAATTACATATTTCACACTTTATATCCTCACTTAAAAAAATTTCCACTTCATTTATAACTATTGTAACAAATGAAGTAGGCTGTGGGATTATACCTGATGATGAATATACAAGAAAATTTATTACTTATCTATCTTTAACCAATAAGCAAATATCAGAAGTATCAAATGATGTATATTTGATGGTTGCAGGCATCCCTCTAAAAATTAAATAAATTGAGGTTTTATATGAAATTATCGGCTATATTGAATAACAACTGTCACATAAATAAAAAGTATCTAAATAAGGCCAAAAAACACACAGAAAAACTTATTATGCCTCATCGTGCTATGGGAAAACTGCATAATACAGCTGAGAAAATATGCGCTATCAGAAAAACATTAAAACCTGATGTTGACAAAAGAGCTATATTTATAATGGTAGGGGACCATGGCATTGTTAATGAAGGTGTAAGTTCATACCCTCAAGAAGTAACCTTACAGATGGTAAACGCTTTTCTGAATGAAGAAGCCACAGTAAATGTACTTGCTAAACAAGCAAAAGCAGATGTAATCGTAACAGATGTAGGATCTTTTTGTACAGTGGAGAATGTAAACATAACTGATCATAATATCTTTTTACAGAAGAAAATATCGAGGGGGACAAAGAATTTCTTGAAAGAGCCTGCTATGAGCTATAAACAAGCCATAAAATCTATCGAAATCGGCTTTGAAGTAACAAATAAATATATTATAGAAAAAGAATTGAATCTTATAGCTGCGGGGGATATGGGTATTGGCAATACGACCTCATCTTCTGCCATAGGAGCAGTAATTTCTGGACAAGGTGTGGAAAAACTTACAGGGAGTGGTTCAGGGATTGATGAAAAAAAACTAGCATTAAAAATTAATATTATAAAATCTGCAATAAAACTTCATAATCCTGACAAAAATGATGCGATTGATATACTTTCCAAAATTGGAGGCTTTGAGATAGGGGCTATTGCTGGAAGCATTCTGGCAGCTGCTTACAATAACATTCCTATAATTATAGATGGTATTATATCTACATCAGCTGCATTGATCGCTTACACACTGAAAAAAGAGGTATCTGACTACATGATTGCAGGTCACATGTCTACTGAACCTGGACATAGGATAATGCTTGAATATCTCAAGATTAACCCCCTGTTGAGCCTGGATATGAGGCTAGGCGAAGGGACAGGAGCTCTGATTGCTATGCATATAATAGAATCAGCTGTTAAAATTACTACAGATGTAGCGACATTTGAAGAAGCTGGAATTTCCACAAAAAATAAATAAAATTAATTAGGTTTATAGCATAAGAATACGCCCATCTGCTCAAAAATAGATCTTTGCACTGTAAATATTGAAGAGTCATTATTCAAAAACTAACTTATTAGGAGATAACGATTTGCTTTGCATCTCATTCTCACATTACATAATGTAATGTTCCCTTGCTATTGCTGTTTTTGCCGTCCATGGCAAAAAACCACGCATCAGAAATCGTTCAAAGTAAATTTTTATATCTTCTAATATTACTTGTATAAGCTCTATTAGTCTACCTTCTTCCCGTGCAAAGGTCTCAAAAAGACCGTGCTAAAAACGCCCATAAGCATACCTTGATGGCATGGAAAAATGATATGAACAGAAGCATCAAAGGGCTTATCTCTTCATAAAACAGCTTTTAATATATTGGCCCTGCAGTTAGTCATAATGATCTAGGGTTAAAATTTTGCAATAGATTTTGTAGGACAAACTTCCTCGCAAATTCCACAGTTAGTACATTTTTCAGATAATATTTTGGCAAGATTATTTTCTAATATTATCGCATTTTCCGGACATTTTTTCACACATAAGCCGCATCCTATGCATCCAATAGAACAAATTTTTCTTACTATGGCTCCTTTATCATTGGATCTACAGGTTACAAAAAAGCTCTTGCTTACATCAGTTAATTCAATAATATCCCGAGGACATGCTTTAACACACATGCCACATGATGTACACTTATCAATTTTAACGATAGGGATGTCTTGGTCACTCATATAAATAGCATCAAAATTACAACTTATTACACAACTCCCTCCACCAACACATCCATAACTGCAAAGCTTGTTGCCTCCTGCTAACATTACAATGCTATGACAATCTTCGGGTCCCATATAGTCATATTTTAGAGAACATTTATCCACAGTTCCACGACATTTAACCCTGGCAACTTTTTTGCCCACATCAGCTATTTCCAGCCCAAGTATTGCACCAATATTTTTAGCGAGTTCCATTCCACCAATAGGACATGCCGTGGGTGAAGCTTTCCTGTTCACAATTGCCTCTGCCAAGGATAAACAACCTGGGTATCCACAGCCTCCGCAATTCGCTCCCGGTAACATTTCATTTATTTTGAGGATATTCTCGTCCTTAATCACTACAAATTTCTTAGCAGCATAAAGTAAACCGCATCCGGCAATAAAACCTGCTGATGATAAAGTAATAATAGCTTCAAGCATTCTAAATAATCCCTAATAATTAACCAATCTTAATAAGGCCGGTAAATCCCATAAAGGCAAGTGCCAGTATCCCGGCTGTTATAAACGCTATAGGAAGTCCTTTAAAATAGTATGGAACATCGGCCAGTTCTATTTTTTCTCTGATACTGGAAAATAGAACAAGCGCCAGACCAAAACCTACTGCAGAACCAAAACTGAATACAAACATTTCGAAAAATGAAAAATTATATTGAATATTAAGTAAAGCAACACCTAAAATAGCACAATTAGTGGTAATCAGGGGCAAGAATATGCCAAGGTTATTGTATAATACAGGGGAAACTTTTTCAATTATCATCTCTACTAACTGCACTAATGAAGCAATGACAAGGATATATACTATTGTTTGCAAATAAGCCAAGTCGAAAGGCTCAAGAATAGTGTATTGAATAAGCCATGTAATAATACTTGCTATTGTCATGACAAAAATAACAGCAAATGTCATACCCAACGCTGTGTCAAGCTTTTTAGAAACGCCAAAAAAAGGACAGATGCCCAAAAATCTGTTTAGCACAAAATTATTGACCAACACTGCACTTATAAATAGAAAAAGAAAAGACACTTAATTACTCCTTATGCTTGCCTATATCATCGATATAATTCACAAGAAAAAGTAAAAATCCCAGCGTAATAAAAGCTCCTGGAGGTAAAATCATAATAACCGCGGGTTCAAAATTTTCACTCAAAATATAAAAATTAAATATGGAACCATTGCCTAAAATTTCTCTTATACTACCTAATAGAAATAAAGCCATTGTAAATCCTATCCCCACACCTAAACCGTCCATAATAGAATTGGAAAGATTGTTTTTTGAGGCAAAACTTTCTGCTCTGCCCAAGATCATACAATTTACTACAATAAGGGGAACAAATAACCCAAGAACTTTATGTATATCGTGAAAATAGGCATTCATCAATAAATCAATAATTGTCACAAAGGCAGCAATCACAACAATATATGTTGGAATTCTTACTTTTGAGGGTATTATATTTTTTATCAGAGAAACTACCATATTAGAGCAAACAAGGACAACTGTTGAGGCAACCCCCATGGCTATACCATTTATTGCTGATGTAGTTACTGCCAAAACCGGACACATACCAAGAACCTGTTTAAAAACAGCATTATTTTCCCACAAACCTTTAACAAATATTCTATACTTCATCAGCGTGGCTCCAACACATTAGTTGATATAAAAATCAGACCCTTTTCTACTGCTTCGCATACAGCTCTTGGAGTGATTGTAGCGCCTGAAAATTCATCAATTATGCCTCCATCCTTTTTGACTGCTATTTTATCCAAGATATTTAAACCTTTAAATGCATCTTTAAAAAACACTTTTTCAATTTTATTACCCAATCCAGGCGTCTCTGCATGTTTTAGGATTTCTATTCCTGTTATATCCCCCAATATATCCACGCCTACAAGCACCTCAATGCTACCGCCATAACCTTTTTTTGATAACGACTTTACTGCGTAAGCTATCACTTTATCAGATTTTTTGGCAATATAAACAACCGTATCATTAATGTTTTTCTTTTCACTATCAGGTTCATTATCGAAAGGTGGAAACACACTCACCAGTCCTCTTAAAAATTCCTTTCTATATTCATCTTCTATCCTATCTTTAGTTGTAGAATAAACAAGTGATATTAATAACGATGCAATAAATGCCACAGCAGTCAAAATCACTACCATTTTGAAGGAAACTTTATTCATTATCTACTTTCTCCAAAACTTTTTGGCCTAATATAGTAATCAATAAGAGGAACAAATGCATTCATAATAAGTATAGCAAATGACACCCCTTCAGGGTAGCCTCCAAAGAGTCTAATCACTGCTGTAATTAAACCGCAGCCTATACCAAATATAATCTGTCCTATCCTAGTTATGGGTGTTGTCACCATATCTGTTGCCATGAAAAATACGCCTAGCATTAAACCACCTGCAAATAAATGACTGGTAGGATCAATCGTCTTTTCTGGAAAGAAAAACCAATAGGGGATAATAATAGATAGAAAAGAGATTATATATGTAGCAGGGATATGCCACGAAATTATACCTCTATAAAGCAAAAATAACCCGCCAAGAATTAATGCAAGAGCAGAAACTTCTCCCAGAGAACCACCTATATCTCCCAAGAAGGAACCTGTAAGATCAACTAAATTGTTCGTAATAATATGCCCATGGGTTATTATCTCTGTTTTTGCCTCTCCCAGAGGGGTGGAAGTGCTTACCGCGTCAAAAAAAGAACCGCTAATGATCGGCTGGGGCATTATCCATTCATTCATTCTGGCAGGCCATGCAATTAATAATAACACCCTTGCTACTAATGCAGGATTAAAGGGATTTTGACCTAAGCCACCAAATAATTGTTTCCCTATAATAATAGCTACAAAACTCCCTATCATTATAAGCCACCATGGAGATGTAGGGGGTAAATTCATTGCCAGAAGTAAAGAAGTCACAAGAGCACTATTATCATTTAATGATACGGATTTAGACCTTATTTTAAGAAACAGCGCCTCAAAGAGCAGAGTAAAAATAATTGTCAAAAAATATATGCGAAGAGCATGTAACCCAAAGTAATAAATTGATACGGCTATTGCAGGGATTAAAGCATAAACCACACTTAACATTATTTTAGATGTTAAACGATTTTCTCTTATGTGGGGAGAATAGGTAACCAATAATCTTTTATCTTCAAACATTTTTTGCCCTTTGTTTCACAATAGTTAAAACCTCTCTTTTAGCTGTTTTAAAATAGGCAACCAGCGGTCTTCTTGAGGGGCATACATAACTGCAACATCCGCACTCTATACAATTTAAGACATGCCAATCTGTAAGCTTTTCATACATCTCATTGATAGAAAACTGTTCCATTATAGGAGGGACGAGCCCCATAGGGCACGTCCTAACACATTTCCCGCATCTTATACAATTCAAGGATGTCATATTAGGTAAATTTTCTTCCCTAAAAACCAGAATACCGCTTGTAGATTTCGTAACAGGCGTGTTAGTGGATGTAATTGTAAGCCCCATCATGGGGCCGCCCATAATGATCTTCCTTGGTTTTCCAACAAAACCACCACAGGCTTCTATAAGCTTGAACACAGGTGTACCAATTTTAACATTAAGATTCTTGGGCTCTTTTACTGACCCGGTGACTGTTACAACTCTCTCAATCAAAGGCTTTTGATTATAAAAAGCATCATAGATAGATAAAACGGTCCCTACATTATGAACAATCACTCCAATTTCTAGTGGTAATTTACCTTCGGGGACTATCTTTTTTATAGCAGACTTAATAAGTTGTTTTTCTCCACCCTGAGGATAAACAACCTTAAGGGGAACAACCTTAAAAGCATATTCCTTTTCATACTTTTTGAATATATTTATAGCTTCTGGCTTGTTTTTTTCGATAGCTACTATAACATTATTTATCTTAAGTTCCTTTCTTATTAAATCCATCCCTTTGAGAATGTCTTCTGTTTTTTCTACCATTAATCTATAATCACAGGTGAGATAAGGTTCACATTCTACCCCATTGACAATGAAAGTGTCTATTTTTTTAGGAGGAGATAATTTCACGTGGGAAGGAAATGTTGCTCCTCCAAGTCCAACTATCCCAGCATTTTTAACCATATCTATAAAACTATCTGATGAGTTAATCTTTATACAATCTGTATCTTCATCTGTTATTTTAATATTCACCGATAATATTCTACCTAAAATGGGGTTCGGAGCGTAAGTTATACCCTCAACAACTCCTGTTACAGAGCTATGAACATTTGCGCTAATCATCCCCTCTGCGCTTCCTATAAGCTGCCCTGTTTGCACCTTATCTTTTTTTTTCACAATGGCGCTAGAGGGAGCTCCTAAATGTTGGGAAAATGGTATACTGACGATATCATCCCGATAAAGTTTGAGATCTTCTATTATTTTATCTTTAGTTATCTGCTTATTATCATTGGGATGCACACCACCACTAAAAGAAAACAAAGTCATCTAAATTTACTCCGATTGAGCATTTGAGAATTTCGTTATTTTAATATCTGTTTCTGCCAACAGTTCTTCAGCCAACTTATCTTCATAGTATTCTTCATATATAATTTTTCTGATTCCAGCATTTATTATCATTTTTGTGCATATGGAACAAGGTTTAGTATTAGAATATATTGTACCCCCGTCTATAGAAACACCATGTTTTGCAGCTTGTATTATTGCATTTTGTTCAGCATGTAATCCTCTGCATAGCTCATGCATTTGCCCTGAGGGAACATTCAATTTTTCCCTTAAACAACCTACTTCAGAAGGGTGTGCTATCTTGGTGGGAACCCCATTGTAACCTGTTGCAAGTATCTGGTTATCTTTGACAATCAGAGCTCCTACCTGACGTCTAAGACATGTGGATCTTTTCTTTATCACATTGGTAATTTCTATAAAATAACTATCCCAATCAGGTCTCAAAAAATTTTCCCCTTGTAGATGGGGAAATTATTACACAGCATTGCAACCTTTTTTCTGCATTCTGTAATCATTTCTTCAGACTCCATATGATCTAAAACATCTGCTATACAACTTCCGATCGTCTCCATTTCCTCCTCTTTCATTTTTCTTGTTGTTACGGCAGGTGTTCCAATACGCAGGCCGCTTGTTATAAAAGGACTCCTCGTTTCAAAGGGTATTGTATTTTTGTTTACAGTAATATTTGCCCCTTCAAGTCTGTTTTCTGCATCTTTACCCGTTATATTTTTCTTAGTTAAGTCAATGGACATTAAATGATTATCTGTTCCATTAGAAACTAGTTTAAAACCCCTCCCCATGAGTGTTGCACCTAACTTAGCAGCATTTTTTATAGTTTGACTCTGATATTTCCTAAAATCATCAGACATGGCTTCTTTCAACGCTACTGCTTTAGCAGCTATCACATGCATTAATGGCCCACCCTGTATACCCGGGAAAATTTGGGAATTGATCTTTTTTGCATACTCCGACTTGCATAAGATTAGACCTCCCCTGGGACCTCTCAAGGTCTTATGCGTAGTCGTTGTAACAAAGTCTGCATGTGGAACTGGACTAGGGTGCAATCCAGCAGCAACAAGCCCTGCAATATGAGCCATATCGACAAACAGATAAGCATCTATTTTATCACAGATCTTTCTAAACGCTTCAAAGTCTATAATTCTGGGATATGCGCTTGCCCCTGCAACTATCATCTTCGGTTTATATTCTATGGCTAACTTCTCAACATTGTCATAATCTATGGTTTCCTTTTCTCTACTAACTCCGTAAGAGATAACATTATAAAAACGTCCTGAAAAATTTACGGGGCTACCGTGCGTTAAGTGTCCACCATGGGAAAGATCCATTCCCAAGATAGTATCTCCCGGCTTTAAAACAGAAAAATATACTGCCATATTAGCCTGACTTCCTGAATGGGGCTGAACATTCACATGCTCAGCATTAAACAATCCTTTTGCTCTGCTAATAGCTAATTCTTCAGCCATATCAACAAAATCACACCCTCCATAGTACCTTTTGCCAGGGTAGCCTTCCGCATATTTATTAGTCATTATTCCCCCCTGGGCACTCAAGACTGCAGGGCTGACAAAATTTTCACTAGCAATAAGTTCTAAAGTAGTTTCCTGCCTATTGATCTCTTTAATTAATGTATCATACAGCTCTGGATCAGTTTTTTTTACCTCTTGATATATTTCCATTTTATCTCCCCTCTTCCTTTATATATTTTTCCCAGTAGGGTAAAGCCTGTTTATCTATAAGATTCACTCTTCTAAGATGTCTTCCCCCTTCAAAATCAGTATTTAACCAGACATCAATCATTTCTGCAGCGATATTTTTATCAAGAATCCTGCCGCCTAGTGCAATGATATTGGCATTATTGTGCATCCTGCTAAGTCTTGCAGTTTCAACATTATGACACAGAGCAGCTCTGATACCTGGAAATTTATTAGCTGAGATTGAAACACCTATACCTGTCCCACAAAATAAAATTCCAAAATCTATATCTTTGTTTAAGATTTCAAGAATTATTTTTAAGGCATATCCAGGATAATCCACAGATTCTTCATTATATACCCCAAAATTTTTAACGTTATAACCATTAGCAATAAGATTGTTATATATATACTCTTTCAGACCATAACCTCCATGGTCCGAACTTATACCCAATCTAACTGATTTTATATTTTTATCCTTGTGAATTCCTAACATTTATATTTTTACCGATGATATAGCTATAAATTAAAATCTGGGATATTATAGAATTAATGATTAAAGAGTCAAGAAAATTATCAACCTTGTCAAACTAACTGTTTTATAGTTCTCCCTTGAGTATCATGATGATCAAGGGAATGGTGATGGATGAGAAAATTGTTGTCGAAAAAATAATTGCGGCGAGCAAGGCTGTTGGTCTCTTAAATATAATCGCATAAATAAGTGGCAGCATTGCCGAAGGAGACGACGTTTGAACAAGTGCTATTTTTTTCTCAATTATGCCAACATCAAGTATATCCAGAAAAAACCAAGCTATGAATGGGGATATGCACAAACGTAGTAATGTTGCCAAACCTATTACAGGTATAAGTTTAAAGTCAAATCTTATATTTGAAAGCTGTAACCCCATCACAAAGATCAATAAAGGTATGGCTGCCATACTTATAAGATGCAGGCTTCTAGATAAAGCCTCTGGGATTTCAACCAAAAATGATGTAAACAATAAAGAAATAAGAATAATAATAAACATAGGAATCTTAACAATATCAACCAAAAAACCCTTTAGAGTAGATTTATCGCTTAAAACATATATCGCTAATGTGCTCAAAGGAATATTAAAAACAATATAATAAAGTATAGAATGGCTTATAGCTGCTTCGCCATAGGTAAAATAGATTAATGGAAGGCCAAAATTACCTATATTTATCATAGATACAGTAAGCATAAGATATAGTCTATTGTCTTTGCCTAGTTTTAAGATTTTGCCTATAATATATGAGAGAGTAAGAAGGGTTGCGGTATACATAAACATAAACAACGCCGGTTTTACAAGATCTGAGAACTGAACATTAAATTTCGTTAAGGTTTCAAAAATCATTACAGGTATAAAAAACGATGCAGATAACCTGGCTACATCATTAACATCTGGATAAACCAGTCTATTATAAATAAATGCCCCACCTAAAATAATTAAAATGGGAGATACTGAATCACTAAATATTATAAAAAAATCCATCTTATAACAACCTTATATGCATAAAATAGCTACACCCCTATGATATCTGCGGCAGCTATTATACCGGAAACAGATGCCTGGATAATGCCCCTGGTAAGCCCCGCTCCATCTCCTATGCAGTACAGGTTTGATATATCTAGAGACCTCATAGCATTATCAACCTTTATTCTCATAGAATAAAATTTAACCTCTACCCCATAAAGCAAAGTATTCGGGTCAGCTATCCCCGGCATTACCTTATCCATTTGAAAAATCATTTCTTTTAGATCTGTGAGATATCTGTACGGGAGAACAAAGGAAAGATCTCCGGGCAAGGCTGTCTTTAATGTTGGCACAACAAAATTTTTTTCTATCCTCTTGAGTGTAGATCTTCTCCCCCTCAATAGATCACCAAACCTCTGTACAATAATATTCCCTCCGCCAAGCATATTAGCCAAATACGCAATATACTGCCCATATTTAACCGGTTCTTTAAAGGGTTCTGTAAATTTTGTAGATACAAGTAACGCAAAATTTGTATTACTGCTTTTCCTATTTTTATAACAATGACCATTTACTGTAAGAAGGTTATCATCATTTTTTTCAACAGCTATAAAACCCCCTGGATTTACACAAAACGATCTCACGGCATCCTCAAATTCTGCTGTATAATATTTTAATTTAAATTCATATAATTGATCAGTAAATGCATCTGTTACAGATGAAGGAACTTCAACGCGTAAACCTATATCCACAGGATTAATATCAAAATTGATATTATACCTTTTGGCCATTTTAAAAACCCATGAATTTCCACTTCTGCCAACCGCCAGGATTACCTTGTCGTAATATCTTTTCTCTTTATTTCCAGCAACAATCCCCTCTATATTACTATCTTTAATTATTAAATCTATAACCTCTGTATTCAGATGTAGATTTATATTATTTGACTCCCTAAATTTGATAGAGAGATTTGTTATAGCTTCAAAACATGTATCAGTACCTAAGTGCCTTATTTTAGCAGGATAAAGCCTTAGATTATGGCGGCTACATGCATATTCCAGATCTTTTATCTTTTCATAATTTTGTATGGAACTGATAGTTCTTACAGCGCTAATTTTCTGCCATATCATATCAGCTTCACTAATTAATATTTTCAATTGTTCTTCAGCAACATATTCAGTAAGCCATCCTCCAAATTCTGTAGTTAAGGTCAATTTGCCATCTGAAAATGCGCCCGCTCCACCAAAACCACTAAGGATATCTTTTCTATCCCTATCTCGGATATCATCACCTTTTTCATATATATCAACAACAACGCCTTTTATATCCATAAGTTTATAAGCCGCAAACAACCCTGAGCTACCAGCTCCAACTATTGCAATTTTCATTTTATAAGCCCCATATTTTTCACTTTATATTGATATTATGACATATTAAAGACCTTTGAACAATTTTAGTTTTTATCAAAAGGTTCTTATTTTTTGTAATTTTTATCATAGTTTTACAATTTATTCATAAAATTTATAATCTTAACCATCTATATTAACCTCCTCGTGACCTGTTTCTCCGTTTTCGGCAATATATCCTCATTGTAGAACTCTTTATATAAGCGTCCCAGCTGCTTTATTTAAGTTGTAAGCTTTTGCTTTCTAACTAAAACTCCATATTGACTTTCTCTAATCCTCGGATACCCGCATCTGGTAAAATTATAATGCCTCTTTAACATCCCAAACAGTTGCTCAACTATATAGCGTACTTTACTAATACTTTTATTCATCTTTTTCTGATACTCTGTCAGCTTTTTACCCCTTGCACCTTTGTGCATTATAAAATCTTTTAATCCTAAACCTGTAAGTAACTTCCTATTATCTGCCATGCATATATCCCTTATCTGCCAAAACGGGTGTATCAACCTGCAAATAAAGTTTATCT